>Ga0078972_1002441_pt1 | contig 61477 bp, 39 predicted proteins | sample YelNatPaOPGAMG01_FD_67568 | JGI IMG/M metagenome (GOLD analysis project Ga0078972, IMG submission 67568) | Hot spring thermophilic microbial communities from Obsidian Pool, Yellowstone National Park, USA - OP-RAMG-01 (SPADES assembly) (version 2) | ecosystem: Environmental > Aquatic > Thermal... | reverse complement strand
TGTGGTGGGTGAAGAAAAAGCGAAAGAGACTTTGAATGGTTATATTGCCTCTGGTGAAGAGATTTTTGATTATTTTGCAAGGGAGGTTTTTGAGAGCCAGCCCAAAGAGGTTCAGGAATTTCTGCTCAAGACCTCAATCCTTGAGGAAATAACCCCTGAGATATGCAAAGAAGTTCTTGAAATTGGTAATGCGCAAGAAATCTTGGAATATTTACTGGAGGAGCACATTTTTATTTCCACTTTTGAAGGATATTTTAAATATCACCCTCTTTTCAGAAATTTTTTATTTGAGTACTTAAGAAGGTGGGAAGACTCACAGAAAATCCATAGGTTAATTGAAAAAACTGCTTGGTATTTCCATCAAAAACGAGACTACATAAAAGCAATAGAACTTTTTTTAAAAATGGGTAATTATAAAAAAGTAGTGCCCTTGATTGAACAGTTTGGAGAAACATCCATTCTATCATCCCGGGATTATCTATTATTAAGTTGGATTAAACAAATCCCCGGTGAAATTCTCAAGGGAAGTCCAAAATTGATTATTTTTTATGCGGAAGCAATTTTATGGAGTGGGATTCAAAAAGAGGCGATCAATTATTTCAAGAAGGCGGTGGGAATTTATAGAAAAAGAGGAGATAAAATTGGGCTTGCTCGTGCGTATATTGGTGAAGCGCAGATTAAATCTAATCAAGGAAAAATAGTATCAACAATAAGATTGATTAATAAAGCACTTAAATTATTAGGTAATCGTGTGGACAGACTTAAGATAAGAGCATTTAGTCTTTTAGGAGGGCAGTATTTTAAACTCGGACAATTGGCTAAAACGAGAGAATGTGTAACTAATGCTTTAAAACTCGCCAGACATTTGAGCGACAGATACGAGTTAATGATTTTGAATAATCTCGGCGCTGTAAATCATGAGCTGGGATATATATGGGAAGCCGAGATGAATTATAAAGAAGTCATTAAGAAATCAAAGTCATTGTCCTCACCGGGAAACACGATTACCTATTGTAATCTTGCGCGTATTTCTTTTCTGCAGAATCGACTTGAAGATTCTTTTCAGTATATCACTACTGCGCTTGATATAGCGCGAAAAATCAATGACAAAAAAGGTGAAATTATTGCCCTTGCCACCATGGCTGAATATTATTATGAAAAGAAAAATTATGAAGAAGCACTCAAATTTCTTTTTGAAGCCACAGAAAAAAACAGTTCCCTCGGCGATGAAGTTCTAAGACAAAAGATATTATATGATATGGCTGAAGTTTACCTTATGAAGGGGAATATATACAAATCATTTAGTGCAATTGAACAAGCCATTGTTGGGGCAAGAAGAATAAATAATTTCTTCGCCCTCCCAGTTTTTTTGTTAACCAAGGCAAAAATAAAATTGGAACAGGAGAAATACAAAGAAGCAGAAGAATTGCTTATAGAATGTCGCACTCTCTGTGAAAGGCAAAAGAGATATTTCCATTTGATGGAGATTCTCTTTTATTCAGGAAAGTGTTCTCTTTTGCAAGAAAAATTTGATAAGGCAAAGGATGATTTTCTGAGGATGATGGATCTTATTCAAGAATTTGAATATGACTTTTATCTTAAAAAAATTGAAACCACAGAGTCCAGAATTATTCAATTTTTGATTGAAGAAAAGATTCATATTGACTATTTACAGTCTGTTTTGGGTAAAATAACAATCCAGCCCAAAATAAATGTTCACTTATTGGGGAATCTGATGGTATACATTGGAAATAGAGAAGTCTCAGATGCGGCTTGGAAAACCGAAAAGATCAGGTCAATATTTGCCTATCTTATTATGAATCGCAAAAGGGGTATGAGTTCTGAGGAATTGATGACAACCTTCTATCCTGACCTGGACAGAAATAAAGCCTCGCAGAATATACGTTGGGCAATCTATGTTATCAGGCAAATATTCGGGAAAGATTTCTTAAATTACCAAGCAAAAATGTATCACGTAAATCCTCTGGTCAAGGTCTGGGTAGATATTGAGGAATTTGATAAAAAAGTAAAAGAAGCAGCAAGGTCAAATAAAAGTAGTGAAAAAATACAAACCATTCTTGAGATTCTGGATTTATACCGTGGGGATTTTTTATATAATGTCTATGATAGTTGGACCGATGAACCGAGGGGATATTACTCATCAAAGTTTATGGAACTTTTAGAAACTACTGCAGAATATTATTTTATCAAAGAAGATTTCTCATTAAGTCTACGCTATTACAATAGAATTGTTCAGAAAGACGAACTCAACGAAAAAGCCTATGCTCGGCTGATGGAAATAAATTATGCCCTTGGGAAAAAGAATGAGGTGGTTAAAATATATAAAACAATGAGAAAAAAGTTTGAAGAAGCCGGTCTCCCCATAGGGATAGAGGCGCAAAGAGTTTATCAGAAATTACATATTCTAAAGCCTTAAAAACATTAAAATTTAGCCAATAAATTTTTATCTAACAATTTTCTAACACTCGGGGGGTATACTTGAGTAGAGGTGATTATGGGTAGAGGAATCAATATTCTCATAGGGTTATTCATCGGTTTTCTATCTTTTACCCAAGAAACCGATCCAATTCATCAAATATCAGAAAATTCCCGGGAGCCCCAATGTTCTCTCTCTGTGAGGCCTGCTCAAATTGCCCCGAAAATGTTGGATAGTATTGTGGTTTGCACGCTATGGGTTTACGGTGTTCCGAATCCAGGAATGACCAGCTGGCAAATATCAATGGTCTTTGACCCTTCAGTGCTTCATTATATGCAAGTAATAGAGGGGAACTTCTTATCCCAGGGGGGCAATAATTCCACACTCTTTGTTCTTCCTCAAGGCGACCCCCAGATAAATATTCGCTACCCAAGGCGAGAAGTATCAGAAGACAATCAGGGTGTGCTTTTTGGATGTGCAATTCTCAGCGGAAATACTCCACCTGTTGGAAGTGGATGGTTAGCCGCGGTGCGATTCAAAGTCCGAAATTTGGGAACAACCAAAATCTCCGCTGATACAATGTATTCCATAATGGTTCAGGTTCCAACCTCTGAATGGTATGAATGGGGAACACAGAACAGAGGCAAATTCTCCCCTATTCTCTTCAGCGTTTACAATCCGTAGGAGGTGCGTAATGGTTATAATGCTTTTTTTGCTCAGCCAATGGGGAGACATAATAAGACTTACAACTGCTAATGGTCTTTCTTATGTTTCCAATCAAAATGCCCGTAGCGTAGCAGCCGCAAATGATACGGTTTGGGTAGTATGGTCAGATAATCGGAATGGCAGGTGGCAGATATATTATAAACTCTCCACTAATGGAGGTTCGGGATGGTCCGCCGACGCGATGGTTGCGGATTCGGGATTCTGTCCAACTGTGGTTATTCCGTATCCTATTGGAACCCAATCAATATGGGGTTCTGTCCTTGCCTATTGTGCATTTATGACTACCAAATATGGAAACTGGGAGATTATGACTTCCTTCTATTCAAAAAGTTATGCACAATGGATTACCGCGCGATTTACTACTGAATCTCATAATTCTATTTATCCTTCAATTGCTGCGGACAGCTCCTATATTTTACTTCTCTGGATGGACGACCGCACAGGCAACTGGGAGATTAGATTCCGCCGGAGCACAGATTATGGGACAACTTGGAGTGCGGACTCTGCATTGACCATCAACAGCGGCCATTCCTGGTTTCCGCAAGCCGCGCTGAATAGACAAAAATTCTATGTGGTATGGCAGGATAACCGCACAGGTAATTTTGAAATTTATTTTAAAAAATCAACCAATGCAGGGAGGAACTGGTCTTCGGATAGCCAACTTACGTCCACCACATCTCAGAGTTATTGGCCTACAATCGCAGTTAAAGACAATTATATTTATGTCGCCTATATTGAGAAGGGAGACGAACTGGGAAGGGGATACGATGACGAGATATATTTCATTCGCTCCACAGACGAAGGAAACACCTGGTCATCCCCGATCAATCTATCCGTTGGTATAGAAAATAACTTTCGGACAGGGGATCAATATAACAGTATCTGTCCCTCAATTGTTGCGAATAAAAATTTTGTAGGGCTTGTTCGTGAGCGGGCAATAAGTATTGACAATGGGGGGCAGCAGTCATGGCAGATTGAATTTCGCAGGTCCTCTGACTATGGGCAAACCTGGCAAGCAACCTGGACAACGCTTGCATTATGTAATAATGATGATACACTGGTCTGGGCGCCTTCTCTTTGTGCGGACCCGGTAAAGGATATGGCTTATGTCACCTGGTGGAAACTGGTTTCGGCAACAAATGCAGAAGTCTATATTAGAAAAGGCACAGGGGTCATCGGTGTTGATGAATGGCAATACCCGGCTGAGCAGATCTCCGACTTCAACTGCGCGCTTTTCCCTAATCCCTTCACCAAGGAATTGAATATTAAATTCCCAGACTTAGTCGGTCAGGAATATACCATAAAAATCTATGATTCATCTGGCCGTTTGATTAAAGAATTCTGCATTGATCCGAATCAAAATACCAAGATACAATCCCTGAAATGGGGAGAATTAGATAATCATGGGAATTCAGTCCCGCCCGGTGTATATTTTATTTTGCTGAAACTCAGGGAGAAATGCATCTGGAAAAAAGTTTGTAAATTAGAATAAATAAGAGAGGTAGAGATGGAATTAAAGATTAACCATTTTGTGATCGGGATAATAATCTCGCTCTGTTTTAGTTTTAGCGAGAATAGTGATGGAAAAAAAATAACCATGAGAGATTTGCTTGTAAGGTCTAAGAAGCCGGAGGTAAACTTTAATATTGGGCACCATTTTGAGCCCAAGTCGGGTCGCGAAATTCCCCTTGAAAACTTTCCATTCTGGATATCCGACCCGGTGGGATATGCAGTCTGGGGTGCACACCTTGCGGATATCACTGGAGATGGTTATCCAGAGGTGATACTCATTAGTGAACAGAGTCCAAATTACCTGTTCATCAATCATAATGGTATCCCAAGCACAAGCCCGGATTGGATTTCTAATGATATGGACTTTAATGTGTTCGCAACATTTGGTGATTATGATAATGACGGTGACCTTGATATGGCAGTTGGTGCTTATGCATTTTTAGGGGGGAGGGCAAGTCTATATCGTAATGATAATGGAATGTTAACCCAGAACCCGGTTTGGAATGCGGGTTATACCGGCGGCACCTGGTGCGGGTGGGGCGATGTTGATAATGACGGCGACCTTGATTTAGCAATAACTGATTTCTACCAATTTCCGGCTGTCTTTATGAATGATAATGGAGTTCTGGAGACATACCCTTCTTGGACCGGCTGGGACTATTCTATGGATTTCGGTGGTGCCTGGATAGATGTTGATAATGACGGCGACCTTGATTTAGCGGTTGGTGGCTATGGTTGGCAGCAGAATGTTCCGATTTTAAGAATTTATAAGAATGACAATGGGGTCCTGGAAAATATTGCTTCGTGGCAGTCATACCAGCCCCCCTGGGCACCTTTGGGTGCAACCTTGGCAGCTGGAGATATAGATAATGATAGTTGGATTGATATTGCCGCAGTCCACTCTTTAATATATAATGCCCCTGATTTAATCTATAAAAACTATGAAGGAACATTGGGAATGGTGCCATATCAAGAGTTTTATAACTCCGGCTGCACTTGTGGTGCAGTGTGGGGCGATATAGATGGCGATGGGTTTTTGGACCTTGCAGTGAATAATAATAATGAGGATATTGGCCAAATTTATGTATTCCAAAATGCGGGAGGACTACTATATATTTCACCCACCTGGAACTCTACAACCCCAAGTGGTCTGGGTATTGACCTCGGTGATATTGACCAGGATGGACTGGTATATAGGGAAGACACTCTCATTGGAAATGGGGTGAAAAAACTCTTCTATACCACCAAGATGCCTTTCCATAAACTCCAAGAAATTACCGTGAGTGAAATACCGGTTCCTATAAGTGACTACTGTTATGATTTTAAGGCAGGCTGGATTTCTCTAAAAAATACACCACCTTCCGGGGCTGAAATAGTTATTAAATATACTTACTCCCTTGACCTTGACCTCTTGGCTTCTGGTGATAATACCTGTCAGGGTTATCTCTTCCGAAATATAAGCACAGGCATCAAAGAAATTGCTAACAGAGGTTTAATAAAAGGGTCCTTTAAAATCTGCTCAAATCCAGTGCATCAGGGTAATCTTCAGTTTGTTTATAGTTTAAAAGCCCGGTCCTTTGTGCAATGCGATTTATATGACTGTATGGGCAGGAATATCGGGACCTTAATCAAATCTATTCAGCCCTCAGGAGTTTACAGGTTTAATAAAACTCTGAATATTCCTTCTGGAAGTTATTTTGTAGTGCTGAAGGCCGGGGATGAAATAGTTACCCAAAAAATAATTGTCATTCAATAAGAGGAGGTTGTTATGAGGTACCACATCTTTAAAAAAATTTTCCCTTTTATATGGGGAATCTTTTTTGTTATTGGACGTCTCTATGGTTTTGGTGAGTTTCTCCTTGATACGACATATTATCCCCTATGTGCCGGCTTTGGGCACAAACCAGCAGTTGCCTTTGATGGCACAAATTTTATTGCAGTTTGGGAGCAAGATGGAATTTGGGGGACGCGCGTTGACCAACTTGGAACTGTAATTGATACCTCTGGCTTTTTGATTTCAGAAATTGGACACACCCCGGACATAAAATTTGATGGAGTAAATTATCTTATTGTCTGGGAGCAAGACTTCAATATTTATGGAACACGAATTTCTCCTCAAGGGGTTATCCTTGACACCGTTGCTTTTCCAATTAGCATTGCTTCAGGAGAACAGGCCAGTCCACGTCTTGCATTTAACAGCACAAACTATTTTGTAATCTGGCGGGACAACAGATTAGGCTTTTCTGCAATATATGGAGCAAGGGTCACACCATCAGGACAGGTTCTTGACCCAAATGGAATTTTCATTACTTCTTTGGGCGACTATGCAAGCGTGGCTTCTGATAGTTCCAACTATATGGTCGTTACCGTCTGTCCGGGCTGGGGGACATACTGTTATAAAGTTTCAGCGAATGGTGTTGTAGGGCCTGCGAATTATGTTTCCTCCTACTATTTAGTCCCATCCCTTGAGATTTCCTTTGATGGGGTCAACTACTTAGTGGCCTGGGGAGAAATAGGCACAATGACAATAAAAGGTGCTCTTGTGGATACCTCAGGATTCTGCCTTAATCCCAATGGTTTTACAATTGTAAACCAGTCGGTCAATTATTCAATGAAAATGGCTTTTGATGGCACAAAGCATCTCATAGTTTGGGATGGCAATGACAATTACTTGCATGGCGTGTTTGTCTATCCCGACAACACCGTGGCACTGCTTGGGCCAATCTATGCCTCGGAAGTTAATGAATTTGCCAACTTGGCTTATGGTAATGGAGAATACTTTATTGCCTGGGAAAGGTTGGGTTCGGCTAATTACCCCCCGCCACCTGTCCTTATGGGAACAATGGTTGATACTACAGGTGCAAACATAATTCCTGATGGTTTTTTTGTTATACTCAAACCCCACGCACAGTCAAGTCCTGCACTGAGCTTTAATGGTTCAGAATATTTATGTATGTGGCAAGAGCAGGAAAATAATGACTACAATATCCGCGGTATTAGGGTTAACCAAGTAGGGCAGATAATTGCTCCAGTTATTCGTGTAGCTGGTTCATCTTCCCTTGATATTAACCCCGCAATTACTTCAAATGGAATGGACTATCTATGCACCTGGACCCAACATTATCCTTGGCTGACTTCTGAGTTAGATACACTAATGGCAACTCGCATTGACCAGAGTGGTGCAATCATTGATACCCCCAGAATAAGAATTGTCGGCGGTTTAAGCAGTTATTATTATAAACCCACCCAATCTGCGATTGCGTTTGATGGCAATAATTATTTTATTGTCTGGGATTCTACTCAATATTCTAATTCTTTCTTTGGGAATATCTGGGGGACATTCATATCCCCAGCAGGAAGTATTCTCCAGTCGGTTCTCATTGTGGGTCTGGGAAGTCGACAGATTTCGCCAGCACTCGCATTTAACTCTACAAAATATTTAGTGGCTTGGCGAGACAACCGCTATGGTTGGGTGAATCAATATGAAGTGTATGGTGCGTTAGTATCGCCTGATGGAATTATTTTGAAGGATAGCATTAAAATTTCACCATTTATTCCCGCAAATGATTATTTAGACCCGAGACCGGCAGTTGCCACAGATGGAGATAACTATTTTGTTGTTTGTGCCTATCGGGAATATAGTGGTGGCCAGGATAATTATAACATCTATGGCACCCGGGTAGATTCTACGGGCAATATCCTTGACCCTTCAGGAATTCCTATCTGCACTGCACAAGGAACGCAAGGAAATCCAGCCGTAGTATTTGATGGAATAAACTATATGGTTGTCTGGCAAGATAATCGGAACGGAGAATACGATATATACGGAGCAAAGATAAGTCGCTCCGGCGTGATTATTGACACCTTTATTGTCTCAAATCAAGAAGGCGACCAGATTGAACCAGAGATAATCAGAGGAAATGGTGATACATTATTTATTGTTTATACTGGTTTCACTCCTGAAATCAACGGGCGTCCGGCTAATACAATGCGCATCTGGGGTAAATTCTATCCATTCACTTCGGTTGAAGAAACCGTTACACGCTCTGTGCCCGACGCTCTGTGTCTTGAAATCTATCCGAATCCATTCAGGAATGCTGTAAGCATTAAATTCCAAATCCCAGAGCAGGGAGTAGCCAGTAGTCAGAAGTCAGTAGTCAGTATAAAAATCTATGATGTGACCGGCAGATTGGTAAAAGATTTTTCAAGATTTACGAGTTACGATTTACGCCCTACGAGTATCGTCTGGGACGGCACCGATGATTCTGGACACAAACTCCCATCAGGGGTGTATTTTATAAAATTTACAACGGAAGGATTTAATGTGACACAAAAAATAATATTGTTGGAATGATTCTCCACCTACAAATCAGGGAGTAGAAAAATGATGGAAAATTTGTTTATCGTTCTCTTCTGTATATTACCCCAAGTTCAAAGTAAAATTACACCCGAACTCCTTGCGATTTTAGAGCAAACTTTGCCTGATGATAAAGTCCTCGTCATTGTCCATATGAATACTGAATACCCATACAGTCTAATTCAAAAAATGACTCCTTCCCAGAAATGTGTAATTTTTCGTGATATTGCCTATAATTCTCAAAAGCCAATAATTGAATATTTAAAATCCTTACCTAAAGAAAAAATAGAACTCGGTGGCCAATTTTGGATATTTAATGGGTTTCATTTGAAAACAACAAAAGAGATAATTAAAGAACTCGCAAATAGGAGTGATGTCTGGTTTATCTGTGAGAATGGAACTGTGTATCTAACTCATCAAAAGGGGAACAAATTTGGTTTAAGAAATCCAGAATGGAATATTCAAAAAGTAATGGCGGATTCCTGTTGGTCTGCAGGGTTTAATGGAAATGGCATAATCATTGGACACATTGATACTGGGGTGGATGTGGTACACCCGGCACTGGATGGAAAGTGGTTATCACCTTTCTGGCTTGATGCTGTGAATGGTCAAACATCTCCTTATGATGACCACGGTCACGGGACCCACACAATGGGCATAATCTGTGGGGGAGATGGACCCGGTCCTTTTCCTTATGATATCGGGGTTGCATACGGAGCCAAATTCATTCCGACAAAAGGTTTTTGTAGTTATGGATATGGAGAGTATATCTGGATTGATTCCTGTATGCAATATCTTGCCGATTTAAAATTGGGAGGCATTGATATTCGGGTGATTGGTAATTCCTGGGGCACAAATAACACCACGAACCTCCACTGGTGGTCAATCATCTTTAACTGGAAAGAACTTGGAGTTTTACCAGTTTTTTCCAACGGTAATTGTGGTCCAAGGGTTGCCGCACCAGCAAGTTATCCAACAACCATTGGTGTCGGTGCTACCGATATCAATGATAATATAGCATTTTTCTCTAATCCTGGCCCTGCCCCTAATCAACCACCCTGGAATAATTCGAATTACTGGTATTATCCAGATTGGAACCTTCTAAAACCAGACCTATCTGCTCCAGGTGTAGATATCCGTTCGTGTGTGCCTGGTGGCGGCTATGATGTGTGGAGTGGAACCTCAATGGCTTCGCCCCACATCACCGGGGGGGTTGCACTCCTCTTGCAGAAAAATTCAAATCTAAATCTAAACGAGTTATACGAAATTCTCATCCAAAATTGTGACTATCCGACTCAGGGGCAACCTTATCCAAATTATAATTATGGGTGGGGCAGAGTTAATTTGTGGCATTCTTTACAAATAACACCATATCCTGGTACACCGGACGTTCCCACTATTGTCAGTCCCTTTGATTGTGTGCGCCTGCCTGATTTACACCCTTCGCTAAAATTCTATTCTATTGACCCTGATAATGACAGTATCCGATACCTGATTTTATGGGATACTGACCCCGATTTTGCTTCACCAGAGAGTTCTATAACTTCTCTATACCCAAGCGGCATTATCGTGAATTTCGTTATTCCTGTTACACTTTTGAACGGCGAGACCTACTGGTGGAAGGTAAAATGTCAGGATCTAACTGGAGCAGGACAGTGGACCAGATACACAATTCCACGTTCATTTACGATTGATACAGCGCTTCCTTTAAATACTTGCTCTTGGTTTCAAACAAAGGGCAAACAGTTCGGTTATAATTATTTACGTGGGCTCAAAGTTCAGGGAGATAGTGTCATTGCTTATTTCAACCAGGTGCTCTATGATACACTCTTTGAAGAACATTTTGAGGATATAGGTGTTCCTTTAGGTTGGACAGTAATAGATGGAAACAATGACGGATATAAGTGGACAGTCGGAACAACCGATGATTTGGAAGGACTTGTGCCCCCCAATTATGGCACCCAGTATGCCTACTATTCTGACGATGATGCAGGGGCTGGGGTGATAAATTATAATGAGGAGATTCATTCGCCCCCAATTTATACCAGTTCTGTTTGTGGCAACTTAATGTTTGTTTATGGTTATGGATTCCGGATCAATGAACTGGTCGGGGAGAAGTTCCGGGTGAAGATGCGTAAATTCAGTGGAAATAATTGGAGTAATTGGTTTGACCTCAGACTGTACACAAATAATGGATATGGCAATGGAGCATTCAATTTGAATTCCTATTTACCTGCGGATTCGGTGCAGTTCAGCTGGTTTTATAGTGATAGTTCATCGTCTTCGCACTGGGGATGGGCCTGCGCATTTGACAATGTGATTTTGTGCCAAACATACCCTCTGGGAGATTCTGGAAAAATGATAGGCGTTGGGGTTGATTTTCATAGCCTATCAACTACCTATCCAAGACCACATTGGGGTGATGCAGTGTGGCATAAGGCAACACCTGATGATTCAATCGGTATTCAGATTGAATATTTTAATGGCACAGAATGGCAGCTTGTGCCGGAGAGTGATTTACCAGGTAACTCAGCTGGTTTCTATACAACTAACATTTGGGGCAGGATTGCTCTTGATGACCTGGATACCACCATTTATCAAAAATTGAGATTGGTTGGATTATTCTACCAGAAGAACCTTGATTCACCTTCTGAACCAGCACTTTTAGATTGGGAATTGGGGAATCTGGAAAATTATGGTATCAAAGAAGAGAAAACCACAAACTTAAGTAGTGGCGAAATGAAATTAGATGTTTGTCCGAATCCGTTCACAAAAAAAACAGAGATTAGATACGAGATACGGGATGAGCGGTTAATGGTTAACGGTAAATGGTCAGCGGTCAGTTTAAAAATCTATGATGCAGGGGGTAGACTGGTGAAACAATGGGACTATGAGACGACGAAATTATCAAGCCGAGTTGTTTGGAACGGCACTGATGATTTTGGCCGTAGGTTACCAGCGGGCGTTTATTTTTGTGAACTGAATGATAATGTTATTAAAAAAATAAGAAAGATAATAATAGTGCATTAAGAAAGGATAGGAATAATGTTTAAAAAAGAAGTAATAAAAATCCAAAAAAGGGATATCATAACAGTAATCTTTCTTTTCACTACAATCTTTGCCCAGAGCGAACGTTGGATTTATCGGTATAATTCTCCTTATAATAGTGCTGATTGGGCAACTGCAATTGTTAATGATAACGATGGAAATCTCTACATTGGAGGAGTAAGTTATAGCCCTGGTAGTGCTGATTATGATTTTGTAGTGATTGGTCTTACAAATACCGGTAGCGAAAGATGGGTTTATAGATACAATCACTCTGGTAATGACCACTTGAATTCAATTTGCTATGGCACAGACGGTAATATTTATTGCGCTGGTTATACCGCGGGAATTTCTTCCGATTTTACGATACTCTCTTTAACCCCTGAAGGTACTCTCAGATGGATATACACATATAATGGTTCCGCTAATTCTTATGATGAGGCCACATCAATCGTTTATGGTTCTGATGGAAATATCTATGCTGCCGGCCGCACTTATCAGGACGGAAGTTATGGCGACTTTACTGTTATCAGTCTCTTAAATAATGGAGTAGAGCGGTGGATTTACCGATATAATGGTCCGGGAGACGATGGGGCTTCAGCAATTATTTATGCACCCGACAGTAACTTATATATTGCAGGTATGACTACAGATATTCTTTACGATTTCACAGTGATTAGTTTATCAAACGATGGCTCCGAGAGATGGGTGTATCAGTATAATGGCCCTGATAATGGTGATGACTGGGCTTATGGAGTGGTTTATGGGAATAATGGGAATATATACGCCGCTGGTTATAGTAGAGGAGTTGGAACGACTTATGATATCACGGTAGTTAGTCTAACAGATTCCGGAATAGAGAACTGGATATATCGTTACAGTAGCCCTGGTTACATATATGATGTAGCAACATCAATTACCTTAGGGCTTGACAACAATATCTACATCAGTGGCAGGAGTGGAACATCAAGCAACTATGATATGATTGTGATAAGCCTAAGTGACTCAGGAATGGAAAGGTGGAATTATATCTACAATGGCTCTGGTAACGCCAATGACGAGGTTAATGCAATTGCCTGGGGATTGGATTGCAATATCTACATTGCAGGGTATAGCACTGGTGTCGGTTCCTGTTCAGATTTTAGTTTGATAAGTCTTACAACCTCTGGTGTTCAGAGATGGGTTTACCAGTATAACGGTCCTGCAAATAGTTATGATTATGCCGTTTCGGTTATTTATGCGGGAGATAGCTATATATATGCAGCAGGAGGTAGTTGTGGAATAGGAACTACCGATGATTTCGTAGTAATAAGCCTGGATCCATGGACGGGGATTAAAGAGAATGAGTGTGTTAAGAATTTAAGAATCGAAATCCCCAATTTAGAAATTGTGCCCAATCCATTCCGGAATGCTACAAGCATTAAATTTCAAATCCCAGAACAGGGAGTAGCCAGTAGTCAGAAGTCAGTAGTCAGTATAAAAATCTATGATGTGACCGGCAGATTGGTTAGACAATTTAACCATTTAACCAATTATTCATTTAACCAGGTTGTTTGGGATGGCACTGAGGATTCTGGTCGCAAACTTCCGGCTGGTATTTACTTTATCCGATTAGAATCTGATGGATTCAAGAAAACTGAAAAAGTAATTTTGTTAAGATAACGGAGTAGCGAGACTTGTCTCGCACCAAAAATAACGCAGACCAAGGTCTGCCAACTCCAAAAGAAAAACTAAAGTAGGAGGCACTTCCAGTGCCGATAAAAATCTTGCAGAAAAAAAGGCGAGAAGGCTCAAAAGGGCTAAAGGGCAAAAAGTAAGAAAGGGTAAAGACGGTGAATAAGGGAGAAAATCTGTTTCCTGATATTCTGGTATCCTTGATAAAACAATGTTCAGCCCCCTTTCTTGCCGGGTAGCCGGTTCTTGCCGGCTACCCGGGTCTTCATTTCTTCTCCTTTGGAGGGCGATTTTTCGCCCTCTTTTTATTTTAATGTAAATGAATTTAAAAAATTCTTGCGTTTTATTGTTTGGAATTTGGTCCGCCAAGCAGTGTGGCGGATGGCGGATTAAGACTAACTTCTTATTTCTAAATTCCATACCCACTTCCTCACCCAATAACCAACTTCCGCTCCACGAAACGGTCTGCGAAACCGTCTAACCATCAACGAATAGAGAAACTCGCCTTGCACTGAATTGTCGCAGACCGATGTCTGCTACTCCCTAAGAAAAATTGGAATAGCAGAACTTGTTCGCGTAAGAAATCGCAGACCAACCCGCCGCTCTTATTGGCATATCCCCTTGCAGTTAAGAGGGGACTCTGGTTGTCCATTGCTTGACTTTAGTCAAGGGTTTGCTATAATTGGCTGTGGAAAAAAATAATACAGATAAGTTTAAAACCTTTATTGAATCACATACTTAAAAGATATATTTCAGTGGTCCAAATTTCTGGACAGGGACAAGCCCTGTCCCTACATAAATGCGGTATTTTTGTGGTGTTTGATAAATTCAACCGAATGTTGAGATGATAAAATTAGAACGATTTGCTAAAAATGCAAATCCTCTTACTATTGCCGGACTGCGTAAAATTGCGGTTTTCGATGTTTCTACAGTGAAAAATGCCACATTTTTGTGTATTTTTCAGGTAAAGGTTAATGATACTCCCTATTGGAAGATAAAGGAAATAAGAGAAAAAGTGAAAGCAACGAAGATTTCTGAGCTGATATATAGTTATTCTTATCGTCCTTTTGACATCAGATATATTTATTATAATCCAGAGATAATTGAGCGTGGTGATGCCCGATTTCCTTTGATGAAACACTTGTTGGCAGAAAATATTGCAATAGTAACTACGAGAAGGATTCCTACAACACAAAAATTTTCGGCATTTGTTGCTGATTCCATCGGCGATATACATTTAATTGGTGACCAGAATTATTACTTTCCACTTTATCTATATCAAGATGTAAAATTACAAAAGAAAAAATCAAATCCGGGTAATTTTATGCTGGTATTTGATGAAAAAGAGAAATATAAAGTTAAAAAGCCAAACTTTAAACAAAAATTTCTGGAGCATATTACTAAAGTCTATAAAAAGAAAATCGCACCTGAAGATATTTTCAACTATATATATGCAATTCTCTATGCCCCTTTATATCGCGAACAATACATAGAATTTCTAAAAATTGATTTTCCAAGAATTCCATTTACCAGTGATTATAAATTATTTGAAAGATTGAGTTATTTGGGTGGCAAACTTATTGAACTACACCTCTTAAAATCACCGTTATTAAATAACCCCTGTGTTAAATTCCCTGTCAAAGGCAATGATAGGATTGGTAAAATTTCATATGACCCGAATAGCGAACGCGTTTATATAAATGACAAGCAATATTTTGAAGGCATCTCCAGAGAATTGTGGGAATACTACATAGGTAGTTATCAGGTCTTAGAAAAATGGCTCAAAGACCGACGAGAACGAGTCCTTCCTCTGGATGAAATTAACCATTATTTTAAGATTGTGATGGCGATTAAAAAAACTATAGAAATTCAAAGTGAAATAAATAAAGTGTATCCGAAGATTGAAAAGAACATAATCATCAGGAGTTTCACCCCCGAAACCTCGCCTCTCACCCTGCCCTCTCCCGTTAAAACGGGGAGAGGATTAAGGTGAGGGGTCCCTTGTTAATTTATTGAAAGTATAGAAATTTTTCAAATTCCTATACTTTAAAATAATACCAGCCTTTTTGAATAGATAAAGATGCCCTAATCTGAAATATTGATGTTATAAATCTTAAAATCCAGTTTTTCACAATGAAGTAATATCAACCATCTGGAATACATATTTCCATTTTTCCAATCTTTTTGGAATTGTCAATGCCATAACAACATTTTCATTTCAATTTGAATTCAATCGCTCTTATCACCCAGACCCGCACAAAACGGTCGCGCTGTCTTGCCGGTGTAAATAGAGATTTTCTGGCGGCTGAAATTGCGGACTCATCAAGTATCTCACTGCCACTTGATTTTAAGACCTGGGTATCTATTACCTTACCATCTATATCAATCAACATCTTTACCACGACCTTACCCTCAATGCCCGCCTTCTTGGCCAGAGGTGGATATTCAGGAGTAGGCATAGAAACAGGCTGGGGTTTAATTTCCACTCTATAATAGGGCACAATTTCTATATCCGGTCCCACTGGATTTGTGGGAATTATATTCTCCTGAAGGTCCGCTGGGCTAATCGTTATTACACCCTCATCAGGATTATCTGCAGAAATTGCAACCTCAGGCGGTTCAGGTTTTGTCTTATTATCAATTTGCTCTGTCTGTTTATCAATCTGAATTGATACTTCATTAATTATTCCCACTACTTCTCTGGTCAATTTGTAGGGTTCGGGCTCAGCATAAGGAAGGGAGAGAAACAGGGCAAGAACTATCAGAATCGCCAGCAGAATACTAACCCTTAAATATATTCCGTATGCTCTTTTGTGGTCCTTCATCTTGCCTCCTTCCATATTTATATACAATTTTTAAAGAAAAATATTCCATTCTAAAATCAACATCTTTGTTGGTATAGGACAATGCCCAATGGATTGGGCAGTTACATTTATTTATTAGAACCTATTTTATATGCCCTACGGGTATGATATAAAGGGGTTCTTCTTCCTTCAGTTTTAAAATTTTTTTCAATGCCCCATCATCAAATGCCCCAACCGGAACCGAACCAAGACCCAGGGCAACTGCCTCAAGGTGAATATTCTGGGCACAGTGTCCGACTTCATTATTTATATAACGAATCGCCCTTTCTCCATAGCGCCAGGAAGTGCGTTCAATAACTGCGGTGATGATTATTACAATACCTGCATTGGCAATAAAGTTCTGATTCAACGCTGCCCGGGCAATTTCCCTTCTTAAATCACCATCAAGTTCCTTTTTCAATTTATGTCCTGAAGGAATATAACGGAATACTCCATCTTTTTTCGCAACAAAAATCTCCAGGGGATAGGTTGCCCCGGCAGAAGGAACCGCACGAAACCCATTTATAGAATCCGTTATCCCCTGGGCTGACCATAAGATATTTGAAATCTCCTGTTCGGTTAACTCCTTATCCTTGAAACTCCTGATTGACCGCCTTTTCTGGATACACTCCTCCAATGAGGCATTCGTAAATTGTGGAAGCGGTAACTTTATCATTTCACCCCCTTTGATTGCAAATATTATAGGAACTAAAGCAAGAAAGTTCATTGTTCCTCCTTAACTTTAAACAAAGGTTATTGAGGGTTTCCTTTACCCCGGCACTTTTTTCGTTACACGTTTCACGACTCCACCCTCTTTACCCTTTCTTGTGCCCTTTTCCTTTTTCCGTTTCACGGTTCACGTTACACCTTTCACGATATTTCCTTTTTCACCCCATAGCTCCTTTGCAATACCCTTGCGGTATTACAGTGAATCTCAACTGTGTCTGTAAGTTCCCGGGCATAACCACCACCCAGAAGAACAATAATCGGCAGTTTTTTATTATATGCATATTCAATTACCATTTCATCCCTTTTTACCAATCCCTCAATTGTCAGGCGGAGACTGCCGAGTTGGTCAAAAATGTAAGGATCAGCACCAGCAAGATAGATGATAAAACTGGGATTGAATTCATCTATCTTATTCAGGGCAAACTGCAACTTTTCAAGATATTCCTGGTCCTCAGTATCAAAATCAAGTCCAATGTCTAAGTCCGATTTCTCTTTTTTTGGATATAGGTATTCCTGATGGATAGAGAATGTGAAGACCCTCCCTTCATTCTGGAAAAACCTTGCAGTTCCATTACCCTGGTGCAGGTCGCAGTCAATTATGGCAATCTTTTTAATTCCCTGTTCAAGCATCTTCACGGCAGCAAAAACCACATCATTCAGATAACAGAAACCTTCTGCATGGTCAGAAAATGCATGGTGCAAGCCACCACCGATATGGTAGCCGGCTCCAGACTCAAGGGCGAGTTTTGCACAGAGAAAAGAACCTCCACAACCCAAAATCTGCCACTCAATAATATCCTTCCTCACCGGCAATTCTGATAGGTAAGTTCTCGGGGTCAATCGGGCATTCAGGAGGTCATCAAGATATTCCGAATTCACAATCTTCAGCAAATCTTGATTACTCGGCCGCTCTGGTTTATGGAGATTATTTTCGGTTATCAAACCTTCTTTTTTTAGATTTTCATATATCAATCTATACTTTTCAGTAGGAAATATATGACCCCCGAGGTCAACACAGTAATTCGGAGAATAGACAAAATTTAGCATATTCCTCACTTTCCCTCGAATAAAACATCACAAAGGGATTTCCCCTTGAAAACCTCTTAAATCTTCCTTTTATTCCTCCCTTTACAAAGGGGGGAATTTATTCTGTTTTTTATCCGTTTGAATCCAAGGCATTGGATTGAAAATCCAATACCCCCGGATGATTTCAGGTCGCCAAAATACCAATCTTCATACAGGTAATAATAATAATTTTTATTACCCTGTCAAGCATTTTCCCTTTGAGGTTTACCTACATCCTTAAATTGATCAGCATAAACTATCCTTAAATAACGAATTCAACAAATACTGATATTGTTTTTTGGTGGCTGAGTTCCGAAAAATATAGCGGTGCGATACTTCAACCGAGTTGACATTTAAAAAAATCATTAAAATTGAACATCATCAAGGGAATTCTCCCCTTGAAAACCCTAATCTCCCCTTTACAAAAGGGGGATACAAAATTGTAGTTGCCCAATTCATTGGGCATTGTCCGATAAATCGGACAACTACATTTATCTTTCCGTATAGTGCTCTAACCGCAGGTTAGGCAAGGGAGCGAAGCGACCGAAGCAATTATTGAAATTCCCATACTTGAACATACTTCAGTCCGCCACGTAACTTGGCGGACTGAAACCCCGCCCCTCACCTTTATCCTCTCCCCGCCACAAAGATTGGCGGGGAGAGGGCCAGGGGTGAGGGGAATTTTATCTGTTTTTAATCTGCCTTTATCCGTTTGAATCCGAGGTATTGGATTGAAATTCCCATACTTGAACATACTTCAGGGGAATTCTTCCCCTGAAACCTCTACGGACAGGGACAAGCCCTGTCCCTACATACCTCTCCCTTTTTAAGGGAGAGTCCGCCATACTTCTTGGCGGATAAGGTGCGGGGTCTTTTTGTATTGAAATTTTTTAAATTCCTATACCTCTAAATATGAATAAACCTCAGTTTTTCCTTGCGATCTCCACTCCTGTCATTGCAGGGAACGAAGCGACGAAGCAATCCAATTAGAATGCTCAGATTGCTTCGCCCGCCTGGAAGCGCAGTGGGCTCGCAATGAAAAAATGTTTGTAGACCCTGAACTTGATTCAGGGTCTCTTAAGAAACAAATTGAGATGCTCTAATAAATTTAGCATGACAATGGTCATTTATTCACGCCTTTTTCTGCAATCTCTTTGTCATTAAATAATCAAAAAGATTGAACTGAGAATTGATTTTTTTTAAAAAATGTAGATAATTAAAAAATGAGTAATGCAGACTCTTTAAAAAGGATTCTTGAGAAAGACCGAAGATACAAATTAGAAGGTTACATCTTTGTCCTTGAGGCAATCCATTACACCCGCGAAAAATTTAAAGTGGAAAAACATGTCACCGGACAACAATTGCTTGAAGGTATAAAAGAACTTGGGATAAAACGGTTTGGACCATTAGCCAAGATGGTGTTTGAACACTGGGGAATAAAAGAAACCATTGATTTTGGCAATATTGTGTTTAATATGGTTGAGGAGAAGATTTTAACAAAAACTGAAGATGATAAATTGGAAGATTTTAAGGATGTCTATGACTTTGAGGAGGTCTTCGTAAAAAATTATCAACCAGAACTCCCCAAGAAGTTATTTGAATAGAGGACCGTGGTCGGGTTTGATGTTTAGATGCTCATAGGCAAGACGGGTTGCCTCCCTTCCCCGGGGTGTCCTTTTTATAAAACCCTCCATTATTAAAAATGGTTCAAAGACCTCTTCAATTGTCTGGGCATCCTCACCAACCGCCACCGAAAGACTGTTAATACCAACTGGCCCGCCCTGAAATTTTTCTATGATGGTCCTGATGATTTTCTTGTCCATCTCATCAAGTCCTCTTTTGTCAACATCAAGTTTTTTCAGGGCATATTCGCAGATTTTCAGGTCTATTATTTCCTGGCCCTTGACCTGGGCAAAATCGCGCACCCTCCTCAATAATCTATTGGCAACCCTGGGGGTTCCTCTTGCCCTTTGTGCAATCTCAAGGCAGGCGTCTTTTGTAATCTTTAAATTGAGAATCTTTGCCGAGCGCTTGACAATGTAGTATAAATCCTCCGCCGGATAATAGTCAAGGCGAAAACTGATACCAAATCTTGAGCGCAAAGGAGAGGTTAATAGACCGGAGCGGGTGGTTGCTCCAATCAATGTAAACTTTTCAAGTTTCAACCTTAAACTCTGGGCGCCCATTCCTTTATCCTGAATAATATCAAGATGGAAGTCTTCAAGCGCTGGATACAGATATTCCTCAACGACCCTGTTTATCCGATGAACCTCATCAATGAATATAATATCTCCGTATTTCAGATTGCTTAAAATCCCGGCAAGGTCAAAAGGTCTCTCTAAGATTGGTCCCGATGTAGGATAGATGTTTACATCCATCTCCCGGGCAATGATGTGGGCAAGGGTTGTCTTTCCGAGACCCGGTGGACCAAATAAGAGAATGTGCTCTAAGGGCTCCTTTCGTTTCTTTGCCGCCTGAATAAAGACCCTTAAATTCTCCCTGATATTACTCTGCCCGACAAATTCATCAAGGCTCTTTGGTCTTAAGGTCAATTCATAAAATTCTTCACCCTCAAGTCTCGCGCCAGATGTTGTTCTTTCGGTCATTTGCTCCGCAGTGCCCTTTTTATTATCTCTTCAAGGGGTAAATCAGAGGGTAGCCCCTTTAGTCTGTTGATTGCCTCAGACCTGGTAAGTCCCAGGGCACACAACGCATTTATTGCCTGATTAAAAATCTCTTTCTCCTTCACAAAACTCAATTTACCCTTCATCTCCAGGACTATCTTGCTGGCAAGTTTCCTGCCTACCCTCGGAACGGTTGCCAGTAATTCAACATTCTCTTCCTCAATTGCCCGGGCAATCTCCTGAGGAGTGAAGTTTGACAGTAGCCCAAGTGCTGATTTTGGGCCCACCCCCGGAATACCTGTTAACTCTTCAAACATCTTAAGCGCTGCCTCTTCAAGAAATCCATAAATAAGAATTTCTTCTTCTTTGATTAAACATTTTGTGTATACAATAACCTCTTTATTCAATTCCAGTTGGTCAAAGATATTTAGTGGAGATTGAATGATAAAACCAATCCCTGCAACATCAATGGTAAAATATGGTGGTGATTTTCCAATAACCCGGCCCTGAATTCTTCCAATCATCTTATCTTTCTTCTGGCTGTATAGGCAATTGCCAGGGCATCAATTGCATGATGAGAATCCCTGGACTCATCTTTTAATAGAATCCGCTCAATGATAAAACGGACCTGCTTTTTTGAAGCCCGACCATTGCCCGTTGTCGTAAGTTTTATCTGGGCCGGTGTATACTCAAGAATTTTTACCCGACTTTGTTGTAGCACATATAAAATCGCCCCCCTTAATTCGGAAATACGAATGAGGCTTGAGACATTTTTCTGATAAAATGCCTTTTCCAGGGCGACAAAATCGGGTTTATGGTGCCGGAGCAGGCTCTGGATTTTTTCGCAGATTGTTTTTATTCTTTTAATATAATCTTTATCTCTGGGCCTTATTGTTCCTCTGGTAATCCGGTCGTTGTCGGCAAGAATTCCATAGCCCGTGGCACTTATCCCCGGGTCAATACCGATGATTTTCATTTAGAGGCTCAGGACTGGGCGGAAAGTTTTTCCATCACCTCATCCGGAATATCAAAATTGCTATAGACATGCTGAACATCATCAAGTTCGTCAAGCGCCTCAAAAAGTTTTAAAACCTTTTCTGCATCCTTCTCCGAAATCGGAACCGTATTCTGTGGTATTTTTGTCAACTCACTGCTTATAATTTCTATATTGTTATTCTTCAGAATTTCTTTCACCTTTGAGAATGCCTCAAGGGTTGTGATAATTTGATAGGTATCTTCTTCGGTTTTGACATCAAGGGCACCACCTTCAAGGGCATAGGCAATTACTGTATCCTCGTCATACTTTTTGGCATCAACCGTTATTATTCCCCTTGTCTGAAACTGCCAGGCAACCGAACCCTGTGCCCCAAGACTGCCATTGTGCCTTGCAAGAATGTGTTTGATTTCGCTCGTTGTTCGGTTACGATTGTCCGTTACCGCCTCAATCAGCAGGGCAACACCGTTTGGTCCATATCCTTCATAAGTAACTTCTTCAAGTGTCTGACCATCATCCAACTGACCGATTCCTCTCTTTATTGCCCGCTCAATATTCTCATTTGGCATATTTGCTGCCTTCGCCTCTTCAATAGCTGTGCGGAGTCTTGGATTGGCATTCGGGTCTCCTCCCCCATGTCTTGCGGCAATAGTAATTTCTCTAATCAATTTAGTAAATATTCTTCCCCGGGCCGCATCGGCCCCGGCCTTTTTTCTTTTAATCTTTGCCCACTTAGAATGTCCTGACATAAGCACTCCTTTTCCACATATATTTTAATCAAAAATTCCTTTGAGTCAAGGGTCGTTTGCAAATTGATTGACAAAGAGTAATTTTTAACTAAAATATATGGAACGTCTAAAAGACAGGTAAAAGGTAAATTTTTCCAAAAATGTGAGGTAAGGCTTCATTCCTTTATGATTAAATTACTAATTGGGTATAGAAGCGCATATCAGATTATCAGAAAATCAGGAAGAAGGATATCAGAAGAACAGAATATCGGGTTTTATAAACTAATATTCTCCCTGATATTCTCTACCTGATAATCTGATTCTCTGATTTCCTAATTGTATCCATGCCGAGGCACAATATAGGGCGGTAGTGGTTAATGGAAAAGATGATTTTTAGGAAAAACTAAACTTTTACAAAGACAGAAGAATGGAATTTTTTTGCCGGAATTTTGTAATTATAATAGAAAGGGGGAAAAATGAAATCTCTATTCCTATTCAGCGTTGCCATTTTGGCGCTCGGTTTAATAACAAAAGTTGGCTCAAAAGACCCCAAGAATGTAATTGAACTAAATATTCCAATTGAGGGTCTAAAGGGCGAACTGGGTAAGTGTGAAGTCTGGGTTCTTGACCCTGAAGATAAGGTCATTGGTGAATTCAAGCACTGGGTTTATGTAAACAGGGATTATTATTCCTTTCCGGCAACGATAGAGTTGAAAGAAAAAATTGAAGACCCTGATGTCTTAAGGATAAAGGTAAAGTTCAAAAAGACCGAAAAGATATATTCCCTTTTCCAACTTAAAAATAAGATGATTGTGAAAATTCTGGGTCAAAAGGAATTCATCACGGGCACACCGATAAAATATAATGTCATCGTCAGGAATCAGCGCACCCAGGAACCAATGTCCAATGCCCGGGTTAAGGTTATTATGACTGCCGATAAAAAAGAAAAGACTTTATATGAAGGTTTTACTGATAATAAAGGAATCTGTATACCAAATTTCAAATTAAACGAAGATATTAAAAGTGCGGAACTGAAGTTTATCATAAATTCAGAACTGGGAAAGGATGAATATACAACCAGTATAAAGATAATTCCAGGAAATCTTACTTATCTCATCACTGATAAACCGATATACCAGCCAGGCCAAACTATCCATATAAGGACACTCTCATTGCAAAAACCTACACTCAATCCTGTGAAGAATAAAGAGATAATCTTTGAGATTGAAGATGCAAAGGGGAATAAGGTATTTAAAAAGAATCTAAAGACTGATGAATTCGGTGTTGCCTATACACCATTCTTGCTTTCTGATGAAGTAAATTTTGGCAACTGGGTAATCCGTTCAATTCTTAATAACGAAAAGACCGAAAAGACCGTAAAGGTGGAGAAGTATGTCCTGCCCAAATTTAAAATCACACTCAAGACTGATAAGGAGTTCTATCTACCAGGAGAAAGACTTGAAGGAGATATTGATATCCAGTATTTCTTCGGCAAGCCGGTGGTGGATGCAAAGGTTAAGATCACAGTCTTTAAATTTGATATTGGCTTCAATGAAGAGGCAGTGCTTGAAGGAAGGACCGATAACAATGGGTTCTATCACTTCAGTTATAAACTACCCGATTATTTTGTTGGTGAACCGCTGGAAAAGGGTGATGCCTTTGTCCGACTTGATATTGAGGCGACTGATAAGGCGAACCATTCAGAGAAGATTTCTTTAACAAAAAAGGTTGTTCAGGATTTAATAAGTGTCTCAATCGTGCCCGAGGGTGGCTCATTAAAACCAAAACTTGAAAATAGAATTTATGCTGTAGCAAACTATCCTGATGGCACACCCTGCCTGGCACAGGTGGAGATGGATATTGATGGGATAAAACTTTCGGGCAAGACCGATGATTATGGGGTTGCTGAATTTTTATATACACCAAATAAATCAAAAACTGAGATCTCTGTAAAGGTGACCGACTACAAAGGTGAAAAGGTAATGGTGAAGAAGGAATTTAATCTTGAGCCAGAACAGGAACAGATAATAATGAGGATGAAAAGAGGTATATACAAAGTTGGTGATGAGATAAATCTGGAGTTTTTGACCACAAAGAAGAAAGGGGTTGTATACCTTGATGTAATAAAGGACAACCAGACTGTTCTGACAAAATCAATTGAGATAGTCAATGGTAAAGGGGGTTATAAAATTGACCTGACTCCGGAACTTTCTGGTTCAATCTGGCTCCATTCTTATATCATAACCCAGGGTTCGGATATCATTCGTGATACAAGATTCTGTTATGTCCAGGGCGCAAATGACCTCTTAATTGATGCAAAACCAGACAAAAAAGAATATCTACCCGGTGAAGAGGGTGAGATTTTATTCATTATTACTGACAAAAATGGCAAACCAAAGGTTGCTTCCCTCTGCCTGGCAATTGTTGATGAGGCAGTCTTTGCGGTAAGTGAATTACAGCCGGGGCTGGAAAAGGTGTATTTTACCCTGGAAAAAGAGATTATGACCCCGCGTTATGAAATCCATGGTTTTGAACCGGCCAATATCGTGCAGAATCCACCCATTGATGAGCGGGCGGAAGTTGTAATGTTCTCAACCCTCGTTCCCAAAGACCCTTTCCCGGTAAACTATACTACACCGCAAGAGACGAACGATAAATTAAGGGATACCTTCTATAATAGAATATCAAGATTGCGCGATAGATTATATACCGCAATGGATAAATATTATAACAAATATGATGAGTATCCCCGCACCGAGAAGGCGCTTGAAATATTTATAAAAGAAGGTCTTATAAAAGAAGAGGAACTCCTTGACCCCTGGAATAGACGGTATCGCATCACCTGTGAGAATGAATTCTTCTCATACTTCACAATCACAAGTGCTGGCCCTGATGGGGTCTTTGATACCGAGGATGATATAAATGAGTGGCGAGGAAGAAGGTTTGAAGTGATGGAAGAGAGGTTCCAGATGGCACCAATGGCTGCAAAAGAAGGTGCACCCGTAAAAGTTACAAAATCAATGGATAAAGAAAGACCGAAAACAGGTCCTGAAGAACCAAGGGTGAGAGAATACTTTCCCGAGACATTTGTCTTTGAACCGGCATTGATAACCGATGCCCAGGGAAAGGCAAAACTTTCGGTCACAATGCCCGATGCAATTACGACCTGGCGGATGACGATGTCCGCATCATCAAATAATGGGGAACTTGGTTCAGGAATATCACAAATTAAAGTATGCCAGGATTTCTTTGTTGATATTGACCTGCCGGTTGCCTTAACCCAGGGTGATGAGATATCAATACCGATAGCATTATATAACTATCTACCAAAACCGCAGAAGATTAAGTTAATCCTTGAATCTGGTGATTGGTTTGAAATTTTAGGTGAAAAAGAGGTCACCAAAACCTTAAATAAAGATGAGGTTTCTGTAGTATACTTTCCCATCCGTGTCAAAGAACTCGGTTATCATCCAATAACTGTGAAGGCATATGGTGAGGTAAAGTCTGATGCCATAAAGAGATGGATTAATGTATTACCTGATGGCAAGAGATTTGAAACAATCATCTCTGACCGCCTTGAAGGGAATGTAGTAAAGAAAGTAAGTTTCCCAAAGAATGCGATACCCGGGGCGAATTCTTTAATTCTGAAACTCTATCCAGGAATCTATTCCCAGGTCGTTGAAGGGCTTGATAAGATGCTCGGGATGCCCTTTGGATGTTTTGAACAGACCTCATCTATCACCTATCCGAATATTTTGATTCTGAACTATCTGAGGCAGACAAAGCAGATAAAACCCGAGACCGAGATGAAGGCTGAGGAGTATATAAGCATCGGTTATCAGCGATTGTTATCGTTTGAGGTCAAAGGTGGTGGATTTTCCTGGTTTGGTGATGAACCTGCAAACAAACTCCTCACTGCTTATGGTGTGATGGAATTCAACGATATGGCAAAGGTCTATAATATTGATGAAAAGGTCATTGAAAGGACTGTTCAGTGGCTTAAAGAAAAGCAGGAGAAGAATGGTTCCTGGTCACCGGATAAACAGTATCTGCATGCCGAGGCCTGGGGGAGGATACAGAATAGTGAAATTATGCCCACCGCATATATTGTCTGGGCGCTTGCCGAGGCTGGATATAAAGATGCTTCTGCACAAAGGGGTCTTGATTATCTAAAAAATAGATGGGAGAAGATAGATGATGCATATGTTCTGGCCCTTGTTGCCAATGCCTTTGTGGCAATGGAACCAAAATCAGAGACGACGATGAAGGTTTTGCGCAAACTACTTGATTTGGCAAAGGAAGAGGACGGAGCAATATACTGGGAATCAAATGTTCCATCCATTACATTCACAAAGGGTAAGGGTGCAGATATTGAGGCAAGTGGACTGGCTACATATGCATTGGTAAAATCCGGGAAATTTACTGATAAGACGACCAAGGCATTAACCTATTTGATTCGTTCCAAAGACCCATCAGGTATGTGGTGGACAACCCAGGGAACGATAATCGCCCTGCGTGCCCTGGTTGGGGCACTTGGTGGTATTACCGAAGACATCAATGCAAAGGTTTTAGTATTCCACAATAAAGAGAAAATAAAAGAAATAAAGATAGACAGGAATAATGCTGATGTGATGCAACAGGTTGAATTGAATGAGAATCTAAAAGACGAGAATGAAATTGAAATCCGGATGGAAGGCGAGGGGAGTTTCCTCTATGAGATTACAAGTGCTTATTATATTCCCTGGAAAGACCTGCCAAGACCACCAATGCCCCTCTTTGCCATTGATTTGAACTATGACCGAAAGACCCTTTCAATAAATGATTTAGTCACAGTTGATGTTTCAATTAAACTCCTAAAGAAAGGCACAGGTCAGATGGTGATGATTGACTTGGGGATTCCACCGGGATTTGAGGTTCAAACTCCAACCCTTGACGATGATGTGGGAAAGGTGATACAAAAATATAGCCTCACTCCGCGCCAGATTATCATCTATATAGAATCAATCTCATCGGAAAAGCCAATCCAGTTTGCATATCAACTCAAGGCAAAGTATCCGGTTCGGGCAAAGGTTCAGTCCTCAAGGGTATATGAATACTATAATACAGATAAAGAGGCGATTGCAGAACCGTTTGAGATAAGGGTTATGAAATAAAAAAGGGCTCAAGTAGGCACAAGAAAGGGTAAAGAGGGGTAAAGAAGGGTGAATAAGGGTAAAGAGGGGGAGTCGTGAAACGTTTACCGTGAAACCGTGAGACGGAAAAAGGAAAGGGCTCAAAAGGGCGATAAGAAAGGGTAAAGAGGGGTAAAGAAGGGTGAAAAAAGGGGGAATTCGTAAAACGTGTAACGTGAACCGTGAAACGAAAATAGAAAAGGGCAAAAAGGCTCAAAAAAGGCTAAAGAAGGCTAAAAATGGCTAAATGGCTCAAATGTTTATCTCTCTACTTGCTACTATCTTTAGAGGCAATGATTTGGAATTTGTGATTTTGGATTTGTTTGGAATTTGGTGCTTGGAATTTAGGATTTTGTTTAAGATACGGGCTGCGACACCGTATTACGAAGAACAATCTTTGTAGGATGCACTTCCAGTGCCGATAAATCGGGGTTAGGAAACCCCTCCTACAAAGGATTATTATTGAAATGATAGCATTTGGTTGATGAAGTGGGTATGGAAGTCGGAGGTTTGAAAAATGTTTGTCAATCGCTGTGGCGGTAAAGACTAACTTCTTATTTCTAAATTCCATACTCACTTCTTCACCGAAACACCAATTTCAAAATAAAGACGGACTCCAGAAACTCTGGTTTAGAATGTAGCAGGTAAGGTTTTCCAAAAACAATTTCTTGACATCTTGCAATTCTTGAATAAAATGATTAACAAAGGAGTCAAAATGGAAAAACTCATTGGTAAGGTCACCCATTATTTCAATAAAATACAGGTTGCGGTCATTGAAATTGTTGATGACGAACTCAATGTTGGTGATACAATTCATATTAAGGGTCATACTACAGATTTTAAACAGACTGTAAATTCAATGCAGATAGAGCACAAGCCAATTGAAAAGGCAAAGAAGGGAGAGAGCATAGGGATGAAAGTTGATGCAGTGGTTCACGAAAATGACCAGGTATATAAGATTATAGCAGAATAGGGCAGCAATCATCAAAAACCGAATTGGCAATCAGTTTGATTATAAGTGGCTTTTTGCCATTCTCATTGCGATTTTACCACGCCTGGTTCGTTTGGTCTATGCCTATGCGTGGTTTGAAGATTCTGCCTATCTATACCACGCATTTGCCTTCAAATCCGGACTAAAGCCATTCCTTGATACAATTTGTGTCCATCCCCCAACTCTGGAATACTTACTTGCAGGTCTCTATAACATCTTTGGTGTCTCATATCGGGTTGCGGAAATATTAAGTGCAATTGTTGTGTCCATTTCAACCATTCTTCTCTTTGATATAAGTCAAAAAATCTTTGACAAATATATTGCCCTATTTGTCACGGGTATCTTCAGCCTTTCTTCTCTACTTTTTCGTTATCATATCTTTGAGCGCGAGGTCTTCACCCTTTCAATTTCAGTATTGATATTGTGGATAATATCGCGAGGAAGATCCACTCCCTACAATGCGCTTCTCATTGGTGTCCTTGTTGGAATAGGTTTCGGCATCAAATTCTCTGGATTATTCATCCTGCCTCCGGTTATTTTGTTTCTACTGTTTACCCGACAATACAAAACAATATTGTTTACAACATTGGGATTTTTTGTTACAAGTCTGATTATCTATGGTTATTTTCTTCTAAGTTATAAAGAAACTGCCTATAATCAACTTTTTCTCTTTCATTTTTTCAAAGGCTATAATGCTACTATTACGATAAGATTCTTGAATACCTTTGTGCGAGATTTGAACTATTTATGGATTTTTGGTGGTGGCGGGCTCATTCTTAGTCTGTTAATAAGCAATAGAATTCTTATATTTCCTATAATCATTTTTATTGAATACACAATCTTCTTTCTTTTTGTCAGTTCAACTTGCTGGCCCCACAATATGATTGACCTTCTACTACCATTGAGTCTGGGTAATGGAGTAACTTTTCATTATCTAAAACTTTTCTTCATTGAGTCAAAGAGAAAGATTGCCAAAATCTTTCTTATCGGGGTTTCAATCTTTGTTTTTATCATTCTCGGCAGTCTGCGGCAAGATTATTATCAGGGATTTGGTTATCTCCCGAGGAATGAACTTGTGAAGGCGGCAGAGTTTGTCCGTTCCAATACTTCAGAAAAAATGCCCATCCATGCGCCCCATTATCTTGCAAATGAAGCGCAAAGATTGAAGATCGTTGACTATGAAGAATTAATAGGTCCCTACAGATTGATAGAAAGTCTTCGGGAAAAGAAAGACTACACTACGATAGAGACTCTCAAATCCGTTCATTGGTATGACCTCATAGAAATAACACTGCCTCTATGGCGTGACGAATTGAATAATGCAATAATGGAAAGAAGAATCTCCTGTGCAGTCTGGGATAAGGTATTTCCTGAATGGTCATTGATATATGATATAGATAGACGACTTGAAGATGAACTCAAATTGTTTTCAAATGCCGGCTATGAAATCAAATATAATAGCCCAGTTTACACAATATGGCTGGCAAAATGAATTTAAGAAATATTCTTGTTACCCTCGTGTTAGTTGTGATCTATTTTGGCTCGGTGCTATTTCGGGTTAGATTGAGCACAAACCCTGAATACTATGATGCCCGGGATCCCACGGCGTTTTACTGGACCGAAAATGCACTTCAATATCATTATGCAGAACTCATCGCAAATGGTAAGTCCATCCCAGATTTTGATCCAAAACTTCAGGCACCTGATGGTGTGAGAATTTTTGAAAATTTAACCATTTTTATGGAATATCCCTGTGGCTGGCTTTACCGAATCTTTAATCTTAAAAAATATAACATCCTTTTTCATACCTGGACGATTCTTTACATTGCATTATTATCTTCCCTGATAATATTTGCCAGTTATTTTTTTAGCCGTGCCTTAGGCATAAATCCTACCTACAGTCTTCTGTCTGGTCTTTTATCTTCATTCTCTTTGGTGGCGGTTGGTCGCTCTATTTTCGGTTTTTTAAATGAAGATTTTGCCTTGCCCTTTATATTTTTGGGCCTCGGTTTTTTTATATTAGCCCTGCGGGAAAAACAAAAGGATTTCCTTTTCGGTCTGTTTGCCGGGTTGTTTTTTGGCATAAGTTTGGCTTCCTGGCATTTTTCTCGTTTTATTCTTCTAACGATTGTTTTTTGTAATGTCGTTAATATGTGGTTATTTACGGCAAGTGCCGAAGAACGTCAAAGAAATGCCCGGGTTTTACTTTTTTCATTATTGTTGCCTGTAGTATTCAGTTTTGTCATTCCGGTGCTTTGCACCCAACATTTTTATTTTTCAATCCCCGTTGTTTTGGGAATTGGTGCTTCAATTGGTGTTCTTTTTTTTAATGGCGAGGAAAATAGGATGCTTTTTTCGTCTCCCCGAGGAAGGCTTGCCGTATTGATTGGCATAATCTTTTTAGTCACCAGTATTTTGATTGCAAAATTCTATCCGGAAGGTGAATATCAGCATGTCTGGTCTTTATTCTTAAATAAACTGAAATATTTCGGGATAAAACCAGCAATGCCTTCAATGATTGATTATCCGGCGCGTTCATTGTGGATTGAGGCATTCAACAGTCCCCATCCAGTGACGTTCTTTAAAGATTTCTTTCCCATTATCATTCCGTCGCTCCTTGGATTTATTTATCTGATAAAAAAAAGAAAAAGCGATGTTGCTGTTCGCCTTTTCCTTTTTCTCGCCGTGGTGTTCTTTATATTATACCTGACAATTGAACGTATTGGAGTGGTCGCAAATTTTTTCATCACAATTTTGGCAGTAAGTTTAGGTCTACAAAATTTCGGTAAACATAAAAAATCTTCAAGACTTATTATACTATTCAGTCTGCTGGCGATTTTTATCTTTAATACTTACCAGGTTTATAATTTTCATCGTCCGACACTTTATTTAAAGACCCTGAGAGGTATTTTCGGAAATGAGAAAAACATACTGCTTCACAACTGGCGGCTCAATGATGTAGAACTCGTGCGCTATATTAAGCACAAAACGCCACCAGATGCAATTTTCCTATCCCGATTCAGCGTTGGTCCTTTAATCCTTGCCTATGCGGATAGACCAATTGCCCTCCAGCCTAAATTTGAGGTGAGGAATTGCCAAAAGCGGGTAAAGGAATATCTTGAGGCAATCTATTCACAAGAAGACAACTTCTACTCCCTGTGCAAGAAGTGGCAGATTGGATATTTTCTTTATGATATAAGAATTGGACTGGATAATACCCGGGATGCCGAAAGGTGGGTGAGCAACAATTTGCTACTTTCTAAAAATTCAACCGCCTTTTTGATGCATTTCCATCCTGAAAAGTTAAAACACTTTCAGTTGGTGTATCAAAATAATTTCTACCGGTTATATGAAGTGCTACAAGAAGGAAAAATTCCCCGGGTTTTACAGTTTGCCTATCAGCCGATTTATGATATTATACAATTTGGACCCCAAACCGATACTAATTATTTTGATGATAGTTTTACAACCGGAGTCGCCAATAGAGTATTTCGTGCCAAATCCCTTTTACAAAAGGGAAATGAAATTTTAGTCCGAAATCCATCACGGGCAATTGATTTACTGAAAATGTCTTTGGCAATTTACCCATCCCTGATAAGTTCAAAAACGACCCTTGGTATCGCCTATATCCTTTCCGGTGAGATTGAACAAGGTTTTAACCTGTGTCAAAAAGAGATAGAAGAGAATCCGCTCTTGCCACTGGCACACTATAACCTTGCATACGCCTATGTAGCAAAAAATAATCTCAATGAAGCAAAAAAGGAGTTGTTTAAGACTTTGGAACTTGACCCAAATTTCAAACCCGCAAGGGAGATGTTAAGGGAGATAGACGGTATCAGATAGGGAGATTATTTTTAAGATAATCTTACTATCTTCGCCAAAACAGGAGTGTATCGCAATTTTCAACATCTTTAGATTCCAAAACAGATGAAGCCCGCACCTATTTTTCATTGGTTTCTGTCCCCTTTTTAATGAATGTCTCAAGCGCCCTTCTGGCACCCTGGTGCGAGGGGTCAATTTTCAAAACCTCCAACCACAGGGATTCTGCTTTCGCAAGATTCCCGGTCCTGGCATAGATAAGGCCTGAATGAAAAATAGGTGAGGTATAATTCGGGTCAATGCGTAATGCCCGGGTATAATACTTTAGTGCCTCAGCATAAAGACCTTTTTGGAAATAGACATTACCCAGGTTATTATAAACAATTGGATGATTTGTATCTATTGCGACTGCCTGTGTGTAATAAACCTCAGCCCGTGATAACTCCCCTTTTTGGATGGCAATATTCCCAAGATTTATATAGGCATCGGGAAAGCGATTATCAATATTTATTGTCTTCAAAAATTCCTGCTCGGCCTCATAGATTCGGCCCATCGCCTTTAATATGAGACCGCGGAGATTATGACCTTCAGCAAAATTGGGGTTATCATTGATTGAAGATGTAATTTCATTTAAGGCAAGTTCATATCTGCCCTGAGAAAAATCTATCTGGGCAATTTGGAATTTTGTAAGATATTGCTGGGGGTCAGTAATTTGGTAGAGATTTGCATTAAAGATGAGATAAGCGACAACAAATATTATCAACTCAGGGATGACCCGTTTTTTATTCCATTCGTTAAATAGGGTAATGACACCGTAAGAACCAAAGATAATCATAATTGGTATAACTGGCATCCGGTATCGGGCATTGACAAAAAAGATGATGTAAGAGAGAGAATAGAGGATGATAAAAAATAATAGATGAGACACTTGACGCCACCTTTTCCGGGTGTAGTATAAACCGACCAATAAAAGCGGGGTTAGTATGCCAAAGGGGAATTGTAGAAAGGGCAGTTTAAAAAGAATAAATCTTAAAAAACTATACTGGGTGGCAAAGTAAATATCCCTTTCTGATGAAACCTCAAAGCCACTGAAAAAGAGATAAGATTTTTTGATCAATCTTGCCAGTGTCTTTACTGGATTTTTAATTATAAACTCAATTCCCTTTTTGTAGCATATTCTATCAAATTCGGAAAGGGAGATGGTATGTCCAACTTCTTTTTCAATATTCTGTTTCAACTCAAGATAGGCACTATACCAGTCCCGCTTGGTTGAGCCGGGTGGGATACCAGTAATACCTGTTGACCGGGGATTATTGCCGATATAAAAATTTACGCCGCCCTGCCAGGAGATAAAGATTGGTTCTTTGAGAACTAAAATATTCCTTAAAAAAATCGGTAGAATCACTAAAAATGCCCCGGTCCAGAAAATGATAAGATATTTTATAATCAGTTTTTTATATTTTATTAATAAATAAAATGGAAAAAAGAAAATAAATAAGAGAATATTCTGACTGGTGATTGTGGCAAGACCAAATAAAATTCCTGCCCAAAAGAGTCTCTGGGTATCTTTTGTATCCAAGAAAAAAAGACCGGCAAGGGTAAGAAAGATTAAGAGGGTGGGGGCAAGTATCTCGCCATCAAAAAATATCAACATCGGATATAATGCGGCGATGAACCCGGCGACTATCGCAATAGTTTTATTAAAATACCTTCTGGTAAGGGAGTAAATCAGGAGTGTATTCACCCCTCCTAAAAAGGCCTGAATGATTCGGACGACGAGAAGATTTATTCCAAAAATTCTATATAGTAAAGCCAGAAAATACTGATAAAGGGGTGGATGGTAAAATGCTTCAGTGCCGATTACTCCCTTTTTTAAAACCCCAAGGGCAAGTTGATGATACTGGAGCCCATCAGCAAATAGATTATAGAAAAATGGGTCATTTTTTTGCATCTGGAAGATATAAAAAAGCCTTAAAAGTATCGCCCCGGTAAAAATAGCGACCTTAAGTTTCATTTAATACCATTTGGGTTCATTTATTTTTTCCAGGACCTTAGTATGAGGTGTGATGGAAAGATGATTTAACAAGGTTCAAACAAAAATGGGGGGCGTTTCTTTCGCCCCCCATTCATTGTGATTCTCTCTTTACCGCACGATTAAGAATTTCTGGGTGATGTTTATTCCGGATTCGGTCTTCAGATTATAGAAATAGACACCAGAAGAAAGGTCAAGGTTGAAGGTTTGGGTATGGACACCTGCCGAGAGAGAACCTGAAACAAGGGTCGCGCATAACCTACCAGACGCATCATAGACAACCAGACTTCCCTTTGTCGCCTCAGGAATTGCAAACTTCACATCTGCCTTACCATTTGTGATTGTTGAAACCCTTAAAAGACCGTTCTCCGGAGTTAAGGAAATCCATTCACCGATTCCTGTTACCGGAATTATATGGGCACGCAATAGCCAGTCACCACCCTGGTTAGCAACTGAAAATGCACCATCAAGGAGTTGCCACATATAGTTTGGTTGACTTACCGCCGCATCAATTGAAAATCCCGGGCAGTTTGGATAATCCGCAGCCTGAATATAGAAGACATAGAGATTATCCCCGGCACTGAAGTGGGTGAGGGTCGTATCAACCGGTATTTTATTCCAGGCACCCCTTGTGATTGTCGTATTGGCAAGTTCCCAGCGCAGATTTGTGGGCTGGGATGCACCATCATAGATTCTGAATGTGGCAGTATTTCCACCGGGTGATGGCCAGGAGGTATCCCAGAAGTGTGCCGCGATTGAGTCAACCCAGACCTCGGCACCGAGCGGGAACTGGACTCCCCAGCCATTATTCATATAATACCAGGCCCAGGCATTATAGGCACTTCCATCATCATAGTAGAGCCAGTTTGTTGCCTCAACCTGTTTTGTCAATGTATCATTTCCTGGGTTTTGGTCTCCAGCAAGTTGGGTATAGACTGTGACTGTATAGAATCCGCTGACAAATGTAAATGGGCCAGGGAATGTAATATCAAGGGTTGAGCCGGCAGGGAGATTTGAGACACTGTATGTGGAAGTATAGGAACCAGGATTTATTGTGCAGGTAACATTAAAACTCTCTTGATTAGTGCCGAAGTTCTTCACAGTTGCAGTCGGATTGATTGTGGTATTTTCTGGAACGATTGATGGAATATTGATAGAAAGAACTCCCACATCATGATCTAAAGCGATGAGGACGCCAAACTTATCAAGCATTGTGTGGACCATCTGCTCCCAGGTTGCCCAATCAGTAGGATTCCGTCCATCAATCGCCCAGAATGAACTCTGGAAATTACCGGAATTGGGATAGGCAATTGCCGGATAGATACTATAACCAGCGTCAAACAAAATTGTATGAGCCTGGGCATCGGGTGTAAGTCCATCCTCATAGAAAGAGTTAGCTGCATAGTCACAGTTGAATGTTGTATTCAGACCGGATAGTTCAGCCTGTCCTTGAATATTGGCGGTGTAGGTTGAATTCACATCTTCAACATAACTTGCGACATGGAAGTTGCTCTGCACGAATGAACCGCAGCCTGAATAGATGATGTCCTGACCAATGAGCCAGACCTTGCCACCGCCAGTCATATAACTCTGGATATTGGTCTGGTCTGTCGCGGTCAAGGCATCGCCTGTCCACCAGTCATCATAGCAGTTCCAGATTACCAGGTCATAACTCTGCATTGTTGCAAGGTCAGGGCCATTCTGTCCTGTAGCAGTGGTCTGATACCATCCATAGTTACCCGCACCAACGATATTGTTCAACACTGTCTGCCAGTTCGGGTCAGGATGGGAGGCGGGACCGAAAGCGCCACTATAGTCCTCAACAAAGAGGATTGAGCCCTGTCTTGTTGCGGGAATATAGATCGGCGATGAACCTTTCTGGGAGATAACTTGGTGAGGAATCTCTCCCTCGGTTCCCCTTGTTATACCCGGAACCACATTGTAGCCACTCAATAGAGTGGTTATCAAGAGCCCCAGGGTGATTATGAGCATCTTCTTCATCTTTACTCCTTTCTTTGCCGTGTAGAGACCGCAGATATGGATGTTCCCGGGCACATCCACAAAGCCCATTTTACGCCTAAAACCTTTTTAGGTATTTAGGCATTTAGGTATTTAGGTATTTTAGGTATTTATATTTAATTCCATCACCTCCTTTCAGAAAATCTATTATGGGTATAAGACATATCAGCCCATCTATAAATTATATGCAAACCTTAAAAAAAGTCAATAGTTAATTGCAAACATAAATAAGTGAAAAGATGAAAAATTCAGCAAGATTTTTGATTTAAAAATTACTATTGATTTTTTTGAAATTATAGATATAATAGAAACCGTAAAAGGTAAGTTTTTTTCAAAAGATGGAGTAGCGAAACTTGTTTCCCACCAAAAAATGAGACCAAGGTCTGCTACTCCGAAAAACTTAAGAAAATTTAGGAAAAACTAAACTATTACTTATGATTAAATTACTAATGGGTGGAGAAGCGGATATCAGATTATCAGAAAATCAGGAAGAAGGATATCAGAAGAGCAGAATATCGGGTTTTATAACTAATATTCTCTACCTAATAATCTGATTCTCTGATTTTTTAATTATATCTAAGTAATGGAATTTGAAAGATTTCTATACTTTTAATAAATTAAAAAGGGACCCCTCAACCCGCCACAAAGATTGGCGGGGTGAGGATAAAGGTGAGGGGCGGGGTTTCAGGGATAGAATTTCAATAATTGCTTCGGTCGCTTCGCTCCCTTGCCTAACCTGCGGTTAGAGCACTATCCGGAAAGATAAATGGAGTTGTCCGATTTATCGGACAATGCCCAATGAATTGGGCAACTACAATTTTATATCCCCCTTTTGTAAAGGGGGATTTAAGGGGAGAATCCCCTTGATGATATTCTTTTAATAACAAGGAGGTCTATGTACTTTCCAATTGAGAAGATATGGGAGCATTATAAGAATAAATATAAGGCAATAAATATCGGAGCCCTTTATGCCCGTAAACTAAAGGATGAGCAGACACAGGGACTTTCCGAAAAGAATACCAATCCGATAAAGGAGAGTTTGATAAAACTTGCAATGGGTAAGATAAGGGCGAAATAATGAAGGTTATTTTGGGAATCACCGGTTCAATCGCTGCCTACAAGTCATTAGAACTGATAAGGCTGTTAAAGAAGAATGGGAATGAAGTCAGGGTTATCCTGACTGCTTCTGCGACCAGATTTGTAACACCACTTTCCTGTCAGACTCTTTCTGAAGAGGAGGTATATACCGAGCAGTTTCTCCTTACAAAGGGTATAAAGCATTTGAGTTTTGCTGAATGGGGTGATATTCTGGTAATTGCACCGGCAACTGCAAATATAATTGCCAAGGCATCAGGCGGGATTGGGGATGACCTCCTTTCCACTACAGTTATTTCTTTTCCAAAGCCAATTCTTTTTGTCCCGGCAATGGATGCCGAGATGTGGAATAATAAGATTGTGCAAAGGAATGTTAAGAGTTTAAAGGAACTGGGTTATTTTATTTTAGAACCGACAACCGGCGCACTTGCCTCTGGTAAAATTGGCAGAGGAAGATTTCCTCCTGTGGAGAGGATTTATAAGAAAATCCTCGCCGTGTCTTCCAATTACCCTTCCTTAAAGGGCAAGAGAATTCTTATTACTGGTGGCAGGACCGAGGAAGATATTGACCCGGTTCGGGTGCTTACAAATCGCGCCTCAGGTCTTTTGGCAAAGGAACTTTACGAGGCGTCAGTGTGTCGGGATGCGGAGGCAAAACTCATTATGGGTGAAAACAATGTTCAGTTATCAGAGGATACAGATTTGATAAGGGTTCGCACCTCTAAGGAGATGTTATATTACCTTAAAGATAGTCTTTTTTGGTGTGACATTCTGATTATGGCCGCAGCAGTTGGCGATTACATTCCGAAGGAAAAGAGGGGGGAAAAAATTCATTCTCCATCTTTTAAACTTGAACTGATGCGAAACCCGGACCTGCTTGCTACGATAAGAAAAGAAAAGGGAAAAAAAATCTTTGTCGGTTTTTCCCTGGAAGATAAAGATGCCTTAAAGAGGGCAAGAGAAAAGATTAAATTAAAAGACCTTGATTTTATTGTGATGAATCCATCTTCGGCTATCGGAAGTGCCAATATTGAGGCTTCAATTCTCAAGAAGAGCGGCAAGATTATTAACCTCGGTTCAATGAGCAAATGGGAACTGGCAAATAGAATTCTTGATGAGTGCCTTTCAATTTCACTTTCGGATTGAGTGATGGAAGAAAAAAAGGTTCCCCCGCATTCATTGGAGGCCGAAGAGGCAGTCCTGGGTGCAGCATTGCTTGATACTATCGCTGTTAATAAAATCCTTGAGATATTACAGGAGAGCCATTTCTATTCGCCGGCAAATCAGAAAATATTTCGGGCAATTGTGGAACTCTTCAATCGCAATATAACGCCGGATTTGATTACAGTCAGCGACTACCTTAAACAGAATAAATTACTTGATGAAGTTGGGGGTCCTGAATATATCTCCAGACTCGTCACCAGTGTAATAACCACGGCAAATGTAGAACATCATGCCCGGGTTGTGCTTGACAAGGCAATCAAGAGGAGTTTGATTAGAACCTCAATGGAAGTTTTAAAGAATGCGTTTGAGGATACCCAGCCGGCAAGTGAACTGGTTGATAATGCCCAGAATTTGGTCTTTCAAATAAGAGAGCGGGGATTGAGAAAAGAGCCGGTTCACATAAGAAAATACATTACCCAGATTCTTGAAACTGCCGAGAAGATGCGTGGTGAAAGGTTAATTACCGGCGTGGAAACCGGATACTACATTCTTGATGAAGTTACTTCGGGTTTTCAAAAAGGAGATTTTATTGTGATTGCCGGGAGGCCAAGTATGGGTAAGACGGCTTTTGCCCTTAATATTGCAGCGTTTGCCGCATTAAAGAATAACATTCCGGTTGCCATCTTCTCCCTTGAGATGTCGGCCGAGGCACTGGTCAAGAGAATGCTCTGCACTGAAGCCGAGGTGAATATAAAGGATTTGAGTCGGGGAAAACTGTCAACCGAGGAATGGGTGAGTCTCTCCACGGCTGCCGGTAATCTTGACCGCGCGCCGATATTTATTGATGATTCAGCCAGTTTAACTGTTCTGGAACTCAAGACCAAGGCAAGAAGACTCAAGGCAGATAATAATATTCAGTTGATGATAATTGACTATCTGCAACTTCTCGCTGGTTCCTCTTTAAAACCGGCAATTTCAAGGCAGCAGGAAATTTCTGAGATTTCAAGGTCCTTAAAGGCACTGGCAAAGGAACTTGATTTACCTCTGGTGGTTGTTTCACAACTCTCAAGGATGCCTGAGCAGAGGCATGAAGACCACCGGCCAAGACTTGCGGATTTGAGGGAGAGCGGGGCAATTGAGCAGGATGCGGATGTGGTCATTTTTATCTATCGTGATGAAATGTATAATCCTGATACCGAAAAGAAAGGCATTGCCGAAATAAATGTTGCAAAACAACGTAATGGTCCGACCAGGGTATTTGAACTTGGATTTGTTGGTGAATATACCCGGTTTAGTAATTTACTCTTAAGGGAAGAGGCATTATTGGAAGAAGAAAGTGAACCTTTTTAGTCATATTACAGATTATACAGTATTCTTTTTGCGCAGTGTCATTCTTCCCTGGCGTTTAGCCAAATCCAAGGCAAGGATTGCGGAACAGGTCTATAATGTGGGTGTTGGCTCATTGCCAATTATCTTTTTAATCTCGTCATTTTTAGGAATGGTTACCACAGTTCAACTTTCCTATCAATTGCTTGCCTATCTCCCAAGATATTATATTGGTGCAGCAATCGGCCGGATGGTTTTGATTGAATTGGGCCCGGTCCTCACTGCCCTGACGGTCTGCGGCCGGTGTGCCTCATCAATGGCCGCCGAGGTTGGCACAATGCGGGTAACTGAACAGATTGATGCCCTGGAGGTGATGGCGATTGACCCTTATCACTTCTTAAATTTCCCGAGGATTATCGGCACACTCATTGCGCTTCCTCTCCTTACGGTCTTCAGTGAGTTTGTTGCAATCTCCGTGGGTGGGGTTTATGCCCACCTCTTCTTAAATATTCCTTTGAGTGTCTTCAATTATGGACTCATCAGGAATTTCTTTCCCCGAGACCTCTTTGGCGGTCTTTTAAAGTCAGTTCTCTTTTCCCTCGTCATTGCCAATAGTGGTTGTTATTTTGGCTTTAATGTAAAGGGTGGAGCAAAGGAGGTTGGTCAGTCAACGACCTATGCGGTTGTTACTGCATCAATCCTTATCTTACTTCTTGATTTTATCGTGGCCCTTGTGATTTTTGGCTGAAATGATTGAGATAAGAGAAATTTCCAAAAGGTTTAACGGCAATGTGGTTTTAGACCGGGTGAATCTTACAATAAAAGACGCAAGTCTGATAGTAATTCTTGGTCCCTCAGGGACCGGCAAGACCGTTTTATTGAAGTCAATTCTTGGTCTAATTCCGATAGATGGGGGAGATGTGTTATATGATAGAAGGTCAATCTTTGCACTCAAGCCCGGTGAAATATACGAATTTCGTAAACAGGTTGGCTTTGTATTTCAATCCGCAGCACTGTTTGATTCTATGACCGTTTATGAAAATATTGCCCTGCCAATTTTGGAACACACTTCCCTCTCAACAAAAGAAGTTAGAGAAAGGGTGAAGAAAATTCTTGAGGTTGTCGGTTTACCCAATAGGGAAAAACTCTATCCTGGTTCACTCTCGGGAGGGATGAAAAGGCTTGTAGCAATTGGTCGGGCAATTGCCCTTGAGCCGAAGTATATCTTCTACGATGAACCGACAACCGGACTTGACCCGGTGATGAGAGATAGGATTGTGCAGTTAATCATAAATTTAAAGAGGGATTACAAAAAGACAGGAATAGTTGTGACCCACGACCTTGAGACCGCTGAGGCAGTTGGTGATGAGATATATATGTTAAAAAATGGTAAGATAAGTAAATTGGAAAAAGTGGAGAAGAGGTTTTATGGATAAAGAGATAAGAAAGACAATGGTGGGGATTTATATTATTGGTGGGATAATCCTTTTTATCCTTTTCTATATCTGGTTATCAGGAAAGATGAGTTTGCGCGCAACATACGATATAAAAGTTTACTTTCCTGATGTGACCTGGTTGAGGACCGGTGACCCGGTGATAATTTATGGTATAGAAAAGGGAAGGGTGAAGTCCTTTCATATTGAAGGTGATAAGGTTTTGGTTATCCTGGCAATTGACCGGGATACGAGAATTCCTGAAGATTCTAAAATATCTATTCGTCTTGTCAACTATCTCGGTTCAGACCGTTATATAAAAATTGTTCCAGGTAAGAGCGATAAAACATCCGAATTCTATTACGGGGTAGATGAAACTATGCTCTTTGAGGCAATTGCCGGAAAACTTGATAGCCTCGCCAGCATCTTTGATAATCTTTCTTTACCGGATTTCAATGAAATGGGAGTGAATTTAATCCATCTGCTTGATGAAAATCTTAATAAACTCTTTAGGATGCTTAAAGAACCGAATGAGAAGGTGTCAAGTTTAATCACCAAGGTAGATATCCTTGTGGATTCAATTTCAGCCCTGACCGAAAAAGAGGGGACTGTCGGTAAACTGCTCAAATCTGATGAATTATACAAAGAATTGCTTGCGACGAATAAATCCTTAAGGGAACTTCTTGAAGATATTAAGACAAATCCTGAAAAGTATATAAAGATAAAGGTTTTCTGATGAAAAGTAGATTTGTCTGTCAGAATTGTGGCGCAGTTTCTTTAAAATGGCTTGGCCGGTGTCCAAATTGTGGTGAATTCAATACAATGGTTGAAGAACCTTTTGAAGATAAGAAAACCTTCAAGACAAAGGATGTAAAGCCCGTGATTCTTTCTGAGGTTCCATTTAAAGAGGAGATGCGTCGCTCTGCCGGTATTGAAGAAATTGACCGGGTTTTAGGTGGGGGATTTGTTAAGGGCTCACTGATTTTGCTGGGTGGTGACCCCGGGATTGGAAAGTCAACCCTTATGCTACAGATTTCCGATTATATTGCCCGTAGTGGTGGAAGTGTCTTTTATGTCAGTGGTGAGGAGTCACCAATCCAGACCCGCCTCCGTGCTGAGAGAATAAATATCCGGGGCGATGGAATAAATTTCCTCGCCGAGACCGAACTTGAAACAATTCTTAAAACCTGTGAGGGCATAAGACCGGAGTTGATGGTCATTGATTCAATTCAGACAATCTATAAAGCCTCCATCTCTTCAGCACCGGGCAGTGTCTCTCAGGTTCGGGAGTGTGGGGGAGACATAATGAGGTTTGCCAAAGAAAAGGGGATTACTACAGTAATTATCGGGCATGTTACAAAATTTGGCATTATCGCCGGACCAAAGACCTTGGAGCATATTGTTGATACAGTTCTTTATTTTGAGGGTGAGAAAGAGGGGCAGTATCGGATTTTAAGGGCAATAAAGAACCGTTTTGGCTCAACCAATGAGATCGGGGTCTTTGAGATGACAGCAAAGGGCTTAAAAGAAGTGAGTAATCCTTCAAGTATTTTTATTTCTGATTCAAATGCACCCGGTTCTGCAATTGTCTCGGTAATTGAGGGCTCAAGACCAATTCTGGTTGAAGTGCAGGCATTGACCAGTCCCACATTCTTTAACTATCCCCAGCGTGTGACAACCGGAATTGACTACAAGAGGCTTGCTATGCTCCTTGCGGTTCTGGAAAGAAGAGCGGGTGTCAACGCCTATGGTCTTGACTGTTTTGTCAATGTTGTTGGGGGAATAAAACTATTTGAACCATCAAGCGACCTTGGAATTACACTTGCAATTGCTTCATCAATCAGAAATAAACCAATTGATAAGAATATGATTTTTATTGGCGAGGTTGGGCTGGGTGGTGAGGTTCGTCCGGTTTATAGTGTTGATTTGAGGATAAAAGAGGCAGAAAAATTGGGATTGAAGGTCGCAATGATACCGGCAAAGAGTTTAATTCCAAAGGGTGTAAATATGGAGATTGTTTCAATATCTGGGATAAGGGAGGCAATTGAATATGCCCTGGGGCAATGAAAAGGGCAACAAGAAGGGGTGAAGAAGGGTAAATAAGGGTAAAGAGGGGGGAATATCGTGAAACGTGTAACGTGAACCGTGAAAAGGAAAAATAAAAAGGCTCAAAAAGGCTAAAGAAGGCTAAAAATGGCAAAAAGGGCAAAAAGGCTCAAATGTTTATCTCTCTACTTGCTACTATCTTTAGAGGCAATGATTTGGAATTTGTGATTTTGGATTTGTTTGGAATTTGGTGCTTGGAATTTAGGATTTTGTTTAAGATACGGGCTGCGACACCGTATTACGAAGAACGAGCTTTGTAGGATGCACTTCCAGTGCCGATAAATCGGGGTTAGGAAACCCCTCCTACAAAGGATTATTATTGAAATGATAGCATTTGGTTGATGAAGTGGGTATAGAAGTTGGATGTTTGAATATTGTAGTTGCCTGATTTATCGGGCGGAAAAGATTAAAAGAACAATAAACCTGTCCTGAGTAATAACGAGGTATTCGGTGTAAACTCCATTGAAGGATTGGGCAACTACCTGGAATAAGGAGGTAAGATGTTGTTCTTAAGACGGGAACAAAGATATGTCCTTGATTCGTCAAGTATGATTGATGGCAGGGTGGTGAATCTTTTTGAAAAAAGATTCCTGGAAGGCAAGATAATTATCCCCCATATTACAAAATTGATTGTCCACCGCCAGATGGGTGCGGAGGCTGATAGGGTGATGAACAATCTTAAAAAAATTACGGTCCTGGAATTCGTGGCACGGAGTGTTGATGGTTTCCCAGAGGAGGTTTGTGTCCTGAAGGTTGCCTCAGGAAAGAAGGCAAAGGTGATTACGACCTCGGATGAATATAAGCGTTATTTAAATTCATTTCCTGATGTCCATATAATTAACCTGAAGGAGTTACATTCTCTTCTAATTCCAATATTCATTCCCAACAAAATTATTTCGGTTAGAATTGTAAAACGGGGAATGAATCAAAATGAGGGGATTGGATATATAGAGGGAGTGAAGATTGTGGTAAGTGATGGAGGTAGATTTGTTAACCAGACTGTAATGGCAAGGGTCGTTTCAATGCTTCAATTTGAAACGGGCAACCTTGTCTTTGCCGAACTCATTGAGGATATGAAAGAGAAATTATCAAATCCGGAAAAGGAAGATGGAAATAACTGAACTTGATGAACTCTTGAGGCGATTAGCAGAAACCAATGGGGTCGGTTATTCAGGTAGAATAAGAGAGACCATTGTTGAGGAATTAAGAAAATTAGATATAGACGGTGAGATAACCAGAGACGGCAGTGTCTATGCATTTTTGAAAGGAGCCAGGGAGAAGAATGTATTGATTACCGCACACCTTGATGAAATCGGATTCATTGTAGACTATATTGAAGATAATGGATTTATAAGATTTAAAGAGATTGGTGGCACTGATGTTCGGATTCTTCCTGGTCAGGAAGTAATTATTATGGGTAAGAGAGATATAAAAGGATACATCGGGGTTATGCCTCCCCATCTTCTGTCAAAAGAGGAGAGGGAAAAGGTCTTACCGGTAGATAAACTCTTCATTGACACGGGATTGAAAAAGAGGGAATTGAAAAGGTTTGTAAATATTGGCGACCTGATTGCCTTTGCTGGTAAATATCTTAGACTCAAAAACGATTTTCGCAGTGGCAAAGGTCTTGATAATCGGGCAAGCATTGCCTGTAGTATAATGGCAATTGGAGAACTAAAAAAGGCAGGAGCACCCTGCAATGTCCATTTTCTGGGGGCGAGTCAGGAGGAGTTTACAGGATTGGGCGCAAAAATTCACTCATACCGTCTGCCCATAGATTATGCAATTGTTATTGATGTTACCCATGGTGAACATCCAGAATTGAAAGAGGAAGAATGTTATCAGTTAAATAAAGGACCGGTCATCACCCGTGGACCAACGATTCCCAAGAAACTCTTTAAAATGCTTGTGGAAACTGCAAAGGAATCGGAAATTCCCTATCAGATTGAACCGGCTCCAATCCGAACCTATACCGATGCGGAGGCAATTGCCTTCAATAAAGAGGGCATACCAACCTGTGTCCTGGGAATACCCTTAAGATATATGCATACCCCCGTGGAGGTTGTCTGCCTCAAGGATATTGAACTGACTGCCAGATTGATTATAAATTTTATAAAAAAGTTTGGGGATTGACAGAGAATTAATTTTTATTATAATATTATCCTTGAGTCCAATGATAACTGGATTCGGGAGTGGGGGGAAGCAGAATTTATAAGAGATAAGTTTTTCCCAAAAGATGGAGTAGCGAAACTTGTCTCGCACCAAAAAACGCAGACCAGGGTTTGCTGCTCCAAAAAACTTAAGAAAATTTAGGAAAAACTAAACTATTACAAAGTAATGGAATTTCAATAATTCCAATACTTTGGATTCAAACGGATAAAGGCAGATTAAAAACAGATAAAATTCTCCCTCACCCTGTCCTCTCCCCGCCACAAAGATTGGCGGGGAAAGGATAAAGGTGAGGGGCGGGGTTTCAGACGCAAAGCCCCTGAAGTATGTTCAACTATTTGGAATGCGAAATAAGGATAACTGTAGTTGCCCAATCCTGATGACTTTTTAATTCCAAGCAATGCGCCTCAGGGTGCCATTAAACCCTGAAAGTTAGATATAAAATTTTTGGGCTTTTAAAGAAAGGGGGTAAATATGAATAAATATACAAAGCCCTTGTTATTCCCGCTCCTTCTTTTCGGGATTGTCTGGGCAGGTCCTTCATCTTTAAAGCAGAATCCCGGGTCTGAGTTGAAAATCTTAAGACCAATGGAGATGGACCTCAGGACGCCTGCCCCGGTCTGGGATACAAACCGGGTCTGGACTGGCGCAACTGCCAATCTCACCAGAAAGGTTGCGGTTGGCAGGTATTTCAAAGGTTCAGCCGATGATACCTTGAGGATTGTTACGGTCCAATCCGGTGGCACAAGATATCTGGTGATTGCCACAGACACAATGAGCACAGGTTTTGTGAAAAATGGCTTCCGCATTGAAACACCATATGCATTTGTCAGTGGCAGTACACCCCATGCAGTTGCAGTTGGTGATCTGGACGGGGATGAATATACCGATATCCTTGCCGGTCATTCTGCCTCTCCTTACCGGCTCATCTGGTTTGAATGGGATGGTTCGCTTTCAAACTGGGTTCCCCGCGATTCATTTGCTGTGAATTCGGCAATCAATGATATTACATTTGGTGATGGTGATAACAATTCTGCAACAAGGGATTTCTACATCAACATTGCCCAGACCTCACCAAGTTCGGCAATTATGCGGGCATTCTGGAATGGCACTACCTGGGATACCTTAAGAATCCTGCTCAGTGGCACAGTTGCCTGCCGTGGTGTGGCAGTTGGTGATATAAGACCTGAACTTGCGGGTAATGAGGTATATGCAGTTGGAAGTTCAAGGATATGGCAGGTTTACTTTAATGGCACCACCTGGGACACTACAACAATCTCAAGTGGTGTCACTGCCTCCTACGATGTAGTCGTGGGTGATGTCAATCCAGTAAATCCCGGCAATGAACTCTGTATTGTCCATGGTTCAACATCTTATCAGGTTTCAATCTGGAACTGGACCGGTGCATTCTGGTCAGGAATTGCCTGGCTTATCACCACTACCTGGGGAACTTCGGATAATACCATTGAAATCGGTGATATTTTAAAGGATAATCCTGGATATGAACTTGTCCTGATGAGCGGGGCAAGCACAACCGCAATTCCTGTTGTCTTCTGGTATGCACCGAATGGCTCAGCCTGGGCAAGTTTCCTCCCCAAATCAGTTGCCTCACAGAGTGATTATGGTGTCGCAATTGGTAATATAAATAGATTCCGCACATATACCCAGGAATTTGTCCTTTCTGGTGGTGGTTCACTGGTTGAAGTTGAACAACACGATTTTGTAGATGATATTGGCACCTGGTTAGTCCGGATGAAGAATCCTACCGCAATTATAAACCTTCCTGATACAATCATTGTTACCATCTTTAATTCTGGTTCAAACCCTCAATCTAACTTCACGGTTGGTTATCGGTTTAAGAATAGTCCATTGACCGGTTCAGTTATTTATACCGGAACCCTCAATTCTGGGGCAATAGATTCGGTTAAGTTGCCTGTAACAATGGACTTTTTGGGTCTTGATACCCTTTATGCCTTTACGAATCTTGCTGGTGACGCACGGATTGCCAATGATACAACGAGGCTCCATCTTGAGGTCTATGATGAAAGCACAATGACCGCATCAAACTTCAATGCAGTTCCATTCCCGCCGGCCAATGCCTCAACATCACCAGCAGTAAATACTCCTTACACCTGGTGGCGGACAATCCTTTCTGGCACATACAACTGGGCAAGATATACCTCGGGAACAAATCCGGCCTGCACTCCACTTGAAGGTGCCGCGATGGCCGGTTATCCAAGTTTTAATGCCAGTTCTGGTTCTCAGGCAAGATTACGCACCCATCGTTTTAATATTGGTCCGGTGCCAAAGAAGGTGATGCTCAGATTCTATATGTATCACGACCCTGGATATACAACCACTCCGGATTCGGTGATTGTTGAGTATTCTTATAATGATACAACCTATAATCGAGTTGCCGGTTTCCACCGTTATAATGCAACTGCAGGTTGGTATGTCCACAATGTTGAAATTGGTGATTTCCCCGCAAATAAGAATCTCTATATTGGATTTAAGGCAAATAGTGGTTATGGCAATAATATGTTCATTGATTCCGCACGGGTATTTGTGACCGCACCAACCGCGGCCGTTGTTGATGCCGGAATTCAGAGTATTATGCCATTTGCGCCGCCGATAATTGTGGGTGAATCCCTTTCGGTTACCGTGACGGTTAAGAACTTTGGCTTACAGAATCTGACCTCAACCCCGGTCTTTTATACCTCTGGTGGAGCAGATACAGTCTGGGAGAACTGGACCGGCTCACTGGAAATCAATGAAACTGCCCAATATACATTCACAACTCCTTTTGTTCCGACCGCTGCCGGGGAAGAGACCCTTTATGCAGGAACCAGACTCACCGGTGATGAAAATCCAGCAAACGATATCGCAACCCTTGTATTTACGGTCTGTCCTGAATATCACACACCACCCTATACAAAGAACTTTGATGAAGCCTGGACCAATTCAACCAACCCACCATTCTGCGGCTGGACGATTGTTGATGGTGGTTCGCAATCTCCTCAAATAATAGACAATAATGACTGGCACCGGTATGTTGTTACGAACCCTGCCCGGACTGTTGCCCGAATCTATTATTCACCGATTGAATGGAGTGATGACTGGCTCATTTCGCCCAGATTTAACTGTTCCCAGTTGGGATACTATACCCTCTCCTACTGGCACTACTACAATGACTTTTCTACATCTACTCTTGATTCAGGAAGGGTCTTATTGAGCACTGATGGTGGAACAAACTGGATAAAGATTGCGATGTATTCCAATGCGGATGACTCAGGCTATAAGTCAATTGACATCAGTTCCCTTGCCATGGGCAATAATAATGTAAAGATTGCCTTCCACTATGTAGCCAATAATGAATACTGGTGGTATATTGACGACTTCTCGCTTGATTTTGCCCCGGATACAATTGGCCCTGCAATTACCCTCATTGAACAACCCCAGAATACATACGCAAGTGGCCCCTATGCTGTTCGGGCAGTAATCAATGACTTAACTGGAATTCAAGCAGACTCCATCTATTATATCGTTGATGATGTGGTAAATAGCGTCTCCCATACTTCTGTTTCCGGTGATACATTTACCTTCCAGATTCCCGGACAGGCGCCAGGGACTTTGGTTGAATATTATGTAACTGCCCGCGATAATGTGGCAAATAGGTCTGCTACTTCATCGTATAAATTCTGGGTTCTTTCACCACTTGCACCAACTGATTTGACAGTCAGTGGACAGGCAGATTCTACAGTCAGACTGGACTGGCTCCCACCTGCAGAAGTGATCTATTATTATCAAAATATTACCTACTACTGGTCTGGCTGGCTTGCTGGAGATGGTATTGCAACTGAATATACCCCTCAGTATTATCCCTGCAAACTGGAAGGAGCCGCATTGGTATTCTACCTTTATACTGACACAATAGAGTTTCACATCTGGGCTGATGATGGCAATGGCAATCCTGGGGCAAGTCTCTTTGTTGATACGATTATAATTTCCAATCTCTATCCGAACGTTGAGGTCATTGACCTCTCCACGGCAAACATCACGATAAATGCGGGTAGTTTCCATATCGGATATATCTACCTCGGTAATGAGACACCATATCCTCTTTCTGACAATGGTTCAATTACTACGAGAAGCAAATACTATGATGGAACAGGCTGGTATCCTGCGGGCTACGACTGGGTTATGTCTGCGTATGTTCGTTATCTCCCGGGTGCCAAGAAAGTCGCCAATCAAAAGGCCGAATCGACTCCCGAGATTAAACTTACAAAGACGAAATTCATAAAGAAGCCAGTAGAACACAGGGAAGATTCTGGTGTCAATCCCTTTGCCCATATCCTTGGTCTTTCCAACTTCTCAATTGAACGTGGCTCAACCTCGGGTGGACCTTATACACAGATTGGAACAACCACCGGTAGTTTCTTTGTTGATACGACAGTTGAGAATGAGAACAGATACTACTATGTGGTCAGGGCAATCTATACCCAGCCCGATACTGCCTCTTATTATTCAAACGAAGTGAATATCGGTGTTGACTTCAGTGGTCCGGTTTACTCAAATACTACCTATGATTCAATGGTCGCTGGTCCCTGGGTGGTTTCAACCCAGATTACTGATTGGATTGGTATCGCATGCGACTTCCTTGGCTATCGCACCGATGGCGGTTCATTCTCTTATGTCACAAGTGATAGCAGTGCAGGAGATATCTACTACTACACAATTCCGGATTTCCCTGCTGGCACACTCATTGAATTCTATCTCTTCAGTCAGGATACCTCCTGGTGGCAGAACCAGGGAAGGGACCCGGCAAGCGGTTATTATGCCTTTACCTCTCATACCGGTATTGCAGAAAGTAAGATTGGCAAACTCATACCAAAGTATGTATTCTTGAATCAGTGCCAGCCCAATCCATTTGAAAAAACAACCAGAATAAATTATGGAATACCGAAGAGGATGAGGGTGAATATCTCGGTCTATAATGCAATTGGACAGTTAATAAGGACCCTGATTGATGGAGAACTTGACCCTGGATATTATTCAATCACCTGGGATGGCAGGGACAATAATAATCGGCAACTTGCCAATGGTATTTACTTTGTCAGAATGTCCACACCGGATAAGAAATTCATAAAGAAGGCAGTTCTACTCCACTGATTTCGGTTTTACCAGAGGGGGAGGGGATAACCTCCCCCTCTCAAAATAATATATAATGGAGTAGCAAGACTTGTCTCGCACTCAGTTCAGTAATCCAGCCCAGGACTAATCAAATTTTTCCTCACTTCAATTTCCCGCCACTTCGTAAGTGGAAGTAAGGTTTAAAAAACATAGCCGAAAAGTTATGAAATTTCATAGGGTTTTCACCTCCACTTACGAAGTGGCAGGAAACCTTTGGTTGCGTTTTTGTATTGAAATCCACCCGAATTTAAATATAATTCGGTATGCAAATTTTAAAACCATTAAAAGTTACTGCCGAGACCCCGATTGAAAGATTGCTCGGGATAATAAAGGGAAAAGAAATCTTTATCAAAAGGGACGATTTAAATGGCCTAATTATCTCCGGCAACAAGGCAAGAAAACTTGAATATCTGATTGCGGATGCAAAGCGAAGGAAATGCGATACGATAATCACCTGTGGTCCTGTTCAATCAAATCACTGCCGGACTACCGCCGCATTTGCCCGGATGTTTGGTCTGGAATGCCATCTCTTGTTGAGAAAAAAGGGGAATGAGGAATATACTGGCAATCTCTTGCTTGATGAACTCCTTGGAGCAGGGATAAAATTTATTACACCAGAAGAATACAAGAATCGTATGGAAGTGATGTTAGACTATGCAAAGGGTCTGAAAGGCAAAAAAGTTTACATCATTCCTGAAGGTGGTTCAAATGAGATTGGAGCACTTGGCTACATTGATTGTATGAAGGAGATGGCTGATTTTATTAAGAGAAAAAGGGTTGATGCAATATATTGTGCAGTTGGTTCAGGTGGAACCTATGCAGGATTGCTTCTGGGCAAGAAATTATTAAATTTAAATGTTGACCTCAATGGGGTGATAATCTGTGATACGATTGAATATTTTATCACAAAGATACTTGAAATCTGCCGTAATGCAATTGAAAAGTTCAACCTAAAATTTAAGGTTGAAGATTATGATATTAACTTAATTGATGGTTTTGTGGGTGAAGGTTACGGTATACCATATCCAGAGGAGATAAAGACAATAAAAGATATTGCAAAAATGGGAATTATTCTTGAACCCGTCTATACCGGCAAGGCATTTTATGGGATGCACAGAGATTTAGAAAGGAGAAATTACAAAAGGGTCATCTTTGTCCATACCGGGGGAATATTCAGTATCTTTGCATATAAAAAAGAATTAAGATTATCAGTAAACCAGAGTATCAGTGATTAACAGAGTATCAAGGGGAATGTTTTAGAGATTTTTTCAACTTCAGCCGATTGTAAAGATAATGGGATGCCCCGTGGTGCGGTATCAGGATATGCGGAAAACATCCAGGACAATTTTTTAAAATCTTTTCAGGGTAACCAATGATGGAATTGCCAGTTGAAGTTGAAGAAGTAATTTTAAAAATGCTTGACCTTGGGAGGGGAGAGAGAGGAGGTTATAGTTTCCCTCCGCAGCGGATTGATGTTCTCAGAAAAGAGATTGTGACCCTAACTCAGGGATTCAGAGCAAATGAACATTTAGAGGATAAATTTCCTGATGCATATCTCGCCTTCAATTTCCCGACAAATGTCCTTAAAGTGCAATCTATTCTTGAGAAATTAAAGACAATTTATTGCCGTGAATTGAAATTTTTAAATGCCAATGTTCTGGATGTGGGCTGTGGTGATGGTGCCGGGACAGTTGGTTTCTTTTTGGGATTTAAAGAATTAAAAGATATATCATTTCTCGGGGTTGATGTTTCTTTTGTAATACTGGAAAGATTTAAAAGATTGGCGGATTTGCTTGGAATAAAGGTCAGGGCTATAAAGGCAAAAGTTGATAAGAATTTTTTTAAGAAAGAAAAGGGTAAATTTAATTTTATAATTTTTTCAAATTCTCTGGGCGAGATTGAAGGGGATAAATTAGGGATTATAAAATCGGCTGCCTTGAGTCTCTCTGAACCTGGATTTATAATAATCATAGAGCCGGCATTGAAATCAAATTCCCGTTTCCTTATGGAACTTAAATCTATATTGAAAGGGTACAATTTTCTCCTTCCCTGTATGCACAATCAACCCTGTCCGTTATTAAGATTAAAGAATGAGTGGTGTTATCATTCAATCCCCTGGATTGTTCCTGAATATCTGGAAATAATCAATCGAAAGTTATTCAGGGATTTGAGGTATCTGAAGTTCTCTTATCTTGTGATGGGCCGGGGAGTGCAATTGAAGGATGGTGCTTTTTTGGTCATCAGCCCGGTATGGAAGGAGAAGGGTCGGAAAAGATTCTTCATCTGCAGAGATGGAAAAAGGATTGAATGTTTCCGACCCGATAAAGAGAAGAGTGCTAATAACCAAATCCTTGATAAAATAATAAAGGGAAACTATATTGAACTGAAAAATGTTTTCTGTAAGAGTGAAAATATTTATGTGATTAAAAAGGAGACAATAGTTGAAAGAATAACTTGATGGTCAATTATTTAATGACAAGATTCCTTTTAATCCCCTCTGAAGTATCTTGAAGTATAGGAATTTGAAAAATTCCTATACTTTCAATAAATTAAAAATGGACCCCTCACCTTAATCCTCTCCCCGTTTTAATGGGGAGAGGGAAGGGTGAGGGGTGGGGGTTTCAGGGGTGAAACCCCTGATTATGTTCAAGTATTAGAATTTGAAAATTCTATTATTTGATTATTATTGACATTTCATTATTTAATGAATACGAATGCAATAACAGGGAGACCTTTCTCTGCTCGTCGTCATTTCCGTCTCTGTTCCCTTTTGTCATTCCCGCGCAAGCGGGAATCCACTTTTTTATAGATTCCTATTTTCACAGGAATAACAAGATGGGGTTTCAAAGGTGAACCCTTGATTATGTTCAGGTATTGGAACTTCAACAATTCCAATACTTTTGATTCAAACGGATAAAAACGGATTAAAACAGAATAAATTCCCCCTTTTGTAAGTAAGATGTAAGTTTTTTCCAAAAAGTGTCCCTTTTTTCTTACGGAGAGAAGAAAGTTCTTTTCTGTCATGCGGAAACTTGACCGGAATCAAGTTCAGGGTCTCTATTTCCGCATCTATTAGTTTTTTATTAGACCCTGAAATAACCCGTGCAACGAGTTCAGGGCATGATTCAGGGTGACCGGGTAGGTGGAAAATTGGGAAGAACTTAACTATTACTTTTTGACCCCGCACCTTAGTCCTCTCAGTTACATTTCCTTTGTCAGTAGCGAGTAGCAAGTAGAGAGTAGAAAGGATGTTAATTCTTTTCTCACTATTTGTTACTCGCTACTTTTTCTACTAAAAAGAAGGGAAGGGTGAGGAGACACCTTGTTTTTTTCTTTTTGTCATTGCGAGGGGTCTCAATGGGATTACTTCGTCGTTTGGTACCTCATAAGAACAGATGGGATTGCTTCGCCCGCCTTCGGCGGGCTCGCAATGACAGAATGAGTAAGGCGGGCTCGCAATGACTTTTATAGGCTATCTCAAAAGTAAATTAACAAGTTCCTGACTTCCTTTAATCTCCAAAATAAGTTCGGATCAGGTCCTTAATCCAACTCGCCCTATAAAAAGGAACAGGGTAGCGCGGAGTGTCATACAGAATCTCGTCAGGAGAGGATACATTTGAACCCCTCACCCTTACCCTCTCCCCGTTTTAACGGGGAGAGGATGAAGGTGAGGGGGCAGGATTTCAGGGTCAAAATATTTTACTATGTTTTATTATGATGTCAAATTATTTATGAGACAATTATTAGTATGAATAATCCGGGTCAGGGAGACAAGGGAAGAATCCCCTTGATTATGTTCAGGTATTAGATTTTCAATCCAATAGCCTGGATTCGAACAGATTTGTGTAGATGAAAAATGGACGCGTAGCGCAATGAGGCAGTTCTATCTGTGTGCATCTGATTTCTATCCGTTTGAATCAACAATCAACTGAGCGATAGCGTGGTATCTTGAATGTTTAGTTCTGAATCGGCGAGTTGGTATTGATACAGTTGCCAGTATAGACCACGCTTTTTTATAAGTTGTTCGGGCGTGCCCTCCTCTACAATTTTACCATTGTCAAGGACATATACATAGTCGCAAACTGAAAGAATTGATAATCTATGGGAAACAATGATAATCGTCTCGGTAATTTCAGCAATCTTTTGGATTAGCTTCTTTTCGGTCTCCGCATCAAGGTTGGTTGTTGCATCATCAAGAATCAAAATCTTTGCATCTTTTATGAGGGCACGGGCAATGGCGATTCTCTGTTTTTCACCTCCAGAAAGTTTTAACCCCCGCTCTCCAATTACTTCCTCAAATCCTCTGGGACAATTTTTTATAAACTCTCTTAACTGACAGATTTCAACGATTCTTTCAAGTGTATTTTTATCAATTTTGTTGCCGAATACAATATTGTTATAAATTGTATCAGAAAACAGGGATGGTTCCTGGGGGACATAAGAAAATAGCCCACGAAATTTTGCAAGACCCAAATCCCTGATAGCATATCCATTTAAATTTATCTTTCCATCTTTCGGTTCAGCAAGTCGCATCAGGAGTTTGAGCAGTGTTGACTTACCCGACCCAACGGTTCCGGCAAGTCCAATCTTTTTCCCGTTTGGTATTTTTACATTTATATTGTTCAGCACTGCCTTTTGATTCTCATTGTATGCAAATACGAGATTTTCCGTTGTTATACAATTAAATTTGAATTCGGTAATTTTGCCGGTTTCTTTTACATCCGGTGGAAAATCGTTTATCTCTTCAATCCTTTTTATCTGAACCTCGGCTCTTTTTTTGATAACAAAGAAGTTTGCGATATCAATCATAGGATGGATGAGAATTAGAATGTAAGCCATAAATGCTACAAATTCACCAAGGGTGAGTGTATTATGCATAACAAATATCCCGCCGCAGAGCAAAACAAGGACAATTCCGAATTCTTCTATTGAGGCAAACATATTCATAAGTAATGATTCAATCTTAAAGACCCTCTTTGCTGATGCAATCCTTTTTTGCAGTAAATTCTGGAATTCACAGGCGTTTCTCTGTTCCAGGGTGTATGCCTTTATGATGCGAATTCCGGTGAAATTTGACTGGAGAAAATTATGGATGAGGGAAATTATCTGGCGCCATTTCTGAAAATATTTATAGACCCTGGGCGAAAAGATAAAATAGCCCAGGACGGTGATAGACATTGGCAAGACCGCAATGAGCATCAGCCGCCAGTCAATCCGGGATAGGAAATAGATGGCAAAGGAGATAGTAAAGATACCTTCCAGGGGCCGAAAAATTCCTGAACAGGCAAACCAGGATAGTTCACCTAAATCCAAATCCATCCTCTCCAGAACATCACCGGCCGGAAATTTATTAAAAAAGGAGTGTCCCTTTTTTAGTAGCGCCTTAAAGATATTGTTTCTCTCTTTCAGGTTGAATATCTCATTGGTTCTGCCCCGGAGATAGGGAAGAATAACCCCGGCTAAGGAGCGGAGTAACCCGATTGTGACAAGAATCATTATTCCATTTACCAGTTGCCGGGGACTGAATTCGGTTTTAATTCCATCAATTATATCTTTTAATATATAGGGAAAGAGCAAGAGGAGAAATGTGTAAATACCGGTAAACAAAATTAGAAATGACAGCCGGCCCGCTCTTTGTTTATAGAAGTTAATAATTGTCTTCATTCTATCCTGCCTTTTGCTGAATATACTGAAGTTTATAAAATTTGTAGTAAAATCCCTTCTTTTTTAAAAGTTCTTCGTGTTTTCCCGATTCCACGAGTCTTCCCTGATGGATTATTAAAATTCTATCGGCAAGTCGCGTGGTTGTTAGCCGATGGGCAATTATGACCGCTGTGCGATTTTTTAATAATTCCTTTAACCCGGCCTGGACAATCTTTTCGCTCTGAGGGTCAACTGAAGATGTTGCCTCGTCAAGGATGATAACCTCCGGATTGAAGACCAGTGCCCGGGCAAAGGAGATGAGTTGTCTTTCGCCAAAAGAGAGATTTATTCCCTGTTCAATTATATCCGTATCATAACCCTTGGGCAAGTTTAAGATTCGCTGATGAATGCCAATTCTTTGGGTTGCTTTACAGACCATTTCCGGACTGATATTATTATTGAAAAGGCGGAGGTTATCCATAACTGTCCCCGGGAAAAGGATGACATCCTGGGGGACAAAACTGATCTTTGAGCGGAGATGATAGCGATTGATATTATTCACATCAATATCATCAATTTTTATTCTTCCCATCTGTGGAGAATAGAATTTCAGTAATAACGAAATAATTGAAGTCTTACCTCCCCCGGTTTCCCCGATGATTGCAATCTTTTCACCCTTTTTAATCTCAAAGTTTAGATTCTCCAATACCCATTCATCCTTTTCATAGAAAAATTTAACATTTTCAAAAATTATTCCCCTTTTCAGGGTAGTAAATTCAAGAGTCTCTTTTTTATCAAATTCTTGCGGAGTTGATAAAATATTAAATATTCGCTCAGCAGCCGCAAGTGAACGTTCTACAAGATTTATCTGGTCTGATAGGCCGCGCAAGGGTCCAAAAAATCTTGTGATATAATTTATGAATAAAAAGAGAGTGCCGATTGTTAACTCACCCTTTAATGCCCAGAGTCCACCAATTCCCAAAATCAGGATAATACCAAGAATCTCACCTATATCCACTAAAAACCAGATTCTATACCAGTAGAGCATAGACTTCATCTCTAAATCAAATTTTTCTTTGCCTACATAATCAATCTTATTTAAGAAGTTTTCCTCCTGTCCGAAAACTTGGACAATCGGGAGATTCCTTATCGTTTCTATAATAAATCCATTTATCTCCGAAATTTTTCGTCGTAAATTTATGTAAATCGGTCGGACATTTTTTCCGAACCACCAGAAGGCATACAGAAAGACTGGTAATAGTGTCAATATCAAGAGATATAATTTATAGTTTACTACAATCATAATAATAGACATACCCAGAAGGAGAATGAAATCCTGGGCAAGGACAACGGCGGTTGAAGAAAAAAGATTTTTTAAAGTTTCCGCATCCCCTTCAACCCGGGTAATCAATTTGCCTACTGGCGTTCGGTCAAAAAAATCTATGGGCAATCTTATGGTATGATTGAATAGGTCAAATTTTAAATCCGCTATTGCCCTTTCCCCAACCATCGCAATTTCAATCTGCTGGAAATATTTTATTAAAGTGACAAGAATTTGAAGAATAAGATAAATTCCGGCAATGAAAATAAGCCCCTGAAGACTCTTGTTGGGAATTTCATAATCAATTGCCCGTTTTATCAGGACCGGTCCAATTAAGGAGAGAACTGTGGATAACAATAGAAACACTATAGCAACAATTACCTTTTTAAGGTATGGTCTAAAATATGGAAGAAGTCTATTTATTAAACGAATATCCCTCTTTCTCCGGTCTGTTTCCTCTTCAATAATATATTCCTCATCATGCCACCACATAGTTTTGTATTATCTACAAAAATCAAGATTAGTCAAGAGACACCTTTTTGCCTCCCGAAACTTTTATCAGGCAGGGGAAGTATTTTAAGATTATCAGGATATCGGGTTATCAGGAAGAGAATAAATTTTTCGGGTTTCCTTCACCCTTTAAGATGCCGGGGATACAAAATTGTATTTGCCCAATTCATTGGGCATTTATTTCATAAATAGGTCCTGATGAAAATCAGAATCGGGTAAATACTGCTGTTTTATAAATTCTCTGATATTTTCGGTCATTCTGAACGAAGTGAAGAATCTCGCTTTTTCAGATTTTTCACGAAACCTTCAGTATGGCAGGGTGTCTTCGGTAACAAAATTAATTTCTGGCTTATCAAGGTGTCTGATTGTCTCAGATAGAGCAGAGACCATTCTTTTATAAATTTTTTTGCCGATAAATTTCAGTTTTCCTTCATTATAAAGTTTCAAAGATTTTTTTATGGGGAGAATTTTGAACTTATAAGAAGAATCATTCCAGTATTTCGCAACATAGGTTGGAATGTATTTGATTTCCTTTAAGTATGTCTCTTCGCCTCTTTTGGCAATTGTATATTTTAGCATAACACCGGTATCGGTATATCGTTTTCTCTGACCGCAAAAAAAATTTCCCAAAGAATATGCAACAAAGACCTTTTTCTTATCTGTTTCAATGATTTCAACGGACTGAATCACATGGGGATGTGAGCCGATTATCATATCTGCGCCCATCGCTATTATCTTCCGAACAATTCTTTTCTGTTCCTTATTCGGGTATCTCTCATACTCTATTCCAAAATGTAAGGCGACAATAATAAAATCGGATATCTGTTTTGCCCGGTCAATATCTTCGCTTATTACCTTCAAATCAATCAACTTCACCATCCAGGGTTTGGGGATGGGAATGCCATTTGTGCCGTATGTATAACTCAAAAAGGCAATTTTGATGCCATTTTTTTCAAAGATATATATCTCTTTGCTTTCCTCCGCACTTAAATAGGCACCAATTTGTGCCAGCCCGGTTTCCTTCAATACCTTGGTAGTTGTTTTTAATCCCTTTAGTCCATAGTCCAGGGTGTGATTTGTTCTAAATAAAACACCAAAGCCTGCCCATTTTAGCGCCAGGGCAAGTGCCTTCGGTGTTTTGAAACAGGGGTAACCGGTGTATGGACCAATCGTGTCCAGTACACCACCAAACCAGGCGGTGCTCAAATCTACTGAATCCAGATATGGTTTTATTTCTTCAAAGACTGGGAAAAAATCATAGGATTTCTCTTTATGATTATATACACTGTTCAGGATACTCTTATGAATGAAGACATCCCCAACCGATATAATTTTTACTTCCTGTTGAGACGATGCGATGATTCCTATTAAAAAAATGGATGCGATTTTTAGCATTTCATTTTCCTGGAAAATAACTTACGATTTTATATAATATGTTTCTCCTGTCAAGTATTTTATTTATAACATTGACTTTATTCAGATTACAACTATAATAGTAATATGAATTGTTTGGTGAGATATTGGGATAAGTTTGGAAGAAAAAATACAAAAGGTACGATTGAACTTGCCTTAAAAAGGGCAGAGGAACTAAAGATTAAAGATATGGTCATTGCCACCTGCACCGGATATTCGGCAAAGATTTTATTAAATAAGGCAAAGGATAAAAATATCGTTGTGGTGACACATCAGGCAGGTTTTGCCAGACCAGGTGAGATGGAGATAAAACCCGAGGTTGTGGAATTCTTGAAGAAGAAAGGCGCAAAAGTCTATACGGGCACGCACTTCTTTGGTGGTTTTGGCAGGGCAATAAGGTTTAAATTCGGTGGTCTTGAACCAGAGGAGATTGCAGCAAATACATTAAGGATATTTGGTGAAGGAATAAAGGTGGCAGTTGAGATTGCAATAATGGCGCTTGATGCGGGATTAATCCCCTATGATAGAGAAATCATATCTATTGGTGGGACTGGTTCTGGTGTTGATACCGCGATAGTCTGCCTGCCCAGGCATGGCAAGGATTTTTTCAATTTTGAAGTTAGGGAGATAATCTGTAAACCGAGAAAGAGACGATGAAATCAATTGTCGCAGTTGTAAAGACAAGTCCAAAAACGGTTCTTGAGGATATTGAAAGATGTCTTAAACTTGCGCAGGTAGAAACACATTTGCCTAAGAATGTGCCTACAATCTTGAAGATAAATATCTCCTGGCACTTCTGGTATCCTGCATGTTCTACTACACCCTGGCAACTTGATGGTGTGGTATCCACCCTTTATAAACTCGGGTATAAGGATTTAATCCCTGCCCAGAACAGGACTGTGGTGATAAACCCAAAACTTGGTGCTGAGAATAATCATCTTAATTCGGTGATGCATAAACACAGACTAAAATTTATCTATCTCTATGAGCCGGATGTAAAATGGATATACTACAAACCAAAGGCGAAGATGCTGATCCTTGACAAGATATATAAAGATGGAATTCAGATTCCCGAAATCTTTATTGGCAAGAATGCCTTTCATCTACCTACTTTAAAGACCCATGTCTTTACCACTATGACCGGTGCGATGAAGAATGCATTTGGAGGATTATTGAATGACAACCGTCACTGGACCCATTCGGTTATTCATGAGACGCTGGTTGATTTACTACAGATACAAAAGGAGATACATCCAGGAATCTTCTGCCTGACCGATGGAACATTTGCAGGTAATGGGGCAGGACCGAGGCTGATGAAACCCGAGATAAAGAATTATATCC
>Ga0078972_1002440_pt1 | contig 61478 bp, 67 predicted proteins | sample YelNatPaOPGAMG01_FD_67568 | JGI IMG/M metagenome (GOLD analysis project Ga0078972, IMG submission 67568) | Hot spring thermophilic microbial communities from Obsidian Pool, Yellowstone National Park, USA - OP-RAMG-01 (SPADES assembly) (version 2) | ecosystem: Environmental > Aquatic > Thermal... | reverse complement strand
TCCATACAGAGGTCTTTTATTATTAGAAAAAGTTGAGCGATTATAAGAAGCAAGCATCAAGTAGCACGTGTTAACACATGGAAACGAAATACGGGAAGTAGTGCTTGGGCTAGATTTGTGCCGGGCCAGCATTCGCATATACCGTCACGGGATTAGCGCGCGCTAAGAATCCTGAAGGAGGAAGGATTCATAGCTGAAGAGTAAAAGCAATGCTTAAGAAAAACATGCTTCCTAAACCTTAACTCCCTTCTTACTCATCAATAAGCAATTTTTCCCTTCTTTCTACAGGTTAACCTGTGTTGCCGATAAGCATTCTCAAGATAATAATTTAGGATGCTGTTATTATCCGCTCAGCAAGGTCACCCTTTAAAACGAGAGTTATTATTAAGCCTGCTATGGCGATAAGAATCGAGATTATGACAATTAATAGGGTAATGAGCTCGATCATTCCGGATGGATCGGCATGTGCTCGAGGGACTAAAAGCTGCAGAGGGAATATGATTAGGGTAACAATAATGGAATTACTTATCATTAATGCATACTTCGATGATAAAAGCATTGAGACCAGTGATAATATGTAGGCTAGCGGTAAAGCGAATATTAACGCTAATGAGAATGTAACCACTACGTCGGGCAAATTTATATAGCCTACTGTGAAGAGTATAGCGAAATAAGTTAAAGAACAGGATATGGAGAGGAATAATGTTGTTATCGGAATCGTGGCTATGAACCGGTAAAGAATCAACTTCAGCGATGATTCCGGTATCGTAAATATTTGTTCAAAAACTTTATCGGTTTTTTCAGTACTGATCAATATTGTAGTTGATAAAGCTGAGAATAGTGCTATAGATGGAATTATGGATGTCAATGTTGCTTTTACACTCCCCGTGATAACGATAGATGTTATTTCCGGTGGTAATGATAAGTCTTGGATCAGCATCTTAAGCCGCGAGGTCGTGAAATACAGGAAGTATGAATAGAAGACAATTAGCAACAATATGAAGAGTCTAGTAGTTTTCAGAACAAATATTGACTCACTGAGTATGAATTTTGCTTTCTTCATCTCCTTTAACCTCCATTAGGCGTGAGTAAATGGCTTCCAGACTAAGCTTCAACGGACTTACTTCATAAACGCTTAATCCTTGGTTAGTCAGGGCCTGAACTATTTGAGACGTGTCTTCCTCGCCTCTAACCCTTATGATTAGTGTACCATCATCAGCATTTGTCACATCGTAATGCGCAAGTATCTGACGGGCTTTACTATTATCATTAGTATTAATCCTTACGTATGGTAAATCTCTAAGCTTAGTTCTTTGATATAGAGCATCAAGGCTTCCTGTATACAATATCTGTCCACTCCTTATTATTGCCACGTCATCACATAGTTCTTCCACATCAGTAAGAATATGGGTAGCCATGAGGATGGTGACACCTTCCTTTCTCAAAGCCTTCATCATCTCTTTTAGATTGTGCCTCCATGTAGGATCGACATTAACTAAGAACTCATCCAATATCAGTAAGTCGGGGTTATTCATCATTGCTCTAGCAATAGCAATCCGTTGTTTTATACCCGCCGAAAGCTTCTTGATTTTTACATCAGCATACTCATGAAGGTCAAACTTCTCAATCAAGTTTTTCGCTAGTTCTTTACTATCAGGTATGCCCTGCAGATTACCAAACCTGATCAAATTCTCTCTTACACTAAGCGAAGAGTAGAGGCCCAGAAGCTCGGAAACATATCCCATATGTGCCCTAACTCCGGGGTCGGTTCTTGGGTCGACACCGAAAATCCTTACAGTTCCTCCACTAGGATTGAACAACCCGAGTATGATACGAAAGAGTGTTGTCTTTCCAGCTCCATTATGTCCAAGGAGCCCGAGGATTCTACCCCTAGGGACTGTGAACGACACATGATTTAATACCATCTTACGACCGAATATCTTTGTAACGTCTTCGACGCTCACGGCCAGAGCTTCTCTCTCTAACAAAAAATCCATGTTCAGCTGGAATATACCTCCTGACCGATGAACCCAATTCTAAGATTTAAACTTTCCGAGAACATTTTACTGATCCTATTAATCTTGTCTATTGCCTTCGATATCATTGCGAGCATACACTGTCTATATCCGGAACAAAGAATCAATTTTTGTTACTCACCAAGCTGTCATGCACAAAACAATAGCCAATTTTTTCTAACAAATGCCCTACGAAGTTTTTGCAAGCAAAGCAACATGCTTTCAATCCGCATAGTGAACAGATTTCACCTTCACTTCGACACCATTTTGAATGAATATCTTTGAGTGAGCTTCTGCTTATTTTTGACACTTCACCTTTTAGCCAATAGCCCTTACAATTGGCTATGTTGAGATTATAATCCATAAGCAAGTTTGAGGACAAGCAGGGTATGTAATTCTGGTACATTGTTAGCGTAAAACCATAAATATCTGGCGGATATATCCAATGTGAAATCAAGTTTCTTAGTTCTAGCCTCATTTCGGTAGCAGCTACACTGAAATTATCGTTTTGAACGTAAAAAGCCGGAAACACATTCAGAAAGTTCCTAGACAAGCTTCTAACCAAGAAAGATACTGCGTCTTTAAGATTACTTAAGTCAAAACATAACGTTATCATTGAACACTTCAAAAAATCGCTATGGACAATCTCAAGAAATTGATCGAAAGATTCCCTTTGATCAAGAAATGCACTGATATTCAATACAACCCTAGAATAATCATTGTCAGATCCAAAGCATGATATAAGTTTCTTTATTGTATCAGTGTTATGTATAATCTCATAGTGAGGTATGTTGAGTATGATTTTTTTTAACTACGTTAGTGCTTAAGATCGATTCAATAATATGATTATCCTTTTCAAATTCAAAACCACTTATTGAGATAGTGGTTGGTGCAAGTTTCGTAATTATACCGATGGCTTCTTTAAGAAAGGCTTCATCAAAACGCAATTTAACATCGTGGTTGCTTTTGCAGTCTCTATAACATAGCCTGCAAGGAAATGAGAGAATGATATCTTTCTCCTTCAGAGGGCAGTTTTCATAATATATGCAGTTACTATTTAAAATGAGTTCCAGATTCTGTAAAGGAGGTGATGACCTGAAAGCCGATATATCACTAATTAAAGAACCGATTCTCATTCGATCTATGTACAATGGTTCATCGCATAAAAATGCAAGTCTTAGGGATAACAATTTATTTAATATACCACTTTCTAGGGACACAACTTCATGAGTTCTCACATACATCTCAAGGGTTTTCATTTCATCAGGATTAAAAAGATAGATCTTCCTGTGTATGACATCATACACCACTCCATATCCTTTATAGTCTTTGACTAGATGAACCCAAGGATAAAATATTACATATTTCTTCATATTGCACATCTTCCTATCTAAAGTCAATAAAATTTATCAACTGTCCGATTATTCCAGACCGGGTTGTAAGATATTCCTGATTTTCTCTGTATACTTGAACCGCCAACTTGATATTCTCCAAAAAGCCTTCTCTGGTACGAATACATGTCTGAGGATGGTACTTTAAGCCCAGCAATGCAATACAATTAGGGCAATTATACGCTATATAGCATTGTGCACATTCTTTTAGTGCTTCTTTCTGGTACTTTAATAGGACTTCTTCTATCAAGTTTAGATCCAGCCCGCTATCTATATTGCCCACAGTAATATACGAGGGTGATCTTTCACAGGGATGAATAGTACCCTTGCTATCAACAAAAATCTTGAAACCCGGAATGCAGGACATCGTATAATATATGAAGGGGATCCTTACAAATAAGGGTCTATGATAAGCCGCTATTACCTTAACTCCATACAATGATTCTAAGAAATTACTGTAACCTTTTAGGTACTTTCTGTTTTTAACATAATCAAGAAAACAGTCTCTAAGTTCCTCTGATATCTTATGAAATTCTTGATAATCTTCTTTTGAAAATTGAGAGTAGTAATTCGTGTCAATAGGACGCACAGGCGTTACAAAAATAGGCTGAATAGGGCTTTCTTCGTCAAAGAACTTCCACAGCTTTCTTAAGTCAGTTTTTACGTCATATGTTACTACTGCATACATAGGTATTCCTTTTCTATCGAGACCTAGTTCTTCAGCTCTTTGCTCTATTCGTCTTATGTTTCCCAAGATTATATCGAAGGTACCTCTGCCATCTGCGTATATTCGATTGCGGTCATGTTCCTCTCGTGGGCCATCCAAACTGATACAAATAGAGAAATTATTCAGCAAAAGGAAATCAATGGCAGTATCTTTAAGTAAAGTCCCGTTAGTCGTAATTGTAAAATTAATTTTGTAATCTTTAGAGTACTTATAATTTACTTCGTTAACTACATTTTTAATTAGGTCAAAGTTAAGCAATGGTTCGCCTCCGTAAAATCCTATTGCAGGTTCTCTTTCGGGATTATATATGCTACCTTTCTCCAAATAGTCAAAGTACATATCAACTGCCTTCATGGCGACATGGAATGACATCTGCTCCGTCGAATGTGATCTATAGCCATTATAAATCCCTGAGTAAACACAATACCTACATCTCAGATTACATTTAGTTGTTACCTCCAATAATAATTCACGCAAACCTTCTCGAAGGATATACTCATAGATTTTGTCCTTAGAAAATTCTTTAATATGCACTGGAACTTTTTTCAAAAATGCTCCTACGGAAGAATTTAACTCAACTAACATCTCGAAGAATTCAGGGTTTTTGATTTCAAAATTCCTTATTTTTTCAGAGATTGATCTTCTGAGGCTAGATTTGGTATGAGCATTTCTAAAAACATCTAATATATGATTGTAATTACTTTTTGGAACTTGAAGAAGAAGACCCGTGACGCGATCAAAGATAAAAAAACCATTATTTTCAAAGAAAAGAGGGGCATTTATTTCCTCATTGTCTACCTCAGCGCTTATTTCCATTTCTAGCCAATTGAATAGCGCGCGCTTGACCTACTGCCAACCTTGTGCAAGGTTGTCTTGACCTATGATACCTGAAGTCATGCTAATTCCTATACTCCCTAGCACTGCCCCCCATATACCACCTAGGGTACAGGCAGCCATGCAGAGGTTGTAGCAAATACCTTCACACCACAGTGCACATCCTATATCACATGTAGTGACCATATGACCTCACTAATATAGCAAGCTTGGCGCATATTTATATTTTTTTAACGGGTATAAAATATCCAAAACGCCACAAGCTATTTAAATGATATATCAACATTCTGAAACAACATCCTTAAACCCTTTTTATGCATCCATGCTCATCATAACAGGATTGTCAGCTATGGAAAAACTTTTTATTTCAGAAACGTATTTAAAAACACGTCATTAGACTAAAGCGATTTAAATTTTAAAAAGTTCCTAATAATTATGGGTGAGAACACTGGAAGGGAAATAGGATTAACAAGAGAAAAAATCAGAACAAAACCATCTGGAGGCTGAAGTAAAATGGATTATTCCCGTAGAAAGCTTCTCAACCCTGACCCTCTCCTCATCCAGCTAGCGCGTACTCCACATACCTTCTATCGAGGTCGCGCTCCAAAACCTTTATTTTATGCTTACCTTCTCCCATCACATTAAAATACGCTTCAACAGTATTTAAACCTCTATGCGTGAAGCATGAAAAAACAAATTTACTTTCCGAGAGAAAGGCTTAATAACCGTTTTTCAAGCGTGCGCCTAGATCGGGACAAAATCATTGGTGTCCCACATATTGGCAGGAGTCTTAGCAAGATGCTCAATGATGCTTACTATTTCTTCACGTATTTCTTTCGGTGGAGCATACTTATGTTTATCAAAAGTAAGACCCTGCCCCTTCGGAACGAGGTGAACGGAACGAATCCATAGGGCATCGATGTTGAATATCATCGTTAATCTTAAAAATATACTTTTTATACTTCACAGCGAAAGTGTATACTGATCCTGGTGGGGTATCTGAAAGAGGGGGGCCGAAGTACCATAAGAACCTGTAGGCGGCTAACGCCATCCGCTGGAATACGGTCTTACCCTCCCCGCCTAACCTGTATGTTTTACCTTTTAGTTTAGCCTCCTCTTCAAAGGGAATAATGCCAAGATTTATAAATTCGATGGAAAGGTCCTCCTTCTTTTCGCGTTCGCGTAACTCATCCCATTCCTCGTCGGTGAACTTCTCAACCCTCGCTTTTTCTCCATTAACCTCAAGCTCTACGTACTTCTTACGAGGGTCGTGCTCCAACACTTTTACACTATGCTTAGCCCCACTCATCACACTAAAATACTCCTGAAGAAGGTATTTAAATCTCCATGCGAAGCGGAGAAAACTAATCCGCCCGAAAGAGGAAAGGCTTAATAACCCGTTTTCAAGGGAAACCCTCGTCAGCTGAAGGTGTCAATAGGACTTGCCCAGGTACAAGACAACGGAGGAAGTGCTGAAGCTTTCGAAGAGTTTAGAAAACATTAGAAATATTTCTATATGTGCCCATGTGGATCACGGAAAGACCACGCTATCAGATTCCCTGCTCGCCGCCTCAGGGCTCTTATCGCCAACAGTGGCCGGTGAAGCACTAGCACTAGACTACTTGAAAATAGAGCAGGAGAGGCAGTTCACATACAAGGCTGCAAACGTATCCCTTTACCATGAAATAGATAAAAATCCTTATATAATTAATCTCATCGATACGCCCGGGCATATAGATTTTACGGGTAATGTGACTCGTAGTTTGCGTGCTATTGATGGTGCTGTTATTGTTGTGGATAGTGTTGAGGGTGTTTTGGTTCAGACTGAGACTGTTACGCGTCAGGCTTTGGAGGAGTATGTTAGGCCTGTTTTGTTTGTTAATAAGGTTGACCGTTTGATTCGTGAGCTTAAGCTTTCTCCGCAGGAGGTTGAGAAGACTCTGCTCAAGATTATTGGTGATTTTAACAGGCTTATTGAGCTTTATGCTCCTGAGGAGTTTAGGTCGCAGTGGCGTGTTGACGCTTCTAAGGGTATGGTTGCTTTCGGCAGTGCTAAGGATAGGTGGGGTTTCACTATTCCTCGGATGCAGAAGGCTGGGTTGAGGTTTAGCGATATTGTTTCTGCTTACGAGCAGGGTAGGCAGGCTGAGCTTGCTAAGGTTCTTCCTCTGCATGAGGCTGTTCTCGGGATGGTTGTTGAGTTTTTCCCGCCTCCTCAGGTTGCGCAGGCTTACAGGATTCCGAAGATTTGGCATGGCGATTTGGATAGTGAGGCTGGCAAGGCTATGTTGAAATGTGATCCTAATGGCCCGGTTGTGATGGTTGCTTCTCATATTCGTGTTGATCCTCAGGCCGGTGTTGTTGCTACTGGGAGGCTGTTTTCAGGCACTGTTTTCGAGGGTCAGGAGGTTTATCTTGTTAACTCTAGGGCTAAGGGTAGGGTTCAGCAGGTTGGTCTCTACATGGGTCCTTACAGGGAGGTTGTGGGCTCGATGTCTGCAGGTAATATTCCTGCTCTTCTCGGGTTGGAGGCTGCTAGGGCTGGGGAGACTATTACAGTTGTTCAGGAGCTTGTGCCTTTCGAGAGTATTAAGTATGTTTCTGAGCCTGTTATGACTATTGCTGTTGAGCCGAAGAATCCTGCTCAGCTTCCGGAGCTGATTAACGTGATGCATAGGCTTAGCATCGAGGATCCGAATCTTAAGGTGACTATTAACGAGCAGACTGGTGAGTATCTTCTCTCAGGTATGGGTCAGCTTCACCTTGAGGTTGCCACAACTTTTATTCAGGAGGCTAAGGTTCAGATAACTACTTCTCAGCCGGTTGTTATTTACCGTGAGAGCATTAGGAGGAAGGGTGGTCCTGTTCTCGTTAGGTCTCCGAATGGCCATAATAAGGTTTTGATCGAGGTTGAGCCTCTTGAGCCGAAGGTTGTTGAGCTTGTTGCAACAGGAAGGATCGGCGAGTTCACTGACAGAAGGGAGGTTGCTAAGATGCTTAGGGAGTGCGGCTGGCCTGCTGACGAGGCTCGGGGGGTTGAGGCTGTTAGCGAGAGCTTCAGCCTTCTTGTGGATGCGACGAAGGGTGTTCAGAGGCTTGAACAGGTTTCCGGAAGCATTAGGATGGGCTTCATCGAGGCGATGAACGAGGGTATTCTTGCTAGGGAGCCTGTTAGGGGTGTTAAGGTTAAGCTTCTTGACGCAACTATTCACGAGGACCCTGCTCATCATGGTCCTGCTCAGATTATTCCTGCGGTCAGAAGGGCTACTCATGCTTCTATTCTTCTCGCCGACCCTGTGATTCTTGAGCCTATTCTGAGGCTTGATGCTAGAACTGGTATGGATCAAGTGGGGAACGTTACCCGTGTGATAAGCCGTGCAAGGGGGAGGGTTTTAAGCATTGACCAGAAGGGTTTGATGACTTATATTGTGGGTGAGCTTCCTGCTGCCGAGAGCTTCGACCTGTCGGAGGTTTTGAGGAGTGCAACAGGTGGCAGGGTGTTCTGGGATACAAGCTTCGCCAGGTGGGAGCCTGTCCCCAACCAGCTTCTGGGTACTATCATAGCCTCAATAAGGAAGAGAAAAGGTCTTCCAGCAGAGGTTCCGAAGGTAGACGATCTGATAGAATAGAAGATTTCTTTTTTTACGTTCTGCTTTCCACAGGTGCCTTGATAAGGCTCCAGTCTATCCTGTCTACAAGCTGTTTGAGAACTTTCCTCAACTCTTGAACTGCATTATCCTTCCCAAGCTGACTTGCGTTCCAGGTTACGAAGGGAGGGTAAAAGCTTGCCTCCTTAAACTTCGGTTTCCCATCAACTATTTCGAATTTTATGAATCCGACTTCCCTCAGGTAACAGTTATCATTAGGGCAGAGAATATCTATCTCGTTAAGCTCTTTCTTAAGGTAGAGAAGCTTAAACTCAGAGGCATCTTCAATCTTCCTGCCGCAGGGACATATCAGCGTAGGACTCATTTGGCTTTAAATAAGATTAGGAGGTGAACTTAAATTTTTCATGTTTCAGGATTAAAAATAAAGTTTTTATACCCCCTTCTTTAAGGGAGGATTCGAGGTGATATTGAAATGGCTACTGCTATACCTGCAACGGTTGGAGGTACACCTGTCTTAATCCTCAAGGAGGGAAGCACTAGGACAAGGGGAAGAGAAGCGCAGAGGAACAATCTTAATGCTGCCATCGCTCTTTCTGAAATAGTCCGCTCATCACTCGGCCCAAGGGGAATGGACAAGATGCTCGTCGACTCCCTTGGCGACATTACCATAACTAACGATGGTGCAACTATTCTGAAGGAGATGGAGATCGAGCATCCTGCTGCCAAGATGATGGTTGAAGTGGCTAAGAGCACTGATGTAGAGGCTGGCGACGGAACAACTTCCGCGGTCGTTCTGGCTGGAGAGCTTTTGAAGAAGGCTGAGGAGCTTCTGGACCTAGATGTTCACCCTACGATTATGGTTGACGGCTATAAGAGAGCAACCTCCATGGCACTCTCGTTCCTGAAGGAGATTGCTCAGGAAGTTAAGCCGACTGACAGGGAGACCCTTAAGCTGATAGCTATGACTGCTTTGACAAGCAAGGTTGTGAGAGAATACAGTGAGCAGCTTGCGGAAATCGCTGTCGACTCCATACTGAAGGTTGCTAGGGAGGAGAACGGTAAGTATAACGTTAGGCTGGACGATGTTAAGGTTGAGAAGAAGGCCGGCGGCTCCGTGATGGAGACTAGGCTGGTGAACGGCATTGTTCTGGATAAGGAGATTGTTCACTCAGGTATGCCTAGGAAAATCGTTAACGCTAAGATAGCTATTTTGAATAGCCCACTTGAAATAGAGAAGACCGAGTTCGACGCTAAGATAAATATTGAGAGTCCAGATCAGATCAAGGCTTTTCTGGACGAGGAGCAGAAGATCCTGAAGGAGATGGTTGATAAGATAGTTGCAGCGGGTGCTAACGTCGTGCTCTGCCAGAAAGGTATTGACGATATTGCTCAACACTATCTTGCTAAGGCAGGAGTGATCGCAGTTAGAAGAGTTAAAGAGTCTGACATAGAGAAGGCTTCTAAGGCAACTGGGGCAAGGATTGTCACAAGCGTGAACGAGCTCTCTAAGGATGACCTTGGGTACGCTGGCCTAGTTGAGGAGAGGAAGGTTGGTGAAGACAAATGGGTCTTCATAGAGCAGTGCAAGGATCCAAGATCTGTAACGATCCTGATAAGAGGCGGAACTGAGAAGATGGTTGATGAGGCTGACAGAGCTCTGCACGACGCGCTCTCCGTTGTGAAAGATGTTGTAACTTACCCGTACATTGTTGCCGGGGCAGGTGCGCCTGAGATAGAGGTTGCCATGAGGATAAAGAAGAAGGCTGAGACAATACCTGGGAAAGAGCAGCTTGCAGTAATAAGGTTTGCAGACGCTTTGGAGTCAATACCTTCTGCACTCGCTGAAAACGCTGGGCTGGATCCAATAGACATAATCGCCGATCTTAGGAAGCAGCATGAAGGCGGCAACAAGTGGTACGGCATTGACGTAAACGCTAAGAAGGCTTCTGACAGTTGGGCGAGAAAAATAATCGAGCCTCTTCTAGTCAAGGAGCAGATAATAAAGTCAGCCAGCGAAGCTGCTAGCATGATACTTAGGATAGACGACGTGATCGCCGCAGGCAAGCTTAAGGAGAAAGGGCCTCCAAGCCCTCCGTCTGAGGGAGCAGGCGCTGGAGAACTAGATTAATCTCCTAACTCTAACCTTTTTTTTATCCTAATGGTTTTAGACGGTAATATCTATTCTTGTTAAAACATTGATTACATAAAGCTTTAAGCAGCGGCAAGCATTATTAGGAGATGCGGCGTCCGGGATTTGAACCCGGGATTCCCAGCTTTCACCTGGCCCAATGGGGGGCTGGTTTCAGGGTGCTAACTTTAAGCATGTCCTACCAGGCTGGACCAACGCCGCGCTACTTTTGAAGAGCAATCGGTGAAATAAAAGTTTTATTTTAGAATCTGCTGGTTTACTAGGGAAATTATTATTTCTCCCTGGAGGAAAGCTTAAAAGCTTCCAATTTAACATACTCTTAACGCGGTGGAAGACGATGAATTCTCTGGCCTTTGAGCGTCGTGCTCGTGATCTTGAGTTATGAGCTTCCACCGTTTACCCTAAGGAGGATATGAGGTTGAGTGTCGCTGAATCTGCCGGTGCTCCGCTGAGGGTTTCAGACCTGAGCTTAAAGAAGGATAAGTTTACCCTACTTTCGAACGTTAGTTTCGTTCTCGACCAATCTGAAATACTTGGAGTAGTCTCTAACAGGGTTGAGCCTGTGGAACACTTGTTTAGGCTCCTGCTCTACTTGGACAAGCCTTCTTCAGGAAGCATAATCTATTTCAACAATCCTATGATAAGCAGGAAGACGCTAGTGAAGAGGATTGGGTTTTACTCCTGCTCCATGGATCTGCTTAATGATTCCACAGTCTCGGAGAATCTTCTCCTCGTAGCTTCAATGCACGGTGTGCCCAAGAAAAAAGCTTTGAACAGGGTTAACGAGCTGTTATCATTGTTCGAAACATCAAACATTTCAGGAGTCAAATGGTTCAGGCTTCCCCTCTCCACTAGGAGAAAACTCTGCTTCGCATCAACCTTCATACATGATCCAAGCGTGCTTCTACTCTACGATCCTTTTAGAGGCGTCCCCTTCGACGTGGCTCTATTCATGCGGAACTTCATAAGGACATCCATAGACCTCGGAAAGTCTGTGATTGTGTTTTCAACAGTCCCCCTCTTGATCGACGAAGTGTGCGACAGGGTCATAGTGCTTCATAATGGGCAGCAGACTGCTCTAGACCATGCTGAAAGCTTCGTCACAGGGGTGGGTGGCCCCGGAATGCTTTCTATTCATGTTTCAAACTTTAATATAGAGGCAAATATTGACACGCTTGAGAAAATGGGTGTAAGTTGGTATGCGACAGGTGAGAAAGAAGCAATGATAGAGATTGATAATACTCCAGAGAAGATTCCGAAGCTGATGGAGTTCCTCGTTAAGAAAGACGCTGTCGTCACCAGGATCCTAAGCACTAGGCAGCATCTGCTTGAGTCGGCGAACAGGTTTATGGAGGTTTAATACCTGTTGGCAAGCCTAGCTGGCCGAGAATTAAAGTTCTTCTTCACCTCGCCCCTCTTCATCAGCTTAGAGCTTGTTCCAGTTATGTTAATCACAATATTAGATATCGCTGGGCCAAATTTCCAAGGGCCTCTTCGAGAAGTAATCCCTATAGGCCTGTTGCCAATCGTGTGGTTGATGATAGTTTTCTACTCCACGTATTTTGAGCTTGAACTTTGGCGTAAAGGATTCTTAAACAAGGGTGTTAAACTGAAGGTTTACACCAGTGGTTCTCCATACACTCTATTCCTCGGACATTCAGCAGTGTCCTTGGTTCTACTTGAGCTTAAAACTCTTATATTTCTACTATCATTTTTAAGTTCACCGGATTTTGGGCAAATAATAATGTTCCTTATTGCAACGCATGTCAATTGGCTTTTCTCTATTTCCATAGGAAGCATTTTTTCTAAAGAGGTTTTCCCTAAGCTAGCAGATTCAACAGCAGTCTTCCTATGCATCCTTATTTTTAACGCAGTTACTGTTCTAATAGTTAATTCGCAAGTGTCTTCACAAATTCCTCCAGTTTTCTCTCTTGCACAATACTGGCCTACGCCTTCTCTAGAAGACAATAAAGAAATAGGAAGCCTTCTTGATCCACCTTTTCTAGCAGTCTCATTTTTTGTCTTAATGCTTTTCACCATAGCAGTATACTTGAACTCCATGGTTGTTAAGGGTCTCCGTATGGATGGTTCCTGAGTAGAGTGGGCTTATAGGGGGAAAGATTAATATAGCCCCAGTAAAGGGGCTCTTGCTTAGGAGGTGCGCTAAGTGTACTTCAAGTATAACGCTCCAAGGGGGCGAGATACCGTCCACCAACTGCCTACGCTCTACTCGCAGCCCCGCCTCCGGTGAAACCACTAGGAAGCATAGCTTCACAGTTTTCAGAGGTGTTTGAAAAATGGTTTCAGGTTCAAAGCTAGTAGTGGATAAGCTGAGGGAGAACGGGGTTAAAACAATGTTCGGGATACCCGGGGGAGCAGTACTGCCGCTTTTCGACGACCTGCATAAGGCGAGCGACATGGAGTTCATACTGGCGAGGCATGAGCAGGGTGCAACCCACATGGCTGACGGCTACGCTAGGGCAACTGGAAGAGCGGGTGTAGTCATAGTTACATCCGGCCCAGGTGCCACTAATCTGGCTACCGGGGTTGCCAACGCTTACCTTGATTCCTCACCGGTCATAAGCATTGCAGGGCAGGTTGCAACACCGTTAATAGGGTACGACGGGTTCCAAGAGGCAAACATATTTTCAATGATGATAGGTCTGACGAAGATGAATTTCCTACCCCGGAATCTGAACGAGCTGAACTCGGCTATTGATAACGCTTTCAAAATAGCTCTCTCCGGAAGGCCTGGGCCCGTGCACATAGATATTCCGAGGGATGTTCAACTCATGGAGGGTGAGCCGAAGAACAACACCTATACTTACTCTTACAGGCTTCCTTCACCTTCAGACGAGAAAATAACGTTGGCGTCGAAGATGCTTGCAAACGCTGAGAGGCCTGTCATCGTATCTGGGGGAGGCGTAATAATATCCGGGGCGTCGAGGGAGCTAGTTGCGTTAGCAGAGCTTCTTAATGCTCCAGTCGTAACCACTCTCATGGGTAAAGGAAGCATGCCTGAGGACCATCCATTGGCCTTGGGGTGTGTTGGGATGCATGGTAGAGTAGGTGCTATCAGGGTTGTTCAGGAGAGCGATCTCCTGCTTGCTGTAGGAATGAGGTTCAGCGACAGGACTACTGGTAAGCTGAGCGGTTTCGCCCCTAAGGCTAAGAAGATACATGTTGACATAGACCGGTCTGAAATAGGGAAACTGTTGCAGCCTGATCTAGGTATTACTGGGGACGCGAAGGAAGTTTTAAGCAGGATTCATGCAACCATACTTAAGCTGCTTCAAAAGGGTAAGGCGGGAAAATGGGGTGAGCGGCTTCAGCAGATAAGGAGAGAATCAGAATTCCTGTATGATTATGATGCTGTCCCAGCTAAGCCGAGCACTGTTGTTAAGATTCTCAACGATTACGTGAGGCCTGAAGACTTTGTGACGACTGAGGTGGGTCAATGCCAAATGTATGCTTCGCTACATTTCACGGCTAAGCGTCCAAGGCAATTCATATCCTCCGGAGGACTAGGAACAATGGGCTTCGGGCTTCCGGCTGCAATCGGTGTTAAGGCAGCTTTCCGGGATCGCCATGTGTTCGACATCGCTGGCGACGGTAGCTTTTTCATGACTTGCAACCAGCTTCCAGTAGCGGTTGATTACAATCTTCCAATTATAGTGGTGGTTCTGAACAACTATTTCCTCGGTATGGTTAGGCAGTGGCAAGAGCTTTTCTACGATAAGAGGTATATGGCTGTTGACCTCAAGGGTAAGGCGGATATCGCTAGGGTTTCAGAGGGCTTCGGTGCAAAAGCCTTTAAAACAATGAGGATAAGCGAGCTTAAGGAGGCTTTACAGACTGCTGTGAAACAGGGTGAGACCACCGTGGTGGACGTCATCGTGGAGAGAGAGGACAATGTTTTCCCGATGATTCCACCGGCAGCGACGCTCGACGAAGTTATGGTTGGAAGGTGAAGAAATTGGCTATAGACGAGAATCAGAGGTTTCTTGTGCTCAGGGTTTTAAATATGCCTGGAGTAATGGAAAGAATATGTTCAATATTTGCTAGGAGAGGGATTAACATAGACACTATTACCGTCGGGGTTCTAAACGGAAACTCTTCCGAGATCTCTCTCACGTTCAGCCTGCCACAGGAGAAATTCGGGAACATTGTGAAAATACTGGAGAAGAATCCCTGCGTGCTGGAGGTTAAAATAGGTTCGTTGGAGTCAGACGTCATAAGGGAGGCATTTGTGGCTATTCTTAAGGGGTGTGATTCCAAGGACAGTGACCACATTAGGATAAAGTATCGTGCTAAGACGACTCTGCTAAGTGAATCAAGGCTTCTCGTCGAGCTTCTTGCAGACCCCCGGATGGTGAACGATTTTAAGGAGGAGTTTGCAGACCGTATTGTAAGTTTTTCTAGAAGTGGAGTGATGATTCATGCACTGGGTCGTTCAGAAAGTTAAAAGCTTAAAAGAATTAGAGGTGGCGGGTAAAAGGTGATGGTGAATGGCTCGGATAATAAAGGATGAGGAAATAAGTATTGAGCTGATTAAGGGTAAGACTGTTGCTGTAGTAGGCTACGGTTCACAGGGAGAAGCACAGGCTAAGAACATCAGGGACAGTGGCATAAAAACGATAATCGGCTTGAGGAGAGAGGGAGGATCATGGAAGAGGGCTTCTGAAGACGGGTTTGATGTCTATGAGATAGGTGAGGCTGTTAAAAAAGCTGAAATAGTGTTGATGCTTGTTCCTGATCCTGCTCAGCCTAAGATTTACAAGGAGCATGTGGAGCCGAATCTTTCTAAGGGTTCAACACTTGTTTTCGCACACGCGTTCAACATACACTATAGGCAGATAGTTCCTGTGCCATGGCTCGATGTTGTTCTAGTGGCTCCTAAGGCTCCAGGCCCTGCTTTGAGGGATGCGTATGTTCGTGGCACTGGGGTACCGGGTCTGATTGCTGTCCACCAAGATTACACCGGGAACGCTTCTAAGATGGTCAGGGAGTTGGCGAAGGCCATCGGGTTAAGCAGAATAGGTTTGATCGAGACCTCTTTCAAAGAGGAGGTTGAAACAGACCTTTTCGGAGAGCAGTCTGTTCTATGTGGAGGAGTAGCATCACTCATAAAAAGCGGTTTCGAGGTTCTTGTTGAGGCAGGGTATCAGCCAGAGGTTGCTTACTTCGAGGTTTTGAACGAGTTGAAGCTGATCGTTGATCTTATATGGGCTAAAGGATTATCAGGCATGTGGCAGGCCGTCAGCGACACTGCTAAGTACGGTGGGCTTACGCGCGGTCCATACCTTATAGATGAGGACGTTAAGAAGAAGATGAGGAAGCTGCTTGAAGATATTCAGTCAGGCGTCTTCGCGAGGGAATGGGTTTTAGAGAACAGTTCTAATCAAGTGGTGTTGAAAACACTGGTTGAGAAGGAGAAGAATCATCTCATAGAGAAGACCGGAAGCAAAATAAGATCGATAGTTTATAAATGACAACAGGTTTAAAGACTTGCCGCATTATGAAGAGGCGTTAGAAATGAGAAGCGACGCGATTAAGAAGGGTGTCGACAGGGCTCCGCACCGGTCTCTTCTCCATGCTGTGGGTTTAAAGAGAGAAGACCTTGATAAGCCTTTCATAGCAATAGTAAACTCATATACAAATATTGTTCCCGGCCATATTCACTTGAATTCTCTTGCGGAAGCCGTGTGTAAAGGGGTTATGGATGAGGGTGGCGTGCCGTTTGTCTTCAACACGATAGCTGTTTGCGACGGAATCGCTATGAATCATGATGGTATGAAGTATTCTCTCCCAAGCCGGGAGGTAATAGCTGACTCGATTGAAATAATGCTTTCATCTCACATGCTTGACGCTGCAGTCTTCATTGCGTCGTGCGACAAGATAGTGCCTGGGCATCTTCTAGCGGCTGCGAGGCTGAATATTCCTTCAATATTCGTCACAGGGGGGCCAATGTATCCTGGGGTTTTCAGGGGGAGGAGAGTTGACTTAGTATCAGTTTTCGAAGCGCTTGGGGAATACCATGAGGGGAGGATGGGGCTGGAGGATCTGAGGGAGTTTGAGGAGGCTGCTTGCCCGGGTGCAGGAAGCTGCGCAGGCCTGTTCACGGCCAACACCATGGCCTGCCTAGTGGAGGCTATGGGCCTGTCTCTCCCGGGGATGGCTGCAACCCATTCTCTTGATGCTAATAAGGAAAGGCTTGCACATGAGTCTGGTAGAAGAATACTGGGGCTTTGGAAAGAGGGGGTCAAGTTTAAGGATATAGTTAAGCCTGAAAGCCTGATTAACGCTATAATCGTCGACAATGCGATGGGAGGCTCCACTAACACCGTGCTCCATATAAGCGCCCTAGCAAAGGAGGCTGGATACGACCTTCCCTTAAGGATGTTCGACGAGTTGAGCAGGAGGATACCGACGCTCACCCTTATAAGACCCTCGGGTGAAGGCTTGATGATCGACTTTTACAATGCTGGCGGAGTGCAGTCGCTCATGAAAATACTTAGAAACCATCTAAACCTGGATGTGATGACGGTAACTGGGAAGCGTCTCAGAGACCTGATTGAAGAGTTTCCTGATCCAAAGGGCTCGTTCATACGCTCGCTGGAAAACCCGTATAGGGCTGAGGGTGGCATAGCTATTCTATGGGGCTCTCTGGCTCCTGAGGGTGCTGTGATAAAGCTTGCTGGGACACCGATGCAGCTCAGAGTGTTCAAGGGCAGGGCTAGGGTCTTCAACTCCGAGGAGGAGGCTGTGAAGGCTCTTGAGAAAGAGGTTCTAGCTGATAATACTGTGGTGGTCATACGTTACGAGGGCCTGCTAGGAGGCCCCGGTATGCGTGAAATGCTTATGCCGACTTCACTCATAGTTGGCAGAAACCTTGTTGAGAAGACTGCTCTGGTTACTGACGGCAGGTTCTCAGGTGGGACGAAGGGGATCGCCATAGGGCATGTTTCACCAGAGGCTTTCCTAGGAGGGCCAATAGCCCTTGTGGAGGACGGCGACGAGATTCTTATAGATGTGCCTAAGAGAAGACTGGACCTGCTGGTTGACAGTGCTGAGCTTGAAGAAAGAAGGAGAAGATGGGTTCCTCAGGCTCAGAGGCTTGAAAGCAAGTTCCTAAACAAGCTGAGGGAAAACAAGTTTCTCCTTTAACCCATGGACCAACCGCATGTTGAGCAAGTTTCGGTTAAACTAGACCGGTTTGCAACACTGTATCTTAAGAAGGGCAACGCATCCCTTAAAACCTGCTCGGAAACAGCTTCAAACTACCTTTTCATCTCGCATGCTCACTTCGACCATATTGAAAAGGCGAATACGCGGAGCATGGAGGCAGTATGCTCTGAGGAAACGTTTCTCTTATCCACGCTCAGAGGACTCAAAATCAAGCGGGCTGATTCAAACCCCTTCAAACTCTTGGATTCGGGCCATATACTCGGCTCTAAAGCAATATTTGTCGATACTGCTAACGGGGGAATACTTTACACGGGTGATGTTAATACTTCTCCGATGGAAAGCTTGCCACGGCAAAAGTTTCCTAAGGTTCACTCACTGATAATAGAGTCTAACTATGGGCGTCCAAACTTGGTTTTCCCACCTAAACGTGAATTGTTAAGGGAAATCGTGGACTACGTATGTGAAGCAATAAGGAGAAACAGGCCCCTGGTTCTAATGGGTTATCCACTCGGTAAGTCTCAGCATCTCCAAATGTTATTGGATCCTGTTCTTCAGGATATTGTAGAAACATATGTTTCACCATCGATAGCCGGCTACAACGAGATATACAGTCTTTTCTCAATTAAAGTAGGCGAGAAGAAGGTTTTCTCCCCCCAATCCTCAGAGTTGCCTAAGGACTGTTGCTGGGCACTATACTATCCTAATATTTCTGGCAGAAACGCTTTCCTCCAAATGCTTAAAAGAAAATATGACGCGTTGTTAATCAGCTTCTCCGGCAGGTCGCTTCTCAGCGATTACAGGGTGCTTGGAGTCGACAAGGCTTTTCCGCTTAGCGACCATGCTGATTTCAACGGCCTGCTGGAAGTGGTGAGGGAAACAGTTCCCGAGAAAGTTTTCACAGTCCACGGATTCTCCAGAGAATTCTCTGAGGAGCTTAGAAAACTAGGTTACGATGCTCATGCTCTTAACCTTGAGAAAGAAGTCTATCCCATTCTTCTCTAGTCCTACTTTTTACGTATGAAAACCACGAACTCGTCTGCATACCCGATTTTAACAACACGGTCCCTTGTAGCAACTCTCCTATTAACCAGCCATAGTCGTTCTGTTTCGAAACCAGTTTCCCCCGCTATCTGGGAAAAAAGTTTCTCAGACTCCACAACTCCTGTTGGGAAAACCCCTTGGGCTATGACGAATACTCCAACTCCTTCCTTCTTAAGCACACGATACAGTTCTGAAAGCACCTTGCAAAGATCTTGAAAGTAGGCTTTAGCTATCACAGGCAGGTTTTCACCTTCTTCAAAACCCTCATCGCTTCTAACCGAATCCCCTATGTACGATCTCAGCATCGGCTCAGATCCTTTGAAGAAAAGATCGTTTTCAACGCTGTAAACCTTAGTGTACTCAATCTTATTCAAATAGGGTGGTGAAGTAATTATCGCATCAAACACCTCGTCCCCTAAAAATCTCAGGTTCCTAGAGTCCGCCTTAATAGTGGTGGTGGATGGCTTAAGTGTTTTCAAGCTCTCTAAATCTTTAAGCATTCTCCTAATCCTGTTTTTATAGAATTTTCTGAAGGGCGGAGTATTTCTATCCTTAACTATCCTCAGGAGCCCTCCGTCCTTAACTATGTAGGACGCTTTGATAGCGGCACTCACAAGGCCAAGCTTGAAAAAGCCTCTCGAAGCCTCATCCTCTATGTTTTCAACAATTCCTCTAAAAAACAGGATGTCCTCTAACACATGCCTCGGAAAAACTCTTTTCACAAACCTGTTTACCTCGCTTAGACTCTGCCGTTGAAATCTTTCTGAGAAAATCTTGTTTGAAACATTCTTCAAAGCGTTAACATCGTAATCTGCTGTCTTAACCTTGGACACGAATACTGGAAGCTCAGCCACATCCACGCCCACCGTGTTTATTCCAAGCTCCTTCCCAGTAAGCTGAGTTGTCCCCACTCCGCAAAACGGGTCTAAGACCCATGAGCCTTCCTTAAGCCCTAAGTGTCTGGCTACGAGCATCACGAAGTCGCGTGAAAAGCCCTCTTTATAGTAGAACCAGTTATGTATGGGAGTATGCTTGTTAGGCGTAAAGGTGACAAGCTTCCCTAATTCAAGCCTTTCTTCAACCATCATAATGAAGTTCCTTTTTCAGCCGGAGAATATTAGGCTGGCGCATAGTTTTTAAATTTTCAGAGAATACTTCTGAGACAATTCTATATAACCCTTATTAGCCGGTTTCAAGGGTTATCTGGGCAGAATGTCTGAGAACCATGTTGACGGAAGCATATATCGGAGTCGTTTAGGACCAGCTTTCTCAGAAGCTACCAGGTACACATCCAGTATTAGAGAAGACATATGGATATTCAACGAGGACATAGAGTGTACGGTTGCACACGACTTTATGCTTATGAAACAGGGTTACATATCTGAAGAACAGTTTAAGAAGATACTTAAGGCGATTAAAAAACTAAGGGATGAAGGGTTAAGCCAGCTTGATGTTGAGAAATACGAGGATGTGCATGAGTTCATGGAGTCTTTCATAGTGAAAGAAACAGGGATAGAGATCGGTGGCCTAATTCACACAGCACGTTCCAGGAATGACCAGGTTGTAACTGCAGTAAGGTTGAAAACAAGAAGGAATCTTCTAAAAATCTTAAGGGAGATAGTTGAGCTAGAGGAAGCTCTTCTCAAAAAAGCTGGTGAAAGCATCAACATCCTCTTCCCGTTCTACACCCATCTGCAGCAGGCACAAGTAGCCCCACTCTCCCACTATTTCCTCGGGTATTTCGACGCTTTACTAAGAGATTTTAATCGTCTATCTGAATCATTGAAAAGAGTTAATCTCAATCCTCTTGGAAGCGTTGCAATAGTCGGTACCTCCTTAAAAATAGATAGGGAGTTCACAACGAAACTGCTGGGGTTCGACGGTCTTGTAGAAAATTCTTTTGACGCAGTATCCTCCAGAGACTTCGCGCTTGAAGTAGTTTCAAACCTTAACATTCTAATGCTTAACCTAAGCAGAATCATGGAGGACTTCATAATATGGCTTTCCTCAGAATTCGGGTTCTTCACGTTGCCTGATGAGCTAGCATTTCCTTCAAGCGCTATGCCGAATAAGAAGAATCCCTGTATGCTTGAGCTGGCTCGCGCAAGATCTGGGAGGGTTTTCTCAAGCCTTGCTTGGCTCACAATGGTTTGTAAGGCGGTGCCCAGCGGTTACGTAAGGGACCTTCAGGAGACCAAGCCTCCTCTCATTGAGGCTATTAAAACAGCGGAAGAAACAATTAAGATTGTTAAGATGCTGGTGGAGAACCTGAGGGAGAACCGTGAGAAGATTAAGTCTTCTATTGAACCAAGCATCACCGCGCTGGATATTGCTGAGAGAATTGTTGAAGAAGCAAAAGTCCCGTTTAGGCTTGCTCATAAACTGGTTGGGGAAATGGTGAAACACAGCGTTAAGAAGAATAGAGAGTTGAAAAGCTTGGAGAAGGAGGAGTTGAAAGAGATCTCGCTAAGTATACTTGGTAGGGATATGAGTCTCCTCTTGCTTGAAATCTTGAAAAAAGATGAGAAAGCCTTGGTTTCGCTAAGAGCCTCAACCGGGGCAGGCTCATCCGAGAAGGATAAGGAGATGCTTTTAAGCAGGGAGATGCTTCTAAAAGAGTGTCGTTCTAAGCTAGATGCGATGGTTCGGAAAGACAGTGATGCTAGAAGGCTTCTCGAAGATTCTGTCAGCAGGTTCATACAAGGTTTTTCTTTCGCTTCGCCTTAAGTAAAGGCTGCTTAAAACACTGTTTTTAGTATTAAAAACTGTTTTTTAGGCGTTAAAGAGGTTGTTTAACATCTAGATAATAATGGTTGGCAATCGTCGTTAGCGTTATATACTAATGTCGATATAAAAGAATAAAAGCCACCCTGAGAGTTTCCTCCGTAGATTGCTAATTAGAAAGGAGAAGATAATAGGTCTCCAGGTTTACGATAAGAAGGGCCGGTTCGTAGGCACTGTTAAGGACATAGGCTTCGTCCTAGGTGAAAATCTAGTTGGGATAGTTGCTGTGGGAAAAGATAACCGTGAAATGGAGTTTATTTGGAGCGAGGTTGAGGCTGCTGAAGACATAGTTATTTTAAAGAAGGAAGTCACTATTCCAGTCGCCGCCCCCCCGCCTAAGAAGACTGCAGTCGAGACGCGTGAAGAAGCAAAGGCTCCTGCAAAGGAACAGTTAGCGACGAGTCCTGCAGCCTCAGTGGAGAAGCCTCAGCCCCTTGCAATGGCTAGGGAGACGGAGGTTCAGGTAGCTTCTAAAAGCGGGATCGGCGGGGTTTCAGAGCTGCAGCCTTCTTTCAAGGAGCCGGCTGATTACAGTAGTGTTTCCTTAGATCAGGTTGAGGCTGCAAGCCCCGAATTTCAACCGGGGTTAGAGGAGCCTGAGAAAACAGAGGAGGAAACTGTTTCAACCACCAAAACATGTCCTAAATGCGGAGCCATAAACAATGCTCGCTACAAATTCTGCTTCAGATGTGGAACTAGACTGCCTGCTTAAGTTAACGGTTCTTTAAGAACTATTCCCCGGCCTCTCTCTATCTCAAACCTATATATAGTGGGGTTAACAGCTGTCCAACGCATCTTCCTGATGAACATTGTCCTTATAATCGAGTTCCCTGCTCTCGATAGTGAAAGTATTATTACTCCTGAAGCTAGGAATTCTTCAACACCATACCTGCTCATAGCGTTCTCCCCCGTAGGAACCTCGGATGTTATCAGAGTTGTTACCCCTAAGCGTTCTTCAATCGAAAAGATGAGGCTTCTAATATATTCCCTCACCCAGGCGACTTCACTTGAATAAGTTGTTACGAGTGGTGCTATTGGGTCTATGACAAGCCTCTTAGCACCTATTTCCCTCTTCTTCTTATCCAGTTCATCTATTATACTGTTAACTATGGTGTCCATCTCTCTTCCCCACATTTTAGAAGTGAAGTATCTTCTCACAGGAAGTATTGCTAGTTTCCTAGATTCTAGGAGAGGCTGAAGATCCCAGCCGAAGTTTCTCACATCCCTTATCAGTATCTCTGGTCTTTCATCTATCGTCACGTAAACACCGGGCTCATTGTTTTTAGCACCATGTATTAGGTATTGCAGGCTGAAAATTGTTTTCCCAGTCCCCGCCTCCCCCGCCAGCAAATATGTCTTCCCTGTTTCAAATCCTCCTTCAAGAACCTCATCTATAGCAGGGTTTCCAGTGGAAACCTTTCTAACATAGGAAATTCCTCTGCGGGGAGTTCCGCAAGAAGGACAGAATTTGTATTCTTGGCTTAAGGGACGTCCGCACACTGGGCAAGAGTACTTGCTAACTGCTTCTCTCCGCTGCAACTGTAAGAACTCTATTACCTGTGGGTTTATAAATAGTTATCGGGTGTGTTTTTTACGCTCTTTACTTGTTTCTAGCCATGAAATAGTTTATCAAACCGCCTGATTCTATTATCTTCATCATAAATTCCGGCATTTTATCGCAAGAAAACTCCTCATTCGTTGCAAGACTATTTAAAACTCCTTTTGTTAAATCAAGCTCAGCCTCGTCTCCATCTATAATTCTGTCAAACTTATTCTTCTCCCTTAGGACTAACGCTGGTAATCCTAAGTTTATAGAGTTCCTGTAGAATATTCTTGCAAATGATTTAGCAACTATCGCTTTAACGTTTGAATTTTTCAAAGCTATTACCGCATGCTCCCGTGAGCTTCCTAAGCCGAAGTTTTCTCCTCCAACAATTATTGCTCCTTTCCTCGCCTTTACCTTAAACTCAGGATAATAGTCTTCGAACACGTGTTCTGCAAGGGTTGTTGCGTCATGCGTCATCAAGTATCTTGCAGGTATTATTATATCCGTATCTATGTTATCGCCAAGCTTGATAATTCTCCCTTGAACCTTCATGATAAATACCTCCTAGGGTCGCTAATCTTTCCTTCAAGCGCTGACGCTACCACTGTTGCTGGAGACGCTAGAAAAACCTTGCTATCCTTGTCGCCCATTCTTCCAATGAAATTCCTGTTACTGCTTGAAACTGCTACCTCCCCCCTTGCGAGAACCCCCCTGGACATGCCTAAGCATGCCCCACAGGTTGGGGAAGTCACTATACCGCCTGCCCTTAGAATCTCTTCGATGATTCCCATTTTCAAAGCCTCACTGTATACTTTTACTGAAGCAGGGCTAACTACCAGTCTCACGTTAGGAGCAATTTTTCTTCCCCTAAGAATTTTAAAAGCTACTGTAAGGTCGTCAAGCCTTCCGTTTGTACAAGAGCCTAGGAAAGCCTGATCTATCTCTAAGCCCTCAACTTCTCTAACAGGCTTAACATTATCCACGCTGTGAGGAACGCTTACTACAGGTTCTACTTCTGAAACATCTATCTCTATTTTCTCGAAATTAGAATCTGGGTCGCTTCTAACATCCATAGACTCTGTTTGCCTGTTAAAGCTTTCTGCATACCCGTGACTTTTAGAATCGGTTTGGACAATCCCTGTTTTGGCACCCATTTCAATTGAAAGATTCGCTAAAGTAAGACGCTCAGATAGGGAAAGCCTTCTCACTGCTCCACCTGTATATTCAACAACCTTATATGTTGCACCATTAGCTCCAATTCTCCCAACAGTCTCCAAAGCAAGGTCCTTAGCAAACACGCCTTTTCTAAACTCTCCTTCAACCTCTATAAGCATGGTTTCCGGGACTCTCAGCCATATTTCACCGGTTGCTAGAACAATTGCAGCATCTGTTGAACCCACGCCTATTCCAACAGCACCAGTGGCTCCTGCTGTGCAAGTATGGCTGTCTGCACCAATTATTAAGAAACCCGGTATGTCAAAGCCTTCTTCGAAAAGAACTTGATGAGCAATACCGCCCCTACCTATTTCAAAAAAGTTCTCTATACCGTATTTTCTGACAAAGCTTCTCATTCTCTTCATTTGGCTTGCAAGCTCAATCGTGCTTGGTGGAATATCATGGTCGAAGATTACGACAACCCTGCTGGGGTCCCAAACCTTTCCAGAAACCTTCTCAAACTCTTCTACTGCCAGCGGTCCAGTTACCTCATGAAGCATTAGGAAATCTACTTTAGCCTCAATTATATCCCCTATTTCGACACGTGCTTTACCTGCTTTTCTAGAGAATACTTTTTGGATCGCTGTTAAGCCGCTCATTTACTGCTTGCCCTCCTAATTTGAATAAGCCTGTTCGCCCCGTTTAGTATGGCGTATACTCCTGCCAAAACAATATCGTCACTGAAGCCTTTCGCAGTCACGCTTCTGCCTTCCTCATCTGACACTCTTACAGTGACTTCTGCAAGTGCATCCGTACCTCCAGTAATTGCCTCCAGCCTGAAGCTTTCAAGCTTTAACTTTATTAGGTCACCTAGAAGCCTGCTTACAGCTTTCATCGAAGCATCTATTGGGCCAACTCCGAATTCAGCTCCTCTCCAAGCCTGTTCTCCCTGCCTTATTTTAATCGTCGCTGTTGGCGTTATGTTTAAGCCTGTTACAACCATCAACTCGTCTAATTCGACACGATCCTTTTCACTGACTCCATAACCCACTACACTTTCAGCTATGGAAGCTAGTTCAGCATCAGTAACCTTTTTACCTTTATCCCCAAGATCCTTAACTATCTTAAGTATCTTCCTAAGCTCCTCTTCGTTAAGCCTATAACCCATCTCCGATAATTGTGCGGAAATACCGTGTATGCCTGCATGTTTTCCCGCCACTAGCCTTCTCTTGGCTCCAACAAACTCGGGGTCTATCGGCTCATACGTCTCTGGGGAGGAGATTATGCCGTGAGTGTGAATCCCGCTTTCATGTGAAAAAGCATTCTCGCCCACTATGGGCTTATTCACAGGTATTGTTATGCCAGTTATAGAAGATATTAGCCTCGAGGTATTGTATATTTCTTTGAAGTTTATGCCTGTTTCAACACCGTATAAGACTTTTAAAGAAACCGCTACCTCCTCTAAACTAGCGTTCCCGGTTCTCTCGCCCAACCCGTTGACAGTCACATGTGCTTCAACAGCGCCCCCCTCGATTCCTGCAAGAGTGTTTGCAACCGCTAAACCCATATCGTTATGGCAGTGCACCGCTATAGGAATCCTAACTGTCTCACGTACTCTACCAACTATATTCCTCATCGCGAAGGGCGTTGCCACGCCGACAGTATCAGGAATATCTATTATGCTTGCCCCTGCTTCTTCAACCGCCTTGTAAAACTCTACTAGGAAGTCTAGGCTTGTTCTCGTAGCGTCCTCAGCTGAAAACTCTATTTTGACACCGTATGATTTCGCGAGCTCAATAGCATCAACTGCCCTCTTAACTGCTTCTTCTCTACTGATTTGAAGCTTCTTCTTAAGATGAATGTCTGAGGTGGCTATGAAGAGATGTATCCTCTGGACGCCTGTTGAAGCAGCCTTCTCAATATCCTGCTTTGATGACCGTGCTAAAGCAGCTATTTCAGCATTCAAGCCTTCTTTAACTATCATTTTAACAGCCTCCTCTTCTCCTGGCGAGGTTATTGGGAAACCTGCCTCTATAACAGGTACTCCAAGCATGTCAAGCTGATGAGCAATCTTAAGCTTGTCTAAGGATGTGAGCGCTACCCCAGGGGTCTGCTCACCGTCCCTAAGAGTAGTGTCGAAAAGCACTACTTTATCAGGTATTCTAGATTCAGTAAGGTATCCTCTCCAAACCATCGGATTCCCCTCCTAAAACATGTTTAAAAGAATATTGTTTTTCAACGATTTCTGCTAGAGGTGCTACTGTCTCTGAAACGCAGGTAGTCTCGCCCCCTTTGGGCATTACGACTTATGTACACGCGACACACCTCCTACGTGGACCCCCAGACAGGTACTATATTAACTTTTCCAGCTTCAACCCCTGAGAGCTACCAGAAACTCCTCTAAACCGTTTCTGATCATAACTATTCCAAAAGCTACTATTATCAAGTTGAATATTTTTGCAATAAGCTTAGAGGGGGTTCTCCCAATACTCTCCATGATTTTCTCACCGTTTGCAAGAATCACATACGCTAAGGCCGCGTTTAGAATGATTATAGATATACACATAAAAATGTTGTAAGGAGGATTTGATATTATGATGACGGTGGATATGCTTCCTGGTCCTGCGAGAAGAGGCGTTGCCAGAGGGAAAACAGATATCTCTTCAAGCTTCTCTCCCTTTATCTCGCTCTCCTCCCCCACAAGTATGTACTTCAAAGATATTGCTACGAGAATGATCCCTGAAGCTATGTAGAAATCAGAAAGTCTTATTCCAAGGAAATCAAATATTATCGACCCCAATAGGGCGAAGAAGATTAGCACAGCTGTCGCCGCCATCACTGATTCACCGATTATTTTCCTCCTCCTTCCACTTGGAACTGATTCTAGAAAAATGTGGAACACAGGGACATTCCCAATAGAGTCCAATATTGCAAACAGTAGTATGAAGGCTTTCACGAAGCTTTCCGCCCCCGCTATCAGGTCTAGGCTCAAACCTAACCATCATAGACCTACGTGCCTTCTCTTATTTCTTTTCGTTGAAAACCGGAATAAGCTTAAGGCTACCGCATTTGGCGCAGATTAACCCTATTCCCCTACCCCTTAGGATCCTGATAATACAGCTGCGACCAGGTATCAGAAAATCCTTGCATCTGCTACACCTGAAATATCTCCTTAAAACGGTTTTACTCCTAAGGTTGAATCTTTCAGCAATCCTCCAAGCAAGCCTTACATAAGACTCCGCATCCCCAATATTAGTGCTGGCAGTGTCTAAAGCCAGCTTTAACAGAATGTCTATTCTCTCCCTCGCAATGCTCACCGCCTTCTTCTTCACCATTAAACGCTTTAAGAAGCAAATAGCCTCAAGTTAATAGGGTTTATGCGGCGTCCGGGATTCGAACCCGGGATTCCCAGCTTGGAAGGCTGGTGTCCTAACCAGACTAGACCAACGCCGCCGTCTTTAGTAAGATTAATCGGTGAGATAAAAGGTTTATTTCAAAAAGCTCTTTTAAAATAACGTTGCCGGTAAAAGGACGATGCTGCCTAGATTACGAGGCTATCCCTGTCTAACCATGCTGTGAAGCTGTAAGCTTGATACTTTGCCCCTTCCTTTTTCTCCTGTCTATCAGACTATAATTGTTCATCCCGTATTCTAAGCTATTCGCATCGTTGAAACCCGTTTTTCCACATATTGCCCCAAGTGTCTTAGCATCCATAAGGAAGTAGAATCTCTTATGCACCCCCCAGCTTATTAGAAAATAGTTTCCACCGATATTCTCAGTTTTACTTAGAAACTTTTTATTTTTAAGTATTTTTATCGACCATGAGGAGACCAGCATCCAGCCCTCATCCTCCAAAACCCTGCCCATTTCAATCAGGGCTTTCTCAGCCTCCTCCTCTTTCAAATGATGTATGACTGCTATACATACTATGCTGTTGAAAACCCTGCTTCTGAAAGGGAGGTTTGTTAACGCGTGTTGCACATGGTAAACGTTTTTTCCTCGGGTGTTCTTCATACATTGCTCAAGCATTTTTCTAGAAATATCTCCTGCGATTACGGTGCTCCTCTGGCTGAAAATATTCGAGTTTCTACAGTTTCCACAACCATTGTCAAGTATTAGTCTAGACTCGTTTGAGAACCCCCTGTTAACCAGCATTTCAAGGAACTGGTCTGGTTTAATCCTTGTTCTATCGAATTCCTCCGATATTGTATCATAAAGGTCCCGGATTTTTTTCTGGTAACTGTATGCCATCTATAGTCTTAATTATAAGAGAGGTTATAAGCTTGAAAACAGGTTTGTTATCTAAGCGTTGTGGACATGTTTATAAGCCGCCTCTCTAAGAATGTTAGTAATCTCAAACTGAGAAGGGAAAAACATGGTTAGAAAGAAAGTAGAGGAGGAAGGCGAAGAGGAGGAAGGCGAGGAAGAAACTAGGGAGGTACAAGTCTTCGAATCCGTGGAGGATATTCCTGGCATAGGGCCCTCGACTGCTGCTAAGCTTAGAGAACTAGGCTACACCACTGTTGAAGCATTGGCAACAGCCACCGTTAACGAGCTTGTTGGAGGAGGGATTCCCGATAAGACTGCTGCCAAGATAATCTCTTTGGCGAGGAGCAGTTTCGAGGTTAAATTCATCTCCGCACTGGATATTCTTAAGCAACGGGAGCATATTCGGAAGCTTACTACGGGAAGCAAAAAGCTGGATTCTCTTTTAGGAGGAGGTTTAGAGACGATGACCATAACCGAGTTTTTCGGAGAATATGGTACAGGGAAATCGCAAATAAGCCATCAGCTGGCTGTTAACGTTCAGCTACCTGCGGAGAAAGGAGGGTTGAACGGTAATGCTATTTACGTTGATACTGAAAATAGTTTCAGGCCGGAACGCATTGTGGCGATGGCTAAATTCCTAAACCTAGATCCGATGAAGACTGTTGAAAACATTACTGTGGCTGAAGCCTTTAATTCGGATCACCAGATCCTTATAGTTGAGCGTTTAGACGAGATTGTAAAAAGCAGAAATGTGAAGCTGATCATAGTGGATTCTTTAACAACTCATTTCAGAAGCGAGTATCTTGGTCGGGAGAGCCTTGTTAAGAGGCAGCAGAAGCTTAATGCTCATCTCCATAGGCTTGAACGTCTTTCAAAGGCTTTCAACCTTGCCATCCTAGTTACAAACCAGGTTATGGCTAAGCCGGATGAGATTTTTGGCTTGGGAGCATATCCGATAGGCGGTCATATTCTTGCACATAGAAGCCATACCAGAGTATACCTGCGTAAAGCTAGGGGTGAACAGGGTTTACGTGTTGCCCGTTTAATAGTTAGCTTAGATAGGCCTGAAGGAGAATGCTTGTTCAAGATTACTGAAAACGGTATAATCGACGTGGAGGAAGAAGCCTACGGTAACGAGTAGTTAAGGCTCCAGTCTAAACCTATCCCTAGGATATAGCATTGCCTCCCTTATATTATCAAGCTTTAAAATACTCATCAAAAGTCTTTCAAGACCTACACCCCACCCTGCATGGGGAGGCATACCGTATCCGAAAGCCTTAAGGTGATAGGAGAAGTCGCTTGGATTAAGCTTCTTTTCAATTAATTGTTTGATAAGCTTCTCCTTGTTTTCCTCCCTAGTTCCCCCAGAGCCTAATTCCAATGATCCATGGTTCAGGTCGAAGGATTCGGAAGTACCATTATCATTCATCTTTATGTAGAATGGCTTAATCTTGCTTGGCCAATGCGTTATGAAATAATACTCTTCTCTCAACTCCTCCAGATTCCTTAGCTCCTCACTTCCAACATCATCTCCAAAATTCACTTTTACATCTTTTTCATTAAGCTTGGAAATAATCTCTTCATATCTAAACCTCTTTAAAGGGACCTGTGGCTTAGATATTTTTAAATCCAATCTGTCTAAATCATCCCTACATCTTTCAAAAATTTTATCATATATGTATGTTATCATTTTCTCACAGATTGACATAACGTCATACATATCTGCAAATGCTACTTCAATATCTATCGAAGTAAACTCGTTTAGATGCTTAGTAGTGTTAAACGGTTCTGCTCTGAAAAACGTACCTATTTCAAAAACTCTTTCGAAACTTATGACCATCTGTTCTTTGAAAAGCTGAGGACTCTGCGCAAGATAGGCTACTCTGTCAAAATAGGGGATAGGGAATAAGGCTGCCCCTCCCTCGGTTGCAGAAGCTATAATTCTAGGCGTGATTATTTCAACGAAATCGTTTTCATGGAAGAAGTCTCTTAAGATTCCTAGAAGAGCACTTTTAACTATAAAGATGCTTCTAACCCTCGGCCTGAAAGCGTCAAGAGGTCTTGCATCTAGCCTGATATCTAGGTTACTCTTTATTCGCTCCGTAGGATCTAGGGGCAATGGATGTTCAGAAGTGTTTAAGATCTTTATTTCAATAGGATCTATCTCTAAACCTCGAGGAGCCTGAGGTGTCTTTTTTACTCTTCCACTAACTTCTATTACATCATTAAGCTTTATACTGTCCAACGCGGTTTCAACATTAGGATCAGACTTGTTTTTAACCCACGTTACCTGTACTCTTCCCCAGCGGTCAGCCAGAATAATGAACTTTACTCCGCCAAGGTCTCTTCTATCAAGCGCCCACCCGTAAACCTTAATTATCTTATCCTCGTCCTCGGGCGATATGTCAATACTTCTTTTTCTTTCTTCAAGCATTTTTCATCATTTTCATGAAGCTTGAATCCTAACGTTTATGCCCAGCCTTTTAGCAAGCTTCTCGAGCAACTGGATATGTTTCTCACTCAGCCCCTTCCCCTCTATTGATAGTTTAAACTCAGTCATATTGCCAGGCAACCATACTTTACTCAACTCAACTATCCTAAAGGGGTATACTAGTTCTTCAAGCTTTCTCTTCTGATCTTTCCTATAGTCAACTACAATGACTTTTTCACTGCCTATGTCGCTCCTAAGCCTTTTAACAAGCTCCTCTCTATCCCTTATTATTCTAACCCCCTCATTATTGCTTAAAATTAGTAAAATATCCCCCTCTCTATACGCTTTTCTAAACTCAATCTTATCGAGTTCACGTACCCTGCTGGATTCCTCCAGCATGATTCTGGATACGGTTAGGTCAAGAGCATCGTTCTTACCACTATCTATAAGCTCTTTACACTTTTGACATAGGCTTCCGCTTTTTGCACAGAAATCGCAGAAGGGTATTTTCATATGCTATCTTGGAGCCTATTAAACACTTTTTAAACCTTCCCCCCTTGCCAAGTTGCTTCCGTGTCTAACAGACGCCTGTGGTAATGGGTGGTTAACCGTAACCTAAAGTAAACCTTTTAAACACTCTGTTGGAGTAGGGTGCCGTATGAAGATAAGTGACCCTGTGCTGATTGAAATCGTTAAGAACCGGAGGCTCCGCTTCATGATATGCAGGAACTGCGGTGCTAGAAATGCTATTGCGGCGAAGAAATGTAGGAAATGCCACAGTAAAAACCTAAGGCCTAAGAGAACGGAGAGAAGGGCTAAGAAAGGATAGAGGAATAAAGGTTATTAGAGTCTAAATGAAATAGAAAAGAATATAAAAGAGGCCTATTACAGATAAGACGGGCCGGTCGTTCAGATGGTTAGGACGCTGCCCTCACACGGCAGAGGTCGCCGGTTCGAATATAAATATATAAAACTTGTCGAAAATCCGGCCCGGCCCATCCTAATGGTTTAAACAGTTACATGTCAAGACCCTTACTGATATGTGAGATCTAACCTTAGAAAATCAGGTTTCTCAGCTTTTTAATGGGTTGCGTAATATACTTTAATGAGTTTAATCATGCCATGAGAAGTTAAATAGTGTAGCTATCTCCAATTTTCGGTGCTATTGCGTCAAGACCTAAATTATTTCTAGCGTATTTTGCGAGGTTCTCACAGTTATCTGAATCTCCGTGTACTATGAAAGTCTTCTCCGCATTAATCTTCTTCAAAAGCTCTTCAAGCTGGGTCTTATCACTATGCGAGGACAATTCGAAATGTTTTATTTCAGCCTTGACCTTAACCAGTTTACCGTCAAGCGTTATTAACTTCTTCTCGAGCAGAAGTCTCCCAGGAGTTCCTTCAACTTGGTAGCTGACTAACGCGATAAGGTTTTTATCAGACTTCCCTACTTCCTTCAAGTAGAAGTTTACGGGGCCTCCCTGAAGCATTCCTGCTGGAGTTACGATTACACCCGGTCTCTTTAAGGCCTGCTCTCTCTGTCTCTGAACGTTTATCCATGTTACTTGCGCCGCTGCCTTCTCCAGTAGATCTGGTTCAGACAACCATTCTTGAAATTTAAACAGTATTTCGGTCACCGTCCTAGCCATGCCATCATAGTAAACATCATATGGAAAATTATGTTTAGCAAGTATCGTTATTACTTCCTGCGACCTCCCGAGTCCGAAGGCTGGTACAAGCGCTATGCCGTTTCGTTCAACAACTTCTTTAAGCTTATTTACAAACTTTTCCTCAACTTCCTCCCTTAAAGGATGATTCTTATTTGCATAAGTGCTCTCAACTATCGCTATATCTATCTGAGGGTAGTCTACATCAGCTCCTTTAAGCAAGGTGGTTTTTACAGTGTTAATGTCTCCGGTGTAAAGAATTCTTCGACCTTCAAACTCGAGCATTGCCTGTCCTCCTCCTGGAGTATGACCGGCTGATAGGAAAGTCAGCTTGAAACCGTTTCTAGAAAATTCCTGTTGGTAATCTAGCTTCTTAGACTTTTCTAAAAATCTATCTACTTCAAGAACTTCGAATGGAACCAGTCCCTTTGACACCCTGATGAAATCCAGAAGTATGAGTTTCGCTAAAGGTGCTGTTAAACTAGTTAAGAATGATTCTCTTCCTCCACCTATGAAAAATATGGGTGCAGCCCCCACATGGTCTAGATGAGCATGTGTTATAACTATCTCATCCACCTCTTTAGGGGGGATATGTATGGGATATTTTATTTTCCTTCCAGAAAGCATTACTCCTGCATCTAGGAGAAAACGTATCTCTCTACCTGCTAAATATATGGCGGACCTTCCTACTTCACGGACACCGCCTAGAAATTTTATAAGCATGTCTTAATCCTCTTCCTGAGGGCTTATTTCCCCCTTTTATTTAAAGTTTTAATAAGAGGAGTGAAGACTTACGTAAGAGAGATTGCTGAAAAGAGTTCTGAAGAATACGGCTGGAACTGCGGATTGCATGCTAATATGTCTACCTGGTATTGGATTGGTAGGTTCCCTTACTGGAGAACTTTTCATAGAGTCGGCTTCTGAAACTTCTCCACTGTTAGAGTTTTACCCTGAGTCACTTCTATACGTATCAGTAGCTTCCAAGGAAGGCCTAATATCTTCTCCCAAAATAACTGTTAACAAAATTCGTGTAAGTGAAGTGGGAGACTTGATGATCGTCAGAGGATCTTCTCAGCCCACGAGTCAAACCAACCAGTATGAGTTAGCTGAGAAGCTAGTTGAGGTTGCTGAGAACTTTGGAGTAAAACTTGTCATCGGGATTGGAGGATATGCGGTTTCTCAAATAGGCGAAAAAAGAAAAACATATCTTTCCTCATCCGACTGGAGGGTCTCAATAATCGGGGCTTCAGCGGGCTTCCTACCTCTAAGGGGAACCGTTGTCGGGGCTGCTGGCCTAGTTCCAGGCCTTGCAAGCCTGCACGGTTTGAATAGCGCCTGCATACTTGTAGAAACCAGTGGTGAAAGCCCTGATTTGATCGCTGCTAAGACCGCTTATAACAACATAGTGGTTTTTCTTAAAAAATACTTTACCGAGTCACTATAGGCCTTTTTAAGCTTCTTCTAAAGTCTCTTTAATGAATTCATTATATATCTCGCTGACTTTTTCTGCTGCAAGACCGCTTCCTTCAATAACACCGTTTTCAGTAACCCTTATTCTGTTCATCACTATTATTACTCCCGCCTCATCGTTGTACTGAACCATTTTAGGAAATACTCTTTCTATTCTCTCCGCCAGCCTCCTTAAATCAACTACCGCTTTCCTAAGCTCCATCCTCTTGACATTACTGCCGTTAAGTATCATTTTAGGTATCTTCTTACCATCCTTTAGCTCAACATCATTTAAAATCACCGAGAAAGTATCTATGTCTAAAGAAGCCAAAATACCTGAGAACTCCTCCCCGCTTTGAGTGAAGACTGTAACTTTTTTCCCTATTAGGCGATTGACTTCTGTTGTAAACCCTGTTCTCATCATTTTAACCTCATTTTTACACTACACTCCCTATTTTTAATACTTTCTGAGGCAAGAATTTTACTTTAAGACATAATGTTTTTTCATGGCTGTTTTTATTGTTTGGCGAATATAGTTTTTCGAAGATGCAGCAGGAAACTATTCCAAACGTTGAAACACCTGTTAAATGTCCCAGTTGCAATTCTCCTTTAGTTGGTTCAGGAGATGAACTGGTTTGTAGTAAGTGTGGTTTAGTAATTAACGTTTTAAACAAATATGTTGCTTCTTATGATCAAAATCATACTTTTCAAGATGATTATTGCTATGGAACTATTATCACAGAAAACAATTTCACTTCAAATATTTCCCGTATTCAAAGGAACCTTTTTTCTTCGACTAGGAGAAAGGAAAACGAGTTAAAATGGCTGGTAGATAAGATATGTGACAATTTTCATCTAGGTTACTCCGTAAGGCTTTATTCTTATAAGACCGGCCTTATTCTTTTAAATAAATTTCGTTGCAGCAACAAAAAAATTAATTTAGCAGCGATTGCCACATACTCCGTAGTTACTGCATCAAGGTTCTATAATCTTAACATAGTTCCCCAATACAAGAAGATCCAAGCATATTTGCAGAATATAGGTTTCAAGATTAGAACTAGGGACCTGTTTCACGTAATATTCAGTGCAAGGGAAATGGGGCTTGTCGAGGCAAAATGTGAAGCCAGTAAAACGATCAATGAGATAATATCCATGATAATGAAAAGCAATAATCGATTACAGAAGCTTAAACCTGAAGAAAGAATAAGGTTTCTCATCAATCTCAGAATCATCTCGATAAGACTCTTCAACGATTTAAAATCTAGGCATTATTATTTCAGAGGTAAAAATCCTACAATATGTTTGGCTTCCTCAATTTACGCTGCATCCAAGGAAGCTTCATCTATTTCAAACATCAAAAACCCCGTGACTCAGAAAGAACTGGCAGGATACATAGGATATGCTGAATACAGCGTCAGAGAAACATATGAAGAGTTATTTGGAAAGAATGCACGTGCCACTCTATAAGCCATCTTCTCAAAGTGTCCTGCTTACTCTGTGGTTACGTTCAAAGTAAAAAAGCCCTTCCAAATCATTTACATAAGCCTTAACTTCGATTTCTATTAAACAGTTTTCTGTATAATTAATAGTGTAGTTAAAATCGACCAATACCCCGTATTCATTGAAAAATTCTCTGGTCTCGAGAAACCTATTCATAAATTCCCCCGCTTCCTCTTCCAATAATTGCTTGAGGATCGTGAAATTTCCTTCTGATGAATAAACACTTCTATCCAAGATAGCGTCAAAACTTTCAAACACGTCACTTATAACGGAATCCGCTAAAAAGGCTTTAGATTTTTGTTTCAAATAGTTTTCCAAGATAATGCTGTCAATGAAGACCATCACATTTACCGTTAGTAAAATAATTGTGATAAGTGTTAAGGTAGTTATCGGTATCAACCAGGTTTTGATCATTCTTCAACCCCTATAGTAACATACGTAATGTCTTCACTGCTAATCTTAACAACCCTAATATACCGGACTTTTTCAACCACGATGTTTGAAAAACTCTTGTTTTCGGCAAGTATTCTCCCACTTTTCTCATTAAAAAGTTCTACAGTACACCACCTGACTCCATTAGAATCGAGAAAATCTACTATCTCTTTAAGTATTCTATTGACATCCTGCGAGTTTTGTCGGCATATTCTAAGTAAATTCGCCTCTACTATTAAATCCCTTTTGGCATCATCTAGCAATTCTGCTTTTGATCTTATGCCCTGTGAAACAGTGATTATTAATATTAATAGAAAACTGCTTAAGATTATTGTGAGAGCTCCCTCAAAATACTGCATCTTTCATTTCACCAATTTTTAAAAAAATCGATTGTAATAGATATGTTGCTGAAAGTAAGAAGCAGGGCTAGTCCCAACTCAATAATTAATATTAACATTATAAAGGAGGATGCTAAGAAATCCAAAAGCTTGTCACTCATCGCTCAGTTAACACAACTCCATTGCCTGAAGTTTTAATTAAATAAGTTTTCCCAGATTCAAGCATCATCTTGTTAAATTTGTATTTTCCTTCCCCCTTAAATATGCAGGCTCCCTCAATCAGGATATAGTACTCACGATCCTTTAGCAGAATCGAATAGTGGAATAACGGTATGCTTGGGAGGAAAATAGTGAATTCTCCTCCATATTCAGTTGAAAGATCAACATGCTTCTCAATGATCAGTAAGGTGCTCTCGGCTACATTGTTTAAGAACTCTTTTCTTAAAATATTAGCTGCATGAAATACTGCGATGCTTACTGCAACTGTCAAGGATATCCATGCCATGTCTTTCAAATGTTCTTCAAGAATTTCATTCAAGCTGCTTCACTCCGTTCTTAATAAGTGGCAAGCAACTTAACCACGCTTTCATAGATCTGCTTAAGCATGGGGATTATTTGGTCAGCCAAGTAGGCAATGCTTAAGCCTAGAAATAGTATTGAAAGTAGCATTACTAGGCTTTTCTCAATCAGGTTACTCATGGGCAATCATCTCTACTGTAGTTATTGGTTTATTTTTCATTTTCAACTTCCAATAAATCTCTATGATAATGGCTTATAATCACCAATATGTTTCGATATTGGTGAATAAATACCTTACTCGCTGAATTCAAGAATGAGGTTGATTCCCCAAGATGAGTTGCTGATAGGTGCGATACTCCAAGAGATAGATGATTTGAAGATCAATCTAAGCAAGCTTAACAGTAGAATTTTAAACTTGGAGAAAAAGTACCGTGAGTTAAACGAGTTTATAAGGGGCGCGTCTAAATGAACTGTTTTCAGCATAGTTCTCTATACACTGATGTTGGAAGAACATGGATTTGGAGCAATATTGGAAGAACCCTTTATTTGTTTTATCCCGATTACCCTGAGATGAATCCGCAGGTTATCTGTGATATTATGCATAAACTTATGTATTTTACTCCTCAGAGAGTTCTAATAAGTTTTAAGGATCATTGGTATGATGTCTGCAAAGAGTATCTTGACTCGATGAAAAAATATTCTAGGAAAGCTATGAAGGAGAAAACCGGGCTTTATAGAATGCTTTCAGAAAAATATGATACGGCAGATCTTGATTTAAACGATGCTCGTGAAAAGCTTTCTATTCGTCCGTTTTACGGGAGTGTGTATTCAAAGTTAATACTGCAGCTTCCCCTGTCCAGTAGCTTTTTAGTCGAATGCCAGCTTCAAGAATATGAAAAAATCTTCAAAAGAAGAAGCTTAGAGGAACATAATTATGTTTTAGGCCATTTATTTTATGGTATAGATGTTAAAAAGAACTCGTATAGGGTTTCATTTAAGACAGATGATTTTTTATGGATTAAAAGAGAGCTTTCAAAAATTCTGCGTTTCATCTACTCCGAGAAAATGCTTAGAACTGGAAAGCTTAAAGATATTGTTGAATATCGTTTTAAAGCCGGTTTAAAATTTTTAAAAGTATTAACTTCCGAGGAAATAAATGAGCCGATTAAAAAGTCTCTTGTCAAGCATGCTGTTTACTCCTCGATGGGTCTCTCAAAAATCTATCCTCTAATAAATGATGGCAATGTACAATGTTTCTTCTTGGATGATGTAGGGGAAAAAATTTATGTTGATCATGCTTTTTTCGGAAGACTTAATACAAACCTAATTCTTAAAGAAAAAGATTTTGAGAGTCTTGTAACACTAGTGAAGAGGGAAACTGGTCTTAACCTAGATTATTCTCATCCCTCAATTAAAGCGTCAATAGTTTTCAGTAAGGTGTTAACAAGAGTTTCAATAGATGCTCCGCCTTTAACACTGGGAAGAGGGGTCATAGATGTGCGGAAGCATGTGGTAAACATATTGTCATTAAGAAATCTTTTAGGATCAGAGTATTTCTCAGTAGAGGGTGCAGCTTTTCTCATCTTTGCGATGCTTAACCGTGCTAACATATCCATTATAGGTGAGCCTAACTCCGGTAAAACTTCTCTTCTAAACTTCTTAAGCTATTTCATGCCTTCTTGGTGGCGTATAGTACATATAGAAGACGCTCTTGAAACACTTCCACCTAAAATCTTCAACCAGCATAGAGTAGTGTATATTGTTGACCCGTTTGAAAGCGGGGAGAAAGGCAGTACGAAAACACTTGAGATAGTTAAAGTTCTTCACAGGACCCCTTCTTACCTTATACTGGGGGAAATTCAAACAAAGGGTCATGTAAAAGCGATGTTTCACGCTGTCTCCGCTGGACTTAGGGTTATACACACTGCGCATGCATTAAGTAGTAGCGGGTTTATTAAAAGGCTTGCAGAGGTCCACAGCATTCCGCACTTATTAATTTCTGAGCTTGATTTGATAATATTAATGAAGAAGCTTGAGTTAAATAACAGTATTAAGCGGTTTATCGGTGAAATAGTTGAAGTAAACCGTGATTCTAATCTAAATAAACTGTTTTCGAGAAACACCATATTGGAGGAAATGTGTTGCCAGTCAAGTTTAAAGGATTCAGAAATTTTTGAGAGACTAGCACGTTTAAATTATATCGAAGAAGAAATTCTTTACGATGAATATGAAGCGATTGAGAAGACGGTTAGAGAAAACCGTTATTCAGAGAACACGACCGTTAAGAATCTTATTCAAAAAATTCATTTAAGAGTACTTGGAAAAAGCATGCGAGGTTAATCGGTATGAAGAGGATTAGGGAACTTATAGGGACAATCTGTTTTTCAACCTTGGTTAAAGCGTTTAGAGCGAGTGAAGAAGCGGTTTATGAGGTGATAACTCCAATTACAGCCGAAATTATTATGGCTGAATCTGCTTATAATAATTTATACAAAACAGTCTACGATGTTTCAAATAAAGACTACGGTAATATCTCTAGGCTCTTGCAGTATTGCCTGAAGCAGAATCTGAACGGTAAAGATATTCGGAAGGAGTTAAATCTGACTTTACAGAAGTATCCTGATCTACTATCTGCAATCCACCAAGTGGTTCAAAGCAATTTGAGGCAAACAATAGATCCTGAAAAAACACTAATGCTTTTCAGGATTCTTGAGTCAAAAGCTAGGATGAAGTATCAAGAATACACGTTGAAGCTCAACTCAATAATATCTACTTTCTTCTTTTATGTGTTTCTTATTCCGACTCCAATAGTATTGGCTTCAAGCCTCTTGCCACAATATTCGTACATCTTATTCCCCTGTTTCTTCATTAGTAACATGATAATGTTTAAGATATTTTTCAATAAGATAGGGAAGATTAGGAGTGTTCTACTCGGTTGAAAAAAGCATATTTGTTTCTAATAATCGGGTTTGGGATGCTTATGTTTCTAATGCCCTTTTTGAAACTTGGTCTCTACGTTGCAAACTCGATACAGCTTCTCGCCTACACCCTTGTATTGACGCGAAGAAAGAAGAGTATAGGTGAAGACTTATCGGAGAAGACTAACTTAACATTAATAGGAAAGATAGCAGATTGCCCTGAAAATTTAAACTTGGAAAACTCCATCTTTAAAATTTTGTCAGATACAGGGTGGAGAAAAAGTAATCCAGAGGTTTTTGAAAAAGCTCTCTACAACAACATAAATGGGCATCCGGTAGAGGAAGCTCTTGATTCTTATTACGGATTTTCGGATAAGGCAAATAGGCTTTTAATGAGGCTTACATCAAGTCTTTTCACTAAGGACGCTGTATCCGCAAAAAAAATTTTGGGGAGCTACATAGTTGTATTAAGAGAGAATGAAATTTTAAAGAACGAGAGAAAGACCTTGTTCGCAGAAGCAAGGTTCAGAGCCCGAATAATGCTGATTGTCAGTGCCTCCCTAATGGGTTTTCTGTCTGCCGTAAATCCTATTCTCAACATATCCTCTGTGCTTTCGCCGAACCTAGGCTTACAACAGGATCCGTCGCAGCTTATTTCCCTGTTCTTATATCTTATAAGTGTCTCAATACTTGTACATCGTTCTTTAGCCTACAAGAGGCTTGTTAAAACATTGCTTTACTCCACGGCAAGCTTTACACTGTCCTTTCTAGTTTTTAGCAATATTATCGGCACATTAATAACCCCCATTTCCAATTAAAGCCATTGGTGCTTATATCAAATTGGCGTCTTATCAATATTGAGGTGGTGGAAATCTTGAAGATGAAATTAAAGGGGTCACAGCTCATAGAGGAAGGGTTGCTTGTAGTCTTAGCGCTGGTAATGCTGGGTGCTGTCTTCGGAGTTTCGAAGCAGATTGTAGATAACATATCTATGTTCTTTAACTCTTTAATAAAAGGGCTTGGCGACTTAGGTTACAGCTTATTCGGTTGGCTTCTGCCTCCCCAATAATGTCTAATGGTAAGGAGAAAAAGCGGGATCCAATATACTTCATTGTCATTACCGTATTGTTAATGAGTCTAATAAAAAACACTATGAGCCTTCCAACTTTTTTAACCAATATTCCTCTCCTGCCGGTTCTGCAAGCCGTCGCTCTAATAATGCTTTTACTTGCTCCGCTATTTTTTCTGGTTTACAAGCGCCCAAAGCTGATTAAGAGACTATTGTTAAACGGAAACAGTAATTATCTTATTGCGGAAACAGGTTCTTCAGAACTGGTGATGGGTGCTGTTTCAGTGCTTCTCGAAGAGAGTTCAGAAATTGTCGATATTAGGAAGGAGGATTTCTACAGCAGATCGCGAGGTCTTATTAACGGTCTTTTGAAAGCAGGGCTCTCCATAACATGTGTAACACATATTCTTCCACTAGAGGATCGTGATGAAGAGGCTCTTCTGGCGCAAATACTCGTTGTCAGTAGAAAAATAGGTCGTGAGGGCGTTGATGAGACTGTGAAAATGCTTGAAACAGATGTTGAGAAAATAAAATCTATCTACAACACGGTTTTCCCAGAGTTAAAACTAGTTAGGTTGAAGGGAAAGGATCTTGCCAAATACTTAAGAAGGATCCTAATAGACGACGCACTTTTAAGGAAAGTCGATATGGCTAACTCTGTTAAAATGCTTGCTCCCCATATGCCTGATCAAGATCTTTCTCTATTATCGTCCTCTTGCAAAGCGTCTGCCGGCCTATCTGAAAACAGGGGGATTGTTAACCTTGGCTCAATTGTTTTTAACGGCTCAAAAATCTTTCCATTGCAGCTTGAGGAGGATAAGTTTAAGAAACATGTGGCTACCTACGGCTCAACTGGTTCAGGTAAAACAACTACTGTAAAGCATATTCTAAAGGAGCTTGCAAGGCTCGGCTACTCGTTCATGGTTCTAGATTGGCATAACGAATACAGCCATCTGGCTGAGGAGCTTAAAGGCAAGGTTTTCTCCCCGGGCTCTTTCTCTCTTGACATACTCAATCCGATCGAGGCAAACAGTTTATCCGAGCACATCGCAATAGTTACAGATATTTTCGACCAAATATACAGTTTCACCCCCTCTCAATCATACATGTTTAGAGAAGTGCTTCTGCAGACCTTGGTAGAAAAGGACTTTGGAATCAATTCCCCTGATCCTCTTACAGGCTTCGTAGAAACATTAGAAAGATGGAGCATTAAATCATTCTACGAGAATGAAACGAAGTTCGCATTGTTAAGAAGATTAAGGCCTCTAATAACTGGTCAGAGTAAAGAGGTCTTCTGCAACAAGAGTCGGCTGGTAAGGATTGAAGACATAATAGATAGTCATGTGGTCTTTGAACTAGGCGACATAGTTGAAGTGGATATACGCAAATTAGTGTCACTATTTATTCTAGCGCTTCTCTATGAATTCAGGTTGAAAAACAAGAGTACTAGATGTCACTTCACAGTAGTGGAGGAGGCACATAACATTCTCCCCTACCGGAGACGCGACTCTCCGCTTGGGATTGCTGAAAAACTATTCTTGGAGATGAGAAAATTTAATGAGAGCTTAATACTAGTATCCCAGTTCCCTTCGCAGATCTCGCCCGAGATAGTGAAATCCACGAGCTTGAAGATATCTCACAGAATATGTGAAGGAGAGGAGTCGAGAATTCTAACAGATATAATGGGTCTGCCTCAAAAGGATTATGAGCTTCTTAAAAAAACCATGCCTGGATACGGGTTCCTAGCTGCGGAGGGTTTTCCCCAGCCTATCTTCTTCTCGATAGATCTTCATGGAAGAGAAAGCTCATTTTCTCAGGGTGTTTTAAGAGAAAACCAATCCAGTCCACCTTATCCCCTTCATGCTTAGCTCTATCATCATAATACTCCATAAACCTATTGTAGAGGCTCTCAACGCTTCTCCTAGTTGTATCTAACTGCACAATTCTTCTGTTTCCTAAATGGTGTTTCGCCATAAGGTAACAGTAGTCCGTAAGCTCGGATTCAACATTCCTCCTTGCCTTTTCCTCCACATATCCTCTAATATTCTTAAGCCTAAGCCAAAGGACATCAGGTCTACATCTCAATACAATACAGTAATCCACATACTTGGGTGGAGAAACTTCAGCAGCATAATGCCCTTCTATCAAAAGCTTAACCCCTTTCTCAACATTAGTTGAAACATACTTGTACAAAGCCCTCTTTAATACACGTGTATCTACAATATTGGTCTTCAAAGAACGATCGTACTCAACAACAGCGTTAATCTTAACTGCAAACCTGCCTAAGTCTAAACGGGTCCATTCTTTGTTTCTCTTAACAATATGCCTGCACAAAGTTGTCTTGCCAGTACCGGGTGTGCCAGTCACCACTATGACTTCTCCCTTCATTATCAGAGAAGCTTGCGAAGACATATAAAAATGCATATCCATTCATTGGAAATCATGTTTTAAAGCCTCGTTAAAGCCTCATGAATAAGCTTCTCAGCATTTCCTTTACGTTTCCTTATTATCAGTTTTTCCAACGACCCTAAGCATGTCAATTGGAAGAATGTTTTTAGACCACCATCCTTTAACTTTAAATTGGCCGCAGGAGAGCAGATTCAAAACATGTTAAAAAGCATTAGAAACTGAAGCAAAAGATTTATTTTCCCCTTCGGAGAGTTCTCTCCCACTCCGATACGCTCCGATAGTGTAGCCCGGTCAAGCAACACGCACCGAGAGCATACGAGCCTCTCGAGCTCGGGGCCCGGGTTCAAATCCCGGTCGGAGCATTTTTAATATTTTTTATTTTTTAAAATAATCTTAACATTCTTCTTATCGCTATCACTCTATATTCTGTTACCTTGTTTTTCAGCTATTCTGCGCACTCTAGGACGTGGATAAAATCCTACTCTTCCAGCACGATTTATAAAATATTATAGCTTGGTGGGTTTGAAGTAAAAAGACGGTAAGCCATAGTGACGTGCCTATAAAATTAATATGATAAAAAAAATCAGAAAAGGTTTCAGTAGGCTTTTTCACCCCTCTCCTCTGTTTTAGGTCTTGCAGTTATGATGACCTCGTCAACCCCAATTATTGTCGTTGCCAATTCAACAGCAGATGTCAACCAGCTTTTAACAACTAGATACGGATCTATGACTCTATCACTTAAATCAACCACTTCTCGTCTAACAGCATCTATACCGTATCCTGCCCCTCCCTTAGAAGAATGCTTATTATCTAGGATAGGTATTGTTGTCAATGGCTTCATACCTGTGTTGGCTGCAAGAGTTTTAACCAGAGATTCGACACCGTCTGCAAAAGCCTCGTAAATCAGCTTTTCTTCTCCTTCTTGGCTTTCAGCCTTTCTCCTTATAGACTTCACCATCTCAAATAACTCTGCTCCACCGCCCACCACATACCTCGGATCCTTGTATACGCTGAGAACTGCTGAAAGAGCATGTTTCAACTCTCTCTCATACTCCTTCAGAAAATCATCATTTACACTTCTCAGCAATATTGAAACGGCTTTGGGTTCCCGGCATCCCTCCACGAAAACTATCTTCTCGTTTTCGAAAACCTCTTCTTTAACCAAATTCGCCCTTCCAAGCTTATCCTTTGTTATATCCTCCGGGTCTGAGACTATTCTTCCATGAGTTGCTTTCTCAAGCCTTTCCATATCAGACCTCTTAACCCTTCTAATTGCTGTGATTCCTTTCCTATACAAGTATTGCTGTGCAAGCTCATCTATGCCCTTCTGGCAGAAAACCACATTGGCTCCTGATTCAACTATCTTATCAACTTTCTCCCTAATCATCTCTTCCTCTTCCTCCATGAATTTGCGTAGCTCCTCAGTTGTTTTAACCTCTATTTCAGTCGATATCTCTGTTTTCTTAACCTCTAGGGCGTAATCTATCAACGCTATCTTAGCGTCTTTAACGGTTTTACTCATATTCGGGTGGACGACTTCCTTGTCAACTATGACACCTTTAACAAGCCTTGAATTCAAAATATCGTTCCCACGTTTCCTCACTATGCTAACCCAATCTATGTCCGCATAATACCCACCATCTTTCTTCTCAATTATTCTTTCCGCCGCATCGAGAACGATTTCAGCAAGCCGCTTCCTTTCATCCTCTGACAAGAAAAACGTTATTGCTGTCTCCGCGATATTTCTCAACTTCTCCCTGTCTGAAAGATCTATAGGCTTAGCATCCTTCTCCAGCTTTTCAAGAATATTTGTTAAAGCATTATTGTATCCCCTAGCTATTGAAATAGGGCTTATCCCCTGCTTATACAGCTCATAGGCTTTCTTAACTAGGTCGCACATTAATAGTATGAGCGAAGTAGTGCCGTCTCCAATCTCTTTCTCAAGAGCCTTAGCAGCATCAATTATTATCTTGCCAACCGGGTGTTCAATATTTGCTTCACTGAGAATTGTTACTCCTGTTTTAGTTACCGTAATGTCTCCTATTGAGCCGACCAGCAGCTTGTTCAAGCCCCTGGGGCCATAGGCGGTTCTAATAACCTCCCCTATTATAAGAGAGGCCACAATATTGTTTTCATACGCCTCCTCCTTGCTTCTCCTTATTGTTGTTTCCTTAAGCACTATAGCTGGTCTCGACTGGTTGTATGCCATTTCGTATCACCTCAATACCCTTTTTGAAAACCACTTTTTAAAAGCTTTTCCCATTTAAGACAACATTTATTAGGGCTGTTTCCGCTCCTTCTAAGCTGCTTGGGAAAGATATACGATAGTAGGATTAAGGGTATTGCAAGGATGCTGCTGCTTAAATACGGAGATCGCTTTAAAGATGATTACTATGCAAACAAGGAGGCTTTGAAGAAGATCGCCAAGTTTAGGTCTAAGAAGCTTTTGAATAGGGTTGCCGGCTACATTACGTCAGTTAAATCCTCCGCTGGTAAGAATCAGCAAGAAGAGGTGGTTGAAGTCGGAGAAGGATGAGGTTCCACTTTTCCTATCTGTTTCTGACTACGGCTGGTTAAGACGGACATTGAGAGAAGCAGAAGCTTATCTTAAAGAGTCTAAGAGGGCCCCCTCTCCATTGAAGCTAATATATGCAAGGCTGTCAATAATCTCTAGCAGGATGATGATTACAATGCTTTTCCCCCCGATAAGTAGGTATAGTAGCCGGGATGTTAGTGAGGAGGATTCTAACCCTATTGAATACAGGCTTCGAAGCCTTTACGATAAGGCTCTTGAAAAAGTTGATAAGATCCAGCTTTCTGAGGATGAGGCTGTTGAAATGAGTGATTTCCTATATAATCTTTCATCAACAATCTTGGAGCAGCTTTTAAGTAAAAACTGATTAGAAAGAAGATTATGAATGGTCAGACTTAAATATTTCTTCTTCCATTTAATTGTTTAATGATGTAAACTGACCTGCTCTGAGAGAGTTCTCGATGAGGATCATGCACCTCTCTGAAAAACTTTTTCTACGTTTCAACCAATTTTTTCAAGTAGCTATCAACAATCATAGGTGGCAGCCCAATGTCTATCAGCATCTCTCTGAATTCCTCGAGCGTTTTACCTTTCTCCTTAAGATTTTTCTGAGCAAGCTTTCTAATCGTTTCTCCTATTTCATGTGGAAAAATTATCCATTTCTCAGTTTTCTTAACATAGTAATCAGGCTTCAAAATACTCCAAGGCTTATAGTATACCGTTGCGATTTTCACATCGCTCGCCCCCTTGTCTTTAAAATGTCTACGAACTATTTCAAGGCTTCTCCCAGTGTCGGCAACATCGTCAACCACCAAGATCCTTCTTCCTGAAACATCCACGTTAACATCCTGAAGGATCTTGGGCTCGCTCCCAGTCTTTTTAACATCCTCGTAGAAAGCAACTCTTATAACACCTATTTCAGTCCCCTCATACTCGTCGGAGAATATTCTAAGTGGAACTAGCCCGCCTCTGGAAACTCCGATTATCGCATCAGGCTTATACCCTGATTTCAAGACTTTTTCAACAAGCTCTAGGGTAAGCTGATAGAAATGCTCCCAGCTTATCACTTCAAACTCCATTCCAGCCTTAACCCTTAAAGGTTTAAAATAAATGTTTTTATCAAATCTAGGAGTAGGTAACCATATTGGAGCCTATTCATAGGATAGATTCACTAGGGTTATGCTTTACACTACTATCAGTCGACTGTCTACCTGAGGAATGGGTTACATTAGCGACGGAGGCGAAGAGGAATAGGCGGGTCTTCATCCAGTTTTTAAACCTAGGCTGCCTAGTAAGCGAATTAATACCTTTCCTAGTTTACAATGTTCACCAAGCCTTCAAATATGGGTATAACTCTCTTAGGGGATTCGAACAGGAGCTTCTTATAGCACTCTACGGTAGGAGGAGCTTCCAAGAGGCTTCATCTGTAGTGGGAGTATCTGTTTCGCAGAAGGCAGCGGTACTAGTAATCTCGGAAGAGGTTGAGGAGCTTAAAGAGGCAGTAGATGCTTTGAAAGAAGGGTTTGCGAAGAAGGGTTGCTCTCTAACGCCTTTTAATGATGATAAGCAGTTATTCGTATCTTTTTGGGAGGCCTTGATTTCAAAGGATGCTGGTGTTAAGACTTTGAAACTAGATTATTCTCAGGTGCTTAACCTTGTTAAAGAAAGGATAGCAACAGGCTATATTTGAACAGTTTTTAAAGCCTTTTTGTACCTGCCTGAGAACTAAAAAGATTAAAATACTGCTTTTACAATAAAATAACAGCCTTGGCGGAGTCGTCGATAGTAGTAGACGTTAAAGATGTTACTAAGGATTACGTTTTGAGAAGCGGTGTTGTAAAAGCGTTGAAAGGAATCAATCTTTCGGTTAAGAGAGGAGAATACATATCTATAATGGGTCCCTCTGGAAGCGGGAAGACAACCCTCTTCAACATGATCGGGGGCTTAGACAGACCTACGAGTGGAAGCGTCCTAATAGATCAGATAGACTTGGCTAAGATGGGCGACCGTCAACTCGCATGGGTTAGAAGCAGAAAAATAGGCTATATTTTCCAAACATTCAACCTGATACCTGTTTTATCTGCACAGGACAATGTCGCGCTTCCAATGGTTTTCCTTGGTGTTAAGAAGGGCGAGCGGCTTAAGAAGGCGGCTGAGCTTCTAAGCACGGTTGGTCTAGGCGATAGGCTTACGCATAAGCCCCAGGAGCTTTCAGGCGGACAGCAACAAAGGGTTGCGATTGCAAGAGCACTTGCCAATAATCCGTCCATAATACTTGCTGACGAGCCTACTGGAAACCTTGACCTCTCTACAGGTCTCTCAATAGTCCAGCTGCTCTACAGGCTTAAAATAGAGAGAGACACTACTGTAATATGTGCTACTCACGACCTGAAGATGGTGGATGTTTCCGATAAATTAGCTTGGCTGAGGGATGGTGTTATAGAGAGGATTGAGGAGAGGACGACAGTAACCCTGACTGCTGGAGAAATATAGGCAATAAAGCTATTTACTCAGCTAATTCTCCTTTTTATATTGGAGATATGTTTTTATACTGCTTTTCAAAACCCCATCCGACCCAAGATGAGTGAGGATTCTGAAGAGGAAGAGGAATGGGAGGAAGAAGAGGAAGACTGGGAAGAGGAAGAAGACTGGGAAGAAGAGGAATTAGAAGAAGAGTGGTAGGAACAAAAAGGTTTTTCTCCCATATTTTTTAAAACCCTTTTTCAGGAGTTGATACAGACTGGTTAGAGTAGCGGTAGTGGATAAGGATTCCTGTAAGCCGACTAAGTGCGGCAAACCCTGCAGGAAGTATTGCCCCATAGTGAGGATAGGTCAGGAAGCCATATATTTTGCTGAAGGCGAGGCCCCGCCCACGATAAACGAGTACTTGTGTAGTGGCTGCTGCATATGCGTTAAGAAATGCCCTTTCAACGCAATATCGGTTGTAAACCTTCCTGATGAGCTTGAGAAAAAGGTTTTCCACAGGTATGGGGTTAATGCCTTCAAGCTCTACGGTTTTCCAGCACTCTCTCCGGGTGCAGTCACAGGGATACTCGGGGAAAACGGAATCGGTAAATCGACAGTTCTAAAGATAATAGGCGGACTGATTAAGCCGAACCTCGGCAGAGTTGAGGAAGAGGTTAGTGTCGACGAGGTTTTAACGTCTCTACGAGGAAACGTTTCATTCAGCTTGGTTGAAAAGATTTTCAAGAATAAGGCTAAATGCATCTATAAGCCACAGTATCTTGACGAGATCCCTAGGCTTATCGGCGATAAGAAGGTTGGGGAGGTTCTTGAGAAAGTGGATGAGAGGGGAGTTTTTAAAGAGGCTGTTGAAAAACTGGATTTGGGCAATGTTTTAGAGAACAAGGTTAACGCTTTAAGCGGGGGAGAGCTGCAGAGGCTGGCTATCGCAGCCGCCTTCATGAGGAAGGGGGATGTATACTTGTTCGACGAGCCATCCAGCTTCCTCGACGTGAGGCAGCGGCTTAAAGTGGCTGACCTAATAACCTCCCTTAAGGAAGATAATAAGATAGTTGCAGTTGTGGAGCATGATCTTACCCTTCTCGATTACTTGGCTGACTACGTGGTGATAATGTATGGCCAACCCTCAGTATACGGTATTGTTTCGCAAGTACTCTCAGCCCGCGTCGGCATAAACTCCTACTTAGACGGTTACATAAGGCAGGAGAATATTCGCTTCAGGAAGGATGAGATAAAGTTCCATGCTCATGCTCCGGTGGAAGAGGCTTTCAACGTGAAAATGTTCGAATGGCCTTCAATAGAGGTGTCGCTAGGAGGCTTCAGCCTGAAGGCTGAGGGAGGCTCCATAGGCGTCGGGGAAGTTATAGGCATAGCTGGCCCAAATGGAATAGGTAAGACGACGATGCTGAAGGAGCTTCTGAAATATTTCACAGGAAACCAGTCTGTGTCTGAAGGGGACTTGGTTAGGAAGATAGGCTACAAGCCGCAGTATGTCTCAGGTCTATTTACAGGGGTTGTAGGAGACCTGTTGAAGGAGGCTTACGGTGGAGATATACCTGAGATGCTTGAAAGTGAGCTGATAAAACCTCTTAAACTAGACAGACTTTCAGACAGGCTTGCGGAGACGCTTAGCGGAGGAGAGCTTCAAGCGTTTGCGATAACAGCAGCTTTGCTGAGAGACTCGCCAATATACTTTCTCGATGAGCCGTGCGCCTACCTTGATGTGGAGCAGAGGCTTGTCATAATACGTGCAATCCGTCACACAGTTATGTCTAAGAAGGTTTCAGCATTCGTGGTTGAACACGATATTGCTGCCCTAGACTTTTTCTCAGACAGAATTATACTGGTTCAGGGCGAGCCGAGTATACAGGGCTATGCTTCTAAGCCTATGAGGGTTGTTGAAGGAATGAACAGCCTCTTAAGCTATCTTGACGTCACTCTTAGAAGGGAGCCTGAAAACCTCCGGCCTAGGATAAACAAGAAGGGTTCTAAGACTGACAGGCTGCAGAGGGCTCAAAGCAAGTATTACTATTAGAATGCTGCAAGGGTTAAATTTTTAAACAGTGTTGCTATCTGGTCTCCAAATGATTCAGACTCCGGTGATAATAGTAAACTACAAGACATACTTGGAGTCGATCGGCGTAAGCTGCCTAAACATCGCTAAGGCGGCGGAACTAGTCTACAAGGATACTGGCGTACAAATAGTTGTAGCCCCACCTGCAACAGAGATTTCTAACGTTTCCTCATCGGTTGAAATACCTGTGTTCGCCCAGCATGCTGACCCCGTGGAGCCGGGTGCACACACAGGCTCAGTGACTGTTGAAATGGTTAAGGAGGCGGGTGCGAAAGGCCTTTTAATCAACCATTCAGAGAAGAGGCTCCTCCTGGCGGATATTGAGACGCTGATAAACAAGGCGAGGGGAAGCAATCTTGTAAGCGTGCTCTGCACAAACACACCTGCGGTGACAGGTGCAGGTGCAGCCTTAGGCCCAGATTTCCTAGCTATAGAGCCGCCTGAGCTGATAGGAACAGGCATACCTGTTTCAAAGGCTAAGCCGGAAGTTGTTCTGGATTCAGTGAACATTGTTAGCAAGGTTAACCCGCAGGTTAAAGTGATATGTGGTGCAGGCATAACCACTGGCGAGGATGTTTACGCCGCGCTTAAACTAGGCACAGTTGGGGTTCTCTTGGCGAGCGGAGTAGTTAAGGCAAAGGATCCTAAGAAGGTTCTTCAAGAAATGGCTGAAGCATGCTTAAAATTCCAGAAAAGGTAACAATGACCACTTTTTTAAAAAGATTGAAGCAAAATTCTATAATGGTTCTTCCTCCTGCTTAATCTTTCTCTATGATGTCTAAGTCTGCTCCTAAGTTTTTCTCACATTTCTCTGGCATGTCTTCACAATCAATCATCAGACCTTCGTCGAGGAAGGGGATTGGCATAGACACTTCACTCCTTCGCTTAACCACCTTTTATATGAAAGCCTGAGGCTGCTAGGTGTTTCAAGGTTCCAATGGGTTCCAGCATCCATCTCCTTATAAGAGTAGTGTACATAGGGAAATTTTTTAAGTAGTCAGTTGGCAACATTTACTAAGACTTGAAGAAATATGATAACTCTCCTTCGCTCAACAGACCTAAAATAGAGAATTTTAGCCCGCCCTGCGGCATATGTGAATATCACCCTGTCTGTGGTGGCTACCATGCAACCGTATATGAAGCTACAGTCGATGCTTGTAGAGCTGATCCTCGTTGTTTTAAAGAAATGCTCTGAAGGAGGCGCTTAACTTGGAAACCGAAGAATCGGTCTGGGATTCTCTGAATCTTAAGGGTATGAGAGTAATCGATTCCTTGTGGGAGAATCCAAAGAAACAAGTGCTACCTCGAAACGTGCTGACAAATGTTAAACCCTTTACGCGATCATGGATCAACCTGTATCTTTTTATTCCATTCTTCTTCTACTTAATCAGAGCATCGGCTTTCTTGATCCGATCTCTGCACACGTATAATGAGCAAGCGGTTAACTTACAGCCAGAAGTTTGCATTGGAGAAGAAGGGTAAGCATTGAAGAATTCATATACTCGCATTTCCTCCTTGAGCTGCATAAGTTCAAAATGGAGCAAAACCAAAAAACAACAGAGAAAACGGGCCCGCTGGGATTTGAACCCAGGTTCTCCGGCTCCGCAGGCTTGCGCAAGTTTTTCTTTCGACGCCTTTATCCTGGCTTGGCCACGGGCCCTTTAAACACTCTGATTACAGGTTTAAAAGCCTTCTTATTTAAACTTCCTTGAGTTTCTCAATACCGGCTATCTTGAAAACATTTTCCATTGTTATCACAAACGCTTTTACAAGTGCCAGCCTGTCCATCCTAATACCGTTCTCCATTATCACAGGGCACTTCTCGTAGAAACTGTTGAACATGTCTGCGAGATGCCTCATGTATACCGCTATGATGTTTATCGTCAGTGTTTCGTTAACCCTGTTCAAAACCCATGAGAGCTTCCCTACCTGCTTAACTAGGTTCAGCTCCTCAGGAGTATTGAAATAGGCTTCATTAATGCTGTTAACATCTATGCCCGCCTTCTCAATTATTCTGCAAGCCCTTGCATAAGTATATTGGAGGTATGGGGCAGTATCCCCGTCCAGTTTGATAGCATCCTTTACGTCGAACACTATTATGTTATTTCTGTCGGTTTTAAACAGGGAGTATCTTATTGATGATGCGCTTAAACACATGCTTACTTTTCTCAGCCATTCCTCATCTTTAGAGGGATTTCTCATTGCAGTTTCTTCATAAACCTTTTTAAAAACAGTCTTAATCAGGTCGTTAGCGTTGAAAACAATTCCTTTCCTGCCAGACATGTGGACCATCCTCCTCTCTTTAAACTCTTCGACAGACGTTAACTCTCCTGCCGTTTCCCCGGATAATGCAACAACCTCATAGAGATAAGGATAGTATTCTTTCTGAGAAGGGGCTCCAAGCTTCTTAAGAGCATACTTAACAACTTTCTGAGGATACTCCTGCCTCTTGTCGACAACCGTTATAGCTAAATCCACTCCTGGGAAATCATACTCTTCTCCATCATCATGTGTTGTTAAAAGAGTCTTTCCATTAGGCTGTTCAACCCATTTCTTAACTTTAAACTTCTTAGGTGTTAAACCCAGCTTCCAAGCTGCGTAAGCAATATCCTTACCGACGTAGGTTGCTGTACCATCTGACCTGACGAGAACCTCATCAGGTGACTTAAGCCTGCTGAACTCCTCCACGTCTTTAAGCCTTATCATTAAGCACCCATTGTTCTCACCCTCCTCCTCCAGATAGGCTTCTCCTCTTGCTTTCAACTCGTTAACAGCCCATTCGAATATTCTGGATCTCAAAACGTCTGTCTCCCAGTTGAGCAGATCATAGTATATTCCGAATCTCCAAGCTGTTTCAAGCTGGCATTTAACAACCTCCTCGGAAAACCTTCTGGCGAAATCCGCTATTTCGTTACCACCCTCCTCTATCTTTCTTATTATCTCGCTTCTCAGATTCTTAAGCTTCTCATCCATGTTTATTTTTTCACTGTACTCTGCATAAACCTTACCACTGTACTCGTCGAAACTATGACCCTCGGGAGGCTGCATCGGAACCTTCATGAAATAATGTGCCAGAATATTCTCCGCCACCTGGGAACCGCTATCATCAATATAGTTCACAACAATAACAACATGCCCAAGAAACTGGAAGAACTTGGCTAGAATGTCTCCGATAACCGCGTTCCTTAAAGTCCCTATGTGCAAAGCCTTGTTAGGGTTAGAATTAGTGTGCTCAATCAGTATTCTTCTCCTAGTCGTAGGTATCCTTCCATAGTCTTTCCCCTTGGAAAGCGCCTCGTTTATTACTGCTATAGAGTATTTCGCGGGATCCATATGGAAATTTATGAAGCCGTTCACATTACTTATGTGGTCAACAACCTCTAGTTTCCCAACTTCTATTTCTCTCTTTATCTCCTCAGCTATTTCCAGCGGTTTTCTACGTAGTTTTTTAGCTAAGTCGAAAGCAACAGGTGTCGCAACATCCCCCAGTTCTGGGGTTGGCGGCTCCTCAACCTTTGCCTCCGCATAATAACCTAACTTGCTAAGCGTCTCCTCTATCTGAACCCGTATCTTTTCAGCCTCCTCCAGAAACCCCATTCTAATATCTGGGACATCGGAGGGTTGAGTTAATAAGGATTAAGGGGGTATTTTCCCGCATTAACGGGTACTCTGCTTCTCCCATGCTTCCTCCTACTTCAGCTCTCGAAAGAGCATTGAGCCATTTCTTCTCACACACGTATTGGAAGCTGGCTTCAAGAAGACTCGATCTCCTCGGAATCTTTAGTAACCCTAACAGTGAACTCGCCGTTATGATTGAAACAGCCTTCTCAACCTAGACGTAGAGCGTTGCGTCTAAGCCTATACTTTTTTAAGTGCTTAACAGTTTCAAATCAAATGAGAAAAAATAAAAGGTTTACCCGCACCCTCAGGTGGGTGGTGGAGGCGGAGGCGGCACTCGCTTTCTCCTCCATAGCAACAACACTAAGACTGCGGCTACGAGGACCACTAATACTCCTATGATGATGAGCCACGGAATTTCAGCCGGGGCTTGCACTTCCTCTTTGCTTACTGTCAGGCTCCCCGTTAAGCCGTTAACGTCAATACTGTACGTTCCCTCGCTAGTCGGAGTGTATGTGAAGCCTACTGTTGCTGACTGTCCTGATTTCAAAGTAATCCTCTTAGTATCCACAACATGGTTGTCAACCTTGAGAGTAACACTGTGCAAGCCAGTTTTACCACCTGTGTTCTTAACCGTGATAGATATCGTCACTGTTTCCCCAAGCCTCACCGAACTCGGGTTTATGTTCAAGTCGCTTACTTCAAAAAAGGCTTTAAAATAGGCTTGCATCGACGGACGATTATCCTTGTTATTGTCATCTATTACGTAAGGAGTGTCTCCAACCCCGTCTCCATCTGCATCGCTTCCCAGATAGTCACTCCAATAGTTACCCTTAGAACCATCATCCCAGAAGTTTGCAGACTCCATGGAAGAAACCTGAATCTGGTTGCCTGTGAAATCGTTACGGTGTATAGTGTTGCCATTCGAAAACCGGGGGCGGATGCCGATATCATTGTTCTCTACAATGTTTCCAGTTATAGTGTTGTTGTTCGAATATCCGAGGTAGATGCCGTAGTAGTTGTTCTCCGCAATGTTTCCGGTTATAATGCTCTCGCTGGTGCCCCACAGCTCCACCCCAACCGGAGTGTTTGAAAGCTCTAGGTTCTCAACCTTTATCCCTCTGCAGTTGACGAGAATAACCTGGCCAGCATCACCCACCGTTAAGCCTGAAGCATCCTCAAGGTATACTAGGGGCTTGTCGTTAACAGTGTTATCCAAGATGGTATTAGAGTAAGAAGCATCGAGGAAAAGACCATTGTTAACGAAGGTGTTTCCGGTTATAGTAGTGTTATTCGAATAATAGAGGTGGATGCCACGCCAATTGTTCTCCACAATCACGCCAATTGTTCTCCACAATGCTTCCAGCTATAGTGATGTTGTTCGAATACCCGAGGTAGATGCCGACCCTGAAGCTTTCCACCTTGATGCTTTTAATGGCGACATTCACCCTGTTTTCCAGCTTTATCCCTCTCCCTTCTGTTGGCCCAAGGAGTTTATGGTTCTGGCCGTCCAGAATAATGTTATTCCTCTCAATAACTATAGCCTCACTACCGCTCGTGATATTGCTCTGAATATCTTCGGTAACCCGGTACGTTACCTTGTCACTCGTAACTATCGGCGCATCGGAGGGCTCAATACTTCCGTCACTCTTAATGTATATTGTTGAACCGGACCAAGGCTTGGCCATGGAAAGCTTGATGCTGGCAGAGGAGACGAGGACAAGTATGCAAAGGATTAAGCAAAACCCCTTCATGCTCTTCATTTAAATTCGTCCTAAGCACTAGCTCCTAATAATTAAACTTTTTATCTTAGGCTTAACTCAACTTCCGTAGCTTTTGCCCAGTCTCTTGAGGCTGTAATCTTCCCAATATCTTCACAATGAAGAAAGCCTAATGGTTTAGGAAAAAGATTTACAGGAGTTTTTAAGACCACTTGCCTACTTCAGTTTTTCGTTGAGCCTCCACTTAGCGGCAAGCCTCTCAAAGTCATTTTTGAAAACCTTCTTCAGATAAGGCATGTAGAACTCTATCTCCTTCTTCTCCATGTATTGAAACTGGTATTCGCCCTCGTAAGGAGAAGGGTCGCCAACCCTGGTTATGAACTCTATGTGCATGAATGGTTCTCCCTTCTTAATAACCACCGGTTCCCTCTCATTGTTAAGATTAACGATTTCAAGCGCGAGCCTTCCGATGAACCCGCTGTGAACCTTAGCCGCGTTAAGGAAAGACAGGCCTGCCCTCCCGTAACGGCTTTTAGCAGTAAGGTGTGCAACTATGTCTGTAGGGGTGAAAACTATCTCGTTAGATATAACGTTCTTATGCTCAAGATACTGAAGCTTAACGTCCTCCATCACCGTTAGAACATAGCCGTCTCCATCCATATACTTCTCGTCGAACGGGTGTATTAAAGGGGTCTCCCGCATCATCTTCAACAGCTCGCTCTTCCCGAGTATGCTCATCGGCCCTTTACTCCTAGGAACGCTAATATAAAGTTTCAAAGACCCTCCTCAATAATTCAACCCTGTGCTTAACATCACTCAGATTAAAGTCGAAAACAGGCCCGGTTTTCTCAACCTTTATGCTCGCACAGGCTGAAGCGTATAATCCTGATTCCAAGAGGTCTCTGCTTTCAACATGCTTCGCTAGAAAAACCGCTGCGTAGACGTCTCCCGCACCAGTCGGGTCCAGTGCTATTTCTTCAAGAGCAGGAATGTAGAAGCATCTGTGCTTATCCATAACTATTGAGCCATGCTCGGAATTAGTTATCTCAACAACCATACCGGGATTCGCGTCGAAAAGCTCTTTAACATCACGGTTTAGAAAGAACATCTGCTCCTCAAAATTCATGTGCAGATAACTAACGTTCTTAAGAGCATCATCCGGGAGAATTCTCTTAACATTATGAACATGCCCGTCTACCCCAGCTCTTCTCACAAATCCCTGAGCATCAATAGAAACCTTGCAACCTGCTTCAGCAAGCTCTTCGAAAACCCTGTAATCAACCTCGTTTAAAACAGGTGTTACGTGAACAGCGTTAAAGCCTGAAAGAATATTCTTTTCAACAAATATTTTTCCAGCCGGTTCTCCGGAGCTTTTCTGCAGCCTTAAACCATCCTCATAATAATTCTCGAAGACAATGCTTCTCTCAAGCTGCTCAACGTGGATCACCACACCCATTCTCCTGAGGCGCTCCACCCACTCCGGATCCATATCGGGCCCATAGGCGGTGAAAAGGAATGTTTCAACACCTATTCTTGAAAGACTGACTGAAGAGTAGAATCCTCCACCGCCAACATAGCGGTAGGCTCCCCCAAGACTCCTGTTCAAATCTATCGTAAGAGCACCTACCACACCTATTTTAAGAGACACGTTAAGCATGTTGATGCTTAAGATTAAGCATACACTCCTATTTAATCACTATTCAATAATGCAAGCTCCCCAGCACTAAAAACTTAAAACCTGTCTACACCATTCTTTATGGTTAAACATTTTTCTCCATATGGTTCAGAGTTAGGGTAAAGTGTATAAGGCAGTGTTTTAACCCTGTTTCCGAGGCTGATGAGAATGGTTAAAGCCGGTAAGATTATTGAAATAAGGTGGCAGGGAAGAGGGGGGCAGGGCGTAGTCCTAGCAAACCAGCTCCTAGGAATGGCGCTTTTCGAAGAAGGTAAAAACATACAGACCTTCCCAGACTTCGGACCTGAGAGGACAGGTGGCCCCGTGCGCGGCTACACCCGCTTCTCCGAGGAACCCATAGAGGTGCACTCCTCCGTTTACGAGCCTGATATTCTGGCGGTAATAGACCCCTACTTCGTCGAGGACCCTAGTGTTTACACCGGTCTTAAACCTGACGGCGTTGCAGTAGTAAACTCCAGTAAAAACCCGTCAGACCTGCGGAAGAAGCTGGGGGTAAAAGTAGAGACATTCGGCGTCGTAGATGCGGCAAGGATCTCGAAAGAGGTTTTCGGCAGCTATGTTTTCAACACCCCTGTCCTCGGCGGCCTAGTAAGGCTAACAGGCATAGTGAAGCTTGCGACCCTGGAACAATTGTTCACAAGCAGGTTTCCGGGGAAAGTTGGAGAGCTGAACGTGAAAATGCTTAAGAGAGGATACGAGGAGGTGGCGACTTAGATGAGCACATTAGCAACATGGAGAGAAATAGACCTTGGGGGAAGCGTAGCCGGGGGCACGAGCGAGAAATACAAGACGGGTAACTGGAGGGTTGAAAAACCAGTCATAGACTACGAGAAATGCATAAGGTGCCTAATATGCTGGCTCTACTGTCCTGAGCCCGCAATACTAAGGACCGGTGACGAGGTGAAAATAGACTATGACTACTGCAAGGGCTGCGGCATATGTGCAGAGGAATGCCCTAAGAAGGCGATAACCATGGTGCCGGAGGAGATCTAATAATGATGGCCGAAGCCTTAGCCAGGCAGCATAAGCTTGCACTAACCGGAAACGATGCCGTAGCCTACGCGGTGAAGCAGGCGAACGTGGACGTGATAAGCGCCTACCCCATAACACCCCAGACTTTTGTCGTCGAAACCCTCTCAAGATACGTTTACGACGGGGAGCTGAACGCCAAGTACATAGCCGTCGAATCAGAACACTCAGCCCTGTCAGCAGTAATAGGAGCCTCGTTAGCAGGGGCAAGAGCATTCACCGCAACATCAAGCCAGGGACTAGCATACATGTGGGAAGCACTCTACGCAGCATCAGGACTAAGACTACCAATAGTGATGGCGCTCGCAGCCAGAGCCCTCTCAGCACCCATAAACATCCACAACGACCACACAGACTTCTTCGGCATGAGGGACGCAGGCTGGATAATGTTCAACGGCGAGGAGGCGCAGGAAACATATGACTTGACAATAATGGCGTTCAAGATAGCTGAGGATCCAAGGGTCCTCCTACCAGTCGTAGTCTCATACGACGGCTTCATAGTCTCACATGCAATAACAAACTTCTACGCTTTAAACGACGACGTCGTCAAGGAATTCCTGGGAGTAAGGACAACAGGGCCAAGAATAGACCCAGACAACCCTAGGAGCATCGGCGTCCTAGCCCTCCAAGACTCCTACTTCGAGTTCAGAAGGCAGCAGTACGAAGCAATGGAGAACGCTAGGCAAGTAATAAAGGAAGTATTCAAGAAATACGGCGAAACCTCGGGAAGAAACTACGCCCCCCTGAAAGAATACATGACTGACGACGCTGAAACATGCATAGTGGCAATGGGAAGCACAGTTGGAACAGCAAGACACGCCGTTAAAACACTGAGGGAAAAAGGCGAGAAAGCAGGCGTAGTAGGCATACTCCAATACAGACCATGGCCAACTAAAGAAGCTGAGCAACTATTCTCAAGATTCAAAAGAATCATCGTCATGGAGAAAGCAATGAGCCCAGGAGCAAGAGCAGGACCAGTCTACGAAGACATCGCGTCAACAATCTACCCGAAACACCGCGAAGCGAAAATGGTCGACTTCACATACGGTCTCGGGGGAAGAGATATCTCCGCCCAAGGCATAATCGACATCTACAAGCTGGGAAAAGAACTCGTCGACAAGGATAAGACAGATAAAGTACAGTTCTACGGGGTGAGAGAATGAGCACGCTAAACCCAGTGGCTAAAATATCAGACCTCCCCGAAAACTCAAAATTCAGACCCGGACACAGACTATGCGCAGGATGCGGACCAGCCATAACCGCGAAAATCATAACCCTAGCAGTACCCGAAGCAGTAATAGTAAACGCAACAGGCTGCGTGGAAGTAGGAACAACAATCTACCCATACTCCGCATGGAAAACACCATGGGTCCACGTACTATTCCAGAACAACGCACCAGTAGCATCAGGCATAGTAGCAGCACTGGAAAAACTCTCAGCAGAAGGAAGAGCAAAGAAAATACCAGTCATAGCACTAGGAGGAGACGGCTCAACATTCGACATAGGACTAGGAGCAATATCAGGAGCACTAGAAAGATTAGACAAATTTGTATATATATGTTATGATAATTGTGCATACATGAATACGGGCATTCAACGTTCATCTGCATCTATTCTCGGTGCTGCGACTACTACGAGTCCTGCTGGGAAGGTGATTCCCGGTAAGCAGGAGAATAAGAAGGATTTGATTGGCATCGTTGCTTCTCACCATATTCCTTATGCTGCTACTGCGACGCTGTGGCTTTGGCGTGATATGATCAATAAGATTCGTAAGGCTGTTAACTATAGTGAGCAGGGCCCTGCGTTTCTGCATATTCTTGCTCCGTGCCAGTTCGGCTGGCGCTTCGAGCCTCATTTAACGGTTAAAATTTCGAGGATGGCTGTTGAAACAAGATTGTTCCCGATTTACGAGGTTGAGGATGGTCAGCTTAAGATTAACTTCAGGGTTACTGCACCGAAGCCTGTTGAGGAGTATCTTAAGATTCAGAGGATGATGAGGCATCTTCTCGAGCCTAAGAACGCGGAGACTCTTCAACGCCTCAAGGCTTGGGCTGAGTGGAACTGGCAGCGCTTGGAGAACCTGGAGAAGGCTGGCAGAGTATTCTGAGACCACAAAGCTTTCAACACTCAGGTAAAAAGTACTGATAGCGCGTGCTAGTCATAGCCTACTCCAAAGTACTTGGTACGCGGAACAGGATAACCCCTAAAGCCCTGTGGAGGCTTTGTACTAAGTATGCCTCCATGCATGTCTACATGAGCGCTAAAAAAGGGCTGTCGGAGGAAGGGGTAACCCTGTGACGATGACTCTAGCGAGCGAGCGCGCTTACGCTGGAGGATGTTTTCTTCATAAAGTACAAGGATGAAGAGGGTATGCATTTAACAGTTCTAGGCATAAATGAACAGTATCCAAGGGATGCACTTTACAAGCCTCCGCACTTCATAGCGATGTACTATGAGAGGATATGCTTCGAAGCTATGGGTGGGAAAATCACTAATATGGAGTTTTATATTGAGAATGCAAGATTCGATTATGTGAGTGAGTTAGGAGGTCAGAAAGTACTGATTGAAGTTAAGCATGGATTTGAAGAGTATCCCTCTGAGTTAACGAGACAGGCTGATGAATATTTAGGTATTGCTAAAAATAAGAATGCAATCCTGATGTACCGCTTCTACAATGAACCCGAGTCCGAAGGTGCGAAGGTCTTGTTGGAACACCTTAAAGAGCTTTATAAAAGCAATAAAGGCGTATTAAGGATTTTCATTAAGGGTGTGGAGTGGACTGGAGGTTGAGGCATGACGCAACTCGTCCTCGGCATAAAGGCCTCAAGCAGGTGTTCGCGAAAAGCTAGGGAGGAGATCGAGCGGCTTGATAAGGAGGGCTTATGGT
>Ga0078972_1002439_pt1 | contig 61481 bp, 51 predicted proteins | sample YelNatPaOPGAMG01_FD_67568 | JGI IMG/M metagenome (GOLD analysis project Ga0078972, IMG submission 67568) | Hot spring thermophilic microbial communities from Obsidian Pool, Yellowstone National Park, USA - OP-RAMG-01 (SPADES assembly) (version 2) | ecosystem: Environmental > Aquatic > Thermal... | reverse complement strand
AAGCGCCGGCGGACACGGCTGGTCGTTAGACGCCCTGACCGTATGGAGCCTTATCCACGGTTTTACGACCATGCTTGTCAATAATACGATTTCGTATGAAGGAGACTACTTGGAGGCCGTTTCCGTAATGCTGGAAAAGCTCAGGTTATTCGAGTAGGCTTTTATCCTATTGGCGCTTTGCTCCCCGGCGAATGATTTCCTCTCATATATTATCGCATTTTATCAGCGTTTCTTCGCCCTAATGTTCCGGCCCGAGGCAGACCGTCACCTTGCTGCCGGCGGCGGCCATCCTTCCGGGCAGCACCGACTGCTCGATGACGCGCCCTTCCTGTCCCGCGACGTATGAACCGTATTCCGCGTAGATCACCGTAAACTTCGCGCCGTAGCCCGCCGAGATTATCTCCGCTTTTGTCATGCCGGTAAAGTCGGGGACGCTAAAGACGGCGCCCGGCGTGTATTTGAGAGTGACGGAAGCGCCGGCGGAGGTTTCCGAACCCGCCGGAAGGCTCTGGTACCAGACCTCGTCCGGAAGCCTTCCCGGGCTGCTCTCCTTGACGAAGACGGGGATAAGCCCCAAGCTTTCGCACATTTCAATAGCTTCCTCGCGCGTGACCGCGGTGTCGTAGCCCCTGTTCGGGCCGGCGGTGCCGTCCACGAAGTCGGGCACATAGACGATTTTGCCCGTCGAAACCGTTATTTTTATCGTCGATTTTACGCTTACCGTTTTGTTCGCCGGATCCTGATGGATTATCACGCCCTTCGGGGAATTGCTGACAGTGGTCGTGACCTTGATAGTTATGCCGGCGCCCTGCGCGTTTAGCGCGGCCGCCCAGCTTTCGATCGAATCCCTCGTCTGCCCGACGTACGAGGATACCGCGACCGTGTTGCCGAGGGAATAATAAAGCTCGAGATAATCGCCCTCCCGGTAAACGCTGTCCGCCTCAAGGCTCTGCGATATGAACGCCCCCGCTTTTTTGCCCGAATACTTTTCGATCACGGCCGCCGGGATGCCGAGAGACGCGGCGACGGAAGCCGCCTCGTCCTTCGTGTACCGCGAAAAATCCGGCACCGTTATCATCTTTCCCTTCGAAACGATTATCTTTATCTCGCTTCCTTTGGAGACCTTTTCCGTAGCCTTGACGCTCTGGGATATCACCGTGCCTTTGGGTACGTAATCGTCGTATTGCTCGGCGACAAAAAGCGTTATCCCGTTTTCTTTCGCGAATATGTAGCACTCCGATACCGACATGGTCTTGAAATCCGGGACGGTGACCAGTACCGAAGCCGCGTCCTTTGGGCCTTTGGACACGATAACGTATACCGGAGTGTCGCGCCTTACCTTGCCGGCAACGGCGCTGTCGTTTATCTCATAGCGGATGACCCTTCCCGAAGGGACGGAGTCGCTGTATTCGGCGGTTATCCTGACCTTTGTCATGAAGTTGTCGTCCGCCCATTTTTGCACCTCGTCCATCGTCATAGACATTATGTCGGGAAGCGGCAGCGTTACCGACGGATCGTGCCCGAGAGACACGGACAGGGTCAGAAAGTCGCCTTTCCTGACCGTGCTTCCGGCGGGGACGTCCTGGCTTATCACTTTTCCGTTTTCGTACTTGTCGTCATACCGGCTGTCCGTTTTGAGCAGCACGCCGTTGCTGCTTGCCCAGAGCTGCGCGTCGTTTAAGGACCAGCCGGTAAAATCGAGGACCTTTACCCCGCCTCCGGAAAGAGCTATAACGAGGATCGCCGCGGCTATGAGCAGAGCTCCGGCGGCGACCGCCGCGGGGACGAGATAACGCGGCGCGCGGCGCGAAGGGGAGGGGCCGCCGCTTCTGTCGGGCGGCTTTTTGAACCCGCTTTTTTCTTCGTATTTATAGCCGGGACCGGGGGCCGTTTCCGGCCCCATGTTATCGGCGTAATTCGTCAAGAAACTGTTGTTGTCGTCCATAACGGAGCTCCCTCTAATTCGTGATGTCCTTTTTCCTGAATGCCAATATTGAAACGACGGCGCACGCGGCCGATAATACGAGCAGAATCATAATACCATATTCGGCGCTCAGCGGCATACCCCTTTTCATAAGCTCGAATACCGGCACATAATTATACGACGCCGAGGTCGAATGCGGCAGGTAGAACGAATAAAGCGAGACGTAGGGGATCGGAGTGTACGCTATCCATTCCATAAGGCGGCTGAACGCAAGGTACGTCATGACGATCGTGCATCCGATGAAGCATACTACGGGTATGATAATCGACACGGCGATGTTCTTTGTCAGAACGGACAGCATGAACGCGGCGCTGAACGCGAATATGACCGTCACGCTGCACGCGAGGAACGCCGGCGCGTACGACGCGAAGAAAGAAACGTCGCCGTTGACGGTGAAATTCGGGTACGAGTAATCCGGGAAACCGAAGAATATGCCGTTTGCGATCAGATTTACGCAGCACCCGGCGGCGTATATCAGAAGGCATATTATCAGAGCCGCAAAAAATTTAGCCATCAGTATTTTGGAGCGCGTTTTCGGCCGGATGAGCAGCAGCCTTATCGTTCCCGACTGGAACTCGCTCGCGATGATCCATCCTCCGAGCAAAACCCCGAACAGCGCGACGAAAACGGAATAGCTCAGGAACTGCACCGCCTGCGACCTCGCGCCGTCCGGAACGTATTTCATGTCCGGCTTTTCGGTATCGAGGCATTTTCGAGCTATGAGCTCGTTGTTGACGTATTCGTTTTTCTGAGCGTTCATTTCGGCGAGGTAACGCGCGTACGAGCCGTACTGCTGTTTGAGAGACTGGTTCTGGGGCTCGTTGAACTGTTCCTCCGTATAGATTACGTTGTATATGAGCCAGTTCTGCGCCTCCTCGATATCGGCTATCGCCGTATTCTGCCATATCCTAAGGCCGGGGACTATGTTCTTCTCCAGCCTGTACATGAGCATCGGGATCTGGTTCTTTTCGATGGACTCGTTTTGTTTTTTGAGCGACTCGATCTGCTCGTTTAAGTACTGTTCCTGTTCGGGGTTGTCGATTATATTCTTTTGGAGCATGGCTATCTGGTCTTCGTTGTTTTTTATGAATCCGCGCTGCTGCTCGATCGCGAGGTCGATATACGCGGGGAAATTGCCGTTGTCCACCGCGTCGTAGAATTTCGCGAGGTATTCGTCGGCCGCTTCGAGCGCAAAAAGCCTTTGCTCGGATGTTATGTCTATATATTTCTTGTTGAACCCGTCCTGATCAAGGGGGAACCCGCCCTGCTGCACTGCCTCGAACAATACCGCGGGGTCCGTGCCGCTATGCTCGTATATGAACTTGTCTATCAGCTTGTTGCCGCCTTCCCACTGAAGCTGGATGCGGTAATCGTTGTAATCGGTTATCCCCGCCTTGACGTAGTGCATGAAAAACGCGATCTGCGCGTCCAAAAGATCAAGGGCGATGTTCGCCGACTCGGGATGCGTGAAAACCGTGTTCCCCTGCTCGATCGCCTTCTTGCTTTGAAGCAGCGTGCTTAAATTCCAGTAAAAAGGGTTCATCTCGCCGATGACTATGCCGTCGACCGTGATCGGGCCGCTCCCGCCGGGGTAGATATCGATCGGCATTTTGACCCCGTATCCGTAGGCCGCGGAATCGTAGTAGGGGACCGGTTCGGGATAATAGTTATCCTGCCTTCCGGTCTTCGAAAGCGCGCCGATAACCGGCGCCGCGACGCTGATAAGCAGCACGAGTATGCCGGCGATCAGTATGAATTTTGACATCAGTATGTTCTTTATCTCAAACCCTATCTGTCTTAAAAATTTGCTCATTGTCGCTCCCCCTTACCTAATCTGCCCTTTGGTGCCCGTCGTCATGGATATGAAATCCTGCTCGAGGGTCCGCTGCGCCTGATTCACCGCGTAGATGCCTATGCCTTTCGACACGAGCGCGTTTATTATCTCCGGTATCCGCTCGCGCTTCATGACGAGGGTTATCCCTCCGTTCTCGCGTCCGCAGTTGGCGTCGAGGCTCTTGAAGTATTCCAACGTTTTTTCATCGTCGTCGGTATTGAACGTATACCTGTATATGCCGTTGTCTTCTGTCTGGTTTATCGTTTTTTCGCCGATCATCCTCCCGTTGTCGATTATGTATATCCTGTCGCATATGAGCTCCATCTCGGAAAGAAGATGGCTCGATATGAACACTCCGACTCCCGCGTTTTTGGAGAGGTATTTTAAAAGGTCGCGAAGCTCCTTTATGCCTATCGGGTCGAGCCCGTTGGTAGGCTCGTCGAGGACAAGCAGCCTCGGGGTATGAAGCAGCGCCTGAGCGACTCCTATCCTCTGGCGCATCCCCAACGAATACGATTTTACCTTGTCGTTTATGCGCTGCGACATTTTTACGAGGTTCACGACTTCGTCGATGCTGCTCTTTCGGATATTGTCGTACATCGAAGCGTAATACTCGAGATTCTGCCTTCCGGTCATGCGTTTGTACAGATCCGGGTTTTCGATTATGCCTCCCACGTTTCGCATGGCGTTCTCGAAATCGGTGGCGACATCGTAGCCGCAGACCGTTATCCTTCCCGACGTTATTGTGAACAGCCCCATGATCATCTTTATCGTGGTGGTTTTGCCCGCTCCGTTGGGGCCTAAAAACCCGACTATCTCGCCTGAGTTGACGGTGAGCGAAATGCCGTCCAAAATCTTTTTACGCCTGATGATTTTTACGAGGTTTTCAAGCTTTAAAAGTTCCAATGGCGCTTCCTTTCCTCCCCGCCCTTCGTGCGGGAACGTTTTTTGAAATGATATGTCACATATGATGACGTAACGAACCCTTTAAAAGTTCCGGCGTATATTCAATAACGATAAATGAAACTATACTGAATTTCAACGGCGGTAAATAAAAAAAGGCATTTCACGAACAGACCGGCTCTTGCCGGGTCTAACATAAACCGGAAAACTCGTACGCGGCGCGTTCCGCGAGATCGGGTCCGTAAGTGACCGGAGCCGCATCGACGCTTGCCCCCGCGGGCAGTTCGAAACAAAAGCTGCTGCCTGCGCCCTCCCTGTTTTCGAACCAGATCCTGCCCCCGTGGATCTCGACGAACGATTTCGCAAGGGCAAGGCCAAGCCCGCAGCCTTCGGAAAATAATGAAAGAGTATCGTCCGCCGTCCCGAACGGCGCAAAAAGACGCCGCTGTTTTTCAAACGGTATCCCGGAGCCGTTATCGCTCACGCATACGACGATATTTTTATTCCGGGGCGCTTTGGAAAGCCTGATGGCGACCGCGCCTCCGCGCGGTGTGGATTTATAAGCGTTGGACAGAAGGTTTAAAACCACCCTGTTGAACATATCGAAATCGGCGGTCACCGGCGGGCATTTTAAGTCGCCGTCAAAGCTCAGCGAGATTCCTTTATTGTCAAAATAATCCCTAACGGACGCGACAATGTCGGCGATCGCGTCCCGCGGGACGATCCTGCGGGGATTGGGGCGCAAGTCACCGTTTTTAAGCATTCCGATGTCGAGCAGATTGCCGATCACCCTTGTAAGCCGGCGGCAGTTTTGCCTCGAAACGTCGAGCGCGCGGGTCAATTCGGATATCTTAAAAGTCCCGGATGAAATCAAACCGTCTATCATATCGAGCCCCGAAGTTATTACCGACAAGGGAGCCCTTATCGCATGTGAAACGGCGGCGAGGTGTTCGGTAATAAAACCGTTTTTTATTGCCCTGACTGAGCCGAATCCGGAGCGGGCGTTCTCCCCGGTATCCGATCCCCGCCTTTGCGCGCGCAAAAGCGTCTCGACGGACATGCGCAGCCTCTGATTCACCGCGGGCGCGATAACCACGTCGTCGACGCAATTCAAGAGCGTATACGGAACCGATTCGAGCCCGGATCTCGTCGTAACGAGAAGCACGGGGCGCGACAGACAGCCGCTTTTGCGATAGCGGCGGTCATAGCATATTTCGGACAGCGTTTTGCCGTCCGCCATTATCAAATCGGGGCGGGGAGCGGGCGCTCCTTTTTTGTATCTGTAAATATCGTAATGATCTTTTAATAGAAATCTCATGACGCAGAAGTTCGCGTCGTTTCTGAACGCCAGCAGTATTTTTTTCATCGGAAATATCGTCCCCGTTCGCGATATGGTTGATCCGGCGCGCCCCTCTTTCGCGCCGTCCGCGTTTTTAGCCGAAGCGTTTGCGCCGCCGCTGCGGCGGCTTAATTTGCCCGCCGATTAAAAACGCGAATAATATGGACGTTGGTGTGAAAATAGTTCGATAATCCGACGTTGATTATACAACACGCATACGGGGGTTACAATGACATAATTTGTCGAATAACAACCGGTAATGTCGAAACATACAGAGAGGGCTGCGGAAGGAGGAAAACCGCAGCCCTCGAAAAATAGAAAGATGAGAACCGGTATCTTTAAATAATATAAAAGCGCCCGCTTTGCGCAGGCGCATGATCATGTTATAATTACCGCTCGGAATAATCATGATAACCTTCCATGCGCCTGCGAGATTAGCTGACGGGTTCGGGTTGGAAAGCTACCCTACCTCCGCGCGAAGCAAAGCGCGCGGACGATTCACCCCAAAAAACGGTTCTCCCGCTCCCATAAAGGGATTAAGCACCTATCTGATTTGATTATAGACGCCTTCGGGGCGCGTGTCAACAAAACGCCGAAATTGTTTTGATTATTATTCGGCATAAGTTATAATAGGCATGGCGAACGGTCCGAAGACCGTAATAAGAAGGTTTATTTTTGTTAGTCGAGGGGTCTATGAAAAAAGTTATAATGTCGGGCAACGAGGCGGCCGCGAGGGGGGCGTACGAAGCGGGCTGCGCATTCGCGGCGGCGTATCCGGGCACTCCGAGCACGGAGATTTTGGAGAACGTCGCGCGGTATAAAGAGATAAACGCCAGATGGTCGTCTAACGAAAAAACCGCGTTGGAGGAGGCGGCGGGCGCTTCGATAGGGGGAGCGCGCGCGCTTGCCGCGATGAAGCACGTGGGGCTAAACGTCGCCGCCGACCCTATGTTCACGCTCGGGTATACGGGAGTGAACGGCGGCCTCGTGATCGTAACAGCCGACGACCCGGGATGCCACAGCTCCCAGAACGAACAGGACAACAGGCTCTACGCTCCGGCGGCTAAGCTCGCGATGATCGAGCCTTCGGACAGCCAGGAATGCCTCGATTATATGAAGGAGGCGTTCGACATAAGCGAAAGGTTCGACATTCCCGTGCTTTTCAGGATGACGACGCGCGTCTGCCATTCAAAGAGCCTCGTCGAAACGGGGGAAAAACGGGAAACGAAAATAAGGAAATACGTCTCCGCGCCGGAGAAATACGCGATGCTGCCCGCGGCGGCGCGCGTCCGCCACGCGGTACGCGAGAAGTCTCTCGCCGCGCTTAAAGAGTTCTCCGATTCGACGCCTTTAAACAGGATTGAGCGCGCGAAAGGGGACACCGGCATAATAACGAGCGGGATAAGCTACCAATACGCGAGGGAAGCGTTCGGCGAAGGCGCGTCATATCTGAAGCTCGGTTTTACGCACCCGCTTCCGGAAAAGCTGATAGCTTCGTTCGCGAGGGAAGTAAAGCGTCTTTATGTGATCGAGGAAGGCGAGCCTTATATCGAGAATAAAGTGCGCTCTATGGGGTTTGAGTGTTCCGGCAAAGACAGGCTGCCGGTATGCGGCGAGCTGAACTCCCGCATAGTGCGCGAGGCGTTTTTCGGGAAAAGCGGTGATGAGCCGCTCGCGCTCGATTTAAGCGCGCCGCCGCGGCCGCCGGTGCTTTGCGCGGGCTGCCCTCACCGGGGGTTCTTTTACTCCATAAAAAAACATAAAAAAGACATAGTCGGAGTCGGCGACATCGGCTGCTACGCTTTGGGCGCGGGCGCGCCGTTTTCGGCGTTCGATACCGTCATATGCATGGGTTCCGGGATCTCGTCCGCGATAGGCCTTGCCGAGGCATTGAAAATGCAGGGCGACAGCCGGAAAGTTTTCGGGATGATAGGCGACTCGACGTTCTTCCATTCCGGCATAACCGGGCTTATCGACGCTTCGCACAGCGGCGCCGGCATATGCGTCTGCATACTCGACAACTCGACTACGGCGATGACCGGACACCAGCAGCATCCGGGCACGGCTGCGGCGCTGTCCGGGGAGCCGGCCAAACAGATAAACATAACCGACATAGTCCGCGCCGCCGGAATCGGGGAAGACAGCGTGCGGGTCGTGGATCCGCAAAACATCCGGGAAACCGACGAAGCGGTCGAAAGCGCGATAAAGCATGAAGGGCTCTTCGTTATAATCGCGAAAAGCCCGTGCGCGCTGCTGAAAGACGCTGCGAAGAAGAACGCGGGGCGCCGTTTCAGGGTAGACGCTGAAAAATGTTCCGGCTGCAAATCGTGCATGAGAATCGCCTGTCCGGCGATGTCGGCGCGCGCGGGAAAAGTAGTAATCGACGAGGGCTCGTGCGCGGGCTGCGGCCTGTGCGCTAAGCTCTGCGGTTTGGGCGCGATAACGGAAACGGGGGAGGACGGATGACAAAAAACATAGTGCTTATAGGCGTCGGCGGGCAGGGCACGGTGCTTGCCACGAAGATATTAGCCGAAGGGCTCGCGGGGATTGGGTACGACGTAAAAATGAGCGAGATCCACGGCATGTCCCAGAGAGGCGGCAGCGTTTCGACGCATATCCGCTACGGCGAAAAGGTATATTCTCCGTGCGTTGAGGAAGGCAAGGCGGATATCGTCTTAGCGTTCGAAAAGGTGGAGGCGCTGCGCGGAGCGGGGTATTTGAAACGCGGCGGGACGCTCATAACGGACAGCAGGGAGGTTTATCCGCTTCCGGTGCTTACCGGCGCCGCAAAATACCCGGAGGGGATATTGGAAGAACTTAAGGCGAAAGTAAAGAACGTGATCGTCGTGAACGCGTATGAAAGGGCAGCGGCGCTTGGGAACCCGAAGGCGCAGAACATGCTGCTTCTCGGCTGCCTCGTTTTGTTGTTGGGGCTCGAAAAGGCGGACTGGAACGGGATCGTCGAAAGAAACGTGCCGCAAAAAGCCGCGGGGACAAACAAAAAGGCTTTCGAAGAGGGGCTTGCCTTCGCGAGGGCTTTTAAAGAGGATTCGTGATATGGGAGCATACGAAGGCGTTTTAAAAACGGTGATACCCGTCGCGCTGATGATCGCGATCGGAATGATATGCAGAAAGAAACGGGTCGTCTTAAAACAGGGGACAGACGGAATCAAATCTCTGATCGTGAACGTTTGCCTTCCCGCCGTGCTTTTCGGCGCGTTTTACAGGACGGATTTCAACGCCGGCAACGCGTTGATCGCCGCCGCGATGTTCGCGCTTTGCGCCGCGGCTTTGGGGCTCGGGTTCGTTTTCAAAAAGGCGTTGAAGTTGAAAGCGAGGACGGCTCCCTTTCTTACGAGCGGTTTCGAGGCGGGGATGTTGGGCTACGCGCTTTACACGTTGTTGTTCGGGGCGGACAAAATCTCTTATTTCGCGTCGGTGGATCTCGGGCAGGTGCTGTTCGTGTTCACGGCATATGTTACGCTGTTAAGGAAGGACGACGGCGGCTCGGTCCGCGGTTCGCTGAAAGCGGCGGCGAAGTCGCCCGTCATTGTTTCCATCGTTTTGGGAGTGCTGTTCGGAGCGACCGGGTTAGGCGATCTCGTCGGGCGGAGCGCCGCGGGCGGCACGGTGCAATATGTGATTGATTTCATAAAGGCGCCGACCGCCGCCGCTATCCTTTTCGTCGTAGGATACGAGATCGAATTCGTCAGATCCGACATATGGCCCGTATTGTCCGTGATACTGTTCCGCATTGCCGTCGTGGGCGTATTGGGCGCGGCGGTACTGTTCGCGCTTCGCGCGTCGATACCCGTAAACGGGTATCTGAATTGGGCGTTCATACTCATGTTTATACTGCCTCCGCCGTTCGTATTGCCGGTATATGTAAAATCCGATTCCGAGAACGCTTTCATATCCGCGACGCTGTCGCTTTATACCGCGCTGTCTCTGATCGCGTTTTTCGGGATATCCGTCGTTTCAAAAATTTAAAGGCGCCGGCGTTATTACATACGCGTTATAACAAAGTCCAAACGGTTCGGAAAAAAGCTTTAAGAAGAAAACTGGACTTTTTTAACATTAAAAAAGTCCAATTTTGATGCGCTTGCGTTTTACCTGATAATAAATCACATGCATACAATAAATTTATCTATTCTTGACAGCCGCCGTTATGAATAAAATTCTTGGTATTAAAAATTATGAAGGAGGTTTCAACATGGCAAAAAAGATTGGCGTAATAGTATTGGTATTCGCAATGCTGGCAACGCTGTTCGCGGCTTGCGGCGCTCCCGCAGGCGGCGGAGGAGCCGGGACGGGGAAGCTCGTTGGAGTCACGATGCCGACAAAATCGCTCCAGAGATGGAATGAGGACGGCGCGAACGTGAAGGCCGCACTGGAGGCGAAGGGATACAAAGTCGATCTTCAGTACGCCGACAACAAGCAGGATGTTCAGAACAGCCAGCTCGAGAACCAGATAACGATGGGGTGCAACGTTCTCGTTATCGCGTCGATTGACGGCGGCGCGTTAGGCACCGTTCTCGCTCAGGCGAAGGCTAAGAATATCCCGATAATAGCTTACGACAGGTTGCTGACCAACACCGACAAATGCGATTATTATGCGACGTTTGACAACTACGGAGTTGGAAAGATGCAGGGCGAATACATTGAGAAGGCGCTCAATCTTAAAGACCCAAGCGTAAAAGGACCGTTCACGATGGAGTGCTTCGGCGGCGATCCCGGCGACAACAATGCCAAGCTGTTCAACCAGGGCGCTATGGACGTGCTGCAGAAGTATATCGACAGCGGCGTGCTCGTAGTTAAATCCAAACAGCTCAAATGGCCCAACGAGATCGCCATAACGAACTGGGAGTCCAAAGGGGCGCAGGACAGGATGGACAACCTTCTTACGGCCTATTATGCGGACGAGAACATCGACGTCGTTCTCTCCCCGAACGACAGCCTTGCACAGGGCATCGTGGCTTCGCTCAAAAACGCAGGGTACGGCACCGAGGCTAAGCCTTTCCCGATCCTGACCGGCCAGGACTGCGACAAGATCAACGTTGGCCAGATAATCCGCGGCGAACAGTCGATGTCCATATTCAAGGACACCCGCATCCTCGCCAAACAAGTCATCGCGATGACGGACGCGATACTTGCGGGACAGAAGGTTCCGACGAACGCCGAGTATGACAACGGCGTCATTAAGGTTCCCTCCTATAACTGCGAGATCAAGTTCGCGGACAAGAGCAACTGGAAGGAGTTGCTCGTCGATTCCGGGTACTACAAGCTGTCCGATATCCCGGGCGCACAATAAGGCCCAACGAGAGTATTCGGAACCATGAGGAAGATGGCGGCAGCGTTGCTGCCGCCATCTTTACTGATAATAAAAAAAGTATATAATTATTTATATATCGATTGGATATATCATAGTGTTAAATTAGGGCAAGTATTTGTCGAGGAGTGGTTGAATGTCGGAATATATACTTGAAATGGATAATATAACGAAAGAGTTCCCTGGCGTCATCGCTCTTAAAGACGTTACATTCAAGGTAAAAAAAGGGGAGATACATGCGCTCGTAGGGGAAAACGGGGCCGGCAAATCTACTCTGATGAACGTTTTGAGCGGCATACATCCGTATGGGACGTATACGGGGAACATCATTTTCAAGGGAACGGAATGCAGGTTCAGGAATATCCGCGAAAGCGAAGCGGTCGGCATCGCTATTATACACCAGGAACTCGCGCTGAGCCCCTACATGACTATCGCGGAGAACATTTTTTTAGGAAACGAACGGGCGAAGAACGGCATAATTAACTGGGACGAAACAAATAAAAAAGCCATAGAACTGATGAAAACGGTCGGCCTTAACGAAAAGCACACGGCGAAGATCAAGGACATCGGGGTGGGGAAACAGCAGCTGGTAGAGATCGCGAAGGCGCTGTCGAAAAACTGCGAACTGCTGATATTGGACGAGCCGACCGCGGCCTTGAACGACGAGGATTCAGACCATCTCCTCCGGCTTCTGCAGACGCTCAACAGGGAAAAGGGACTTACATGCATCCTTATTTCGCATAAGATCCACGAGGTAATAAAAATAGCGCACAACATAACGGTGCTGCGCGACGGAAGGACGATCGAGACGCTGGACAATTCGGAGCATGTGAGCGAAGCGAGGATAATAAAGGACATGGTCGGCCGCGAGCTCATAGACAGGTTCCCGAGGCACAGCGCGAAAATAGGCGAGATAGGCTTCGAAGTAAGGGACTGGGTGGTGCACGATCCTCTCGACGAAGAAAGGGTCATCATAGATCATGTGAACCTTTACGTAAGGAAGGGGGAGATCGTGGGGCTTGCAGGACTTATGGGCGCCGGCCGGACGGAACTCGCGATGAGCATATTCGGAAGGGCTTACGGCAAAAGGATAAGCGGCACGATAATAAAAGACGGCAAGGAGCTGACTCTTAGAAACGTGAGCGAGGCGATAGCCAACGGCATCGCGTACGTCACGGAGGACAGGAAAACGGCCGGCCTTATCCTGATACAGGATATAAAAAGAAATATTACGCTCGCCAATTTGAAGGCGGTCGCCAGAGGTTCCGTCGTGAACGAAGACGAGGAGATCGTCGTGGGCAAGGAATACAGGGAACGGCTCGGCATCAAATCGTCAAGCGTGTTCCAAAAAGCGGGGAACCTCTCGGGAGGCAACCAGCAGAAAGTAGTTTTGAGCAAATGGATATTCGCCAATCCGGACGTCCTCATACTCGACGAGCCGACGAGAGGGATAGACGTAGGAGCGAAATACGAGATATACAAGATAATAATTCAGCTGGCGGAAGCCGGAAAATGCGTGATAATGATATCTTCGGAGCTCCCGGAGATATTGGGCATCACCGACCGTCTCTACATAATGAACGAAGGCCGTATAGTAGGGGAACGGATAACGAGCGAAGCGACGCAGGTGGATATAATGTCAACGATTATCAAAAGTTCAGCCGAAGGGAACAGGGGGAGCTCATATGAACAAAATTAGGGAATATATGAACCGCAATATGCGGCAGTACGGGATGCTTATTGCCTTGATTGCCATCATGATCTTTTTCGCGTTTGCGACGGGCGGGAAATTGATATGGCCGAGGAACGTTTCCATGCTTGTCCGACAGAACGCATACGTTCTCATCCTCGCGATAGGAATGATGCTGTGCATTCTGACCGGCGGCAACATCGACCTTTCCGTAGGTTCTTTGGTCGCGCTCGTCGGCGCTATGTCGGGGCTTATAGCCACGACTTTAGGCTGGCCCGACTGGCTGGCGATAATAATCAGCATTATAACCGGGCTCGCCGCAGGCATGTGGCAGGGATTCTGGATCGCGTTCGTAAGGGTGCCGCCGTTTATCGCCACTCTGGCGGGCATGCTTGTTTTCCGGGGAGTAGAAAACATAATACTCGACGGAAAGACTTTGCCGCTCCTCGGCGCTTACGAATTTATCGGAGTCAGATCCATCCCGGACATCGCGCCGAAAACGCTTCCGGATTTCCTGCATATCGGGGATCTGCTGCGCCTTGAAAACAAGCCGGAGTTCCTGAACGTGACGGCGCTTGCCGCAGGCCTCGCGTTGTCCGTGATTTACGTCGTGTTCATATTTTTCAACAGGAGAAGCAAGATTCTGCGCGGATACGAAGTCGCGCCGCTGGGTTCGTTCATAGGAAAAGCCGTTGGGTTTTTCGTCTTCATCAACGTTTTGGCGTACTGGCTGTCTATGGAGGAAGGGATACCGGTATTGCTGGTCATCGTCGCGATCCTTTTCGTGGTTTATACATTCATAACTACGAAGACGATCCCGGGGAGGCACCTGTACGCGATGGGAGGCAACGCGAAGGCCGCGGAGCTTTCGGGGATCAACACGAAGAAAATGATGTTCCTCGTATATTCGAACATGGGGCTCCTCGCGGCGGTTGCGGGCATCGTGAACGCGGGGAGGTCGATGGCGGCTTCGCCGATAGCCGGGGTGAACTACGAGCTTGACGCGATAGGCGCGTGCTTTATCGGCGGCGCTTCCGCATATGGCGGGATAGGCACGATCTGGGGCGCTATTGTAGGGGGGTTCATTATGGGCGTCATGAACAACGGCATGTCCATAATAGGCTGGGACGTTTTCCTGCAGCAGGTGTCGAAAGGGCTTGTCGTGCTTTTCGCGGTCGCGTTCGACATGTGGTCGAAATCGAAATCAAAGGTGAGTTAGAATAGAGCGTGAAGGGGACGGGAAGGCGCTAAGACATCCGCCTTAGCGCCTTCCGTCGTCTGAAGCCTTGACAATATAATCATTTTCAGTGCAGAAAATGGTTATTCGTTTTTTTAAGTCCGTATGGTATAATTTAAACGACAATGAAGGTAAAAAAGAACAAAAAAACGGGCGAATTGATAGTCTTCTACGACGGAGGGTTCGCGTCCGACGAGAACCGGCTGCGGATTTTAAGCGGAATAACGCGCAGCGGAGCCGACGTTACCGTGATTGTGGACACGAATCAAAGAGTCGGTGCAAAGAGCGCGGATGAAATCGAAAAATATCTGTCCGAAACCGGAATAAGGCATAAAAGCGTCGCCGTTAACGCCAACAAGTCAAAGCTTTTCGGGATGATCGAAACGTCGCCGCGCGGGAAAAAAGCCGCCGAGAAGCTGATAATCATTGACCTTAAAAAGGGGCAGTTCAACGAAGAGCTTTTCGGGCTGATAAAAAACTACGATATCGCGTTTGGGTTGGGCAGGGCGATGCCGTTCGAGCAGACCTGCGACGCGCTTATGCGGGATATGTCCGACGTTTTGTTCAACAAAACATACTTTGAGGACAGCGTATACGATTCGGTTGTGTGCTCTTCGTTAAGATGCTCCTCCGGAATCAAAGGTGTTGAGGAAATACTTAAATGAAATGGGCCTATAAGATAGTCATATCGGCGCTTATCTTAGCCGTTATCGTTTCGGCTGCGTTTACGCTCGTGTATTTCAGCAAGGTAAACAGGGTATATGAGGAAAATTCGATAAACGTATTCGGGAGCCATCCCGATTTCCATTTTTCACTGATACTCAATTCGGAAGACGACAAGTACTGGCAGGACTATAAAGAAGGAGTATTCGAAGCCGGCAAGGCCTATAACGCGGCGATAGAGTACAACCCCGTTTCCGGGCCGGACAGCGCCGTAAAAACGGCCGAATATATCAATATCGCGAACAAATCGAACCTCGACGGTATAATCGTAAACGGTGAGAACAACGACGAGTATTCCGACGCGATAAACAACGCGACGCAGGCCGGGATAAACATCGTGGTCGGGATCACCGGTTCCTTCGACAGCAGCAGGCTCGTGTACGTAGGGACCAATTTTTACGATTACGGGACCCAGGCGGCGAAGCTGATAGCGCAGGCGGGGGCCGAATACCCCAAGATCAACCTTGCGGTGATTTTGTCGGCCATAAATAAAGGCGATACCGAAAAGTCGGCGACGTCTCAAAGCGACAGGATGATGAGCGGCCTGAAAAACGTGATCGAAAACGGGAACAAAATAAACCTTCTTTGCACCTTATATCGAAACAACGACCTTTTGGGAGCGGAGGATCTGACGAGGAACATACTGACGCAGCATCCGGACGTGAACGCGATATTCTGCACGAACGCGAAGGATACCGTCGCCGCGACGCGCGTGATAGTCGAACGCAACCTCGTCGGCAAGGTCGCGATAGTCGGGACCGACATGACGGACGAAATAAAGAACTATATAAAAAAGGGCGTAATTTTCGGAGTGCTTGAAAGGAACGGGAAACTCGCGGGATACAAGAGCGTCGAGATTCTCTGCAACAGCAAGGGGAACGCGTTCCAGACAAGCTATAAAAACATAGGGATCGACATATACACGCTTATAAACATAAAACAGGTTGAGTAAAACGGGTTGAGTGACACGGGATGAAAAGTTTCGCGAAAAAATTATTCAAAAGCATTAGATCCCGGATGATCGGCGTATTCGTTCTGACGACATTCCTTACGAGCGTCACAAGCATTTTTATTTTAGGGCTGTCGAGCAATATAATCGAAAAAATGGACGACATGTTCGCGGCAAACGTCGAGATAGACGGGTTTTTAAACAGCATGCGGGACGTGAACACGAACATCACCAATTATCTCGTAACCGGAAATTCGGACAACCTTCTCAATTATTACAGGAATAAAGAAATTTTCAGCGAAAAAGTACAGGACATGTTCAGCGAGCCGCACGGGATATACAGCCAGGACGATCTAATATATAAGGACATCGTATACATGGTTGACTCGTACCTTGTCGAGACCGACGCCGCCGTCAATGCGAAGCAGATAAATAACGCGGACGAATTCATAAAACGCTACGCCGAGGCGAACAGGATAAAAGGCTACATACAGACGTATACCGACAGGCTGAATCTGAGCATACTTGACGTCAACACGGCCCAATATCTCGGGATGTCGGAAAACCTTAGCAACCTTAGGACGTCGAATTTCATTTTGATCATATCCGTCATATTATTGAACATATTCGTTATATCGTACCTGACGCTCAACATGACGAAACCGATAATCAAGCTCGCGCATTCCGCCCGGGAAATGTCGAAAGGGAATTTCAACGCGGACGACGTCGAAGTATCGTCGCAGGACGAGTTGGGGATCATGGCGAACGCGTTCAACGCCATGAAGCACAGCATAAAGCAGTATATCAACGAACTTCATAACAAGGCGGACACCGAGTCGCAGCTGCTCGAACAGCAGATAGAGAACTTAAAGATCCATTCGCTGCTTGCGGACGCCGAAATGAAAGCGCTCCAGATGCAGATAAACCCGCATTTCCTGTTCAACACGCTTAACGCCGGAGTCCAGCTCGCCGTAATCGAAGGCGCCGAAAGGACCTCTAATTTTCTTGTCGATATAGCCAAAATATTCCGATATAATGTAAAGAGCCTCGACAGGAAAGTAAAGATAAGGGACGAAATAGATACCGTAAAGGCATACGGGAACCTTTTCCACGTAAGGTTCGGGGATACGATCAAATTTGAATACGACATAGACGCAAGCCTGCTTGATATCGCCGTTCCGCCCCTTATCGTCCAGCCGCTCGTGGAAAACGCGACCATCCACGGGATCGGGAATATAGAGGAGGGAGGGGATATAAAGGTATCTCTGAAAAAGGGCGACCAGTGCGCGCTGATAAGCGTCGCGGATAACGGAGTCGGGATGAGCGAAGCGACGAGAAGAAAGATATTGGAATGTTACAAGTTCGACAGCAAGAAATCGGGGCATACGACGGGTATCGGGATATACAACGTCGTACAGCGGTTAAAGCTGTTCTTCAATTGCGAAGATGTAATAGAGGTGCGAAGCGCGGCGGGGAAGGGGACGACGGTGACTTTGAAGATTCCGTACAAACAGGGCTCAAGGGCTGCAAAGGGCGGTGAAAAAAATGTATAGCCTAATGGTATGCGACGACGAGCAGATAGTCATTGAATCCGTAAAACATATCGTCGAAAACGAGCTCGAAGAAATAAAAATAATCGGGACCGCGAGGTCCGGCAGGGAAGCGATCGAAAAAACGAGGACGGTAAAGCCGGATATAATACTGACCGATATCAAAATGCCCGGAATAAACGGGCTCGACGCCGTACGGGAAATAAAAAAAGCGCACGGCGACGTTAAAATCGTCATCGTATCGGTATATGAATATTTCGAATACGCTAAACAGGCGGTAGAGCTCGGTGTAAGCGAATACCTTATTAAACCCGTGAACAAGCTAAAGCTCGTCGATACTCTTAAGCGCCTTGCGGCGCAGCTTGACAGCGAAAGGCAAAAGTACAATCAGGAGATCGAAGCGAGGGAAAAGATCGAAAAGATGATGTCCGTTGTCGAGCACGGCTTCATTTATTCTTTGCTTTTAGCCCGCACGAATATAGACATAAGCAACTATAAGAAAGAGTTTTTCGGGATAGATATAGACACCGGGTTTATCCTGATATTGAGGTTCAGGAAAAAAGGCGAAGGCGAAGCGAAAAAAACAAAGCTCAGCGACGGCTATGAGAATCAGAGGTTTTACGAGCTGTTTAAAGACAACTTGAAACACAAATGCAAATGCATAGTGGGGCCTTTGATGTTCGACAGGATCGTGGTTTATGTCGCCCAACCGATCGGAGACCTGTACCGCCAAAGAGTGCAGGCTATAAAATGCGTCGAGGACATATTGCAGTTTGCCGAGACGAAGTTCGATATGGAATTCAAGGCGGGGATTGGGAGGATACATAACGATAAGGAAATAATGGTGTCCTATCAGGAAGCGATCAAGGCGCTGCAATGCAGCGAGGGCGGGAGGGTCGTCCATATCGACGATATCGCTCCGAACATATACAACGCGGGATTCGAGATAATGGCCGAAGAGAACAGGCTCATGATAGGCCTCGAGAACGGCGACTCCTCGAAATGCATGGCCGCGCTTGCGGACATATTTGAAAAATATCCGAATTTCTATGAGCAGGAAAGCCTGTACTACAGGCTGATCGAGATGATGGTCGCGGCACATCGCGTCGCGATGGAAAACGGGATAAGCGACGAGAACGAACCCGGGCAATACATCAAACAGATCTTGGGCTGCAAATCCAAGAGCGAGTTCGAAAACACGTGCACGGAGAAGATAAGGCAAATCGCGGGGGCGATAGGCGCGAAAAAGAAGAGCAGCATCGGAGAAATAGTTGAAAAAGCGAACAGGATAATAAACGAAAGGTTCAATCAGGAACTGACGCTTGACGACATATCGAAGGAGTTGTACGTTAGCCCCCAGTATTTAAGCAGGCTGTATAAGAACGAAACGGGCGAAAATTTCATCGAAAGACTTACGGCGGTGCGGATCGAAAACGCGAAAAAACTGATGAAAGAGGGTGAGTATTCGATCAAGGAAATCTGCTATATGTCTGGTTACTGCGATCCGAACTATTTCAGCAGATTGTTCAAAAAGCATGAGGGGATATCCCCTTCAGCCTATCAAAAGCAGATCTGAAGGAGGTCAAATATGAAAAAAACAAATGTGAAAATAACAGTTATTTCAGTATTGGCCGCGCTTTTAATGATTGCATCCGGATGCGGGCCGGTTAAAACCGACGTCAAGGAAGACAAAACGCTGAAAATAGGGTTCATATATGAAACGGTAACCGTCGAGAGGTGGCAGCGCGACAGGGATATTTTCGTCGCGAAGGCGGAAGAACTCGGCGCGCAGGTAATCGTGAAGGACGCGTACGAGGACACCGACAGGCAGAGGGAAATTGGGATGGACATGATAAAGCAGGGCGTAGACGTGCTCGCCATCGTCGCTTTCGACAAAGACAGCCTAAAAGACCTCGTCAGCTATGCGCACGCGAACAACGTAAAGGTAATAGCTTATGACCGCATGATAAGAAACGCGGGGGTCGATTTTTACATATCTTTCGACAATGTCGAAGTCGGCCGTTTGATGGGAATATCCGCGACGGAGAAGGTCCCGAAAGGCAATTACATCGTTTTGAACGGGACCCAGAGGGACAATAATTCATACATGTTCAGGGAAGGCTACTACGGCGCGTTGAACCCGCTGGTGGAAAGCGGGGACATAAAGATAATAGGAGAGACCTGGATAGACGCGTGGCGCGACGAGGGCTCGTACGAGTACGTGAGCAAGATATTGAACAGCGGCGAGAACGTGGACGCGATAATCGCCGCGAACGATCAGCTCGCGGAGGGCGCGATAACGGCGCTGAGCGAAAACAGGCTTGCGGGTAAGGTTTTCGTCACCGGACAGGACGCCGAGCTCGGCGCGTGCCAGAGGATAGTCGAGGGGACTCAGGGGATGACGGTTTACAAGCCGATCAGCATACTCGCGGAGGGAGCCGCGGAAGTCGCCGTAAAAATGGCGAAGGGCGAGAATATCGGGCATTACGATTTGATATCGGACGGTACGAACAACGTTAGATGCAAAATATACCGGCCGATCCTCGTCACAAAGGACAATATAGACCAGACGGTGATAAAAGACGGATTTTTTACGGCCGAGCAGGTGTACGCCAACCTGCCGCAGGGCATTCGCCCGACGAACTGAAAGCCGTAAATGATATAAATTTCAAAAAGCATTTTTGAAAGGAGAAAACATGAAAGAATATTTTCCAAGCATCAAAAAGGTAGAGTTTACGCAGGACAGGTTCCGCGAAGGGCTTTTTTTCAGGAATTACAGGCCCGAGGAAAAAGTCGGCGGCAAGACGATGAAAGACCAGCTTAAATTCTCGATGGCTTACTGGCATACGATGTGCGGCGGCGGGAAAGACATGTTCGACCTCGACAGCGGTACGGCGCAGCGCCCCTGGCACGGGATCGCCGATTCCATGGAAACGGCGAGGGAGAAGGTCTACGCCGCGTTTGAGTTCATGAGCAAATTAGGGATCGGGTATTTCTGTTTCCACGACAGGGACATCGCTCCCGAAGGGAAAACGATGGCGGAGACGAACAAAAATCTCGACGAGATCGTTTCGCTGATAAAAAAGATGATAAACGAGACGGGGATCAAGCTTCTCTGGGGCACCGCAAACCTGTTTTCCAACCCGAAATTCACGTTCGGCGCCGCCACGAGCCCGAACGCGGACGTTTTCGCGTCGGCGGCCGCGCAGGTCAAAAAAGCGATGGAGATAACGAAGGAACTCGGCGGAGAAAACTATGTATTCTGGGGAGGCAGGGAAGGCTATGAAACGCTGCTGAACACGGACATGAAGCTCGAGCTCGACAACATGGCGCGCTTCATGCACATGGCGGTCGATTACGCGAAGGAGATAGGCTTCGAAGGCCAGTTCCTGATCGAACCCAAGCCGAAGGAACCCACGAAACACCAGTACGATTTCGACGTCGCTTCCGGCATAGCGTTCCTGAAAAGCTACGGCCTCGACAAGCACTTCAAGTTCAACATCGAGGCGAACCACGCGACGCTCGCCGGGCATACGTTCCAGCACGACCTTCGCGTGGCGAGGATAAACGGGATGCTGGGCTCGATAGACGCCAACCAGGGGGATCTTTTCCTCGGATGGGATACCGACCAGTTCCCGACGGACCTTTACAATACGACGCTTTGCATGTACGAAGTACTGATGATGGGCGGTTTCGACAAGGGCGGACTCAACTTCGACGCAAAAGTAAGGCGCGGCTCTTTCACGCCCGAAGATATGTTTTACGCTCACGTAGCGGGCATGGATTCGTTCGCGAAAGGGCTAAAGGTCGCCCAAAAGATGATCGACGACGGATTTCCTGAGAAATTCATCGAAAAAAGATATGAAAGCTATACGCGCGGGATAGGCGCCGACATAGTATCCGGAAAGGCCGATTTCAAATCGCTCGAGAAATACGCGCAGGGGTTGGGGCAGATCGTGAATAGCTCCGGAAAACAGGAATATCTCGAGGCGATCCTGAATCAGTACCTCTTGAGCGAATAGGAGGGACAAGTGAAATACATAGCGGGGATCGACGTCGGGACGACCGGCGTCAAGTGTATCATCATAGACGAGAAAGGCGGGGTGGTTTCTTCCGTGACGGAGGGCTATCCCTGCTACGCGCCCAAGCCGGGCTGGTCTGAACAGTATCCCGAAGACTGGTGGGAGGCTTCGAAAAAGGCGATGAAGGCGGCGGTCATGCAGTCGGGCGCGGACGGCGCGGATATAGTCGCGCTCGGTTTTTCGGGACAGATGCACGGACTCGTTGCCTTGGACGAAAACGGGAAAGTCATACGGCCGGCGATACTATGGAACGACCAGCGCACCGAAGCCGAATGCGAGGAGATAATCGCGGCGGCGGGCGGGCTTAGCGGGCTATTGAGTTATACGAACAACACGATGCTTACCGGGTATACCGGCGGCAAGATACTGTGGCTCAAAAAGAACGAACCCGATAACTTTCGCCGCATGGCCTCTTTCCTGATGCCCAAAGACTACGTGCGGTACCGCATGACGGCGCAAAAGGCGACGGACGTTTCCGACGCTTCGGGCACCGGACTGTTCGACGTCGAAAAGAGGATATGGAGCGACAGGCTCATCTCACTGCTCGGCTTCGACAAGGCGTGGTTCCCGAAGGCGTATGAATCCGACGAGCCGGCCGGGTATATAACGAAGGAAGCCGCCGAAGCGACCGGCCTCGCGCAGGGCACGCCGGCATACGCGGGAGGCGGCGACGCCGTGATACAGACGACGGGGATGGGGATAGTGAAGGAAGGGACCGTCGGCCTGATAATAGGAACGTCGGGCATAGTTTCGATGCCGCTCGACAGCTTTACGAGGAACGAGGGAGGCCTGCTCCAGTTCTTCTGCAACAACGACAGGAACAAATGGCAGGCGTTCGGCTGCCAGCTAAGCTCCGGAGGCTCGATCGAGTGGTTCAAAAATACGATGTACGAGCCGGGGGAAGGCTACGGGAAAATAAACGAGCAGGCGCAAGCAAGCCCCGCGGGAGCGAAAAAGCTTCTTTTCCTGCCTTATCTCACCGGAGAGCGCTGCCCGCACGCCGACCCGTACGCAAAGGGCGTATTCTTCGGGCTTACGGTAAGGCACGATAAAGGGGATATGGCGAGGGCCGTCATGGAAGGCGTTACTTTCGGGCTGAAGGAAATATTCGATCTCGTGATGAAGGCGAACCCCGCGCTGCGGCCCGAGGAAGTGATCTCCTCCGGCGGCGCGAGCAGGAGCAAAGTCTGGCGGCAGATACAGGCGGATATATTCGGACTGCCGGTCCGGACGCTGACCGGAGCCGCCGAGGGCGGAGCATACGGCGCGGCCGTCGTGGCCGGAGTCGGCGCCGGCATCTGGAAGGATATCGTCGAAGCCGCGCAATGCTTAAAGACGGAAACGCAGACCGAGCCGGTAAAGGAGAACGTACAGGTCTACAAGGAACTTTTCGGTATCTACAAAGGCCTTTACGAAGACTTGAAGGTCAGGATGCGCGAATTGGGCTAAGGCGTATTACGCAGCGAAAAGCCCGCGTCAATGGCATGGACGCGGGCTTTTTTCGGGAATACGCTTCGATGAGACGAAGAATACCCTGCGGGGCGGCGGTATTTCTTTAATGAGATGAGAATTAAGAAGATTCGCTTTATGTCCCCAAAGAGGATATCTTAGATCGTTGGGAACGGAGAAATCGGTTTGGCGGCTCTTTATTTCTGAAAGCCTTATAACGCAAGAGTCCGGCGAATGCCGGACATATCTGACATAATATGGCGGAGAAGGAGGGATTTGAACCCTCGCACCGGTAATTCCCGGTCTACTCCCTTAGCAGGGGAGCCCCTTCAGCCGAACTTGGGTACTTCTCCATTTGAACCGAACAAGGCTAATTATAAGAGAAATCCGTTCGTATTGTCAACCGAAACAATTCCGTATGCGAAAAGAGCAAAAATGCATGAAAATACAAAAAACACGTGTTGACAAAGCGCCGCGGAGTCTGATATATTCAATGAAAACGATGATGGAGACAATCGGGCCGTATTTTTGTTTTCAGAGAGCCGGTGGGAGGTGAAAACCGGCGGCGGGATACGGTTCCGCGTCACTCCGGAGCGCAAGCCGAATCGAGTAAGCTTTGCCGGCTAATCCCGTTAAAGATTTAGGGCTTGATTGAGAGCCTGAAGCGGCCTGTAAAAAGGCAAGGTGAGTGGTACCGCGAAGTTTTTGTAACTGCGTCTCTTCGGTTTATTGGAGGAGCACGCGGTTTTTTTATATATCGCGATAAAAACGGAAGGAGTATTTATGCGGCAGAGGATCATATCTTTCATCGTATCGAACCAGCCGGGCGTGCTTTGCAGGATATCCGGACTTATCAGCAGGCGCGGGTTCAATATAGACAGCATAACCGTGGGTGTGACGGACGATCCCTCGCTGTCCCGGATAACGATAGTGATGAACGCGGACGACGCGGTGATCGAGCAGGTTCTTAAACAGTTGGGGAAGCTGCTCGACGTCAAGGCGATAAAGGAGATACCGCAGTCGGGCGGAACGCTTCGTGAGCTCGCGCTTGTGAAAGTCAGCACGGCCGCCGGGGCGAACAGGAAAGACTTCATGGACGACGTGACGGCGCTTTGGGGGACCGTACTCGACATAGGCGAAAAGACGACTACGGTAGAGCTTATCGGGAATACGTCCTCGATAAACGAGGGAATAGAAGCGCTCAAAAAGTACGGGATCGCCGAGATCGCGCGTACCGGCATGGTCGCGCTCGAGTGCGGCGATTCGAGACTTCTTGACAAATAATAAAATTAATTTAAGGAGATATCAAAATGGCGAAATTGTTTTATCAGAGCGATTGCAAAAGGGAATACCTTGAAAACAAGAAAATCGCGATAATAGGCTACGGCAGCCAGGGGCATGCGCACGCGCTGAACCTGCACGATTCGGGATTCGACGTGGTCGTCGCGGACACGGATCCCGCCAAAAAGGCGCAGGCGGAAGAAAACGGCCTCACAGTTTTGCCGACGGCCGAAGCGGCCAAGCAGGCCGACGTCATCGTAATGCTGCTTAGCGACGACGTGCAGGCGAGGGTATACGAAGAATCGATAAAGCCGAACCTTAAAAAAGGCGATTATCTGATGTTCGCGCACGGATTCAATATCCATTACGGCCAGATACGCCCGCCGGCCGACGTGAACGTATTCATGATCGCGCCGAAAGGACCGGGGCACACCGTGCGCTCCCAATTCGTCGAGGGCAAAGGCGTGCCCTGCCTCATAGCGGTCCACCAGGATCCTTCGGGGGATACCGAAAAAGTCGCGCTTGCTTACGCTTTGGGCATAGGCGGAGCGCGCGCGGGCATACTGCAGACCACGTTCCGCGAAGAAACCGAGACGGATCTGTTCGGAGAACAGGCCGTGCTGTGCGGCGGAGTCACGGAGCTGATGAAAGCGGGATACGACACGTTAGTCGAGGCGGGATACGAGCCTGAAAGCGCGTATTTCGAATGCATACACGAGATGAAGCTCATTATCGACATGATAAACCAGGGCGGGTTTTCATACATGCGCTATTCCATAAGCGACACTGCGGAATACGGCGATTATATGACCGGAAGGCGAATAATAACCGAAGAGACCCGCAAGGAAATGAAAAAGGTGCTGCGCGAGATACAGGAAGGCTCCTTCGCGACTAAATGGATACTCGAAAACAAGGCGGGGCGCCCGAATTTCAACGCGATGAGAAGGCTCGAAAGCAGTCTTCCCGTCGAGAAAGTGGGCAAGGAGCTGCGCAAGATGATGCCGTGGCAGAAAGAGCCTCAGTATTGACGATAACAAAACCGGGGGGTCAGGGATGGCGACAAAAATAGAGATATTCGATTCGTCGCTGCGCGACGGGGCGCAGGCGCGCGGCATCAATTACTCGCTTACGGATAAACTGCATATGCTCGAACTTCTCGACGGGCTTGGGCTCGATTACATCGAGGCGGGGAATCCGGCTTCGAACCCGAAGGAAAGGCAGTTTTTTGAAGAAGCGGTAAAGGTGAAGCTCAAGAACGCGAAGCTCGTCGCGTTCGGAAGCACGAGGCGCAAGGACGCGTCGGTGGATAAAGACGCGGGGCTTTGCGCGCTGATGGAAGCGCGAACCGGAACGGTGGCGATCTTCGGCAAGGCATGGGACCTGCACGTCACAGACGTCATCTGCACGACCCTTGAGGAAAACCTCGCGATGATTTTCGAATCCGTGAGATACCTGAAGGAGAACGGCAGGGAAGTCATATTCGACGCCGAGCATTATTTCGACGGCTACAAGGCGAACCCCGGTTACGCTATCCGGGTGCTGAAAGCGGCGGCGGAGGGCGGCGCGGAAGTCATCGCGCTCTGCGACACTAACGGAGGCACGATGCCCAAAGACGCGCAGGCGGCTGTGCAGGCTGCCCTGGAGGCGGTGGACGTAAAGATAGGCGTCCATATCCATAACGATACGGAGCTCGCGGTCGCGAATTCGATACTCGCCGTCCAGTTGGGGGCGCGCCACGTGCAGGGGACTCTGTTAGGCTACGGGGAGCGCTGCGGGAACGCGAGGCTAAGCTCGATAATACCGAACCTTCAGCTTAAGCTCGGCTACGACTGCATAGGCGGCAACATCGTGAAGCTTTACGAAGCGGCGCGAGAAGCCGCGGAGATAACGAACCTTTCGTTCGACGAGACGCTCCCGTATGTCGGAAGGAACGCGTTCGCTCACAAGGGCGGCATGCACATCGACGCGCTTTGCAAGGCTTCCGGCTCGTTCGAGCATATCGACCCCTCGGCGGTAGGGAACAGCAGGGAGTTCCTGCTTTCCGAAGTGGCGGGAAGGAGCGCGATGGCGGCGAAGCTTCAGGACGAGTTCCCGGAGGTCGCCAAAGACAAGGAAAAAGTCGGCAGGCTGATGGAAAAGTTGAAGGAGCTCGAAAGCGAAGGCTTGAGTTTCGAGGGCGCTGAAAGCAGCTTTAGGATATTCGTGATGAAGGAACTGGGGCTGCACGAGCCTAAATTCTCGCTCGTTCATTTCAAGGTAAGCGACGAGCCGTCGCACGAGAACACTTTCGGAGTATACGCGGTAGTAAAAGTGGACGTCGGCGGACAGACCCGCATGGCTGCGGCGGAAGGCGTCGGGCCCGTAAACGCGCTCGACAAGGCGCTCCGCGAGGCGCTGGGGGCGTTCTTCCCGGTGCTCAACAAGGTGACGCTCACCGATTACAAGGTTAGGGTGTTGAACACCAACGCCGCGACCGCGGCGAAGGTGCGCGTCGTAATCGAGTCGAGCGACGGAGTAAACTCGTGGCGCACGATGGGGGTTTCGACGGACGTGATAGAGGCGAGCCTTTTCGCGCTGATCGACTCGATAGACCATCTTCTTTTCGACTGAAAAAAAGCCGGCGGAAGAGACGCGAAATCACAGACGGCGGCAACAAAATGTAAGGAGGTATCAAATGATAAGCGACAGCGTAAAAAAAGGCGCCGACAGAGCGCCCCACAGGTCTTTGTTCAAGGCGATGGGATTTACAAACAATGAGCTTGACCGCCCGCTCGTGGGCGTCATCCACGCGGCGAGCGACATAGTGCCGGGGCACATACATCTCGACAAGGTCGCGAAAGCGGTGGCCGACGGTATCAGGATGGCGGGAGGGACGCCGGTGCTGATGCCTTCGATAGGCATATGCGACGGTATCGCGATGGGGCACGCCGGAATGAAATATTCGCTCGCGTCGAGGGAGCTTATCGCAGACTCGGCGGAGTCGATGATAATGGCGCACGGTTTCGACGCGGTGGCGTTCGTTCCCAACTGCGACAAGATAATACCGGGGATGCTGATGGCCGCCGCGCGCGTGAACAGGCCTTCGATATTCGTCAGCGGCGGTCCGATGCTGCCCGGAAGGGATCTGTGCGGGGCGGAAGGGAGTCTGTCGAACCTTTTCGAGGCCGTAGGCACCTACAAGGCGGGGAAGATGAGCGACGAGGAGCTTGAAAGCCTCGAAAACTCGCTGTGTCCCGGATGCGGCTCCTGCGCCGGGATGTTCACCGCGAACAGCATGAACTGCCTTACGGAAGCGTTGGGCATGGCGATGAAAGGCAACGGCACGATACCCGCGGTCAGCGCGGACAGGATAAGGTTGGCGAAATCGAGCGGGGAGCAGCTCATGAAGCTTCTGGAGATGGATCTTCGTCCGCGCGATATAATGACGGCCGAAGCGTTCGAGAACGCCATAAGGGTCGACATGGCGATAGGGTGCTCAACGAATTCGGTTCTCCACCTCGCGGCGATCGCGAACGAGTGCGGGTTCGCGCTCGATCTCGATACCGTGGACAGGATAAGCGGCGAGACGCCTAACCTTTGCAAGCTGGATCCCGCGAGCAGGATGCATATAACCGACCTGCATTACGCGGGCGGGATATACGCCGTCATGAACCTGCTGAACGAAAACGGGCTTTTGAACGCAAAAGCCATGTGCGTCGGCGGCGTTACGATCGGCGAGGCGGTAAAGGGAAGCGCTGTGCTCGACTCAAAGGTCATAAGGCCTTTTAGCGACCCGTACTCGAAGCAGGGAGGGATAGCGATACTGCGCGGCAATATCGCGCCGGACGGCAGCGTGGTCAAACAGTCCGCGGTCTCTCCCGAAATGATGAGGCACGTAGGCCCGGCCCGCGTTTTCGACAGCGAGGAAGAGGCGATAAAGGCGATATACGCAAAAGAGATAAAAAGCGGCGACGTCGTCGTCATAAGGTACGAAGGGCCTTCGGGAGGCCCCGGGATGAGGGAGATGCTTTCTCCGACGTCCGCGCTGTCCGGGATGGGGATGGACAAGGAAGTCGCGCTGATAACGGACGGAAGGTTCAGCGGCGCGACGCGCGGGGCGGCGATAGGCCACGTCTCGCCCGAAGCCATGGCCGGAGGGGTCATAGCGGTGATAGAAGAAGGGGACAAAATTGAGATAAACATACCCGAAAGAAGGATAGATCTGCTCGTTGACAAGAATATCATCGAGCAACGGCTAAAAAATCTGAAGAAGCGCGAACCAAACGTAAAGACGGGATGGCTGTCGAGATACGCGAGGCTCGTCTCGTCCGCGGACAAGGGAGCGATATTGCGCTAAAGGGGGTACCGGTATGGAAATGAACGGCGTGCAGATAATACTCGAGTGTCTTAAAAGAGAGAAAGTGGACACCGTGTTCGGGTTCCCGGGCGGAAAGGTGATAAGGCTTTACGACGGCCTGTACAGGGAAAAAAGCATCCGGCATATCGAATCCGCGCACGAGCAGGGCGCGGCTCACGCGGCGGACGGATACGCGCGGGCTTCCGGAAAGGTAGGGGTCTGTATAGCGACTTCGGGGCCGGGCGCCACGAATCTCGTGACCGGAATCGCGACCGCGTATATGGACTCGACTCCGCTGGTGGCGATAACCGGCAACGTTCCGGGAAGCCTTCTCGGGCGCGACAGTTTCCAGGAAGTCGATATAATGGGCGTCACGATGCCGATAACGAAGCATAATTACCAGGTCAGGGACGCGTCCAAGATATCAGAAGTCTTTCGGGAGGCTTTCGCGTTCGCGAAAAGCGGAAGGCCGGGGCCGGTGCTCATCGACGTGACGGACGACACCTTTTCCGCGAAGTGCGATTACTCCGAGCCGGACGGCCGGCTCGATCTGCAGCCGAAGTTTTCCGACCTGCTCCTGGACGAAATCTGCGATCTTATTTCAAAGGCGCAAAGGCCGGTCATACTCGCGGGAGGAGGGGTCGTCATATCCGGAGCGGGGGACGAGCTTTTCGAGCTCGCCGAGAAAATAGACGCTCCCGTCGCGACGACCCTGATGGGAACCGGCTCTTTCCCGGGGACGCACAGGCTTTGCACCGGAATGGTGGGTATGCACGGAACGAAGGCGAGCAACATGGCTCTCCAGAACTGCGACCTGCTCATAGTCCTCGGCGCGAGGTTTTCCGACAGGGTGACCGGAGACGCGAGCAAGTTCGCCTCGCACGCGAAGATAATACAGATAGACATCGACGCTTCAGAGATAAACAAAAACATATCCACAGACGTGCACGTCGTTGCGGACATCAGGTACGCGCTTGAACGCGTCATAAAGGCGGCTCCCGAAAAAAGGCACGATCAATGGGTGCGCAGCGTGGGAGAGTGGAAGGCGGAAAACGAGGCGCACATACCGGCCGGCCATGTTCCGAAGAAAATTTTGGAAACGATCGGCGGAATGCTCGGCGAGGATACCGTGATAACCACCGACGTGGGGCAGCACCAGATGTGGACGGCGCAGTATTACCCGTTCAAGAAGCACAACAAGTTCATTACCTCCGGCGGATTGGGCACGATGGGGTTCGGGCTTGGCGCCGCGATAGGCGCGCAGATTGCGAATCCGAAAAAGCGCGTCGTCCATATCACCGGAGACGGGAGTTTCCGGATGAACCTTATCGAGATGGCGACCGCGGTAAGGTATAACGTGCCCGTTATAACGGTTCTGATGGACAACAGGACGTTGGGGATGGTGCGCCAGTGGCAGACGCTTTTCTTCGAGCGAAGGCATTCGGAGACGACGCTGCCCGAGCTGGATTTCTGCGCCATCGCGAAAGGCTACGGCTATTTCGCTCAGAAAGTATCCGACGCGCAGGAGTTCGGGAAAGCGTTCGCGGCGGCTCTCGAAAAAGGCTCGCCGGCGCTCATACACTGCGTGATAGATCCCGACACGATGGTCCTTCCGATGGTGGCGCCCGGCGCGTCGATAGACAAAATAGTGATGAGCATTTCGTGATCACGCGAAGGGAACGCCCCGCGCCGCTCCGCGCGTAGGCAACGCCCCCCCGTGCCGTTCATCCCATAAATTTTACGGAACAGCACAGGGGCTGTTCCCTACGGTTCGTGCGGCGTAGGGAACGACCCCTGTGTCGTTCCGGTTTGCGGCCCACCGTACCGTTCCGTATAACGGCCTCCGCGCCGTTCCGGATTGGGAACGATCATTAAAATATCATGAAAACTCTGCAAAGCATAATCGACGAGAGCGAAAACATAGTGTTTTTCGGCGGCGCGGGAGTGTCCACCGAGAGCGGAATACCCGATTTCCGAAGTGCGGACGGGCTTTACAGCGAGCGTTACGAATACCCTCCCGAAGAGATGCTTAGCCATCCTTTCTTTATACGGCATACCGCCGAATTCTTCGATTTCTACAGATCGAAGATATTGCATCTTGACGCGAAGCCGGGCGAAGCCCATAAGAAACTTGCCGCGCTCGAAAAAGCCGGAAAGTTGAGCGCGGTCATAACGCAGAACATCGACGGGCTGCACCAGAAGGCGGGAAGTGTAAACGTGCTCGAGCTGCACGGCTCGGTTTACAGGAATTACTGCGTGAAGTGCGGCCGCGGATACGGAATCGAACATATCGTTGACTGCGGCGGTATCCCCGAGTGCGCCTGCGGGGGCGTAGTCAGGCCGGACGTGGTGCTGTACGGGGAAAACCTGGACCCGGACACGATGGAATCGGCCGCCGGATACATATCGGCCGCCGATACTCTCATAGTAGGCGGCACTTCGCTTTCGGTATATCCGGCGGCTGGTCTTATCCGCCTTTTTCGCGGCGCGAACCTCGTACTTATAAACAAAACGCCCACGCCGTACGACGGCAGGGCGAACCTCGTCATAAACTCCGGGATAGGCGAAGTATTTTCGAAAATCCGGATTTAAAACAACCTTCAAATCGGCAAAGAATGCATAGGCGAGCGTACCGGACAGGCAAAAACGGCTTTTGCCGGTTGCCCATTATATCCCATGCCTTTTTCTTTGTTTTTCGCGCGCGGTTGGCCGCCCTTTTTTTGCGCGTGCGTAAGCGGGCGGGTCTGCGGGCAACACGGCAGTCAATCCCTTTTTGCCCGGGGCATATAATATTTCGGGCCGTAATAAACCGTTTGGCTGTGAATATACATATCCTAAAAGAGGTGATATGCATGTTCAAAAGAAAAAGCAGCGTAAAAAGGCTGCTGGTATCGAACATCGGGGTCGCGGTAATAATAGCATTCGTATTCATGTGTGCTTTTTCACCGTTCGATCTTTCGTTTTTAAACATTGGCCCCGCGATGAAAGGCAATACCGGAGGGAACAACGTCGCGCTTCAGCTTTCGGTGGACGAAGACAGCGACGTTTTGAGATACATCGAAGTTCTTAAGGAAGCGGGGGCGACCGCGACGTTTTTCTTCCCGGAGCATGTATACCTAAGCAACGGCGCGATCATAAAATATGTAATCGACAGCGGGAACGGAGCAGGCTATTACGTAAGCGGCGGGAGCGGCAGGCTTTCGTTTTATCTTGGAGGCGGCGTGAGCATACCGGTTATGAGCTATATATCCGGAAGCGGAGCGAGGCAGGTGTGCCCGTCGATCGACTTGCCGAATTTGAACAGGCGCAACGAATGGGAACGCGTGCTTAAGGAGAACCTCGCGGGGGATATGTTCATAAACGCCGACGCCGACAACGATTATGAAGGCCTGAAAAAAATAGTTCAAATTATACGCGATAAAGGTTATACTATCATGAAGATGGATCAGATGCTTTAAGGAGAAACGAATGATTAAGACTTTGGACAACGGCATCCGGATTACGGCGCGGCGCATCCCGCACTATAATTCCGTCGCCGTGGGAGTCTGGGTAAAAACCGGCTCGACATGCGAGACGCCCGAGGAAAACGGGATTTCGCACCTCATCGAGCACATGCTTTTCAAGGGCACGCAAAACAGGACGGCTAAGCAGATAGCCGTCGACATGGACAGGATAGGCGGGCAGATAAACGCTTTCACGTCGAAGGAATGCACCTGTTACCACGCGCGCGTGGTGCCCGACAAGACCGACGTCGCGTTGGACGTGCTCGCGGATTTGTTCCGGAACTCCGTGCTCGACGAAAACGAGTTGGAGAAGGAAAAAGGGGTGGTGCTCGAAGAGATCGCGATGGTGAACGACGACATCGAAGAGCTCACCCACGAAAAGATATCAGAGCTGTTTTTCACCGGCACGACTCTTTCGAAGCCGATCCTCGGCACGGCGGAAAACATAAAAAGGTTCACGAGGGACGATCTTATAAGCTATATCGAAAGGCATTATTATCCCGCCAACGTGGTGATATCCGCGGCGGGCGGGTTCGACGAGGAGCGGCTTTTGGACTCGATCGAAGAGCGTTTCGGGGATTACGCGCGCGGAGGGAAGAAGGAGAAAAGCGAGTGCGACTCGCCTTTTTCGCCGGAGCCGAGGCGCCTTTTTATTGCCAAGGAAGCGGAGCAGACGCACCTTTGCCTTGCGTTTCCGGGATGCACTTTCGCGGACGACGAGAGGTTCTCGCTCTCCGTGCTGAACAACATATTGGGCGGCGGCATGAGCTCGAGGCTTTTCCAGTCCATCAGGGAGGAAAAGGGGCTCGCGTACTCGGTTTATTCGTATCCTTCGATATACAGCTTCGCGGGGATGTTTTCGCTTTACGCGGGAACGACCGCCGTCAATGCCGACAACGTCGTTTCGCTGATGAAAAAGGAGCTGGACAGGCTCAAAAAGGAAAGGATATCCGAAGCGGACTTCATTCAGGGGAAAGACCAGCTTCGCGGCAATTACGTGCTGTCTATGGAAGGAAGCAACGCGCTTATGAGCGCGATGGGGAAATCGCTGCTGCTGCTCGACGAGATATACGACGAGGAGGAAACGATAAAAAAGATCGAATCCGTCAGTCTCGACAGGGTGAACGCGCTGATAGACAGGATATTCGAATACCCGAAGATGTCCGCCGTCTTCGCCGGAAACATAGAAAAAAGAAGCGAGATAGAAAAAGAGCTGGAAGGTTTCAATGGACAAGCTTGAGAACATATTCAGGCTGCAGCGCATGTTCGACGACGAGCTCGCGAAAAAACGCGGCCTTGAAGGCATCCCGATGGAGCTATGGATACAAAAAGAGACGCTCGCGGTATTGTCCGAGCTTGCGGAGCTTATCGACGAGGTCAATTTCAAATGGTGGAAGAACGAAAAACCGGTCGATATGGACAAGGTGAAGGAGGAGCTCGTGGACATACTTCACTTCTTCGTCAGCATGTGCATAAAGACCGGCATGGACGCGGACGAGCTTCATGGCAGGTATCTCGAAAAGAACAGCGAGAACTTCGCGAGGCAGGACGGCAGGTCCGCGAAGGAAGGCTATCGGGCATAACGGGCGCCGGTATCGCCGCTGTTCGCACCGCGGGTCGAGAAAGTCTGTGAGGTTGACACATGGATAAAAAGGTCGTGCTTACGGGAGGGGGGACCGCGGGGCATGTCACGCCCAATCTCGCCATCATCCCGAAGCTTAAGGAAAAAGGCTATGAAGTCGAATATATCGGCACGAAGGAAGGGATGGAGAACGCCATCGTTTCCGAAGCCGGCGTGCCTTTCCATGCCGTGAGCGCGGGGAAGCTGAGGCGCTATTTGAGCATGAAAAACCTCACGGATCCGTTCAGGATGCTTAAAGGGATATCGCAGTCGAAGAAGATATTGAAAAGCATCAATCCGTGCGCCGTGTTTTCAAAGGGCGGGTTCGTGGGCGTACCGGTGGTGTTAGCCGCGCGGCGGCTGAAGATCCCCGTCGTGCTGCATGAGTCCGACTATACTCCGGGGCTCGCCAACAGGATCTGCATACCGCGCGCGCAAAAGATATGCGTTTCGTTCAAGTCAACTTTAAAGCACATACCGGAAGGCAAGGGGGTATACACGGGGCTTCCGATAAGGAGCGAGCTGCTCGAAGGCGACAGGGAGCGCGGCTTAAAGCTCTGCGGATTCAAGGGAGAAAGGCCTGTGCTGCTTATAATGGGAGGCAGCACCGGCGCGCGCGCTTTGAACGAGCTTGTGGACGCGGCGATGCCCGGCATACTTGCCAAATTCGACGTGATCCACATCAGGGGGAACGAAAACCTGCTTTCCGGCCTTGTCCCGCCGGGATACAGGCAGTTCGGGTTCGCGGGGCGCGAGCTTGCGGACATCTACGCCGCGTCGGACATAGCGGTGTCGCGCGCGGGAGCGACCGCGGTGTTCGAGTTGCTTGCGCTGAAGCTTCCGGCGCTGCTGATACCGCTGCCCAAGTCGGCGAGCAGGGGAGACCAGATACAAAACGCGCGGTATTTCGAGCGGAACGGGTTTTCTCATTCGGCGGATCAGGAAAAGCTCTGCCCGGACGCGCTGCTTGGCGAGATAAACAGGCTTTACCGGGACAGGGAAAAGCTCCGCGCCGCGATGGAGCGCGATGCGGCCGCCGACGCGGCGGCGAACGTCGTGAAAGTCATCGAAGATGCGTGCGCAAGAGCTTGAGGCGCTGTTAAGCGCGTACCGCGCCGGGAGCGGCGCCGAAAAGAAAGAAATAAGGGAACTGATTTCCAAATCGCCGGGCGCCGAAAAAGAGATCTTCAAAATGACGCGCGGCGCCGATATGCGGGCGGCGCTTCGGCTCCTCTGCGACATCTGCAGAAAGAAAAAACACAAGGAGGCGCTAAAGCCGCTTGTGATAGAAGACGCGGACAGGCTGCTGTCGGTTCCGGACGCGAAGGCGAGGAAGAGCGCGTGCGAGCTTATAGGAGCCTGCGCGGCCGAGGAATGCGCGGGGAAGCTAACGGAGGCGCTCAAAAACGAGCGGATACGTTTCGTCAGGCCTTCGATAATACTCGCTCTGGGCAACACCAAGGAGCCTGCGAAATACCTAAAGGATTTTGAGATAGAGCCCGGAGAGGAAAAGCACGCGCGCGAAGAGGCGGAGGCGCTTAAAAAAGCGCTTGCGCCGCGCGGAGGATCCCGCGGGAAAACAAACTACAGCTTTCCCGAATGGTGCGCCGCGACATATGTAAGCGCGGAGGCGTTAAAGGAAGAGCTCGCCGCCTTTGGCAGGAGCTTTCGAAAAAGCGCGTTATTAAAAGACGCGCTGGAAATAAGAACGCAGGATTTGAAAGGGCTGCGCTGCTACGCCGACGCCCTTTTTTATATAGGCGGCGCCGATGATTTCAAAGAGGCGGCGGACAGGCTCGGCGAAATCGGCTGCCGCGGCCTTTTCTACCGGATCGAAACGGGGCTTTTGAAGCCGGAGGAAAGAAGGGAGACTATAAGCCTTATATCGCGCGGACTCGCGGCTTACGGATATACCGACAGCCCGTCGTCGTATTCTTTCGAGATACGCGTCATTGACGGGAGGATGTTCGCGGTTTTCCCGGACGACAGGTTCTCTTACAGGAAGGCGTCCGTGCCGGCGGGCATAAACCCCGTCGCCGCCGCGAGCATAATGCGGCTCTGTTACCCGTATTTTACCGACGGCGCGAAGGTCCTCGACCCTTTCTGCGGGAGCGGCACGATGCTGATCGAAAGAGGGCTTATTAAAAATGCGCTTTCGCTTACGGGGGTCGACATATCGGCGCGCGCCGTAAAAGCCGCGAACGAGAACAGGAAGGCGAGCGGCGTAAAGTTTTCGCTTATAAGAGCGGATATTCTCGATCATAAGGCGGGCGGATACGACGAGATAATTTCAAACATGCCGTTCGGGCTTAGGGTCTTGGGGCATAAGCAAAATATTAAGCTCTATCACGGGTTTGCGGCGAAGCTTGATAGCCTGCTCAGCGAAAACGGGCGCGCGTTTTTGTTCACGCAGGAAAAAACGCTGCTCAGGGAGGCCGTCGGAGCAACGAAGAGATTTAAAATAATAAGGGAAGTAACCGTAGGCACGGGGGGGCTTTGCCCGTCTTTGTTCGTTATCGAAAGGGGTAAAAACGCATGAGCGAATTCGTTACTTTGGGAGAGCTTTTGATCGATTTTACGCCCGCGGGGGAAAAGAACGCTCAGCGGCTCTATATGCGCAACGCGGGAGGAGCGGTAGCGAACGTCGCCGCCGCGCTGGCGGGTTTTCGCGTAAGCGCGGCGTTTTTGGGAATGGTCGGGAACGATGCTTTCGGAAGGTATCTCGAGCGGGTTCTGCGGGACAAAGGGGTGGACACGAAAGGTCTCGTTTTTTCGGACCAGTATAATACGACGCTCGCGTTCGTGGACATCGGCGCGGACGGCGAAAGGGATTTCACGTTTTACCGGAAGCCCGGCGCGGACACGATGTACGACAAAAGCCTTATTAATTTCGACGTTTTTAAAGACGCCCGCGTGTTCCATTTCGGGTCGCTTTCGCTTACGAACGAACCGGCGAGGTCCGCTACGTATGAGGCGGCGAAGTTCGCGAAAAGCCGCGGTACCGTCGTTTCATACGATCCCAATTACCGCGCGCCTCTTTGGGAAAGCGAACGAAGCGCGAAGGAACAGATACTAAAAGGCTTGGAGTACGCCGACATCTTAAAAATCTCGGATTCGGAGGCGTTTTTGCTGTTCGGAGACATGCCGCACGGGGAAGCGGCGGAAAAGCTGCTCAAGAAAGGCGTAAAACTCGTATTCATAACGCTCGGGAGCCGCGGCGCGCTGTACGCGAACGCTTCGTGCATGGGAACGGTGAAAGCGTTCGCCGCGAACGCGGTCGACACGACCGGAGCGGGCGATTGCTTCACCGCCGCGGCGTTGTACGGATTGTTAAAATGCGGCAAGGCGCCGGATAAGATCGCCGCCGGGGAACTGCGGGAGATCACGCGGTTCGCCTGCGCCGCCGCGTCCGTATGCGTCGAAAGCCCGGGAGGGATACCTTCGATGCCGTCGCTTGGACAGGCCATAAAAAGGCTCGGCAGGGAACCGGGGTTTTACGCGCCGGCAGTTGACAACGATATATTAAACAATTAAGATTTATTAAACAATTGCTCACCGAAAGGCGGTCGTAAAAATGCGTAACAAGGAAATAAGCGAGGGTCTGGCTTTCGACGACGTATTGATTGTGCCGAGAAAAAGCGCCGTTACGCCGTCCGAAGTGTCGGTAAAGACGAGGCTTACGAAAACGGTGAGCCTCAATATCCCGATACTTAGCGCCGCGATGGACACCGTTACGGAGTCGAGGCTCGCGATAGCGATCGCGAGGGAGGGCGGAATCGGGATAATACACAAGAACATGTCCATCGAGGAACAGGCTTCGAACGTGGACAAGGTGAAGCGGAGCGAGCACGGGGTTATAACCGACCCGTTCTTCCTGTCTCCGGAGCACCGCATCTCGGACGCGAACGAACTTATGGCAAAATACAGGATATCCGGCGTGCCCATAACGAAGGACGGGAAGCTCGTGGGTATCCTTACCAACAGGGATTTAAGGTTCGAAACGGATTATTCGCGCCGCATAAGCGAAGTGATGACTTCGAAAAACCTCGTTACCGCCCCCATAGGGACGACGCTCGCGGAAGCTCAGGAGATATTGGGGAGGCACAAGATAGAAAAGCTCCCGCTCGTGGACGAAAACGGGATGCTCAAAGGGCTCATAACGATAAAAGACATTGAGAAAGCGATACAGTACCCGAACTCGGCTAAGGATAAAAACGGCAGGCTGCTCGCCGGGGCGGCTTTGGGGCCGACCGCGGACATGCTCGAGCGCGCGGCGGCGCTCGTCGCGGCTAAAGTGGACGTTGTCGCGCTCGATACCGCGCACGGACATTCGAAGGGCGTGCTGGAAGCCGTCGAGAAGCTAAAGAACGCATTCCCGGATCTGCAGGTCATCGCGGGGAACGTGGCGACTCCGGAGGGCACGGTAGACCTTATCAAGGCGGGCGCCGACTGCGTGAAGGTCGGCATGGGCCCCGGCTCGATATGCACGACGCGCGTAGTCGCGGGGATAGGAGTGCCCCAGTTTACCGCCGTTTTGCGCTGCTCGGAGGCCGCCGACAAATACGGGATAAGCGTTATCGCGGACGGCGGGATAAAGTTTTCCGGAGACATAACGAAGGCTCTCGCGGCGGGAGCTTACGCGGTCATGATAGGGAGCCTGCTTGCGGGAACCGAAGAAAGCCCGGGAGAAACGGAGATATATCAGGGGAGGAGCTTCAAGGTATACCGCGGGATGGGTTCGGTAGGCGCGATGCAGAAGGGCAGCAAAGACAGGTATTTTCAGGAAAACAACGAGAAGCTCGTTCCGGAGGGGGTCGAAGGAAGGGTGCCGTTCAAGGGGCCGCTCAGCGACACGATATTCCAGCTCATCGGCGGGCTTAAATCAGGGATGGGATACTGCGGAGCGTCGAATATCGACGAACTGAGGAACAACGCGACGTTCGTTCGAATCACTAACGCGGGGCTCGCCGAGAGCCACGCGCACGACATATATATAACGAAAGAAGCCCCAAATTACACCGGAAGGCCGTAAAAAGTGAGAGAAACGATATTGGTGCTCGATTTCGGAGGGCAGTACAACCAGCTCATTGCGCGCAGGGTAAGAGACCTGCGCGTGTACGCCGAGATACTTCCGTACGACGTCCCGCTTGAAAAAATAAAGGAATACGGGCCGATAGGGATAATATTCACCGGCGGGCCTAGCAGCGTGACCGACGGCGGCGCTCCGCGCTGCGACGAACGCATTTTTCGCGCGGGGATACCCATACTTGGCATCTGCTACGGCGCGCAGCTGATGGGGCAGGCGCTTGGAGGAAGCGTCAGGCGCGCGGAAAAGCGCGAGTACGGCAAGGCGGACATACGGCACGACACGAGCTGCGCTCTTTTTAAGGGAGTGGACGAGGAATCGGCGTGCTGGATGAGCCATACTTATTACGTAGACGAACCCCCGCCGGGGTTCAAAACCGTGGCGCGCACTCCGAGCTGTCCCGTCGCGGCGTTCTGCGACGAGGAGAGAAAGCTCTACGCCGTGCAGTTCCACCCCGAGGTCGTTCATACGAGGTTCGGAAACGAGATACTTAAGAATTTCCTGTACAACGTGTGCGGCGCGGGCGGCGGCTGGACTATGGAGAACTACGCCGAGACCGCTGTTGAGGAACTGAAAAAGAGGATAGGGGACAAGAAGGTGCTTCTCGCGCTGTCAGGCGGAGTCGACTCGTCGGTCTGCGCCGTGCTTATCAACAAGGCGGCGGGGAAAAACCTGACCTGCATATTCGTGGATCACGGGCTGCTCCGCAAGGGCGAGGCCGAGCAGGTAAAAAAGGTTTTCCGTGACGAGTACGACATAAACCTTATATGCGCCGACGCGTCGGAAAGGTTTTTAAAAAAGCTCGAAGGCGTCGCCGAACCCGAAAAAAAGAGGAAGATAATCGGCGGGGAGTTCATACGCGTATTCGAGGAGGAAGCGAAAAAAATTGGCAAGGTCGATTTCCTCGCGCAGGGGACGATCTACCCCGACGTGATAGAGTCCGGCAAGGGGCACGCCGCGACGATAAAGAGCCATCATAACGTCGGCGGCCTTCCGGACAGCGTCGATTTCGAGGAGATAATAGAGCCGCTTCGCGATCTGTTCAAGGACGAGGTTCGCGCGTTGGGCGAGTCGCTCGGGATGCCGCGCCATATCGTCTGGAGGCAGCCGTTCCCCGGCCCCGGGCTCGCGATAAGGATAATCGGGGACGTGACGAAAGAGAAGCTGTCCATACTGCGCGAGGCGGATTTCATACTTCGCGACGAGATCGAAAAAAACGCTCTCGACGGCGAGATATGGCAGTATTTCGCGGTCCTTACCGGTATGCGCAGCGTGGGGGTCATGGGCGACGAGAGGACGTACGATTACACGATTGCGCTTCGCGCAGTTACGAGCGTCGACGGCATGACCGCCGACTGGGCGAGGATACCGTACGGAGTGCTCGAAAGGATAAGCAACCGCATCGTAAACGAGGTTAAGCACGTAAACAGGGTCGTTTACGATATTACGAGCAAGCCTCCCGCGACGATAGAGTGGGAGTGACGCCGGAGGCTGCTGGGCGGATTGAAATTTCACCGCGCGCCGTTTGACATATCATATGATGGGCTGTATAATAAAACCGCCGCATGAAGCGGCAAAGCCGTTCGCATGAAGCGGGAGGTTCGTTGAAGGGCGCTTTTAATTTAGGGCAATCAGGAAGGTTGTAGGTACGCAGAAGCGGATCGTACAATCTTTTTTATATGCTTTGGCGCATAGAATTTATTATTATAACGGAGGGTTTTATATGGCGTGTTTTGCGGCTCCGCTCGTCGAGGCGGTCGTAGTCTCGATCGTAAAGAAGAACGCGGAGAAGAAGGAGAAAAAGGCGGTTTGCGCCGGCAGCGTTAAGCCGGAGGCTCAGGGCATTCCTTTCAGCAGGAAGCTCGGCTGGCTTTCAAAGATGCTTTGGGGCGGGAGTTTCCTGCTGGCGATCGAGCATATCTGGCACGGCGAGGTGGTCCCGTGGCCGCCGTTTCTGACGGCTATGAACAATCCCGCCGACATCGGGCCGATGCTTACCGAGGTCGCGACGGTAGGGGTAACGATGGCGGTACTCGTTACGGCAGTCTGGGGCGTAATGGTGTTAGTCTGCAACCGCATCGAGCGCAGGGCTAAAAAGGCGGCAGCGGCCGAAGCGGTAACGGAGGTTTGACCGTGTGCCTTTTGATAACGGCGTTCGCCGCGGTCGCGGCTACGATCGTCTGGTATTTCAAAGCGAACAATAGAGAGCTAAGATTAGGCGCGCTGGCGCTGATGTACTGGGGCGCGGCGCTCATGTGGCTCGTCGATTCGTTCTTCTGCGCCGCTGAAGGCGAGCCGTTCTTCGACGTTTCCGCTTCCGACGCGCTTTTGGGGCTCGTGATAGTTCTCTGCGGCCTTGTCGCGTGGCTTGTCATGCTTCTTGCGGGCGATCCCAAAAAAGTGTTCAAAACGTTTCGTCAAAAGAATTGATAAGCGGATAAAAGGCGCAAAGCGAAGCGTCGGCCGCGAACCGGGGACGCTTCGCTTTAAATTTAAAAAGCCGGAGAAAAGTGCATTATGGTTTCAAAGGTGACGCGCGATGAGAACGCGCAAGCTTTGAAAGCGCTTGACGGTTTTTTCGCGGGCAACCCCAAGGCGGCTCTGGCGCTTTCCGGAGGAGCGGATTCGTCGCTGCTGCTGCACGCGGCGATAAAGGCGGGCTGCGACGTAAAACCGTATTTCGTCAAGTCCCAATTCCAGCCGCGCTTTGAGCTCGACGACGCTCGAAGGCTTTGCGGGGAGTTGGGGGTGGCCTTATCCGTAATAGAAGCCGATATATTGAAGGATAAAACGGTCGCGGCGAATACTCCCGACAGGTGTTACCGCTGCAAAAAGCGCATTTTCGGGCTGATAAAAAAGGCCGCCGCGGCCGACGGCTATGCTCTCGTGATCGACGGAACGAACGCGTCCGACGACGAAAACGATCGCCCCGGCATGGCCGCGCTTCGCGAGCTTAAAGTGCGCTCGCCGCTTTTGGAATGCGGCATTACGAAGGCGCAGGTAAGGCATATTTCGCGCGCCCGCGGCCTTTTTACCGCGGATAAGCCGTCTTACGCGTGCCTCGCGACGCGCGTGCCCGCGGGGAGGCCGATAACGGAGCAGATACTCGGGCGTATAGAGCGCGCGGAAAACTCGCTTTCCGCCATGGGATTTTTCGATTTTCGGGTGCGCGTCATAGGGGACGCGGCGCGGCTCCAGCTTCCGGAGGCGCAGTTGGAGGCGGCGCTTCATCAGAGGGAACGCATAAAAGAGGCGCTGGCGGCGGAATTTTCTTCGGTGCTGCTGGATTTGGAATCAAGATAAACCTTAGAGGGGGCTCATATGGGTCAGCGGGAAATACTTCGTATCTTGGAACAGGTAGGAAGCGGCGCGGTTTCCCCCGGGGAGGCGCTGCTTAAGCTCAAAACGGAGCCTTTCGAGGATTTGGGGTTTGCGAAGATCGACCATCACCGGGCGCTGCGTCAGGGCGTGCCCGAAGTCATATACGGCGGCGGAAAAACGGCGGAACAGATAAATGCAATCGTTTCTGCGATGCTTAAAAAAGAAAAGCGCGCGGTCCTTATAACGAAACTGGCTCCGGAGGCGGCGGAGGAAATAAAACGCGCTCATCCGATTCGCTATGACGAAACAAGCCGGATCGGCATGATAGGAGAGTTCCCCGAACCGGACGGCAAAGGGAAGATACTGATAGCGACGGGCGGAACGAGCGACATACCGGTGGCGGAGGAGGCGGCTCTTACGGCGCGGATGCTTGGGAACGAGGTCGAAAGGCTTTACGACGCGGGCGTGGCGGGGCTGCACCGGCTTCTTTCGCACCTCGGAGAAATCATGAGCGCGAGCGTGATAATAGCCGTGGCGGGGATGGAGGGGGCGCTGGCGAGCGTCATCGGAGGCCTCGCGTCCTGCCCGGTCATCGCGGTGCCGACGAGCGTCGGATACGGGGCAAACTTCGGCGGCGTGTCCGCGCTCTTGGCGATGCTGAATTCCTGCGCCTGCGGGGTCTGCGTCGTCAACATAGACAACGGGTTCGGCGCGGGGTATCTCGCAAGCATGATAAACCACCCGGAGGGGCACAAATGAAAACGCTGTATTTCGAATGCAACATGGGCGCGGCGGGAGACATGCTCATGGCCGCGCTTTTGGAGATAGCGCCCGACAGGGAGGAGTTCGTCGCGAGGATGAACGCTCTCGGACTGCCGGGCGTCAGGGTCTCGGCGGGTCCGTCCGTAAAGCTCGGCATAAAAGGCACGTCAGTTTCGGTCGCCGTAAACGGCGTCGAGGAAGAAAGCGCCGATCCCGCGGCGCATACCCGCGGCCACGATCACATCGGACTGAACGAAATAAGCAAGCTGATCTGCGGCCTGCCCGTAAGCGAAAAAGCGAAGTCGGACGCGCTGGCGGTTTACCGCCTCATCGCGGAAGCGGAAAGCGCGGTGCACGCAAAGCCCGTAACGGAAATACACTTCCACGAGACAGGCGCGATGGACGCGGTTGCGGACATAATAGGCGTATGCCTGCTGATGGAAGAGCTGTCGCCGGAGCTCGTCCTCGCGTCGCCCGTAAACGTGGGCTGCGGAGAGACGCGCTGCGCGCACGGCGTATTGCCGGTGCCCGCGCCGGCTGCGGCGCATATACTCCGGGGCGCGCCCGTATACGGCGGAGGCGTGCGCGGCGAGCTTTGCACGCCGACCGGAGCGGCGCTTTTGAAACATTTCGTCTCCGGCTTCGGGGACATGCCGCAAATGAGGGTGTCAAAGATAGGCTACGGGATGGGGAAGAAGGACTTCGAGGCGGTTAACTGCGTTCGCGCGTTTTTCGGGGAGACGGACGAAAAGGCGGAAGAGGTCGCCGAGCTTTCGTGCAGCCTCGACGATATGACGCCCGAAGCCGTCGCGTTCGCGCAGGAGATATTGCTCGGCGCGGGAGCCTTAGACGTGTACACGGCGCCGATCGGGATGAAGAAGTCCCGTCAGGGCGTTCTTCTTACATGCGTCTGCCGCCGTGACAAAAGCGCGCAGATGGCGGAACTGATCCTTCGGCATACGACGACTTTGGGGCTACGCGAGACGGTATGCAGGCGCTATACGCTTCGCCGCGAGGAATCTCTGATGCAAACGCCGTACGGCCCGGTGCGAATAAAGACGGCGTACGGGAACGGCTTTACGAAGCAAAAGCCCGAATACGAGGATTTGGCAAAAGCCGCGAAAGAGAACGGGATGTCTTTGTACGAGGTGATAAAAAAGATCGGCCTGTGAGCGTCAACCTTGCAGGCATGATTCTTATATAGAAACGAAATGATGCGTCGCGTACCGCCCGCGTTCGGAATCCCGAACGTTTTTTATTTTCCCGCGGCAATGCTCCGCGATTTCCGTTGACACCTTAAAAGGCGTTCAGTAGACTATATATGGGATAATTTTAGCGAAAAAAATACAATCTGTGCATTGGGAGCGGGCCATGAAAGCTGCGGTAGTGATGGGCTCCGCGTCCGACCTTCCGGTTTTAAAGGACGCGGTAAAAACGTTGAGATCGTTCGGGATCGAAACCGAGGTGCGAGTAATAAGCGCGCACAGGACTCCGAAAATTGCGGGGGAATTCGCGTCGGCGGCGGAAGAAAACGGAATCGAGGTGATCATAGCCGCGGCGGGGAAAGCGGCGCACCTGGCGGGCGTGCTCGCGGCGCATACGGCGCTTCCGGTCATAGGCGTGCCGGTTAAATCCTCGGCGCTCGACGGGCTCGACTCTCTGCTCTCGACGGTCCAGATGCCTCCCGGGGTGCCCGTCGCGACGGTAGCGATCGACGGGGCGGAGAACGCGGCCGTGCTCGCGGCGCAGATGCTGTCGCTCAAATACCCGGAGCTTAAAACGAAACTGAAGGAATATAAGGAAAGGCTTGCGCAAAAGGTAAGGGAAGCGGATAAAAACATTTCCAAGGAGATTTGATATGTATAAGCGCTTAGAACAGATATACGAAGGCAAGGCGAAGAAAGTCTACGCGACCGACGACCCGAAGATCGTGATAGTTTCGTACAAGGACGACGCAACCGCGTTCAACGGCCGGAAAAAAGGGACGATCGTCGGGAAAGGCGTCGTCAACAACAAGGTTTCGAACCATTTCTTCAGGCTGCTCGAAAGCAGGGGGATACCGACCCATTACGTCGAGCAGCTTTCGGACAGAGACACGGCGGTAAAAAAAGTGGAGATTGTGCCCGTCGAGGTGATAGTCAGGAACAAGGCGGCGGGAAGCTTTTCGAAGCGCATGGGAGTCGCCGAAGGGACTCCGCTTAAATGCGCGGTGCTCGAATTCAGCTACAAGAACGACGAGTTAGGCGACCCGTTCATAAACGACTACTACGTACGCGCGCTGGGACTCGCGGACGACGCGGAGATGGAGCGGATAAAGGAATACTCGCTCAAAACAAACGAAATACTTACGGAATATTTGAAAGGCTTCGGCATCGAGCTCATCGACTTCAAGCTCGAATTCGGGCGTTTCGACGGCTCCATAATACTCGCCGACGAGATATCGCCGGACACATGCAGGTTCTGGGACATGGCCACGGGAAAGAAGCTCGACAAGGACAGGTTCAGAATGGACTTGGGCGGCGTGGAGGAAGCGTACAGGGAAATCATAAGCAGGCTTATGGGAGAGTAACATGCCGGAAAGGCTCATATACGAAAGGCTAAAGCCCGGAGACGATGCGCTTCGCGAGGAATGCGGGATATTCGGGATATACAACGCCGACGGAAGCGTCGAGTCGGCGGAGTGCGCGTATTACGGCCTAATAGCGCTTCAGCACAGGGGGCAGGAAAGCGCCGGGATAGCGGTGTCGCGCGGCGGAAGAATCGACTACGAAAAAGGCATGGGGCTCGTGGCCGAGGTGTTCAAGGGAGGGCTGGAAAAGCTTTCGGGCGCGAAAGCCGCGGTCGGGCACGTCAGGTATTCGACGACCGGGGACAGCATGCTCGCGAACGCGCAGCCTCTGGTGATAAGCTCGAAATCCGGCCAGATCGCGCTCGCGCATAACGGCAATCTCATTAACGCGAAGGAGTTGAGGCAGGAGCTCGAAAACTCCGGAGCGATATTCCAGACCACCATAGATTCCGAAATAATAGCGAGCCTGATAGCGAAAAACAGCGCGGGCGGCATCGTCGAGGCGATAAAGACGACGATGGGGATCCTGAAGGGAAGCTACGCCCTCGTAATAATGACGCCGGACAAGCTCATAGGAGTAAGGGGCCCGAAAGGGATAAGGCCGATCGCGCTTGGAAAGATCAACGGCAACTTCGTTTTCGCGTCGGAATCCTGCGCGTTCGACACTATCGGCGCGGAATTCGTAAGGGACCTGCGCCCCGGAGAGATCGTCTGCGTCGACGGGGACGGGTTAAAGTCGTATCAGGGGCCGAGAAGCGAGGAGACTTCGCTCTGCATATTCGAATACGTTTATTTCGCGAGGCCGGATTCCGACATCGACGGGATATCGGTATACAAGGCGCGCGAACGCGCGGGAGAGCTTCTCGCCGCCGCTTATCCGGTCGACGTGGACATGATAGCGGAAGTACCCGACTCGGCGACTCCGGCCGCGTTGGGGTACGCGGCGAAATCGCGCATACCGTATAAGAAGGCGCTCGAAAAGAACAGGTACGTCGGAAGGACGTTCATACAGCCGTTCCAGGACAAGCGCGAGATTGGCGTGAACTTAAAGCTCGCGCCGCTGCGCCGGAACGTGCGCGGGAAGAAGATAGTGCTCGTCGACGACTCGATCGTGCGCGGGACGACATCGAAGCGCATAATAGAGATGATAAAGCTCGCCGGAGCGAAGGAAGTACATATGCGGATAAGCCCCCCGCCGATAATATCACCGTGTTTCTTCGGGATAGACACGCCGTCGCACGACCAGCTCATCGGCGCGACGAATACGGTGGAGGAGATAAGGAAGCTTATCGGCGCGGATTCGCTTCATTATCTCAGCATCGGGGACCTGCTTCGGACAGTCGAAGGCGCGGCGTGCAATTTCTGCACCGGCTGCTTCGGAGGCGAATATCCTCAGGACGTGGGGGATCTGTTGAAAAACGCGCGTAAAAATTCTCTCGGCGGGAAGTGCTGAATATGGCTGTTACTTATAAGGACGCGGGAGTGGACGTCGAGGCGGGCTACAAGGCTGTCGAGCTGATGAAGAAGCACGCGGAGTCTACTTTCAACGATAAGGTGCTGACCGGCCTCGGAAGCTTCGGAGGCATGTACGACAACGGCGAAAGCGTCCTCGTGGCGGGCGCGGACGGAGTCGGGACAAAGCTCAAAGCCGCTTTCGAGATGAACAGGCACGACACGGTAGGGATCGACTGCGTGGCGATGTGCGCCAACGACGTAGTTTGCCACGGCGCCGCGCCAATGTTTTTTCTCGATTACATAGCGATGGGGAAACTCGAGCCCGCCGTTGCCGCGGATATCGTCAAGGGGGTGGCGCAGGGCTGCCGCGAGGCGGGATGCGCGCTCATAGGAGGCGAGACCGCGGAGATGCCCGGCTTTTATCAGGAAGGCGAATACGACCTCGCGGGTTTCTGCGTCGGGAGCGTGCGAAAGGATAAAATAATAAACGGTTCGGATATAAAAAAGGGAGACGCGCTCATAGGCCTTGCGTCGTCCGGGCTGCACAGCAACGGCTTTTCTCTCGTAAGAAGGCTTATAAGGATGGAAAGGGCTTTTTTATCCGAATATATGGATATGCTCGGAAAGCCGTTGGGAGACGAGCTTCTCACTCCGACGAGGATATACGTAAAGACCATACTTTCGCTGATGAAAGATTTCAAGCTCAAAGGAATAGCCCATATCACGGGAGGCGGCTTCATTGAGAACATACCGCGGATGATTCCTGAAGGCCTCGGCGCCTTAATAAACTTGGGAAGCTGGGAGATGCCTCCGGTGTTCGCACTTATAACAGGCGAGGCGAAGTTGGACGTTAAAAGCGCGTACAACACGTTCAACATGGGGATAGGGATGGTAATAGCGGCCGATCCGGGAAGCGCGCCGGAAATAGCGTTCGCGGCGCGCGAGCTCGGAGAAAAGTCGTTTATCATTGGGAGCGTCGAAGAGGGCGAAGGAGTACGGCTGTGCGGGTAGAGCGGCTGGTTGTGATGGTCTCCGGAGGCGGGACGAACCTTCAGGCGGTGATAGACGCGTGCCGCGCCGGAAGGATAAACGCGAAGGTCGCGGGAGTTATATCGAGCAAGCCCGGGGTTTACGCGCTCAAGCGCGCCGCGGACGCAGGCATACCTTCCGCGGTTATAAGCCCGCGGGATTACGCGGACCGCGGCTTGCACGACGAAGCCGTTATAAAGGCGGTCGAGGGCTTTCATGGACAGGCGGTGGTGCTCGCCGGATACATGGCCATTTTGGGAGAGAAGATGGTCAAAAAGTTCCCGATAATAAACATACATCCGGCGCTTATACCTTCGTTTTGCGGCAAAGGCTTTTACGGGGAGCGCGTGCATAAGGCGGTACTCGCTTACGGCGTAAAGGTGACGGGCGCGACGACGCATTTCGTGGACGAGGGGACGGACACCGGCCCCGTGATAATGCAGAAATGCGTTCCCGTGTTGGACGGCGACACGCCGCAGACTCTTGCCGCAAGAGTGCTCGAGGCCGAGCACGAGATACTCGTCGAGTCGCTGCGCCTGTTCTGCGACGGAAGGCTCGAGCTTGACGGCAGGCGGGTAAGGATAAAACCTTAAAAACATTTCCGGAGGATTTACATATGAGAAGAGCTTTTTTGAGCGTTTACGACAAAACGGGCATAGTCGAATTCGCGCAAGGACTCGCAGGACTCGGTTTCGGGATAATATCCACGGGCGGCACCCAAAAGGAGCTTGAGCGCGCGGGAGTCGCCGTCACGAACGTTTCGGACGTTACGGGATTCCCCGAATGCCTCGACGGGCGCGTAAAGACGCTGCACCCCAAGATACACGCGGGGATCCTCGCAATGCGCTCGGACGGCTATCATATGAAGCAGGTCGAAGAATTGGGCGTGGGGCTAATTGATATAGTCGCCGTGAATCTTTACCCTTTCAAGCAGACGATAATGAAGGAAGGCGTGACGCTCGAGGAAGCTATCGAAAACATAGACATAGGCGGGCCGGCGATGCTGCGCGCCGCGGCGAAGAACTGGCGCGACGTCGCCTCTGTCGTCGATCCGGCGGATTACCGAAAAGTATTAGACGAACTCAAAAACGGAGGGATAACGCAGCGGACTAAATTTTCGCTTTGCGTCAAGGCGTTCGAGCATACCGCCGCGTACGACGCGCTTATATCGGGATATTTAAGGGAACAGAACGGAGGGGGATACCCCGAAAAGCTGACGCTGACATACGAGAAGCTCCAGGAAATGCGCTACGGGGAGAACCCTCACCAGAGCGCCGCGTTTTACAGGGAGCCGCTTGACATATCGGGCACCCTCGCGGACGCCAAACAGCTCTGGGGCAAGGAGCTTTCGTTCAACAACATAAACGACTTAAACGGCGCGCTCGAATGCCTGCGCGAATTTGAAGAGATCACCGCGGTCGCGGTGAAGCACGCGAACCCTTGCGGCGTCGGGAGCGCGGGGAGCGTTTTCGAGGCGTATATGAAGGCTTACGAGGCGGATCCGGAGTCGATATACGGCGGGATCGTGGCGCTGAACGCGCAGGTCGACAAGGAAACGGCGCAGGAGATGGCAAAGACGTTCCTCGAGATAATCGTCGCCCCTTCGTATACCGACGAGGCGCTCGAGATTCTGAAAGCGAAGAAGAACCTTCGCATAATGCTGCTGGCGGACATGAGAAAGAAAATCAGGGCAAACGCTCTCGACATAAAAAAGCCTTCGGGCGGCCTTCTCGTACAGCAGCCGGACGCGGCGCTTTTCGACGGGGAATTGAAAGTCGTGACAAAGAAAAAACCTTCGGAGCCGGAAATGGAAGATCTGATATTCGCGTGGAAATTAGCGAAGCATCTTAAATCGAACGCGATAGCGGTCGCAAAGGACAAGCAGTCCGCCGGACTGGGCCCGGGGCAGGTATCGAGGATATGGGCGGCGCAGGCCGCGCTGCAAAGGGCGGGCGAAAAGGCAAGGGGAGCGGCGCTCGCGTCGGACGCGTATTTCCCGTTCGACGACTGCGTCAGGCTCGCCGCGGAATACGGGATAGCGTCGATAATACAGCCGGGCGGGAGCATACGCGACGAAGACTCGATTAAAGCGTGCGACGAGCTCGGGATCTCGATGGTATTCACCGGCATGCGGCATTTTAAGCACTGAGGAGCATATGAAGATACTCGTTGTCGGCGGCGGCGGCCGGGAACACGCTATAATATGGAAACTAATCAGCGACAAAAGCGTGAGCGAAGTACATTGCGCTCCGGGCAACGGAGGGATAAGCGACGTGGCGGTATGCGCTCCCTTCAAAGCGACGGACGTCGAAGGCGTAGTCGGTTACGCGAAGCGCGAGAGATTCGATCTCGTCGTGATCGCTCCCGACGACCCACTGTACATGGGGATGGCGGACAGGTTCGCGCAAGAGGGGATAAGGGCGTTCGGGCCGGTTAAAAAAGCGGCGGCGCTCGAGGGAAGCAAGTCCTTCGCAAAGGCTCTTATGGAGAAATACGGGATACCGACCCCGCGGTACCGCGTTTTTTCCGATTATGACGAAGCCGCGGGATATTTAAGGCGCCATGGCGCGCCCGTAGTCGTGAAGGCGGACGGGCTCGCGCTCGGAAAAGGCGTAACGGTCTGCGCGACGGCCGCGGAAGCGGAAAAAGCTTTGGCGGATATGATGGTGAAAAAAGTTTTCGGCGCGGCGGGGGCCAAGGCCGTGATCGAGGAATGCGTCAGCGGGCCCGAAGTCTCGGTGCTCGCGTTCTGCGACGGCGAAACGATGCTGCCGATGGCGAGCGCGCAGGATCATAAAAGGGCTTTCGACGGCGACGAAGGCCCGAACACCGGCGGGATGGGCGCGTTTTCACCGTCGCCGAAATACACGGAAGAAATACGAAAAGAAGTCGAGGAAAAGATAATAATGAGGACGCTCGCGGCGCTAAAAAGCGAAGGCATAGTCTACAAGGGCGTCCTTTATTTCGGGCTCATGCTTACCGAAGGGGGGCCGGTGCTTCTCGAATACAACGCGAGGTTCGGGGATCCGGAGGCTCAGGCCGTGCTGCCCCGCATGAAGAACAGCCTGCTCGAGGTCATGGACGCCGTGATCGACGGAAAACTGTCGGGGATAAAGCTCGAATGGGACGCGCGAAGCGCCGTATGCGTGGTCGCCGCCTCGGGCGGCTATCCGGGCGGCTACGGCAAAGGATACGAGATAACCGGAATAGACAAGGTAAAAGACGCAACGGTTTTCCACGCGGGGACCGAAAAAAGGGACGGAAGGTATTATACCTCGGGCGGGCGCGTTTTGGGCGTGACCGCTTTGGGCAGGGATATAAGCGAAGCGCGCGAAAAAGCGTATTCGGAAATAAAAAAGATAAGCTTTTCCGAAATGATGTACAGAAACGACATAGGCCTAAAATAAACGGCAACAGGCGGTTTGCCCGCTCACAGCGAAAACGCCTCGGAAACGGCGGCGATCGCGTCTTTTTCCTTCGCCGAATCGACGCAGAAGCTGATCTTCGTTTCCGACGTCGTGATTATGTAGATGCCGATGTCCTTTTCGGCGAGCGCGCCGAAAAGCCTCGCCGCGACCCCCGACTGGCGCTGCATACCCGCGCCCTCGACGGTGAGCTTTGTAAGCGACTCGTCGGTAATTATCTTCGCCGCCCCGTAAGAGTGTTTTTTTAGCGCCGAAACGCATTCCGCAAGATCCGACTGGGGGACCGAGAACGAAAGGCTCGCCTTGCCGTCGCGCGGTGAAGTCTGGCTGATTATGTCTATCTTTATGTTCCTGTCCGCTATACCGGCGAAAATATCCGCGACGGCCGCGGGGGAGAACGGCATATCCGGCATCGTGATGACCGCCTGAGCGCCGTCGGAATATATGCGCGTGATCGCGCTTTCGTTGATTATATCGCTCATGTTGTAAAACCCGGCCGGCTTTCCGACGATGAACCGCGCCGCGCGCAGCGCCCCGAACGCGAATATCTGCCTCGACTGCGCCGAATGGCTGATTTCGAGCATCTCGTCCGAACCTAAGAACAAAACGCTGTGCTCGCCGGGCATCGTGCCTCCGCGCACGGCGTGTATCCCTATCTCGCCGCCGCGCTTTTGCGTCTTCGAGTGCCTGCCGAATACGTATTCCTTCGGCCGCGTGAAGGACTCGTTTATCGCGTCCGCGATCGCAAGTGCGGTCCCGCTAGGGGAGTCGATTTTCTGGTTATGGTGTTTCTCGATTATCTCGATGTCGTACGCTTCCCCGAAGAACGCGGCGGCTATCTTTGAAAGCTCCATCTGAAGATTGACGCCAAGCGACATGTTCGCGGACTGGAAAACGGGTATCTTTTCGGCGGCTGAGGCGATAAGCGCCTTGTCGCCGGCGGAAAGCCCGGTCGTGGCTATCACGGCGGGAAGGTTCCTGCGCAGCGCGAAGCTCAACACCGCGCAGAGAGCCTCGGGCCTCGAAAAGTCGACGATCAGGTCGGCGTCTTCCTTAATGTTCTCGACAGATGGATAGACGGGGAAATCATGTTCGGCGCCCGCCGCCGCTATGTCGGCGCCCGCCGCAATGCGGATATCGCCGGATTTCGCCGCGAGCTGCGCCACGGCCTGTCCCATCCTTCCGTTGGCACCGTTTAATATTACGTTTATCATCCAAACCCCTTAAAACCCGTTGAATTATACGCGTGGCCGCGGACGGCTCCCAACAATTTTACCGCGGGAAAACGCCGCGCCGGTTCAGGCGATGTCGAATCCAAGCGCGATAAGCTCTTTTTTAAGCGCCGCTACCTTGTCGGCGCTCATGTCGCAAAGAGGGAGCCGAAGCTGTCCCGCGTTTATGCCGATCATGTTCAACGCGGTCTTTACAGGTATGGGGCTCACCTCCGAGAAAAGCGCCTTCACGAGCGGATTCATTTTTAGCTGAAGCTCGAGCGATTTTTTTATGTCGCCCTCAAGGAAGCTCATGACCATGTCGTGCGTCATCCTTGGCATCACGTTGGACACAACGGAGATGACTCCTTTCGCGCCGAGCGCAAGAAGCGGAACGACGTGGTCGTCGTTGCCGGAATAAAGGTCTATCCCCGGACAGAGCCGGACGGTCTCCATTATCTGCGCGATGTTGCCGCAGGCTTCCTTGAGCCCGACGATGTTGTCGTGCTGGCTTATCTCCTTCATAACCTGCGGGGTAATGTTTACGCCCGTGCGTGCCGGGACGTTATAGACGATAACGGGCACGCTCGAGGCGTCCGCTATCGCGAGGAAATGCTTGATAAGCCCGGCGTCGGAGCATCTGTTGTAGTAAGGCGTGACGACGAGCAGCGCGTCGGCTCCCAAGTCGCAGGCTTCCATAGAGGCCTCGACGGAAGCGGCGGTGTTGTTCGTGCCCGTGCCCGCGATCACGGGAACGCGCCCGGCCGCCTGCTTTACTACGAATTCGATGGCCGCCTTTTTCTCGCCGTGCGTCATCGTGGCGGGCTCTCCCGTGGTGCCGCAGACGACAAGCGCGTCAATCCCGTTTTCGATCTGGTACTCGATGAGCGTCTCGAACGAAGCGAAATTAATTCCGGTCTCGTTGAAAGGCGTTACGAGCGCCGTTCCGGCGCCTTTGAAAATGCTCATATTCAACTCCTTTTCCGATCCGTTGCGGATCACCTGTCGAAATAACCCTTCGCCGCGAGCAGCTCGGCGGCGAGGACCCCGCCTCCCGCGGCGCCCCGCAGAGTATTGTGGCTTAGGCACACGAACTTGTAATCGAACATCGAGTCTTCGCGCAGCCTGCCTATCGATACCGTCATGCCGTTCCCAAGGTCGCGGTCAAGCCTCGTCTGCGGCCTCGAATCCTCGTCGAAATAAACGAGGAACCGTTCCGGCGCGCTTGGGAGCTTCAACCTTTGCGGCTCTCCGGTAAAACCGCTCCATCTTTGCTTTATTATATCCTTTTCCGGCTTTTTTGTAAAACGCACGAATACGGCGGCCATATGCCCGTCGGAAACGGGGACCCTTACGCACTGCGCGGTTATGAGCGGCTTTTGAGCGTCCGCTATGGCTCCGCCCGTAACGCCGCCCCAGACTTTCAGAGGCTCCCGTTCGCTCTTTTGCTCTTCTCCGGAAATGAACGGTATGACGTTGTCGCGCATCTCGGGCCAGCCCTGAAGCGTCCTGCCCGCGCCCGAAACCGCCTGGTAGGTGCAGACCGCTATCTGTTCTACGCCGAAATCGAGCAGCGGGTGCAGCGCGGGTACGTACGTCTGGATCGAACAGTTGGGCTTTACGGCGATAAATCCGTACTTCGTGCCGAGGCGTTCGCGCTGCGCGGGGATGACGCCGCAATGGTGCGGATTTACCTCGGGGATAAGCATCGGCACGTCGGGAGTCGCTCTGTGCGCGCTGTTGTTTGATATTACGGGTATCTCCGCTTTTGCGTACGCTTCCTCGAGCGCCTTTGTCTGCTCCTTGTCGAGCGAGAGCGCGCAGAAAACGAAATCCGTTCTTTCTTTCGCGGTTTTTATGTCAAAGGCGTTGAAAACCCGCATGCCCGCGACGTTTTCGGGCACGGGAGAGTCAAAGACCCATCTTCCCTGCACGGCCTGCGCGTACGGCTTTCCTTCCGAATTGGCGCTCGCGCTCAAATGGGTCACGTTGAACCACGGGTGTCCGGAAAGGAGCGTGACGAAACGCTGGCCGACCATACCCGTGGCTCCGACGATTCCGACGTTGTATTTTTTCACAGGCAAACCTCCGTTCGATATTAGAAATATTAAAAAGCGCGCAATCTTGAAACGGCGCGCTTAAAGCAAACAAAAACGTATCACAGCAGCGCTCCGTCCGGCACCGGACGACAGTTGCATGGCTGTTCGCCATGCACCCAGAGAAAGCCCCAAAGGGCGGGGATTTCCCTTCGGCGGTTTCCCCTTTCGCCGGGCTTTTAAGCGGCCCCCTTTAGCCTGCCGCCCGGATACTGATGAAAACCGCGCCTCAACTGTATCTCGTATTTTAGCATCGCGGACGCCCGCCGTCAACCCGCGCGGCCGTATTATACGATTTTTCTTAGAATATGTAATTTTTACGATGATGTGCGCGTTTTAGCCGTTGGCGTTTTGCCGGCAAGCGGATCCGCCCGGATCTTCTTTGCGCGAAGACGATAATATTATATATGCGTAACGGCGAATATCATTATATCGGGAGGGTCCGCACGAAAAAACGCCGGTGTTGTTATGCGGCGCGCAGGTATGTTATAATCCAATCCGAGAGGATACGATGAGAGAGAAGAAAGACCTGAAAAATAAAGTGCTGGAATTTAAGCAGCCCGCCGATTTTTTTATAAAAAAAGCGGAAAAGCACATGGACGCGGGGAATTTCCTCGAAGCCCTTCAGCTTTACCGGCAGGTTTTATGCAACGACCCCGGCAATATCGAATACCTGCTCAGCATCGCCCAGATTTATTCCGAAATGGGGCTGTACGAGGAATCGAACGACGTGCTGCTTAAAATCGCCAAATACGGGAACACACCGACCGAATGCCTGTTCGCGCTCGGCTGCAACTATATGGGGATGCAGAACTACGCCTTGGCCGACGAGGCGTTCGAGCAGTATCTTGCGCTTGACCCGGAGGGCGAGTTCGCGGAGGATATCGACGACCTGTTCGAGATGATGGACGAGGAGGAGGAAGGCATGCTCTCCGACGTCAGCAGGGAGATGCTTCTCGACGAGGCCTATATCGGAAAGCAGTATCTCGACAAGGGGGATTACAGAAACGCGATACGCCATCTTGAAAACGTGGTGGCGAAGGATAAAACGATGTATCCCGCTATGAACAACCTCGCGCTTTCGTATTTTTTCGACGGCCAGAAATCGAGGGCGATAGAGCTTTCCAAGAAGGTGCTGGATTTGAAGCCGGGGAATCTCCACGCCTGCTGCAACCTCGCGTTTTTCTACTCCGAGATGGGGCAGCGCGCCGTCGCGGAGAATTATATTAACTCGCTCGAGTCCGTAACCGATATAGAACCGGAAGACATGCATAAGCTCGCTCTTACGTACTGCGAACTCGGGATGCACGAAAAGGCGTACAAATGGTTCGTAAAGATCGCCTCGTATCAGCCGTACGACGTAAAGATACTGCATTTTTGCGGCCTTGCGGCTTTCAACTGCGGGCTTTTCGCCGAATCCGCCGGATATTTCATTAAAATCCTGATGATCGACCCGAACAACAGCCTTGCCGCATATTACAGGAGAAAGGCGGAGGACGCGCGAAAGACGGGGACTGACAAAAAGCTCGAATACGTATACCAGGTCCAGTTCGACGAGATAAAGCAAAGGGTAAAGTATTTAAACGATTGCTTGAAGCAAAGGCGCGACAGCCTGTCGGAAAAATGGAAGAACGACGCCTATTTCCGGTCGATTATATACTGGGGGCTTTATTTCGGAGACGAATATATAAAGAGGATCGTAATCGAGATAATGTGCATGTTCGCCGACGAGGACGTCGAGGACGAGTTTCGGAATTTCCTGCTGAAAAGCACCGAGCCGGACGAGATAAAAAACGACGTGTTCATGTGCTTGAAGCGCATAGGCGCGAAGGAGCCGTATGTCGCTTATATCAAGGGCGCGATAGTGGAGGTAAGGGTCGGGAGCATGCCGGAGGAAATAAAGAACCTTCCGAAACCTTATACCGACGCGCTCGGATTCTTCATAAGCAACGCGCGCGCAGGATACGCGGAGGACTTCATAACTTCCGGGATCGAGAGGATAACTGCGCTCGCGAAAGAAAGAAAAAATTCGGGCGAGTGGATAACGCGGCCGCCCGCGCTCGCGGCGGCGGTCGAATATATCCTCTGCGAAGAAATGGGGCTGAAGGTCCCGGCGAAAAGCGCGCTTGCGGCGCGTTACGGAACTTCTGCCGCGACTATCAACAAATATTACGCGATAATCAAGGATGGGGACGGGGACGACCGCCATGTTTGATTTTGAGAAAAAGTTTTCGGAGCATCTTGCGGCGTTCATTGAAGATGAAGACCTCAGCGACGAAGAGATCGAAGAGATGATTCCGGAGCTTTACGAAAAATGGCTCGAGACTCCCGCGGACTGGCTCTGCGGGAAAGCTCCGGGGAGTTATTATAAGGATTACGCGCCCGCCGAGCTTGCCGAAGAGATGGGAAAATACGTTTTTTCGGGGATGGCGGTCCCGGAAATACTGATAGACGGGATTTTCGAAAAAAAAGAGGCGGTATACCCGTATTTGATTTCGCTTCTTCTGAATTACGAAGGGGAAAAGAGCGCGGAATTGAAAACGGCCGTCGTAAACCTTATAGGCGAGCTTGGGCTCGCCCATCCGTATGAGTATTACATCGGCGTCATATCCGGGTCGACGGAACCCGGGGATTTCCCCGAAGCCTGCGCGACGGAACTGAAGGAGACGCAGGGCATGTATGTCGACAGGCTGATCGAGGCGTACGAGTCGGCCGAAAGCGCCTACGCTTCGGATTGTTTCCTCGACATACTCTCGGGGCTCCCGTACGACGAAAGGACATACTCTTACGCGCTGGAAAAATTCCTTTTCTCGGAATCGAAAAAAGAGTTTTACGCGAGCTGCCTTGGAAAGTTGGGGAACCCGGACGCCCTGCCGTTCCTCGAGGAGGAAATAAGCAGGGGAGACATAAGCTATTACGAATACGAAGCGTTGAGGAACGCGATAGAGGAACTCGGGGGAGAAGTGACAGGCGAAAGGGATTTCGAAGGGGACAAGGACTACGAATCGCTGATGCGGGAATGGGGCAAGGATGATAAATCTTGAAGACGTGCTGAAAAGCGATAAGATACGCGCCCTTGTCGAGCATTCGAACAAATGCCTCGAGATAATCGGCTATACCGATCACGGGCCGCGCCATGTCGGATACGTGAGCCGTATCGCGGCGGAGATACTGGAAAAATTGGGCAGACCGGAAAGGCGCGTCGAACTCGCGAAGATCGCGGGCTGGGTGCACGACGTCGGGAACATGATAAACAGGAAGAACCACGGCTTAAACGGCGCGGCGCTGCTGTTCCCGATACTTTGCGACATGGGGATGCCGGTGGACGAAGTCTGCGACATATGCGCCGCCGTGGGATCGCACGAAGAGGAGATAGGGCAGCCGATAAGCGATATTTCGGCGGCGCTCATAATAGCGGACAAAATAGACGCCCACAGGGCGCGCGTGCGCGTCAGGAAATACGACGCGCAGGACATACACGACAGGGTGAATTACGCGATACAGTCGACGAAGCTCCACGTCGGGTCGGGTATAATCTCGATTAGCTACGAGATGGCTCAAAGCGCGTCTCCGATGGACTTTTTGACGATATACCTGACAAGGATGCTGATGTGCGAAAAGAGCGCGAGATTTTTAGGGTGCGGTTTCGCGCTTTATATCAACGGCGTGAAACTCAACAGGCTGGTCGAACCGGACTCGGATAATGTTTAAATGCTTCGCGTCCTGCGCGTTCGGGCTTGAATCGGTGGTCGCTTCGGAGCTTAAGGCTTTGGGGTTTAAAAACGTAGAGCCGCGCGACGCGCGGGTTTTTTTCGTATCGGACAAAGCCGGCATAGCGAGGGCGAACATATGGCTCCGCGCCGCCGACAGGGTCTATATCGAAGCGGGAGAATTTAAAGCCGACACGTTCGAATCGCTTTTCGAAAACGTATACTCGATAGACTGGCAGGAATATATTCCGAAAGACGCCGCGTTTCCCGTCAACGCGGACACGGTAAGAAGCGCGCTTCGCAGCGTCCCCGACATACAGGCGGTATCGAAAAAAGCGGTCGCCGAAAAACTCAAAAAGGCTTACGGGAACGGGCTTGGCGAAACCGCGGAGAGATACGGGATACATATAAAGCTTTTGGGCGGCAGCGCCTGCGCATGCATAAACACGAGCGGGGCGGGCCTGAACCGCCGCGGATTCAGGCGGGCGAACGTTGATGCTCCGCTGCGCGAGACTCTCGCGGCCGGGCTTGTGCTGCTCTCCGGCTGGAGAGAAGGGGAATTCTGCGACCCGATGTGCGGCTCCGGCACGATTGCGATCGAAGCGGCGCTGATAGGCTCGAATACCGCGCCGGGACTCGGGCGGAGCTTCGACGCCGAAAAGTGGAGGGCGTTCGGGGGCGAGTGGGCGGCGGAACGCGAACACGCGCGAAGCGCGGTGACGAAAAGCGCGCAGGTATACGCTTCGGACGCGGACGTGAAGGCTCTGGGCGCGGCGGAAAGGAACGCGAAAGCCGCGGGAGTGCAGATAAAGATATTCCGCGCCGATATACGCGATTTCTCCCGAACGGACGCGCTCGTCATAACGAACCCGCCGTACGCGCAAAGGCTCGGCGAAAAAGAAGATGTCCGCGCTCTTTACCGCGATATGGGCAGGGCTCTGTCGGGCGTCCGAAGAAAGTACGTTTTAACCGCCGACGGCGAATTCGAAAGGTTCTTCGGGCGGCGCGCAACAAAAAAACGAAAGCTCTATAACGGGAACATCCGCTGCACATTCTACCAGTATTTTTAGTGCGCCGACAGATAGAAGCTATGGCGACCGATACGGCGGTAAAATATTAAATCGCGCCAGCGGCCGGCGCTCCTCCGGAAATAGAACATATCCGGGGGATATTTGTTTTCCGCTATCGCCGCTTCGACCGCGGCCATGCTTTGTTTGTTGTAACTTCTTCCGACTGCGAACTGGTTTTTCGCGTAAACCACGCTTTTGAGCGTTCTGCCGAAACGACCCGACTCGTACCTGTTGATGACGACCGCGGCTACCGCCGCCTGGCCCTCGAAAGGCTCCCCGCGGCTTTCCGCATAGACCACCCGCGCGATGAGCTTCTTTTCCGCCGCGGAGTAAACGCGTTTCGCGGATTTTTCAGGCTCGGCAGGAGCGTTCCGGCAAGCGTAGCGCGCATATATTTCGGCGGCCTTGTTTTCGAAACCGGTCCGCGCAGCTTCGACCGCCGCTTGTTCCGCCGAAACGCCTCGCGCCGAGGCGTTTTTCTGGGCGAACGGCGGGCGCGCGTCCGAGACGGCGGTCGCGATAAGAACGAACAATATTACGGCGCAGATTTTTAATAAACCGATAATTTTCATATACTATAATATTGATCTTATATATATAATGTGTTACACGGCCGTTTCGCGGTCATGCGGCGGCTAAAAATCGGCGATTTCTTTGCATTAAGGCTCAAGCTGTGCTATAATCGCACGCGGGATAAAAAATATGTACCCGTAGCTCAGACGGACAGAGCGTGGGACTCCGACTCCCAAGGCCGCAGGTTCGATCCCTGTCGGGTACGCCAGAAAAGCCCGATTTTACGGGCTTTTTTCGACTATTCAATAACCGTTCTTTGTGTCATGTTTCGCAGATGTGCCACTTGTGTGCCACTTTTGAGCGAGGATGCCGTCCCACAGCGACGCGACCTTCTGCCCGGCGTTCTCCAGAGCGTGCGCGTAGATGTTGAGTGTGACGTCCGTTTTTGAATGGCCTAATACTTTCGATATGGTTTTCACGTCGATGCCGCTGGCCAGCGACACGGACGCGAGCGTATGCCGCAGGCCGTGGAACGTGACCGGCGGCAGGTTGTTTTTTTCGCGGAAACGCGTCCAAAATTTCGTAATGCTGTCCGGAAGGATCGGCTGGCCGTCATATTGCTCCCAGATGAATTCGTTGTCGTTATTGTTGATTCGATCCCGCAGGCGCTCGAGATAGCTAAGCGTGTCCGCCTCGACGACATGGGAGCGCTTTAGGCGGTTGTAACGTTTGATAAGCGCGCGCTTCTGCTCGCGCTTCCACGCCATGAGCAGCGCGGCGGACACCTCCGGGATGGCGATCCGGCGCTTAGATTCCGGAGTTTTAGTCGAGCCGACAATGACGCCGCGTTCGGGGAGATACTGCACCGCGCGTTCGATGGAAAGCATGCGCTTATCCAGATCGATATCCGACCATTTCAGGCCCGCGACCTCGCCGCGCCGCATGCCGGTGGACACCGTGAGCATCACCAGCGCCTGCCACTTCAGCGGCTCATGAGAGAGTGCGGCAAGCATCCGCCCGATGCCTTCGGCGTCGTATATGGCAGGTTCCCTGCGCTCCGCCTTCGGCGGCTTTACATACTGAACTGGATTTTCCTTTGTGATGCGATAGCGGATGGCGAAATTAAACACGGCGCGGAGGGCGCGCTGGTAATGCCGGACGGTTTCGGCGGAGACACCGCCTTGCAGGAACGCATAAAACCCGCTGACATGCGCCGGGGCGATTGCAGAGACTCTCATATGCCCGAAGTATGGCAGTATTCTTTTTGCGACTTTTTTGTACCATTCAAGGGTATTCGGGGAATCGGCGACGCTGACGTGATCGCGAAGGTACAAATCCCAAAGCTGTTTAAATGACATATTTCTCGGCAGCGGGATTTCGTCTTTAAGGATCTCTTTCTCGAACGCCTTCAACAGCTTTTTTGC
>Ga0078972_1002438_pt1 | contig 61483 bp, 55 predicted proteins | sample YelNatPaOPGAMG01_FD_67568 | JGI IMG/M metagenome (GOLD analysis project Ga0078972, IMG submission 67568) | Hot spring thermophilic microbial communities from Obsidian Pool, Yellowstone National Park, USA - OP-RAMG-01 (SPADES assembly) (version 2) | ecosystem: Environmental > Aquatic > Thermal... | reverse complement strand
TGCCGGAGAGCGGAGTGCCGCCGTCGGCAGGCGAGTTGCCAAATCTTCCCGAGAACGTGCCATCTGGACTCTGGACGGCGATTGTAAACGTGCCCGCGTTAGTTCCCCGGCAACAAGTCCATCGCCATGTGCCGCGCAGGTCCGGGGTCGAGGACTGCGCGAAGAGAGAAAGACATGAGAGGACGATGGGCAAAATTCGGATCCCTGATCGGCATAATTTCATGCAGGATTCTCCTCCCGGGGAGTATATCAGAAGCAGTGAGGAGGAACTGCGGAGAGACTTATGTCTGGTCGGGCCGCGGGGATTTGAACCCCGGACCTCTTGCACCCCAAGCAAGCGCGCTAGCCAGGCTGCGCCACGGCCCGATTCTTCTCCAGTTTACCCCGCCGCGCGCTCGCCGCGCCATACCCTTCCCATCCTCCCTTGCCCGCCACAGGACTCCCGCGTCGACGTGTTCGAGGCCTCCCCGCAACAAGGGCCCTCCGCCCGCCGTGCAGCAAACCGCCAGTTGTGCCACACCGGCAGTCCTGCCGTCGGCCGGATTGCGAGGCTTGTCCCTCCCCGCTGTGCAGAGGCATTCTGCCGTGGAGCAGGCGCTGGTTGTGGGGAGGTATTCTTGCCTGCGAGCGGCATTCCTGCCGGCCTGGGCGCCCCTTCCCCGCCGCTCTCTTGCTTCCCGTTGTGCGCTTCTCGTAAGCTGCTCCGTTGCACGTTTGTCCGTGTTTGAGCCCTTCGCCCTCGAAAGCGCTGCCGGGGCCCTTTTCGCGCAGCCCCGTACCCGGATTCGACCCGCATAGGCGAGCCTGCGGCCCACCCCACCACGCACAACCACACGGCAACTGCCCGCCTCAAAGCATCCGCTTCACAAACGTTCCGAACGGGATTCGTCTCGCGCAATCGCTCATGGGAAGGCCTGATACAACCGCTCGCAGGCAGCCGCCTAGCGCATCGCCGGCGAGGATGCGCTATAGGGAGCAGGCGGCCGGCGGAACGGTCTCGCGCCTCGCATCCGCCGCATCGCTTCTGCGGCCAGCACTTGCGACCGCCGCGCGCTCCAGATGTCGAACGAATCGCCCAGCGTCCGGTCAAACTTGCCCGTCGCGAGGTTCTCTTTAAGCGAGATCCACCGCCCCCGCGTCACGCGCACCTGCTTGCCGCCGGCCAGCACGTTGACTTCCCCCTCGATCACCCGCAGGTTCCCTGTGGCGCTGTCCAGCCGGAAAATCGCGCGCTTGGAAACCGTGGCCTTGAACTCCCTCCACAGAATCTCGACCGACCCACGCCTGGGCCTCTCCTGCGCCTCCAGGATCATTGAGCCGTACAACAACTCATAGCGCGGCTCCACCACCGAACCTGACAACAGCCGCACCGAACTTCGCTCGCGGATCCGCAGGAACACTTCCGGACACACCAATATCTCGGCCCTGCCGTTGGCGCTCCGCAGCACGTCGTACTCCTCCATCTGCGCAAAGCGGTTGGGAGAGCGATCCAAAGGCTCTTCGTTCAGGAAGACGCTCCTCTCGAAATACTGGATCAAGCCCGAACGGGCCGAGATCACTTGCTGCGCGTGAGCCTGACCCAGGCAGATGCCTGCCACGCAGAGTAGCCACCCCCTCCGGATCCCGGTCATCCTGCCGCCCCCACCGCCATTTTGACGCTGCTCTCCGGGCAGGTCAAATCCGCCCCTCGTGTTACCGTTGTAAAAGACATCGCCATCTGAATCTTCGAGTTGTGAACGATGTCACGCGGCGCTCCCTGCTAGAATCCAAGTGAGGGGACTACAACGATGCCCAAAGGACGTGTGGCGATCGTCGCCGAACGCTGCAAAGGATGCGGCTTCTGCGTCGAGTTTTGCCCGACCAAAGTGCTGGCCTTATCGCCGGCGTATAATTCAAAAGGTTATCATCCCCCGCATGTGGTGGCAGCCGAAAAATGCAGCGGCTGCGACCTGTGCGGAATGTATTGCCCGGACTTTGCCGTCCACGGCTGGAAGATCGCTGATGGAAAACCCAACCAGACTGTTGCGTCCCGCTGATCCGCGCGGGGTTCTGACTGGCGTTCATTTTCTGGACGGCGATCATGCCTGTTGCGAAGGCGCGCTGGCCGCCGGCGCGCGGTTCGCCGCAGGTTATCCCATCACCCCGTCCACCGAAGTTGTGGAGCGCTTCGCCGCACGCATCCCCAAGGTCGGCGGCACGTTCATCCAAATGGAAGACGAGCTGGCGGCCTCGATCGCCATCGTCGGCGCCGTTTGGGGAGGCGCCAAGGCCTTTACGGTCACCTCCGGCCCAGGATTCTCGCTCATGATGGAGCACATCGGCTATGCGGCGATGACCGAGACCCCCTGCGTCTTCGTCGACGTGCAGCGGGGCGGCCCCTCCACCGGCCTTCCCACCCTGCCCGCCCAGGGCGACATGATGCAGGCCCGCTGGGGCTCGCACGGCGACTACGAGATCATCGCGCTGTGCCCCAACTCGCCGCAGGAGTGCTTCGATCTGACCATCCGCGCCTTCAACTTGGCCGAGCAGTACCGCACCCCAGTCATGTTCATGATGGATGAGTGCGTGGGCCACATGACTGAGAAGGTCGTGATTCCCCCTGCCGAACAGATCCTCATTTACCCGAGACGCCGCACTAAGGCGCCGCCCGGAGCTTACCTGCCCTACCAGCCGGAGGAGGATCTGGTCCCGCCGATGGCCCAAGCCGGCGAAGGCCACCGGTTCCACATTACGGGCCTCACGCACGACGAGCGCGGCTATCCAGCCATGAATCCAGAGGCGCAGGACAAGCTGCTGCGCCGCCTCCAGGCCAAGATCCGGAATGCCGCACAAGAGCTGGCCAGCTACGAAGAGCAGGACACCGAAGCGGCCGAAGTCGTGGTGGTCTCCTACGGCATCACCTCGCGCGTCGCCCAGCGGGCCATCGAACTCGCCCGCAAGAAGGGCCTGCCGGTGGGCAAGCTGAGGCTCATCACGGTCTGGCCGTTCCCAGATTTCAAAATTCGTGAGCTGGCCTCCCGCATCAAAGCTTTCGTTGTGCCCGAACTGAACCTGGGCCAGATCGTGCGCGAAGTGGAGCGCGCCGCGGGCGGCGCAGCCAAGGTGGTGGGCGTGCCCCACGCCGGCGGCACCGTCCACCGTCCCGAAGTCATCCTGCAAGCCATCGAGGAGGCGATCCGATGATTGAACTCGAGCAGGCCGCCGAAGCGGTCGAGAATCCGGTCGAGCAGTTTCTTCGAATGGACCGCATCCCGCACATCTGGTGCCCGGGCTGCGGCATCGGCACCACGGTCAACTGCTTCGCCCGCGCGCTATTGGATTGCGGCGTGGATCTGAACAAGGTCGCGGTGGTGAGCGGCATCGGCTGTTCCGGGCGCGTGGCCGGCTATGTCAAGCTGGACTCGTTTCACACCACCCATGGCCGCGCCATCCCCTTCGCCACGGGCCTCAAGCTGGCCAACCCCTCGCTGAATGTGGTGGTCTACAGCGGCGACGGGGACCTTTCGGCCATCGGCGGCAACCATCTGATCCACGCCGCGCGCCGCAATATGGACCTCAAGGTCATCTGCGTGAACAATTTCATCTACGCCATGACCGGCGGCCAGAGCGGCCCCACCACGCCCGCACCAGCGACTACTTCCACCTCCCCCTACGGCGCCTTCGAGCCGGCCTTCAACCTGCCGCACTTGGTGGACGCCGCCGGAGCGGTGTACGTCGCCCGCTGGACCGCCTTCCATGTGCGCCAGCTCACGCGGTCCATGACCGAGATCTTCAACAAGAAGGGTTTCTGCTTTATCGAAGTGCTCAGCCCCTGCCCCACCCTGTTCGAGCGCCGCAACAAATTGGGCGAGGGGCTGGACACGATGAAGTACTACAAAGAAAAGAGCAAGGTCCGCAACGGCGCGCCGACCAGCGAGGTCGGCCTCGGCTTCCGCGATGAAATCATCGTCGGCAAGTTCGTAGACCGCGAACGTCCCGACTATCTGGATCTGATGCGCGAGCGGTTGAGCCTTCAGCTCGGAAACGCTTATGTGGAGGCGCCGGCCTGCGTATGCGACTGACCGAGATTCGAATCGCGGGTTTCGGCGGTCAGGGCGTGATTCTGGCCGCCATGGTGATCGGCAAGGCCGCTTCGATCTTCCAGAATGAACACGCCACCATGACCCAAAGTTTCGGCCCGGAGTCGCGGGGCGGAGCGTGCAGCGCCCAGGTCATTCTTTCCGACGAGCCGATTCTCTACCCCTATGTGACACGCCCCGACATCCTGGTGGCGATGTCCCAGGAAGCTTACTCGAAGTTCGTTCCGGAACTGAAAGAGGGCGGTACGCTGATCGTGGAGCAGGACTTGGTCCAGGTAAACGACCTCCCCTCCGGGGTCCGAGTTTACGGCGTTCCCGCCACCCGGCTGGCTGAGGAGTTGGGGCGCCGGATGGTGCTGAATATCGTCATGGTCGGCTTTTTCGCCGCCGTCACGAAGTTGCTCGATCCGGAAGCACTGCGCAAGGCCATCGACGATTCCGTCCCGCCGGCGTTCCGCGAGCTCAACCGCAAGGCCTTCGACAAAGGCTACGAATACGGCTTGGCCGGCAACATGCTCGGCGAGCAGGCGGAAACAGCGCCGGAGCTGTTGCGGGAATAGCTGCTTCCGGCCGCGCGCGGGCCTCGGACCCGCGGCTGCAACACAGTTGAACCACTTCCAGTAAATGGAGAAAGAGTTCTGCAAGCCTTCGCACAATGGCTGGTGGCGTGGGGGCCGGTAGGCCTGATGCTGCTGGCCTTTCTCGATTCGGCCGGCATCCCTTTGCCAGCCGGCGCCGACGCGTTGCTCATCGCTATCGCCGTGACACATCCCTCGCTCGCCTGGCTGGCCGCCTCGCTCGCCACCGCCGGCAGCCTGATGGGCTTCCTCACCCTTTACTGGCTGGCGCGCAAGGGTGGCGAACGGTATCTCGACAAGCACACGGCCGGCGGGCGGGGCCAGCGCCTGAGGACATGGTTCCAGCGCTACGGCCTGGCGGCGGTTTTCGTGCCTACCCTTTCCCCAGTGCCGCTGCCCACCAAGGTCTTCGTCCTCTGCGCCGGCGCGCTGCGGGTTCCAGTGGCCCAATTCACCGCAGCCGTGCTCGCCGCGCGCCTGCTGCGCTATTTCGGGCTGGCTTATCTCGGCGTGCGGCTCGGTCAAGACTCCCACCATTGGATCCAAGCCAACGCACTCTGGGTGACCGCCGCCGCTCTGGGACTATTCTTGGCCTCGGCCTTGCTGATCCGGCGCTTCACGCGCGAGAAGAACGCTTCTTCTTAGTCTTCTTTTTGGGCCCCTCCGGCGCCGTCGCGGACGCGGCCGCCGGTTCGAACAGTTCCTCCAGCGGCCGCAGGGCCAGGAAGAAAACCAGCAAGAACAACGGGAACAACTGCGAAAAGAACCGGCCGAACGGGGTGAACGCCCCCAGGCTCACCACCACGTAGCCTCCGAAGACCAGTCCCACGACCGCAGCGCCGCAGACCGCCGCCGGCCGCAGCGCGCGCGGCAACGAGAAGCGGAGAGCGGCCGCCAAAACCGCCAGCGCGGCCAACGGGTGGGTGGCGGGCGTGTAGCCGAACTCTCCGGCATTGCGGGCAATCGCCCTCCAGACGAACTGCCGGCGCCAACTCTGCGCAGCGCCTTGCGCAATGCCCTTTTTCCCGGCGCGGACCACCGGATCCGCCACCGGCGCCAGCATCTTCAGCCATCCCACTAGGATCAGCCCCGGCAACATGCCCGCGCCCAGCCAGAGGCTGCGCCGCACCGCCTTGCCGAAACCCGAGAACCACCAATCCGCCGCCGCGTAGCAACACCCGAATACCGCCGCAAACAGCAATCCCTCGTTCTTCGTCCAAGCCGCGCAGCCCGCCGCGTAGCCCGCCAGAACCAGAAGCAGTGGCTTTCGGCGCTCCTCCGCCTTCCAGGCCAGGGCGGCCAGCGCCACGGCCGCCAGGTAGTAATACGCCAGCGGGATGTCCGAGTATTGCCACATGGTCTGAGAGACATACGTGAAGCCCGTCATGACGGTCAGCCCCGCCAGCAGACCGCTGCTGGCCGAGCGCAGCAGCGCCAGCGCCGCGACGAGCACGGCTAAGGTGGCCAAGAAGAATAGCGCCGCCGTGGCGATAGGGACCAACGTGTCGGAGTCCCCCGCTGCCTTCCAGCAGCGCGCCACAAAGCCGGAGAGCAGCAGCGGATAGTCGGGATGGGTCCGCTCCAAAAGCGGAGAGATCGCATTGCGCCAGGTTTCGCCGGGCCCGGCCAGAAACCGCGCGCGCACGTTCCAGATCGCCCAGGCATCCCACATTCCATGCGGGTCCGCTGCCGCCTGGTTCCGCATGCCGTCGAGTACGATCACCAGCGCCGAGAACAACAGCGCCGCCAGGATCCAGTTATAACGGAACACGGGCTGGACAGGACTTTCCACGGGAACCGGGACGGTTGCGTCCTGTCGCCGTCTCCGCCGGTAGAACCAAATCGCGGCCAGCGCCGCCAACAGCGCGCTGTCGGCGAGTAAAATCACCGCCGCCGTAGCCGTCCCCGTCACGGTGAGCACGAAGAACAACATCGAGCTCAAACCGATGCCGAATCCAATCCCCAAGCCAAGCTCCAGCAGGGATGCGGCCCAGCCTGGTCCCGCGCCTGCGGCGGGCCTCAGCATTCGCATCAACAGGCATCCGGCCAGACATGCAGTCAGGAGTGGGATGAGCCCCAGCATCGCTATGGCGTCCGTTCAAAGAGATAAACGCCCCGGCCGAAACTCTTCACCAGTTTCACGCGGTGCTCTTTCTCGATTTGCTCGATATCCGGACGTTTCAGAAAATTCCCCAAGACCCAGCGCGGGCGGCGCTCCGGCTTCTCCTCCACCAGCAGCCGCGGGGCCAGCACGTACTGCGTGACAAAGAAATAAACCTGGCCGTCCGCTTTGCCAAACGGGACGTCTGAGATGTAGCCTACGGTCGCGTCCACAGGCAGCATTTCCACCACCCCGGCCAGGCGGGCCTGCTGTTCGGCGATCTTGTAGGCATCCGGCTCCTCTCGCAGAATGCGGCTGGTGTGCGCCCAGTAGAGAATCGCGCCGGCCAACCCCGCAAGCGAAGCCGCCGCCAGCGCCGTCCACGCCCGCCACTGCCCGCTCTGACTCATTCGTCCTGGATCCTGCCGTCGCGCATCCGCACGATCCGGTGTCCGTAAGCCGCCGCTTCCGGATTGTGGGTGATCATCAGAATGGTCTGTCCCAGCCGCTCGTTCAAATCCCGCAGCAGTCCGAGCACGATGTTGGAGTTTTCGGTGTCCAGGTTGCCGGTCGGCTCATCGGCCAGCAGGATGGAGGGGTTGTTGACGATGGCGCGCGCGATGGCCACCCGTTGCTGCTCGCCGCCCGAGAGCGCCCGGGGCTTGTGGTGGAGGCGGTGACGGATGCCCAGAAGCTCCAGCACTTGCTGGAAGCGCGGATCCTCGGGGCCGTTGCGCCGCGCGATGTGGCGCGCGATGGCGATGTTGTCCGCCGCGCTCAGCGTGGGCAGCAGGTTGTATTTCTGGAAGACGAAACCCACTTCGCGGCGGCGCAGCTCGGTGCGCCCAGCCTCCGAGAGCTCCCGCAGATTGTGGCCGTGGATATAGACTTCGCCGTCGGTCGGCGGCGTCAGACCGCCGAGAATGTGAAACAGCGTGGACTTGCCGGAGCCGGACGGACCGACGATCGAGACGAACTCGCCTCGCTCGACATCCAGATCCACCCCCCGCAGCGCATGCACGTCCACGTCGCCCACATGGTAGACCTTCCGGAGGTTCCGGACGCGGATGACGATCTCGCCGTTATTCATAAGACAGCGCCTCGATCGCGTCCTGGCCGGCCGCCTTCCAGGCCGGATAGAAGGCCCCCAGCATGGCCCCCGCGAAGGCGATCGCGCCCGCGATCGGCCACCAGTCCGGGACTATCTTTTGAGTCAGCGCCGCCGGCGCGAACACCATCACCGCCCAGCGGCTGCCGTAAGTGAGCATGATGCCCAGCACCGAGCCTGCGATCGCCAAAATCGCGGTCTCCCGGAAGATGATGTTCAGAATGTAGAAAGGCGAGGCGCCCAGAGCCTTGAGGATGCCAACCTCGCGGGTCCGTTCCAGCACTGCGGTGTACATGGAAAGGAACACCACCAGGAACCCTACGATGATGGACACCGCGATGATCACGCCGATGAAGGCGCTCAGGCCGGGCACGTTGCTGACGGAATAAAGCGAGGTCAGCTCCGCCATGGAGTACATCGGAAAGTCGGGCAGTTTCTCCTTAAGAGCCGCCAGCACCTTGTCCGTATTGGCCGGGTCGTCCAGCTTCAGGAAGATGCGGCTCAACTTGCCGGTCGAGCCGGTCAAGTCTTGAAGAACACGGCGCTGGACCACGACCCGGGCCAGCTTGCCCGGCTCGACGATCCCGCACACGCGCCATTCCAGATTCAACAGATTCAGCGTGGAGCCCACGCTCAGGTTGTTCTGCCGGGCGTAATACTCGTCCACGATGACTTCACGGTCGCTTTGAAACGGCCGCCCGGCCAGGAACTTGAATCCTCCGCTCATGGCGTTGAACTCGGCCAGGTCCAGTCCAGTGACCGTGTTCACCCCGCCGGTGGGCTGCTCCACCGTGCCCACGGCGAGCTTGACATGCGGCTGCTCGAGGAAGAAGGAGAGGTACTTCTCCGACAGGGATGCCGAGCTCATGCTGATCAGCGATGTGCCCGGCGCGCGGATGAGAATGTCGGCCCCCACGCCGGTGGCGCGCCGCGCGGCGTCTTCCAACATGCCTTCGCTGAGGCCCACCAGCGTGAGCATCATGCAGACCTCCACGCCGATCGCCAGCAGGCTGAGCGCAGTCCGCACCGGACGGTGTTTCAAATTGGAAAGTACAAGCTTATTCGTCAAGGCGCCTCAAACAAGGAAGTTCCTAAGAAACTATTGTAACGGCCGGGTTGCGCCTACAGCCACAGGCTGCGGCGGCCCGAACGCAAGATCCAAATGAAAAACGGCCCGCCGGTCATGGCCGTGATCACCCCGACGGGAATCTCAGCGGGCGAGAAGGCCGTGCGGGCCACCGTGTCGCACAAGGCCAAAAACGCCGCTCCGGTGAAGAACGAACAGGGCATCAACAGGCGGTGGTCCGCGCCCAGCCGCAGGCGCAGAGCGTGGGGCACGATCAAGCCGACAAAGCCGATCGGCCCGGTAATCGAAGTTACGGTGCCTGCCACCAGCGAGCCGGCGATATAGCCAGACAGCATCAGGCGCTGCACGTGAACGCCGCGGGCGGCCGCCCACTCCTCGCCCACGGCCATCAGGTTCCAGTCGCGCGATTGCCGGGTAAGGTATGCCGCAAACAGCAAGACCACCGCGGCCAGGCCGGCCAGGGTTCTATATTCCACGGCGTCAATGCCTCCAAGCAGCCAGCGGACGATGGCGAACGACTGGCTGAAGCCGGCGGCGTATTGCAGAAAGAGAATGCCGGCCAGGCAGATGCTGTTGATGGTGACTCCCGCCAGCAGCAGGGTGAAGGAGGACATCCGCCGCCCCTCGCTGGCGACGCCCACCACCAGCGCCAGCACCAGCGCCGCGCCGGCCAGCGCCGAAAGCCAGACGGCGGGCCATCCCGCCAGCGTCCCCCATCCGGCCGAGATGGCGATCACCGCGCCGAGCGAAGCGCCGCTTGAGACGCCCAACGTGTACGGGGTGGCCAGCGCGTCCCGCAACAGCGCCTGGAACAGCGCGCCCGCCGCCGCCAGCGCGCCGCCGGCCAGCAGCGCCAGCAACACCCGCGGCAGCCGGGCGTAGAACAGGATCTCGGCATCCGGCGACTGACCCGCCAGGGCGCGCGCGTAACTGATCCGGGCTGGACCCACCAGCGGCAGCGCCACCAGAGCCGCCAGCGCCAGAGCCGCCGCCAGCGACAACGGCAGCCAGAAGCGGCGGCGATGGTCCCGCTCAGAGACGGCCATAATGCACCCAGGGCTTGCCTTCCGGCGTGCGAAACACCTCAACCCGGACGCCGAACACGGCTTCGATATTGGCGGCGTTCACCGCCTCCTGGGGCGGCGAATCGCAGTAGACGCGCCCCTGCCGCAACGCTACGATCCGGTCCGCAAAGGCGGCCGCCAGGTTCAGATCGTGGGTGGCGGTCACGACCAGCATCCCTTGACGCGCCAGCTTCCGCAGGAGGCTGTGGATGGCGATCTGATGCTGGAGGTCCAGGAACGTGGCCGGCTCGTCCAGAATCAGGGCGCGCGGTTCTTGCGCTAGCACCGAAGCCAGAATGGCCCGCTGCTTCTCGCCGCCGCTCAGGCTGCGGTAATCCCTGTGGCGCAGCTCCAGCACATCGGTCAGGCGCATGGCTCGTTCCGCCGCCTCCCAATCCTCGGGGCCTTCGAACAGGCCCTTACAATACGGCGTGCGGCCCATGAGGACCACCTGCTCCACGGTGAAGGGGAATTCGATCCGTACAGTCTGCGGGATGAACGCGACCTCACGGGCGAAGGCGCGGCGCGCCCAATCCCGCACTTCCCTTCCGCGGAAAAGGCACCGTCCGGCATAGTTGCGCCGGAGCCCGGCCAGGATGGACAGCAGGGTGGACTTGCCTGCGCCATTCGGCCCCACCACCGCCGTCACACAACCGGCGAAGAACTCCAGGCTGACGCCGCTCAAGACGGCCTTGCCGTTGTAGCTCAGACCCAGCTCCTCAGTGCGAAACACGGAATTCACAATCCGGCCTCCGGATGGAGCAGGCGCGCCAGTTGCCGCGCGGCCTCGGCCACGCGCGGACCCGGCACCACAAACACGTCCGGCGTAACCGCGTACACGCGTTGCGAACGGGCCGCCCTCAGCGCCGGATACCGCTGCCACAGCCGAAGCACCTCGCGCTGCTGCGCGGGGGTGACCTCGGCGGCTTGCGCCATTTCGCCGATGTCGATAATGACCTCCGGGTCGCGCGCCAGCACCTCCTCCAGATTGACTTTGGCGTAGGGCACGGCCGCGGCGCCGAAGACGTTTTTCCCGCCGGCGGCCTGGATCAGCTCGTCGATATAGGATCCGCCCCCGGCGGCGATGATGTCCTCCAGGCGGCCCGGCGTGCGCCCAACCACGAACAGCACGCTACGGCGGCCCAGCGGCGCGGTCCGTTCGCGGGTGGCCCGGAGGCTCGCCTGGATGCCCGCGCACAACGTCTCGGCGCGGCTTGCGGCGCCCGTGGCTTCGCCGATGGCGCGGATCGAACGCAGAATGCCGTCCACCGTCTGATCGTCGACTTCCAGAAGGCGCAGCTTGAAGCCGGGCAGGGCGAGAGTCTGGCGGATCATGCTCCGCTCGGCGATCACCAGATCGGGGCGCAGCGCCAGAATGGCCTCCACGTCCGGCCGGAGGTAGTTGCCGATCTTGGGCTTGCGCGCGGCTTCGGGCGGGTAGCGGCAAAAAGTGGTGACCCCGGCGACGCGGTCTCCGAGACCCAGGGCGAACAGCGTTTCGGTAATGCTCGGAGCGGTGGAAACGATGCGCTGCGGCGGCCGGGAGGGCGCCTGCGCGGCGCCCCCTACGGCCGCAGCCGCCAGCAGCTTCGCAATGAGCCGCCGCGTCACCACTCCCAACGCACTCCCGCCCGGACGCCGCGGCCGCGGGCGCTGTATCCGAGCGCCTCCTGGTAGCGCGAGTTCAGCAGGTTCTCGGCCCGCAAGAAAGGCGTCAGGCCGCTGCGCAGGCGCACCGACCCGCTCAGATACACGTTCTGGTAGCCGGGATTGCGGTTGACGCCCAAGTAGTAGTCGGCGTCCTGCCGCTCGCCGGCCAGCACAGCGCCGGCCTGCAAGAACCAGCGCCGGGGCGCGGCCGACAGCGACAGCGAAGCCGAATTACCGGGACGCCGGGGCAGCTCCTGCCCTGCCCCGTAAAAGGGAGGAGCCGCGGAATTGGAGTACAGCACGCGGGACCACAGCCGGGTGTAGGCGGCGTCGAAGGTTACATTCCCGGCGAGCCGGGCCCGCGCCGAGAACTCCAGGCCCCGGGCGCGGCTGCGGTCCAGGTTTCGCCAGCTTCCCCAGACGGGGGGCGGAAGCGAAACGAAGGTGATCAGGTCGCGGAAAGAGTTGTGAAAGAGATTGACTTCGGTCCGGGCGCGGCGGCCGAACCATTCCTGAACCAGTCCGGCCTCATAGCTGTCCGTGTGTTCCGGGCGCAGATCCGGGTTTCCCACGGCGTAGAATTCGCGGGCGTAGGTCTGAATGAGGCTCGGCTCGGTGATGCCGCGCCCGGCGCTGAAGCGGAGGTAGGTGGATGAAAACACGCCGCGCTCGCCGGCCAGCCGGAAACCAACCGCGCCGCGGGGCGTGAACTTCCGCCCGTAGGCGCTGGAGTGCTCCAGGCGCACGCCTCCCGCCAGGAAGATTCGCCCGTACAGCGTCTTCTGGCTGTGAAGGAACATGCCGTGATTGTTGCGGGCCACGGATCGGGCGGAAACGTCCCCCTCCTGCCGTTCGTACTCATAGCCGAAGGCGGAGACCAGCCCATTGGCGGACCAAGTGCCCTGGTAGCCGGTGTGATAGCGCGAGGCCGCGCTCAGGTACGGGTCGCCCAGGGGCCACAGCCAAACCTCTTGAGAGACGACACGCGTGCCGGCCGGAGGTTGCGCGGGGATGGCGGCGGGGTCCAGCAGGCCCACCAGATAAGTGCGGGGGTTCCGGCCCGGCACGTCGCGGACCAGAGCCGCCAGCGCGTAGGGCCCGTCCATGAGGCGGTCCGTGTAGACGTCCCGCAGGCGATGCCAAGCAAAAGAAACCTGTTGGAGATAGTGAGGGCCGCGGGCGTCTTGGAAGCGGACGGAAAGGGCCGTGTCGCGATTGGTCTCGCGGGCGTCGCGGTCGAAGAGTCCGTAAGCGGTCTGGCCGGGGACGCCGGTAATGGAATCCCCGATGCGCAGCACGCCGCGGATCTCCGAGGACGAGCCCAGGCGGTAGCCGACGTTTGCGCTGCCCGAGGTGTTGCGGTAGTCGTCGTTGGGGAACTCGCCGGAGCTCCGGGTTTGGGCCGAGTGCAGGGCATAATCCAAGCGGCCGCCAAACGCCCCGGCCAGAGCGGTACGCCACTGATCCGTGCCGAAGCTGCCGCGCTCATAGGAGGCCGTGGCCCTGGGGCGGGACCGTTCCGGGTCTCCCCTCCGTGTGAAAAGCTGAATGACTCCGGCGGAGGCCTCGGCGCCGAACAGCGCGCTTTGGGGACCGCGGATCACCTCGATGCGCTCCAGCTCGCCGCTGGTGAGGTGGGCCAGGTTCAGTTCGCCGCCTGGGTCGTTCAGCGGCACGCCGTCCAGGAGCAACAGCGTACCGGTACGCTGCGCGCCGCGGGTGAAAACCGAGCTCAGGTGGCCCGGCCTGCCGGTCGTGGTCACCTGAGTCCCGGGGAGTTCCCGCAGGAGGTCCGCGACCGCCGGATATTGGCGGTCCGCCAGATCTTGCCGCACGAAAACGCTGCCTGCGACGCCGGCTTCCTCCAAAGTGGCGGGGTGACGGGTGGCGGTGACGACGACCATTTGGCTCACGCCCGCCAGACGGAGGCGCACGGATGCCGGAGCGCCAGGGACAAGCTCGACGGTTTGAGTCTCAAAACCCGCCGCCTGAATGCGCGCCTGACAAAGGCTGGCGGACGGCAGGCGGAAACTCCCATCGAGGCCGGAGACGGCGCGCCGGCCATCGCATTCCACCACGGCGCCTCGGACGGCTGCGCCGCTGGGGTCCGTAACTGTGCCCTGGAGGGCGCTGGATTGACTGTAAAGGGCGCCGGCGGCCAAGATCAGTCCGCCGGAAATCGAAACGAATTGTTTGAGCATGAGACGTTCTCCCTCGGAACGCATCACTCGTGAAGCTGAGGACCGGTCTCCTGACTTGCGGCTTGGCCTTTCCCGTGCGGGTGTGCAGCCTTCCTGCATTCACAGTGACTGCACGGCCGTACAAGCTGCCGCTCACAGTTGCGGGGCAGTGGCGGATTTGCACCGCCTTCCCGTGCATCCCCAACCTGGTGATGGACGTTGTGAAATATCGCGCCGCCCGCCGGCCGCGCAGCGGAACTGCGCCCTGCTTGCGGGGGCAACGAGAAGAGTATATCAGGATTTCTTTATTGGAGATCGTCCAGCGTTTCGCCGCCGTTGAATTCGACCTCGCCGCGCTGGGCGTTGGCCTGGAACTGGTAGCGTTGCAGGATGAACGCCACCTGGCGGGGATACGCCGTCTCGCCGATCCGCGCGACGCGGCCCAGGCACTCCAGAATCCGCGGCGGCTTGCCGGCCGGACCGGGCAACTCGACCGTGATGCGCACGGGGGTGCCGACCGGCGGCGGGGGATCCGATTCGTCAACCTCGCCGAAAATCGCCAGCATGCCCAAGCGGCTCATGTTGACCGTCACGCCAGACAAATCCCGGAAGGATTGAACCGGGGAGGACACACGGCAGTTCAGCTGGACCTCATAGCGGGTGGCGCGTCGCATTTCGGTGGCTGTCATAGGCATCCACAACGAAAGATAACGCAACCGGGCGCGCCGCCGCACCTATCTTTCGGCCAGTAGGATTTCAGAGGAGGCTAGTACTTTTTGCAGCTCGGCCATCGGCTCCGGGCGCAATTCGACTACGTCGCCGATGGCGACCCGCTCGAAGAGTTCCACCACGTCCGCGTTCCTCATGCGGATGCAGCCCCGGGATTTCGCCCCTCCGATCGAGCGCGGGGAATTGGTGCCGTGAATGCCATAGCCCTTGTGATCCAGCCCGATCCAGCGGGGGCCGAGCGGGTTTTCGGGGCCGGGCGGCACCACTTTGCCCGGCTGGTACCAGGCCGGATTGACCACCCGCGTGGCGATGCGGAACGAGCCCACCGGGCTGGGAGAGCGGGGCGCGCCCACGGCCACGGGGTAGAGCTTGACGATGCGGCCGTCTTCTATTACGGCCATTTGCCGGTCCGGGATGCTCACCACGATTCGCCGGGAGGGCGCTTGGTTCTCCTGCGCATAGGCCTCCGCGGCCGCCACCAAGGCTGCTGCCGCCAGTTTCCACCAGTAGACCGCCACGCCGCGCATCGCCGTGCTCCAACCGGACGCTCTGCAAAGGAGCTGCCAAAGGATGGGCCTTGCTGTATAAGCGCGTTGGGATCGGCCGAACAATTCCGGCAGTAAATGTTACATGGTGCGGCTGGAAGAGTCTTCCGGGGATTGGCCGTCGCCGGCGCTCGTGAGCGCCCGCCAGTCGTCCTCCAAGGTGATCCAGCGGCGGACTTCGCCGGCCAGTCCCCCGGCGGCGGAGACGGTCAGCGCCCCGTGGCCTTGATCGCAGAGCAGCTCGGTTCCGGCGGGGTTGATCAGAAGGCTGCTCCAGATGCCGGTGCTGACGGGCATGGCCAGGCGGCGCAGGCAAACCGGGCAGCGGCGTCCCTGATCCAGGATCGCCCAGCGGAAGGCCAGCAGGATGCCGAGGATGACCAGCCACTCAAGCACCAGGTTGAAGAGAAACTTTCCCGAGCGCAGGCTGAGAGCGTTGCGGGCGGCCAGCTCGGCCGCGGCGAGGACCAGAGCGGCGGCGAGCAGCCAGAGCTTGGCGGCGAAGAAACCCCAGTAGCGCCAAGCCTCCACGGGCGGGGCGGCGCCGCGGCGCGTGGCGCGGACCATCTGAACCGCGCCGATGAGCAACGCCAACCCCATGCTGAAGACAGCCGCCGCCAGCAGGGAAGCCAAGGCGGGACGCTGATACTCGGCCAGGGGGAGCACGCGGACCGGCCCGCTGCGGATGCCCCTGGTGTAGAGCGCAATGCGCTGGAGCTCCTCTTTGGCCGCCTCCGCGGTCGCTCCCGGGCGGAGCCGTCCGACCATCCCCAACAATTCGGACCGGGTTCCCGGGCGCCCGGGATCGGGCATGACGGTGTACAGGGCAAGCTGCCGGGAGCGGAACCAGAAGCTCCTGGGAAGCACGCCGATCACACGGTGACGCTGCCCGTCCAGTTGCACGCCGAGCGCTTCCAGGTCCGAGGAAGACCGCAGGTAGTGCCTCCAGAAGTCATAGCTCACCACGACGGAGGGAGGATCCGCGAGGTCGCCGGGATCGAAGGTGCGGCCAAGGCCGGCGCGGACTCCAAGCAGCCCAAAGAAATTGGCGGTGACGTCGGCCCCGGAAATCAGGGTTGGGCGAAAGGCGTCTTGTTCCAGTTCGAATTCGCGCACTCGGTAGGCGGCTAGTCCTTGCAGGGTTTGGCTGCGGTCTCGCCAGGGGCGGAAATAGCGGCTTTGCGCGCCGAGCGAGGCAGACAAGAAGTGAAGTTGGAAGCAGGCGACCAAACGGGAAGGTTCGGAATACGGCAGGGGAGCGTAGGCGGCGCGAATGCCCGACAGCGCTCCGCTGGTTCCGATGACCATGGCCAAGACTGCGGCCAACAAAGCCAGGGTGAAGATTGGACCTCGGGCCAGGCGCCGCAACAGGCTGCGCGGGTCTTCGCCGGGGAAGCGAAGGTCGAGCGCCTCGCGGTAGGAGTCGAGAAGGAAGCGGCGAATGTGAGCGCGGGCGATTTTCTGGCTGAGGCTGCGGCCCTGCAACCACAGACGGAATTCGCGAAGCTCGGCTAGTTTGCGATTGCGCCAGGAAGCGCGCTCAGAGGCCGGCGCGAACCACGAAGCCGTCGTCAGGAGCCAGCGCTCCCAAGCTCGAACGGGCGTGGGCTTTTGGTTTGCCATTCGAGGCCCCGCCTCCATCTAGACGCCGTCTTCCGCTGCGGAGTTGCGGCCGCCGGCTATGGTGCCCGGGGCGGGACTTGAACCCGCACGAGGGTTGCCCCCCAAAGGATTTTAAGTCCTTTGCGTCTGCCGATTTCGCCACCCGGGCAACAGGAGCTGCGCTCACTGCGGCGATCCCGCCTGCGCTTCGTCCTAACCCAATTATAGATGCGGAGCGGGGCAGCGGCGCCAGAAGTTCGAGCTTCAAGTAGAGCAGCGGCAGCTTGAGGTGGAGCGCGCAGTCTTGCGGGCCACGCCGCCAGTCTTGGCGGCGGTTGGCGTTCGGAAGCCCCGCGCCGCTCGGGATTGTGTTCCTCTGCCGGCGCGGCCTCGCAGTGGAGCACGCAGTCTTGCGGGCCACGCCGCCAGTCTTGGCGGCCGACGCCGTTCGGAAGCCCCGCGCCGCTCGGGGTTGTGTTCCTCTGCCGGCGCTGCCTCGCAGTGGAGCGCGCAGTCCTGCGGGCCACGCCGCCAGTCTTGGCGGCGGACGGCGTTCGGAAGCCCCGCGCCGCTCGGGATTGTGTTCCTCTGCCGGCGCTGCCTCGCAGTGGAGCGCGCAGTCCTGCGGGCCACGCCGCCAGTCTTGGCGGCGGTTGGCGTTCGGAAGCCCCGCGCCGCTCGGGATTGTGTTCCTCTGCCGGCGCTGCCTCGCAGTGGAGCGCGCAGTCTTGCGGGCCACGCCGCCAGTCTTGGCGGCGGTTGGCGATTCGACCTTCCTTACAGCCCGGGGTTGTGTTCCTCTGGTGGCGTGCCCGCCGGCATGGCAAGCCTGGCGGCATGCTCCACCGGGAGCGGAGGCGGTTGGGTTGAGCGCAGAGAGTAAAGGGCGCCCAGGCCGGCTGGAATGCCTGCCCCACAAAAACAGCCTGCTCCACAAGAGGGCTTGCCCCGCAAATCTTGGCCGCAGCGAAGAATGGTTGCGCGGCGAGGTGGGGTAGTATACTGGTGCGCCGAAGGACCGAACGAGGAGGACAATGCTGCCCGACTATATCGCAAAGACAACGCCGCGTCCCGCCGCCGGGCGGGTTCCCTGGTACGTGAGCACCGCGCCGAGCTACGCGGGGACATTCTTGTGGGTCGTGTTCTACATGGAGATTGCGCAAGGGACGCTGGACCGGATGGGTGTGGCGCTGAGTCTGGCGGCGCTCGCCGTGGCGGCGCTGGTCTGCTATGCGCTGTTTTACCGCGTGCCGGCGATGATGGGAATGCAGACCGGCTACCCGCTCTACGTCGTGGGCAGCTCAACGTTCGGAACCAAAGGCGGCTACTTGATGCCGGGCCTGTTGATGGGGCTGTTGCAGGTAGGTTGGTATTCGGTGAACGTGTACGTCTCGACCACGTTCATCATGAAGGGCCTGAAGCTGGAGGCGGGGGCCGGAAGCTGGCCGTTTGCTGTCGCTGCGATTCTGTGGGGCTACTCGGCGGCTTTGGTGGGGGTGCTGGGAATCCGCTATGTGGCCAGGGTGGCGCTGTATTTGAATCTGATCCCGCTGGCCATGATTCTGATCGTGTTCGCGCGGACGGCGCCGGGCATCGCCGAATACGCTCCTCCCACCTATGCGCCCTACGTGGCCTTCATGCTGCTGATCCAAATGGTGGCAGGCTTCTTCTCCACGGCGGGCGCGGCGGGGACGGACTTCGGGATGAACAACCGGGACGAGCGCGACGTGCGGCTGGGCGGCCTGGTGGGGGTCGCATTGGCGAGCTTTGTGGCCGGGGGTTTGCCGCTGGTTTCGGTGGCGGGGGCGCACGTGGTGTTTGGAATTCAAGGCTACACGTACGACGCGGCGATCGCGGGAGCGGGCGGGATTCTGGCGGCGGCGATGTTTCTGCTGTTCGCGGTGGCGTCGATTCCGCCGGCCTGTTTCTGCTCCTTCATCGCGGGCAATAGCTTCGAGACGATGCTGCCGAAGATCCCCCGGATGGCGTCAACCATGACGGGCATCACCGTCGCGCTGGTGCTGGCAATCACGGGCGTGGCGGCGAACCTGGTGGGCCTGTTCACCATCGTCGGGGCCTCGTTCGGGCCGATTTGCGGGGCGATGACCGCCGATTATCTGCTGGCGGGCCGCCGCTGGGCCGGACCGCGCGAAGGCATCAGCATCCCCGGCTACTTATCCTGGGCCCTCGGCTTCGTGGTGGGCATCCTCCCTTTCCTGCCGATTCCGGCGGAATGGAAGCCCTACACGCAGCCCGCTGTGGTCTACAGCTACCTCACCGCGTTTGCGGTCTACTGGCTGGCGGCCAAGGCCGGCCTGGAGCCCAAGACGGTGGCGTTGCCGGCGGCCGACGGCCGGTAGCGCGGCAAAGCGCCGGCTATTTTTGCTCCCCAAAGAAGGGGAACAGGCGGCGGATCTCTTCTTGGGACGGCTGGCTGCCGTATTCGCAAATCTCGAAGGCCTGCGCGTAGCGGATCTTCTTGGCCTGTTGCTCGCCGTAGAACTTGGCGAGCGTGGAACGGTACTGATCCGCCAAACGGGCGTAACGGTTGGCCAGGTTTTCGCGGACCTGTTTCTGGCGCTTGGCGCGGGCGGCCGGATCGCTGGGATAGAGGTTGGGGTTACCGTTGGCGCCGCCTTCGTGGATCTGGGATTCCATGACGAGCAGGGCGTCGAGCGTGGGTTCAACGACATCGTCGATGGCCACGGCGATGTCGGGGCGGAATGGAGCGGGGCGCTGGAAACGGTCGGGGGTGTAGAGGAAGACAGGGTTCCGCCGCAGGTGTGGAACATCGGGGCAGAAGAAGGGCACGGTGACCATATAGGCGGAGTCCTGCACGAGGATGGAGGTGTAGCGGTGGTCGGGATGGTAGTCGTTGGGGCGGTGGGTGACGACGATGTCGGCGTTCCACTGGCGGATGAGGCGGGTGATGATGCGCCGGTTTTCCAAGGTGGGCATGATCTCGCCGTCGTGGATGTCGAGCACTTCGGTGGTGACGCCCAGCCGGCGGCCCACCTCCATGACTTCTTTGGTGCGGCGCTGGGCCAGCGGGCCTCCGGCCATGCCCCAGTGTCCGATGTCGCCGTTGGTGGTGGAGACCAGCTTGACATGATGGCCCAGACGGGCCCACTTCATGGCGACGCCGGCCGCGCCGTATTCAGCGTCATCGGGATGTGCGCCGAAGAAGATGATGCGAAGCTTTCCGTCAGCGGGAGGCTGAGCCTGCGCGGCGGGAGCCGAAGCGGGCGCAGCGGATGCGTGGTAGAAGCTGTTGATCACAAGGCCGGCGGCCGCAGCCGCGGCCAATGCCAAGATTGACAAGCCGGTTCGGGTTTGCATTCCGAGGTCCTCCTGGCGGTCCAGTATATCTGGAGTCATGGGAGAAAGAGCGCGCCAACTCGGAGATAGAGCGCCGGCACGGTGCGCCAGTCAGGGGCTGATGGTATTTGGCGGCGGGTGAAGGGGGCCACGCCAGCTGACGGCCATTGTACAATCTCTTCGCGTACCCAGCGCGTTCCGAGCCAACTATCGGTCCGGCCGCGCTGATCCGCGAGGACCTCATGGTCACCGAGCGTCCCCCACGGGGCCGGCTCCGGCTGGCGGAATTCCAGCGCAGCGACCAGCTGCTGGACCTGCCCCTGCCCCCGGCCGAGCCCTGCCGCGCCCTGGCCGCCGCCATTGAAACTGCCCTCTCGGCCGGCGACCGTCAGGCTGTTGGCGAAGCCTGCCGCGCCTTTCTAAGCGAGTTGTCCCGGTTCTATAAGGTCAGCGCCCCTCCCATCACCGTGCTGGAGGCCCGCCCTCTGCGCCACTACGAAGGGGTCGGGTCCATGGAGCTCTTCGGCGACTATCACCCGCAAACCAAGGCCATCCGAGTCTGGATGCGCACCGCCGTGCGCCAGAAGGTCACCTCCTTCGGAACCTTCTTCAGCACCCTTTGCCACGAGTTCTGCCACCACCTCGATTACGAAATGCTGCGCTTCCGCGACTCCTACCACACCCGCGGCTTCTATGAACGCGTCGCCGCTCTCTATCATCACGCCCGCGGCACTCCGCGCAAGCGTCTGGTCTGGGCCCCCTTGGGCCCCGGCCGGTGGCGCATCGACTGGCGCTCCACCCGCCTCGCCCCCTAACTTTATCGTTTTCCATTGAGGCTCCGGCCCAGAGTATACTGACGGAAAACACAAATTTCGCTCTCAGGAGTCAAGGAGAAAGAACCAGCCATGATCCGCAAAGCCCTCGGCGTTTCCAGACGAACCTTCATCACCAAGACCACCCCGGCTACGGCGGCCATCGCCGCCGGAAGCCTGATCACCTTTGCCGATCTGGAAGCCGCCACCGGGCAAATCAACACCAATTCCAAACCTTCCGCCCTCAGGATCACCGACCTGCGGGTGGTGATCGCCTCGCCGCCCTATGAATCCGACTACCGCTGCTTGATCCGCATCGACACCAACCAGGGCATCTCGGGTTACGGCGACGTCCGGGGGCGCGCCAGCAAGACCTACGCACTGATGCTCAAGAGCCGGATCCTCGGCATGAATCCCTGCAACGTCACCGAGATCTTTTACAAGATCAAGCAGCATGGCAGCCACGGCGTCATGGGGGGCGGCGTTTCGGCGGTCGAGATGGCTTGTTGGGACCTGGCAGGGAAGGCCTGGGGCGTTCCCGTCTGGCAAATGCTGGGTGGAAAATTCCGGGATCGGATTCTACTCTACGCCGATACCGAATTCTCCCCGAACCCGGAAGTGATGGCCAAGCGCCTTCAGGCGCGCATCGACCAGGGCTTCAAGTTTCTGAAGATGGACCTGAGCATCCCCCAGATCGCGGGCCCCGACAACGTCGTCCGGCCCGCCCCCATGACCACCCCTGGACGCGGCCTTGGGACCGGCCCCATGGGCGCCATGCGGCCCCGCACCCCCCACCAGTTCACCGGGATACAAGTCACCGAGAGAGGCTTGCGCAAGATCGAGGACTACTGCTCTGCGGTCCGCGAACGGGTCGGCTGGAACATCCCCATCGCCACCGATCACTACGGCAGCTTCAACGTCGAAAGCATCATCAAGTTCGCCCAGACCGTCGACAAGTTCAACTTCGCCTGGCTCGAGGACACCGTGCCCTGGCAATTCGCCGACGATCTGGTCCGCATCAAAAACTCCTGCAAGACTCCCATCCTCACCGGGGAGGATATCTACCTGGCCGAAGGCTTCAAGGAACTGTTCGAGAAGCGCGCCATCTCGATCGCTCACCCGGACCCCGCCGAATGCGGCGGCATCCTCGAAGCCAAGAAGATCGCCGACCGCGCCGCCGAATACGGCATCGCCACCGCCTTCCATAACCACAACAACCCAACCACCCTGTTCGCCTCACTTCACGCCGCCGCAGCCGCCGAGCAGTTCATGGTGCTCGAATACCACAACGCCGACCATACCGATGAGTTCTTCTCCGTGGTCACCGGCGTCCCCAAGCCCATCATCCGCGACGGGTTCGTCACCGTCCCGGACGCTCCCGGACTCGGCTTCGACTACGACCTGGAAGCCCTCAAGCGCTGGGTCAAGGAGCCGGGTTTCTTCGAACCGACCACGCAGTGGGATAACGAACGCTCCTTCGACGGACAGTTCATGTAACCTGGATTCGTCAGGCTTGGAGTGCTGGTATGACACGCGCAACGCTGATGGAAAAGATCTCCGGAGTCTTTGCTCCCATCTCCACCCCCTTCTCCGCCGATGAGGAGGTCGACTACGAAGCCCTGGTCTTCAATCTGAAGCGCTATGCTCAGACGCCTCTGGCCGGCTACCTCGCCCTCGGCTCCAATGGCGAGAACCGCAGTCTGGACGAAGACGAAAAGTTACGGGTCCTGGAGACGATCCTCACTCATAAGGCCGCCTCTCAGGTGGTCATGGCCTGCGCCACCTACGACGCGCAGCGCCACACCGACCTGTTTCTCAAGCGCGCCGCCGAGGCCGGCGCCGATTTCGGCCTGGTCCTCTCGCCGGGCTACTTCCGCAAACAGATGACCGATGAGGTCCTCTACCGCTACTTCACCGGCGTCGCCGAGGCCGCCCGCATCCCCATCCTCCTTTACAACGCGCCCGGCTTCTGCGGCGTCACCCTCTCGCCGGATCTGGTGGGGCGGCTCAGCGAGCATCCCAACATCGTGGGCATGAAGGACAGCGCCTCAAGCGGCATTGAAGCGTTTCTGAAGTTTGAAAGCGAGAATTTCCACGTGCTGGCCGGCTCCGCCAACTTTCTGTTCCCGGCCATGCTCGGCGGCTCGCGCGGCGGCACCGTCTCGCTGGCCAACTCGTTTCCGGAGCTGGCCGTCGAACTCTGGCAATGCGGCCAACGGCGGGACGAACAGCGCGGCTGGCCCTTACAGGAGCGCGTCACCCGCATCAACCAGCAGATCTCGGGCCGCTACGGCGTCCCCGGCGTCAAAGCCGCCATGGATCTGGCCGGCTACCGCGGCGGATACCCGCGCCGCCCGCTGCTGCCGCTCACCGCGGAGCAGCGCGCTGAGTTGGGCGCGGCTCTCCGTAACGAGGGCCTGATCCCCTGAGCGGGCCGCGGCCGCCCGCATGCTACGATGCAGCTATGGGGGACCGCAGCCCCCGGCTTGGCCCGTGCACCCGGCGCCGCCTGCTGGCCTTCCTCGCAGGAGCCGGCCTCGCCGCAGCGGATCAGGCCGGGATCGTCTATCCGCCCGAGGTGGAGGAATACCTGGACCCTGCCACCGAGCTGCCGGTCGTGCGCCTGACCAGTCCCCAGGTTTCCAGCTACCTGCCCGTCTACGGCTCTTCGCCGCTCGGCCGCAACAACGATTTCCTAATCTACTGCTCCGACCGCAGCGGCTCTTGGCAGTGCTACCGTCTGGACTTCAAAACCGCCGAGTCCCGCGCCATAACGGCCGCTCCCAATTTGGACCGCGAGGCCGTCTGTTTGTCCTATGACGAGCGCAGCATCTGCTACTTCGACGGCGGATTTTTGCGCCAAACCTTCCTGTCCGGCCTGCGCACGCGGATCCTCTATCAAGTCCCCGAGGGCTGGAGCCGCTCCAAGGGCCTCTCCCTCGCCGTCGACGGGCTGCACGCCGCCTTCATCGAAACCCAGCCGGACAACTCGCGCCTGAGGCTGCTCACGCTCGCCCGGGCTTCGGCCGCCACCGTCGCCGAATCCCGTCTGCCCATCACTGCGGCCGCCATCCGCCCCCGGCGGACCGGGATCCTCTACCGCCGCTCCGAGGATGAGCTATGGCTGGTTCACTACGACGGCTCCCAGAACCGCCGGCTCAAGACCGCGCCGGGCAGGATCGGCCCCGTGCATTGGTCCAGCGACGGACGAAGCTTCTACTATCTGCGCATCCCGGACAGCCCGCGCGCCCTCCATGAGATCCGCGAGCACATCCCAGACTCCAACACCGACCAGCTCATCGCCCCCACCAGTCAGTTCGTCAGCTTCAGCGCCAATCGCGACGGGTCCGTCTTCGCCGGCGCCAGCGGCAGCAAGGCGTCGCCCTACCTGCTGGTCCTGCTGCGCGCCACGCGCCGCGAGCTCACGCTTTGCGAGCACCGTTCCTCGCAGCCCGAGTCCGTTTCCCCGGTGTTTTCGCACAACAGCCAGCGCATCTATTTCGTCAGCGACCGCCACGGCAAGCCGGCCATCTACATGATGCGGGTTGACAGATTCATCGAAAAGACCGAAACTTGAGCCGGAGATGCGAACCCTCGGAGCCGCGCTGTTGCTGTTGACCCTCCCAGGCTGGGCCCAGTCCGCCACCCGCCTGCTGGTGACCGTGGTGGATCAACGCTCCGGCAAGCCTGTAGCCGGCCTCAAGGCGGAAGAGTTCATCGTGCGCGAGGACTCCGGCGAACGGCGCGTCGAGGCCGCCGAACCTTACGCCGGCCCCATGGACGTGATGCTCCTGCTCGACACCAGCCTGCTTGGAGCTCCGGTGCAGTCCGTGGCGGAGAGCCTCATTGGGCAACTCCGCCCCCAGGAAGAGATGGCCGTCGTGGCCTACCATTCGGCCGCGGACCTGATCCAAGATTTCACCTCGAGCCGGGAATTGCTCTTGCGGGCCGTCTCCTCGGTGAAGTTCGGCAATCCGCCCCGCATGCTCGACGCGCTCTACGCCGCCCTCAACGGCGGCTTCCGCGCCAGCACCGTCCGCCGGGTCATCTTGCTGGTGACCGCCGGAGTGGAGGGACCCAGCCGCACCAGCGAGCGCGAGGTCGTCCGGCTGGCCCGCCGCAACGGCGTTTCCATTTATCCGATTTATGCCATGGGGCGGGAAAGAAGCATGCTGGAGCGTCTGGCCCGCGAAACCGGCGGCGCTTCTTTCAACCTCGGCCAGAAGTCCCAAGGCGCCCCTGCCGCCCTGGTCTTCGAAGTGGTCCGCTCCGCCTACCTCCTCACCGTCAGCGGCAATCTGGCTCTAGGCGAGCGCTTCCAGGTGCAAGTAAAAAGGCCGGAGAGATTGTTCGTCTCCGGCCTCCCGTTGGATTGATCGGCGCCGCGCGCCGGCGCGGTTCCCACGCTGACTAATTGCGCGCCGCGGCCACCTTCGGCGTCGCCAGGTAACCCACGATCTGGTCCTTGCGCACCTCGTTCACCACCAGCTCGTACGGCTGCCGCGCGCCGGCTACGTAGAATTGCACCGGCTCGTTGACGTTCTTGTCCTTCTTCTCCACCTTCTTGTCGTCGGCAATCAACTCGATCGTGTACTTGTTCTTCTTGACGTCGGTCTTGGTGAGCTTCACCATCACGTTGCCGACCTTTTGGTGCGTCTTGGTCTTGGTCAGATTAAACTCATAGTAGTTGCGGTCGCCCAGCGCCTTCAGAGCCGCCAGCTCCTTGCTGTTGGTGGCGATCAGGCCGCTCTGCACGCCCAAGTCCCCGCGCACGCTCTTCAGCTCGGCGATGGTCTTCTCCAGCTCCGACTTCGTGGCCGCCACTTCGTTGCGCACGCTGCCCACGTCGCTGGCCACATCGGCGATCTTCGTATTGGCCGCCACGGCCGCCTCTTTGACTTCGCTGATCTGCGAGCTCACCTGCGCCTGCTGCCGGAGCTGCTCTTCCTTAAGCTGGCGGGCGATCTCCTCGGCGTGCTTCAGCGCATCTTTCTTCGCCTGGCCGGCCACCGACGCCGCCTGCTGGCGCGCCGCTTCCAGCTCCGCGCGCAACTCATCCAGCCGCTGCCGGCTGGAAGCCGAGCTCAGCGTGTGCGTCTCGCGGACTTTGGCCACCTCGGCGAGCAAGGTCTCACGCATCTGGGCCGTCTCGCGCTTCAAATTGTCCAGCCACACAAACAGCGCGACATTGGCCACAATCAGCGCAATCACCAGCCCGAACAGTACCGGGATATGAAAGCTGCCCCGCGATGCCGAGGGGGTGGGGGAAGGGATCGTTTCGTTCATAAGTTCACTCCTCAACCGTTAGACTTGCAATCCGGCTTCCAATCCTCCGGTCTGCTGTAACAAGTTTATTTACAAACGGATAGACACATGCCGGAAGCGCGCCCCCGTGTAAAAACCTCCCGCTCCCGCAATTTCTATCGGGCCAGCGCCACCTTCGGCGTGGCCAGGTAGCCCGTGATGACATCCTTGCCGACTTGGTTCACCACAATCTCGTAAGGGATCCGTGCGCGCGCGGTGTAGAATTGCACCGGCTCATTGACGGTCTTGTCCTTCTTCTCCACTTGCTTGTCGTCGGCGACAATCAAGATGCTGTAGCGGTTCCGCTTCTCATCCGTCCGGGTCAGCCGGATGGAAACGTCCCCCACGCGCTGCCACTGCTGCTTCTTGGTCAAGGTGAAGTCGTAATAATTGCGGTCGCCCAGCGCCTTCAGAGCCGCCAGCTCCTTGGCGTTGGTGGCGATCAGCCCGCTCTGTACGCCCAAATCCCCCCGCACGCTTTTCAACTCGGAAATGGTCTTTTCTAATTCCGACTTGGTGGAAGCCACTTCCGTGCGCACGGCGCTGACGTCTTTGGCCACTTCTTCAATCTTCCCGGTCGTCGCCCCGGCGGCCTCGCGGACTTGGCTCAGCTCGCTCGCCAGCCGTTGCTGCTCCCTGCGCTGTTCCTCTTGCAGGCGCCGCGCCAGCTCCTCGGCGTGGCGGACCGCCTCTTCGCGCGCCTGCCCCACGGCCGACTGGGCGTTGCGCCGGGCTTCCTCTAGCTCCGCCCGAAGCGCCTCCAGGTTCCGCTGGTTGGCGGACCCGAGCAGGGCGGAGGCCTCTCGAACCTTCGTCACTTCCGCCTGGACGCTCTCCTGCAAGGCCGCCAAATCGCGGCTCATGGCGTCCACTTGCAGAAACAAGTACACGGAAACGGCCGCCAGCGCCACGACGATCCCGTACAGAACGGCGATGCCCAGGCCGCTGCCGGAACGGCCGGCCGCCGGCGGAGGCGTGATTGGAGTGCTCACAGTCTCTACCCTCTGCCCACCTAGTCTATCACCGGGCGGCTGCGCTCAACGGGAGAACGACCACACGGCCGCGCCCGCCGCGTACATCATTGCGAAAGCCCCCGCCAAGCGCCAAGCGAACTCCTTCTGGCCGGCCGAACCCGCAATGCCGGTCTTGACCACGGCGTTGGCTCCCAAGGCAAGCAGCACGCAGGCCGAGGCAAAGGGCGGCGAGGCCGTGCCCGCCGCGGCCAAGTCCGCCATGGAAAGCGCCACAGCATCGACGTCAACCGAGCCCGCCAGCCCGCTCGCCCAATACAGCCCGCTGCCTCCGTATTGCGCCGCCGCCGCGCGCGTCACCAGCAGCACCGCCGCAAACAGCGCGCCGAATTGCAACGCGGGCCACAGTCGGAACGGGTTGCGGAGACCGAGGGAGACGCCCGCTTGAGCCGGCTCCGCCGTCCGCCCCAACAGCAACGCGGCCAGCAACCCCGCGCCGGTCATGGCAACCAACGGGAACGCCGACGCCGCAGCCAGAACCGGGTTGACCACCGCCAGAATGAGCAGCACTCGCGGAAACTGAATGGCGTTGGCCAAAATCGCCGCCTGAACGTAGTAGCGGCGGTTTTGCGGCTCTTCGGAGCTGCTGGCGGCAAACGAGAGCGTGGCAGCGGTGGTGGATGCCAGCCCTCCCAGCACTCCCATCAGACGAAGACCCCGCCGCGGTCCCAGAAACTTCGTCAGAAAATAGCCGCAGTAGGAAACCGCCGAGACCAGGATCACCAGACCCCAGATCTTTTTGGGCGCCAAAAAGCCGTAAGGCCCGTACTCCCCGCCCGGCAAAATCGGATAGACGACGAACACCACGGCCAAGAACCGCAGCGTGTCGTCGAACTCCTTCTCCGTGATGGTCTCGCGCACCAGCCGGTGCAGCGCGCGTTTGGCCTCCAGGAAGATCACCACCACCACGGCGGTCCCCACAGCCAGGGTCCGCAGCCGGTCCTCGCCTTGCACGGCCGCCAGGTATCCGAGGCAGTAGGCCGCCAGGGCGGCCATTTCCGTGGTGATGCCGGTCCGGTGCCCCATGTGATGGTAGAACACGCCCAGAAGGGCGGTCACCGAAAGCAGCGCGCCCAGCGTCAGCCAGGGATTTTGAAGCAGCCCCGCAATGCCTCCGACGAGCGCGATCAGGACAAAGTCGCGGACCCCCGGATGCCCTTCCCCTTGCGTCGCCTCGCGCTGCGCGCCGATCAAGAAACCGATCAGCAACGCCTCGGCGAGCCCGGCGACATCCGGAGGCAAACCGGCCGGCATAACGCCCTCAGCGGATCTCCGATCCCGCCGCCGGCCTCAGAATCGCGTTGCTGATGCTGGAGACGATCTCCGCGTCCGAGTAGCCCGGTTGCGCGCGCAGCTTCTGCCATTCGGGATCGGCCCCAAAAGCCTGCCACGCCTTCTCGCGCGCCGCCATGCTCTCATAGGCCGCCATGTAGGTGAGCTGCGGCAGGCGCGCGCCCGCCAGCGCCTCTCCGAAAAACACCGGCTGGATGCCGCAGCGCCGGAAAATGGCGATCTCGCCGTCGCCGAACATCTTGATCTTGCGGCGCAGAGTGAGCTCGTTGTCCGATTCGTACATCCTCAGCTCGAAGACCCGGCTGCCCCGCCCTTCCGGCGGCGCGCCCGGCTCGATGGCCGGCATCGAAGGGAAACAGCGGAACAGCGTGCTCTCGGCGCGGATATAAGCCAGATCCGGCCCCGAGCAGAACTCCTCGAGCGCCTTCTGGTATTCGGCATCCGCCTCCAGCTTTTCGAGCGAAGCCTGCATCGCGCCGAGCGACGGATACCCGGACAACACCAGCAAGAAAGGCGAATCCGGCGCAATCGAGGCGCTGAAGACGCCGATAGGACCGATGCCGGCGCGCTTGGCCGCCGGCACGTAGCTTTTCGCGAGGAAGTCGCCGGTGCGCCGCGCCATGTTCGTGCGGGAGTTCCGCATCAGGTAACGGCGGAGTTCAAAAAAGCCCCTCGCCGGGGCGCTCTGAGCCGCGCTCAACGCTGTTCCCGCTGCGCCGGCCGCGGCGGCAAAGATCTGTCTGCGGGTCATAGACTCTGACTCTACAACAACCCGCAGCCCCGGTGGCGCAGGGCGGCCTCTCCGGCCGCAGTTCCCAAAACGGCAGCGCTCAGGCCGCCGCCAGCCCGCCAAAACGCCGGTCCCGCGACCGGAACTCCTCAATCGCCGCCGCCAGATCCTCCTCTCCGAAATCCGGCCACAGCTTGTCGAGGAATAGCAGCTCGGCGTAGGCGCATTCCCAGAGCAGGAAATCGCTCAGCCGCTGCTCGCCGCTGGTCCGGATCAAAAGGTCGACGTCGGGCGCCGGCCCCGGCGCGTGATGCACCTCCGCCAGCAGCTCGGCGAAGCGCTGGCGCGAAGGCGGCTCGGCGCAGGGGACAAGCCGCGCCGCCGCCCGCAGGATCGCGTCGCGCGAGGAGTAATCCACCGCCACGCGCAGGTGCAGACGGCTGCCTCCGGCGGTGGCCGCTTCGGTTCTCTCGATCGCCTCGACGAGCGAAGCCGGGAGCCGGTCCCTGCGGCCGATCACATGCACCCGGATGCCGTTTTCCACGCAGCGCGGCGTTTCCGTCCGCAAGTGCTCCTCAAAGAGGCTCATCAGCGCCGAGGTTTCCTCGGCCGGCCTCCGCCAGTTGTCCGAGGAGAAGGCGTACAAGGTGAGGGTCCCCACGCCCAGTTTGGCCGCGGCCTCGATGGTGCGCCGCGCCGCCGCCCCGCCGGCCTTGTGCCCCGCCAGCCGGGGCAAACCGCGCGCCGCCGCCCAGCGGCCGTTGCCGTCCATGATGATGGCGATGTGCAGCCGGGTTCCTTCACCGGATGAAGTTCCTTTTCTCATAAAGCGTCCGCTTCCTTTAGATCCGTCACGCCGGAATGGATTCCTTGCTATTTTTCCCGGGCCGCCCGGATCAATGCTTCCATGTGCGCCAGGTATTTCTCCAGCGCCCGGCGCCCCGGCGCCGTCAGGCGGTATTCGGTGCGCGGCGTGCGGCCGTCGAAGGATTTGACGCAGGCGATGTAGCCGGCGTCCTCCAGTTTGCGCGCGTGCACGCTCAAATTGCCGTCGGTGGTCCCCAACAAGCGCCGCAGCTCGCTGAAGCTGAGCGAATCGTTCACCGCCAGGGCGCTGACGATCCCCAGCCTCAATCTCTCGTGGATCAAGCGGTCCAGGTCCTGCGCCCGTCCCGCCGGCGCCTGCGCCGCCCGGACCGGCCGCTCCTTGCGCAGAAGGCTTTGCCTAGCCACCGTACCTCCTTGCGATCACAATGCCAAACACGGTATGCAAGCCTCCGAACCCGGCCGCCAGCAGCCAGTTGCCCCAGCCGGGCGGCCCCAGCAGCGCCGCGGTTCCCAGGGCCATAAAGCAGAATCCCATCGCCGGGACCACGCGCACCGAAAAGGTCCCCGCCGCCACCACGCCCACCCCGTACAGCATCAGCCACAGCCCCGGCAGCGGACCCATCACGCCCGCACGGTAAAGAACCAGCGTCAGCAGCGCGGCCGCCGCCATGGGCGGCGCCAGCCCCAGCGCGAATTTCCGGCCCGGGCGCGAAAACAGCGGCATCCGTGCGCTCCGGGCCTTGCGCGCCATGGCGAACAGCCCGATGAAAAGCGCCGCCACCCCTTCCCCCACCCACGCCGCCAGCCAGCCGTCCGCCGTGCTCTGGTGCGCGGCGATCAGCGCCGCAAAAAGCGCCGTCGCCCCCATGGCGATGCCGCCGAAGCCCGGCACCGCCGTGAAGGAGGAAGCGCCCTCCATGGTCTCGCGGATGTAGCGCAGGTGATCCAGCGCGTGAGCCTGAATGGCCGCCGGCTCGGGCGGGTGTTCCCGGATAGGCTTGACCGAACCCATAACGCCATTTTACCCGCGGGTCCAATTTTTTGTCAAGTACTTTGTAGGGCAAAGATCAGCCCCGCCCGGCGAGCGGCGGCGGCCGCCCTCCCCGCCTCCGGAGCCTCCGCTCCCGCCCGCCTGTATACTTTCGTTAACAGTATCGTACTAACTTAGGACGTACTTACAAGGCTCGCGGAAATTATGTTACTTGGCTGAAATTTGCCCTACAATAAGTATTGAATGCTGCGCCAGCGACAAACCGGCTCCGCCAGGCGGCGGGGGCACGCCGTCTTGGAGTTGACTTTCTTTATCCCCTGGGTCTATTTCCTGTTCGTCGGCGCGCTGGATTTCGGCTTCTATAGTTATGCGCTGATCGCGGTTCAGAACGCCGCCCGCGCCGCGGCGGTCAACGCCGCGCTGTTCGCCGACCTGGCCGACGACCAGGCTGAGGCCTGCCGCCAGGTCCGCAACGAGCTGAGCCGCATGCCCAACGCCTCCTCGTTTCCCTCCGGTTGCTCGGCCACCCCCCTTTCGGTCACGGTGACCCCCTTTGTGGACTCCGAGTCGCAACTGGCCACCCGGGTCAGCGTCACCTACCAGACCGTGCGGCTTCTGGCGATCCCCGGGCTGGTGCCCGCACAGCTCAACATCACCCGCACCGCGGAGGTCCGGGTCTTCGGAGATTGAATATGAGGGACCGGAACGGCAGGCGCGGCAACTCCTTGGTCGAGTTCACCTTGGTGGGCATTCCGGTCATCTTCCTGCTGATTTCGATCTTTGAGATGTCGCGGGGCATGTGGATGTACCACACCTTGGCGCACGCCGTGCGGGAAGGGGTCCGGTTCACGGTGGTGCGCGGCAACGACTGCAACCTGCCGCCGAACAATTGCGCCGCCACCATCGGCGCCATCGCCACGCGCATCCGGGATGCGGCGGTGGGGCTGCCTCCGGCGGATCTGATCAACGTCACTTTCCGAAGTCCGACCCGCACCATCACCTGCGCCACGCTGGCCGCCTGCCTTTCCAGCGGAACCTACTGGCCGGCCTCGGCGCCTGGCGCCGCCGCCGACTCGGGCGGGGAGCCGATCACCGGCTGGGTGGAGATTTCGGCTCAGTACCGCTTCCGTTCCATGATCGCCATGTTCTGGCCCGGCGCCAGCCCCGTGACCTTCGGAACGGTGACGCTGCCCGCCAGTTCGCGCCAGACCATCCTTCACTGATTGGGAGGTTATGCATGCGAAGTTTGGATTCCCGGTCTCAACGCGGCGGCCAGGTGATCGTCATGCTCAGCCTGTCCATGGTGGTCTTGTTCGGCATGCTGGGCCTGGTGGTGGACCTGGGTTGGTCCTACTTCACGCAGAAAGCGGCCCAAGCGGCCGCGGACGCCGCCGCGCTCGCCGCCGTCCGCCAAGCTATGGTCAATGCGCCGAGTGACAACCTGCGCTGCGGAATCACCGGCGTGGGCTGCGCGGCCACGCCCGCCAACTGTTCGGCCATCTCCGGCACTAACCTTCAAAGCGCCTGCCTCTACGCCGAGCGCCACGGATTCTCGGCCGGCAATCCGCGGGACACGATCACAGTGCAAGCCTGGGACCGTACTTCCGCCCCCACAGTCACCGACAACTGCGGCCAGGGCGGAGCGGCGGTGCGGCGACCGCCCACGGCCGGGTGCGTCGACACCTCCTACTGGGTCACGGTGCGCGTCTCCCGTTCCCTGCCCCAGCTCTTCTCAGCCGTACTGGGGAACACGCTGGCCACCGCGGCGGCCACCGCCACCGCCGCCGTGACGGACTCCGAGCCGGACGCATCCATCTGGGCTTTGAACCGGCAGTACGAAGTTCCGGTTGTCGGCCGCGGCGCCCGCGGCAATGACATCTATGTCTGGGGCGGAAGCGAGATTCGCGCGGGCGGCATTGTGCTGGCTTCCACCGCCACTGGCGAGGGCCAGACGGACGAAGCCGGCGTGGTCGGAGGCGCGGGGCGTGTGTATGGAACCACCTCCATCCGCGGCAGCGGCTGGGTCAACGAAGAGACCAAGTTTATTCCGCCTCCCACCAACGGCTTCCCCGATTTGCCCATTTTCGACGATCCCATGCGGGGCAAAGGCCAGCCGCCTGCGCCGCAAAACCTCCCCAACATCCCCGTGCCAAATAACGACCTGGCCGCCGTCTGCGGCTCGGTCTGCCAGCCGGGCAACTATTACGTGACGCGTAACGGCCAGGCCACCGGCGAGCCCATCAACGCCAGCGGACCGATCCGCTTCGGCTCCGGGGGCACGGGCTTCGGCAACTACGTCTTCTTCGGAGGCTTGCAAGTGCAAGGCACGGTCACCTTCTCTCCGGGCCGTTACATTTTGGCGGGCTCCAACTCCGGTTACGTCTTGCGCCTGCCCAACAACGCCATCATGACCGACGATACGGCCATGAGTTCCGCCGGAACGTCCGTGCCCAACACCGACCCGGGCGAGATTTTCATCTTCACCGACGCCAACTACCCCGGCCTGCAAATCCCCGCCGCGGTGCAGCCCATCAAGTCTGATCTGCGCTTCGGGCAGATCTACATTCAGTCCGGCAACAAGTTCGAGATGAACCTGCACGGGCTCAACGCCGATCACCCCAACCTTCCCGAAGAGCTCAAAACCTTTGCTCCAACGGTCTTCTGGCAAGATCAGCGCAACTCCCCCGTCAAGTACGATTCCAAAGGCTACGTGGACTACAAAAGCTGCGGCGGCGGCCGGAGCCTGGATAATCCTTGCCCCAACAACGACTCCACCATCAACCCCGGCATGATCCTCCAAGCCAGCCCGAAGTTGCTGCTCTACGGCCTCATCTACCAGCCGCGCGGGGCGGGCATCGAGTTTCAGGGCAACGCGCACATCATCTCGCCGTTGCAAATCGTCACCGGCTCTCTGAGCCTCCAGGGCGGCAACACGCTGGAGCTGCCGGGCATCTCCAACCGCCTTCGCCGCAAGGTCGTCGCGCTCGTCAATTGAAGCTCTCGCCAACCGCAATGGACGCTCTTCCCATCCGCGCCGCTCGCAGTCTGCCGCGCCCGCCCGCGCATCGCCGCCGGACGGCCGGGAGCCCTGTCTTGCTATAGTCACAAGTGAGGTAAATCTCCAGATGAATCTGACCCCTGACGAGATCCCTATGCTCTGGCCCTGCGGGCCGCTGGCTGCCGCCCAGCGCCGGCTGTCCGAAGGTTTTACGCCGGAGATGAAGACCACGTTCGATCGCTGGCTCCAGCCTCAGGCGCTCGATCTCTTGCAATCCTCGCCCATCACCTGTCTTGTGCTTCCCTGGGCCGCCGGTCTTGCCGAAGACAAAGATCAGTGGCAATCCTCGACCGCTCTCGTTCAGGCCGCCCTGAAGCGCGGTTTGAAGGTCGTCGGTTGGATCGATGAGAAAGCCGACGCCGCTGCGGCCATCGCCGCCGCCCGCGCCGCGGGCCTGACCGCCGCCGCCGCTCATGGTTTTAGCGGCAACGCCGGGATCCCGGTGCTGCCCTGGGCTGAGCGGAGTCATCTGCCTTGGGACTCCAAAGCCCCGGCGCTCGTGGCCGCCGGAAACGCCTGGCCCGGAGTTCAGGCTCAGCAAGGAGGCGCCTCAGAAGCCGGGCCCACGGGCAAGCCCTGGGTGGAGTCCAACGCCTGGTTTGTGGAGCTGGCGCGGCTGCGCGCTCCCGCCGCGCTGTGGCTGATGTTCGATCCGCCGGCGGGAACGGTGCTGCGCCAACAAAGCTACGTCGTCGCGGTCATGGATACGGAGGCCAAGGGCGGCCGCTGGGTCCTTTCCTTCGACGACAACCTGCGCCGGGGCCTGGTTGAGGGAAACGCCGCCGCGGCCCAGACGGCAAGCGCCGTTTGGCATACCTTGCGGTTTTTCGCCAGGCACCGGGACTGGGGCTCCATGCAGTCTCTGGCTCTGGTGGGGATCCTGTCGGATTACAGCGAGGCCAACTTCGAACTGGCCGGCGAAGTCTTGAAGCTCACCGCGCGCCGCGGCCTGCTGACCCGCCCCGTGTGGGCTTCGCAGGCGGCGCAGCGCGGTTTCGCGGGCCTCAAGGCCGTTGTCTGTTATGACGAAGAGCTGCCCCAGCCCGCCTTGCGCAAACGGATTCTCGACTTCGTCGCGGAAGGCAACCTGCTGATCGCTGGACCCAAATGGGGCCAGATTGGCAAGCCATCGCCGTCCCACCAGCATCCGCGCTACAACATCCAGCTCTTTGGCAAAGGCCGCGCCGCCATCGCCAAGGAAAACGTTGCGGACCCGTATGAAGCCGCCATCGACATCCACGGCTTGTTCAGCCGGGCCAATGACGTGGTGCGATTGTTCAACACCGCCACCAGCGGCGGCCTGTTCTACACGGGAACTCCGGATGGAAAGCGGGCGCTGCTGCAACTGGTGAACTACACCGCGGGAGGCGGACGCGGCAACGCCGCCGCCGGCACGCCCAACGTGGCCGTCTGGGTGAAGCGCAACTATCGCGCCGCCCGCATGTGGACGATGGATGCGGCCGAGCCTGCGCCGCTGACGGCGGTGGCGGCCGATTCCGGTTACGAATATCACATCGCGGCGCTGCCGCCTTACGCTGCGATAGAATTTGAAGCATAAGAGGGGAGAAAACCAAGTCATGAATCAACCCATCAAGCGCAGAGACTTCCTCACCGGATTGACCGCCGCAGGAGCGGCTCTGGCCCTGCCCGCCGCCGGCCGCGGATCGCTGCCTACGGCGCCGGTGGCTGTGGCCAAGTGCAATACCTACGGACGCGAGATGGTCGACACGCTGGAGCGCATGTTCGACCAGATCGGCGGTCTGGGCCGCCTGGTGAAGAACAAGACCGTGGCGCTCAAAATCAACATGACCGGCGACACCTGGCAGCGCCTGGGATTTCACCCCGCCGGCTCGACTCACTTCACCCACCCGGCCACCCTCGGCGCCACCGTGCATTTGCTGGGCAAGGCCGGCGCGCGCCGCATCCGGATCCTGGAAGGCCCCATCGCCTGGGGCGAATCGTTGGAAGAGGCGATGTACAACACCGGCTGGGACGTCAGCACCTTCACCAACGCTGCGCCGAAAGTGGAATACGTCAACACCAATCTTCCCTACCCCGGCAAGAAGCCGTACACCCGGGTGGAGGTTCCCAAAGGCGGCCTGCTGTTCCCGGCTTATCTGCTGAACACGGCTTACGAGGAATGCGACGTCTTCGTGACGCTCACCAAGGTCAAAGAACACGCCACGGCGGGCATCACCCTCAGCATGAAGAACAGCTTCGGCATCACGCCCTGCACCATCTACGGCGACCGGGCGGGCGAGGATGAGCCTTACCCCGTGCCCTACGGAGGCCGCGGCAGCATTATCCACTACGGCAGCCGCCAGCCTACCAAGATCGCGCCGCCCGAGATCGACCCCAACAGCCCGCGCCAGGGCGGCTACCGCGTGCCCCGTTGCGTGGCCGATTTGTGCGCCGCCCGGCCCATCCACCTGGCCATCCTGGACGCCATTGAGACCATGGCGGGCGGAGAGGGGCCTTGGGTCCGGGGAAGCCGTTACTGCCGCCCCGGATTCCTGACCGTGGGGACCAACTGCGTCACCGTCGACGCCGTCACGATGGCAATCATGGGCTTCGATCCGATGGCCGACCGCGGCAAGCCGCCCTTCGAAAACTGCGACAGCACGCTCAAGCTGGCCGAGGATCTCGGCATTGGCACGCGCGATCTCAACCAGATCGAAGTCGTCGGAACGCCGATCGCCGAAGCGCGCTTCGATTTCCGCGCCGTTCCCGGCGGCCTGCCGCCCAGAACCAGCGGCCCCGGCCGCCCCAGCTAAACGGCCGCCAGCCGGTCACTGCGTGGCCCGCCGTGAGGTCCCGCGCTTGGCGGTACTCTTGTCTGACCCAAACGGATCCCATTCACGCCGGGCCTCAGTCTTACACATTGGGGTGCAGCTTTGGGAGGCTCTCCCACATCACTAGTCGAAAGGCATCTGGCGCCATTAACCCCTACTGGAGAGCCAAACCCAATGGGCGGCAAACCGAACCGGCCGTTTCAACTTTGCCTCAACCCGTCTCTGAGGCTCAATTCTCAATGCTTGCGGCTCACCTCTGAGGCCGCTCCGACGGAACTGCGCCAGTTATGCAGACGGCACGGTTTGAGAGCGCTCATCGAACAGACTCTGGATGCTCCGGGAGCTCACGATGTTCGGCTTGAAGCGGAGGGAAGAGCAAATTGGTCGTCCCCCGGAGCCCAAAAGGGCAATTCCGGCTCCCCTCTTCCGCAACGGCTTTCCGCAATGTCGCTGCGGGTTCTGGCGTTTTGCCTCTACGCTTGTTTGTTCGCCGCCGTAGGTGGCCGCGGATCCCGATTTCTACGACCTGCTCCCTTATGTGAAGCTCAACCAGACGCCGGCGCGGGTCCGCCCGCGCAACATCTTCGATCTCGTGGTGGGCTTTGAGCGAAACCGCGACCGGAAGAAACGCTACGACATCGGTTTGCAACTCACCAACCTCACAAACCGCACGGCGCTTTATAACTTCCAGTCGATCTTCGTCGGCACGCGGGTGGTGCAGCCGTTCACCGCCGGAATCCGTCTGCGCTGGTATTTCTGAGCCTCAACGTCTGTAGTCTGATTCCCGCCCGGCGTGCCCCGCAGGCGCCGCGCCGGTTCCGGCGGTCGATTCTTGCTCCTGCAAGCAGCAATCTTATCTGGGCGATCGGCGCGCGCCACGGCTCACCGTGTGCTCGCGCCGCCCGGCGAGGCGGCCTACTGCAAGGCGCGGCGCCAGCCGGCATAGGCTTCCTGCTGCATGGCCTCCAGATCCCGCTTCACCAGATTCAACCCATACACGCACGCCTCAAAATCTTCCGCAAGCTGGCGGAACAGCGGCGCCTCGTCGCGGTACTCGAACTGGTCGAAGCAGGAGACAATGCGGTAGGACTCCTTGCCCGCCTTCATGTAGTCGATGAAGGCGTCCAGCCGCAGCCGCCGGCGGGCCAGCGAAGCCACGTACTCGGGGAACAGCCCCGTCAGAAACAGCGTGTAGTCCCCGATGTGCTTGCGCACGGCGCGCTCGCGGTCAAAGGAGGCCGCCTCCAGGCGCGGGTCGGATTCAATCAGCATCTCGCCCACATCCTCCAGCCTCTTGCCCCGCGCGTTGCGGATCCGGTAGAGGTTGTCGGCGTGGGTGAAATCGGTCAGCAGGTCGGATACGTAGCCGGCGATGCGCGGTTCGCGGATGCGGGCATCGCCATAAAACCGCCTTGCGACCAGCTCGCCGAACAGCTTTCGGAGAGGATGGTCGCGGCCGATCAACATCATCGGCATATTCCCCTCTGCCACCTATTTTAACAACCGGATGCACTCCAGCATCGCGCGGCCGTTGTGATAGGCCGCCTTCCACATGTGCGCCTTGTTGCCGCGCACCCGGCCGTCGGGCAGGATCGTGTCGTGCCACTCGCCGTACTTCCAGTCGATCTGCCGCTCGCGCAGGAAGCTCCACAGCTTCTCGAACGCCGTCCGGTAGACCGGATCCCGGGTCGCCTGGTACATGCGCAGCGCGCTGACCAGCGTCTCCGCCTGCACCCACCAGACCTTGTTCAGGTTGTCCGCCGGCTTGCCGAGCGGCCCGCTGTCGTAGAAGCCGCCGTTTTGTTCGTCGAAGCCGAACCTCAGCGAGTAGCTCCACAAGGTGCGGTAGAGGTCCATATATAACCAGTTCGGCACGCCCGCCGCGTCGCAGCCCTCCATCAGCAGCCACACCGCCTCCAGGTCGTGCCCGTAGGAGACGCGGTTGTAGTTGCCTTCCAGACGCGGCGTCCAGTCCAGCGAGTACTTGTCCGTGCAGGCCCCCACGTCCTTGCGCACCATGGTGTTGCCCGCGATAGTCATCAGCTCCAGCAGCCTTTCCCGCGCCTCCGGCAGTTTGCTGGCTCGGTAAAACAGCGTCACCGCTTCGAGCATGTGCAGGTGGCTGTTCATCAGCTTCAGGTCCGCCGGCCCCATGGGGCCGTTGCCCTGGATCGGCGTCCAGTCGGGCTGAAACGCTTCGCGGTAGCCGCCGTGGACCCGGTCGTGGGCCTTTTCTTCCAGCAGCCGGAACAGGCGCGCTGCTTGGTCAAGAACGTCCTTGCGGCCCGTCGCCAGCGCGTACTCCGCCAGAGCGTAGAGCACGAAGGAGTGTCCGTAGACGGTCTTCTCCGGACGGGTCACCTTCTGACCGGTGGCGTCCACTTCCCAGTAGTAGCCGTCGTGAGCGGGGTCCCGCATTCGCTCGAGCAGGAAGCGGTATCCGTGCTCGGCCGCATCGAGAAGTTCCTTGCGGCCCCATCCGGGACCGCTATAGCCCGCGCGCGCCACAGCGGCGAAAAACCACACCATGCGCGCCTGCGTGACGATCATCTTGCGGGCTGGGCCGAGGGGCTCGCCCTGCTGGCCGAAATTCATCGTGTAGCCGCCCGCCTCCCGGTCCAATGATTTCGGATACCAGAAGGCGACGATGTTTTCTTTGAGGGTCTTTTCGAATTGGGCGATCAGATCCCGCGCGTCGAGCTCTGCGCCCTTGGCCGAGAGGCGGAAGAAGGCGGGCGAAAGAGCCAGCGCCATCCCGCCGCAGCGGGCCATCTCCCGCCGGCTGATTCCGGAGTTCGGTTGGGATGTGCTCAAGCGCATGCTTGAGTATAATTCGGGCTGTGGCGGCCTGCGGAAAGAATCTGCTTCCCAGAGTTTCGAACGGCTCCGGCGCCTTCGGGCGCGAAGGCGCCCATGTCTCCGTCGAGCGGCTCGCATCACTTCGTGGGCGCAACGGGGCATGGAAAGGGCAGCGGTGGGAGCGGAGACCAAGCCGGCACGGATGCAGGAATGCCTGCCGCGCGGGGCTGCGGGAGTGCGTTCTCGAAAGTAAATCCAGACGGGAGTGTCCTTGAAGATGAAGAGAAGAACCTTTTGCGCGATCCTGCCGGCCGCGGCCGGCTCGTTGAGCATTACCGGACAAGGCGCCCAGGCTCCTGCCGGCCCACGCCTTAGACTGCTGGCGGACTATGACTGGCAATTCCTGCTCGGAGATCCTCCGGGCGCGCAAGAGCCCGCCTTTGACGTCTCCGGATGGCGCACCGTTGTTCTGCCCCATGACTGGAGCATCGAAGGCCAGCGCAGCCCTAAGAACCCCATGGGCGGCAGCGGCGGCTTCTTTCCCGCCGGCATTGGCTGGTATCGCCGCTCCTTTACCGCGCCCGCAAGCTGGCGGGGCAAGCGCGTGAGCGTCGAATTCGAGGGCGTCTACATGAATTCGACCGTGTACATCAATGGTCATGAGCTGGGCACACGGCCATACGGCTACTCCACTTTCGTTTATGACCTAACCCCGCACCTGAACCCCGGCGGCCGCAACGTTCTGGCGGTCCGCGTGGACCAATCCCGGCACAAGAACAGCCGCTGGTACTCCGGCTCCGGCATCTACCGCCACGTCTGGATCCACGTCACCGAACCGGTCCATGTCGCGCAATGGGGAGTGTTCATCACCACGCCGGAAGTCAGCCCCGCGCGCGCGACGGCGTCCGTCAAGACCCGCGTGGTGAATGAATCGGCCGTCCCCGCTACGGTCGTTGTGCAAACCGCCTTGTACGGCCCATCGGGTGCACCCGCGGGGCGGACCGAGTCGAAGGTCACGATCAAGGCCGGGGCCAGCGAAGAGCTCGCGCAGGAGCTGACCGTGCCGAAGCCGGCCCTGTGGTCGCCAGAGGCGCCGAATCTGTACCGCGCCGTGACCACCGTGCTGAGCGGCGGGAAACCGTCCGACCAGGTGACCACTCACTTCGGCATCCGCACCATCGCATGGTCCGTTGATCAGGGTTTCCAGCTTAACGGCAAGACGGTCAAGCTGTGTGGCGGCTGCGTCCATCACGATAACGGCCCGCTGGGCGCCGCCGCCTTCGACCGGGCCGAGGAGCGCCGCGTGCGCCTGCTGAAGGACGCCGGCTTCAACGCCATCCGGACTGCGCATAATCCACCCTCTCCCGCCTTCCTGGACGCCTGTGACCGCTTGGGCATGCTGGTGATGGATGAATCCTTCGACTGCTGGGCTAAGGGAAAGAGCCCTTACGATTACGGCATTTCGTTCGCGGAATGGTGGCAGCGCGACATCGACGCCATGGTGCTGCGCGACCGCAACCATCCCTCCGTCGTGATGTGGAGCATCGGCAACGAGATCCCCGAAAGAGGCAGCGACGCCGGAGCGCGGACGGCCAAAATGCTGGCCGATTACGTCCGCACGCTCGACCGCACGCGGCCTATCACTTCAGCCCTCAACAACGTCCGCCCCTGGCCCAGCACCGACCCCTACTTTGCCGCCCTCGACATCGGCGGCTACAACTACAACCTCGCCAATCACGCCGAAGACCACAAACGCGTCCCGTCCCGCATCATGGTTTGCACGGAGTCGTTCCCCAGAGCGGCGTTCGAGTCCTGGCAACTGGTCACGGATTTCCCTTACATCATCGGAGACTTCGTGTGGACGGCGCTCGACTACCTCGGCGAGTCCGGCATCGGACGCTGGTACTATCGCGATCCCAAAGACACCTCCCGGGAATTGTCCATGGGGAGCGACGCACTCTACCCCTGGCACGGGTCCGATTGCGGCGATCTTGACATCTGCGGGTTCCGCAAGGCGGTCTCGCATTACCGCAATATCCTTTGGAACCGGGGCGAAAAGCTCTACCTCGGCGTCCGCCAGCCCGTGCCCGAAGGCAAGGAGCTCCGCGTCACGGCCTGGGGCGTGTGGCCGGTTTATGAAAGCTGGACTTGGCCCGGCATGGAGGGCAAACTCCTCGAGGCCGAGGTGTACTCACGATGTGATCTCGTGCGGCTCTACCTCAACGATGAGTTGGTGGGCGAGAAGCCTACCACGCGCGCCGAGCAGTTCAAGGCCGTTTTCCGCGTGCCGTATCGTCCGGGAGTTCTCAAAGCTGTGGGGATTCAGAACGGCAAGCCGGCCGCCGAATTCGTGTTGCGGACCGCAGGCGAACCCGTACAACTGCGTTTGACGCCGGACCGGACGACCCTTGTGGCGGACGCGCACGACCTCGCCTTCGTGAGCGTGGAGGCGGTGGACGGAAGCGGCCAGCCGCATCCGCGCGCGGATCAGCCGGTGAGCTTCACGCTAAGCGGCCCCGGCGCGATCGCCGCGGTTGGAAGCGCCAACATGTCCAGCGAAGAACCCTACCAGGGGAATCAGCGCCGGCTGTTCAACGGAAAGGCGCTGGTCGTGGTGCGGTCCACGCGCCGCGCCGGCCAGATCACGCTCACCGCCACCGCGCCGGGACTGAAGCCCGCTACCCTGCGCCTGCAAACCAGAGCGCAGGCGGTCGAGCCGCCGGCTCTATGAAGGCGGGCCGTGCCGTACGCTGTCTTGGATGCCGCTCCGGCTCCGGCGCCCCCGAAAAAGCCGGAGGGCGGAGAGGGGGGTCTCCCGTTGCGCAATGAAAAGGCTTACAATCAGCATTTTAACCCTAAGGAGGCAATATGAACTTCGGACTGATTGTCGGAAACCGGGGATTCTTCCCGGATCATTTGGCCAAAAGCGGCCGGGAGGAGATGATCGCTGTGCTCGCCGCGGCCGGCCACGGCGTGGTTTGTCCCAGCGACCAGGACACTAAGTTTGGCGCAGTGGAGACGCGCGCGGAAGCCGTGAAGTGCGCTGAGATCTTCCGCGCCGCGCGGGACCGCATCGACGGCATTATCGTCACCCTGCCTAACTTCGGCGATGAGCGCGGCATCGCGGAGGCGATCCGCCTGTCCGGGCTCAACGTGCCCGTGCTCATCCAGGCCACGCCGGATACGGCGGGCAAGATGACCATCGCCGACCGCCGCGACAGCTTCTGCGGCAAGATGAGCGCCTGCAACAACCTGCGCCAGTATGGCATTCCCTACTCGCTCACCCGGCTGCACACCGAGGCGCCTTCCTCTCCCGAGTTCCAGGCGGACCTGGAGTGGTTCGCCGCGGTCTGCCGCGTCGTCAACGGGCTGCGCAAACTCCGCATCGGCGCCATCGGCGCCCGGCCCGCGGCGTTCAACACAGTGCGCTACAGCGAGAAGCTCCTGGAGAAGAACGGCATCACGGTCGAGCCGATCGACCTGTCGGAAATCCTGGGCCGCATCGCGCGCATGAAGGACGATGCGCCCGAGGCTCAGGCGAAGCTGAAAGCCATTCAGAGCTACGTCAACACCAGCGGCGTGCCCGCCGAGTCTTTGTTGAAGATGGCCAAGCTTGGGGCGGTGATTGAAGCCTGGATGCGGGACAACAGCCTCCAGGCCACCGCCATTCAGTGCTGGACGTCTCTCGAAGAGTTTTTCGGCGTGGTGCCCTGCACGCTGATGAGCATGATGAGCGACTCGCTGCTGCCGAGCGCCTGCGAAGTGGACGTCCCCGGCGTGGTGGCCATGCACGCGCTGCGGCTCGCCTCGGAGACGCCCAGCGCCTTGCTCGATTGGAACAACAACTACGGCGACGACCCCGACAAGGCGGTCTGTTTCCATTGCAGCAATCTGCCCAAGAGCTTCTTCCAGGATGTGCGCATGGACTACCAGGCGATCATCGCCGGCACGGTGGGCAAGCTGAACACCTTTGGAACCTGCGTGGGGCGCGTCAAGAGCGGCCCGATGAGCTTCGCCCGCTTTTCCACCGACGACATCTGCGGCCGCATCCGCGGCTATGTGGGCGAGGGCCGTTTCACCGACGATCCCCTCGACACCTTCGGCGGCGCGGGCGTGGTGGAGATCCGCAACTTGCAGGGGCTGCTGCGCTACATCTGCGAGAACGGCTTTGAACATCACGTCGCGGCCAACTTGAGCGCGGGCGCGGCCGCCGCCGTGTACGAAGCCGCCAAAACGTATCTGGGCTGGGACGTTTACTACCACAAATAGGAGGCAGCCTTCATGGCCATCGTCGCCGGAGTCGATTTCGGCACCCTCAGCGTTCGTGTTTCCATCGTCGACAGCCGCCGCGGCCGGCTCGGCTCCGGCGTGGCGGAGTATCCGCTTCACCGCAAGCGGGAAGATCCCGACCACGCCACCCAGAGCCACGCCGATCACATGCGCGCCCTGACGGAAGCGATGCGGGCGGCGCTGGAGGCGGCCGGCGTCGGCGGGGACAGCATCGAAGCGATCGCTGTCGACACCACCGGCTCGACCGTCGTCCCCGTGGGCGAGGGGCTCGAGCCGCTCGACGATTACTACCTCTGGTGCGATCACCGGGCCTGGCGGGAGGCCGCGCTCATCACGGAGACCGCTCACCGGTTGAAGCTGGAGGCCATCGACTGGTGCGGGGGCGTCTACTCCTCCGAGTGGGGTTTCTCCAAGCTCCTGCACTGGCTGCGCCACAACCCGGAAAAGCGCCAACTCCTGGTCACCGTGCTGGAGCACTGCGATATGGCCGCCGCGGTGCTGTGCGGCATCCGCGACCCGGCCCAGGTTCCCCGCTCCGTGTGCGCCATGGGCCACAAGTGGATGTGGAACGCCGCGCTGGGCGGACTTCCGCCCGAGGAGTTCCTCACGGCGGTGGATCCTCTTTTGGCGGGCATCCGCGAGAAGCTCACCGGCCGCTACCTCACCAGCGACCATCTGGCCGGGCGCCTCTGTGAGGAGTGGGCGGCGCGGCTCGGCCTGCGGCCCGGCATCCCCATCCCCGTGGGCGCCTTCGACGCGCACTGGGACGCCATCGGAGCCGGCGTGCGGGAGGGCGATGTGGTCAATGTCATCGGGACCTCAACCTGCATCATGGCGATCGCCCGCCAGGCGCGGCTCATCCCCGGCGTCTGCGGCGTCGTGCAAGGCTCGATCCATCCTCAGATGGCGGGCATTGAGGCCGGGCTGTCCGCCACCGGCGACATCTTCGACGCCATCGCCCGGCGGGCCGGAACCACCGTCGCGCAGCTCTCCCAAGGGCTGGAGAAGTACCGCGCGGGGCAAACCGGGCTTCTGCGCATGAGCTGGGACAACGGCGACCGCACCGTGCTCGTCAACCCGGAACTCGGCGGCGTGACCTTCGGCTGGAAACTCACGCACACCGCGCAGGACGAGCTGTTTGCGGCCATCGAAGGCACGGCCTTCCATACCCGGATCATCCTGGAGCGGATGCAGGAGTACGGCGTGCCGATCCGCCGCGTCATCAACGGCGGCGGCGTGCCCCAGCGCAACGAGGTCTTGAACCGGATCTACGCCAACGTGCTGGGCAAGCCGGTGCTGGTTCCCCAAAGCGAAGTGACGAGCCTCGGGTCGGCCATTTTCGCTCTGCTGGCTTGCGGCGCTTTCCGCTCGGTGGAAGAGGCTCAGGACGCCCTCTGCCCGAGCTACCGCACCATCCAGCCCGAGCCGGCCGAGAGCGCCGTCTACGAACGGATCTACCCGCTGTACCGGAAGCTCTATTTCAGTTTGGGCAAGGCAGGAACGCCTCCCGTGGAAGTGGGAGACGTCCTGCCGGAGCTGCGGAAGATCGCTTTGGGCGTGAATCAGGGATAGAGGCCGCGCAGCCGGGTGGCCTCGACCACGCGCTGGATGGCGAGCATGTGAGCCGCGGTCCGCATGCTGACCTTGCTTTCGAGGTGGATCTCCAAAACCTCGGTGAAAGCGGTCCGCATGACCTTCTCCAGGCGCATATTCACTTCGGCCAGGTCCCACTGCAAGTGAGTCTCGTTCTGCACCCACTCAAAGTAGGAGACCGTCACGCCGCCGGCGTTGCAGAGGATGTCGGGGATGACGAAGACGCCCCGTTCTTCGAGGATCTTATCGGCCTCCGGCGTAATCGGACCATTGGCTGCCTCGGCGATGATCTTGGCCTTGATCTTGCCGGCATTGCCGGCGTGGATCATGTTTTCGAGAGCCGCCGGAACCAGGATGTCGCACTCCAGGCTGAGCATCTCGTCTTCGGTGATCTGCTCGGCGCCCGGGAAGCCCACGACGGTTCCCGTCCGCTCCTTGTGCAGCATCAGCTTGGGGATGTGCAAGCCGTCCTTGGCATAAATGCAACCGCGGGAGTCGCTTACGGCGATCACGTCGGCCTGCGCCCCATCCAGCAGGTGGGCGGTCACTGAGCCGGCGTTGCCGAAACCCTGGACGACCACCTTCGCGCCCTTCAGCGGGATGCGCAGGTGCTGAGCGGCCGCCTCGGTGGTGATAAAGGTGCCGCGGCCGGTGGCCTCATTGCGGCCTAGCGAACCGCCGAGCGCCAACGGCTTGCCGGTCACCACGCCGGTCACCAGATGGCCCCGGGTCATGCTGTAGGTGTCCATGATCCAGGCCATGATCTGGGGGTTGGTGTAGACGTCCGGAGCGGGAATGTCCTGCCCAGGCCCGATAATGGGCAGGATGGAAGCCGTGTAACGGCGGGTCAGCCGCTCGAGCTCCCCAAGCGACATTCTCTTCGGATCGCAGGCGACGCCGCCTTTGCCGCCGCCGTAGGGAATGTTGACCACGGCGCACTTCCAGGTCATCCAGGTCGAGAGAGCCTTCACCTCGTCCAAGGTGACGTCCGGATGGAACCGTATGCCCCCCTTGGCCGGCCCTCGGGCCGTATTGTGCTGGACCCGGTAGCCCTGGAAGCACTCAATCTTGCCGTTGTCCATGCGGACCGGCACGTTCACGCAAAGGATCCGCTCCGGGTAGCGGATCATGTTCCGAACATCTTCGTCAAGCTGGAGCGCGTCGGCCGCCAGCTCAAAATTCTGCATCGCAACCGTATAGGCGTTTTTTTCTGCGGACGTGGCAGATGACAATGGATCCTCCTTCGATCATTCACATGATTAGTTTGGTGAATGTCTCCCCATAGTATATATCAGATTTGCTCCTGATGCGAAGGTGAAACCGGCGGCCCGGTTCCGGCCATCTAAAAAATGAGGGGGTAGGAAGTGGCGTTCTCGAGTCCGGTTTGGGACTTGGTGTCTGCGGGCGTACGGCAGGCCGGTTCGCGGCCTTCCGCCGGCCGGCGGGCCGTGAATGCCCTTCTGCTGCTTCCCAGGCGGCTCGGCAAGCGCGGCTGGATGATCTTGTTGGCGCTGCTGGCCGTAGCCGCGGTGGCCGCCGAGATGCGGACATCCTGGCTCCAGGCCAGGATCTTCGCCGCCATTGTCCGCCACGCTACCTTTCACGTGGAGCCCGGGCCCAATCCGGCCCTCCGCTTCCCGGATCCGGCTCCCTACACCGACCGCTTGGGATATTCCCGGCTGCCGGCCTTCTTGGAGCGGTTGCAGGGCGCCGGCTACGCGGTCACGGCCCAAGCCCGGCATTCCCCGGTGGCCCAGGCACTTCTGAAGGCCGGGCTGTACACGTTTTACAAGAGCAAGCCTCAGGCGGGCTTGCGTCTGACCGGGCGAGAGGGTTCGGCCCTGTTTACATCGCCGTATCCCTCCCGAAGCTATTACTGGTACGAGGAGATTCCCCCGGTCATCATCAGCAGCCTGGTCTTCATCGAAAACCGCGAGATCCTCGAAGCGCGCAGCCCTTACTTGAACCCGGCTGTAGAGTGGGACCGGCTGGCGGGCGCCTTCGTCGACTACAGCATTAGCCGGGTGAATCCGTCCCACCGGGTCTCCGGCGGCAGCACCTTGGCGACACAGCTTGAGAAACTTCAGTACTCCCCCGGCGGGCGGACGACCTCGCCGGGTGAGAAGGCCCGCCAAATCCTGCGCGCCTCTTTGCGCGCCTACCGCGACGGAGAGATCACCGTGGAGGCCCGCCGCCGGGTGATCCGCGACTACCTCAACTCTCTCCCTTTGGCCGCCTCGCCCGGCTACGGAGAGGTGCAGGGCCTAGGAGACGGGCTGTGGGCCTGGTACGGGGCGGACTTCGCGGAAGTGAACCGCCTGCTTTCTCCAGCGGCGCTGAAGGCGGGCGTGACCCCGGAGCAGGCCCGCGCCTACCGTCAGGTGCTGAGCCTGTTGCTGGCGGTCAACAGCCCGGGGCAATACCTGGTTAAAGATCCGGCCGCTTTGGAGGCACGCACGGATGAGTACCTGCGGCTGCTGGCACGAGCTGGGGTGATCCCGCGCGAGTTGGCGCAGGAAGCCGCCCGGCAACGGGTCCAGCTCCTGCGGCAGGCGCCGCCGCTGCCGCCGGTATCGTTCACCGACCGCAAAGGCGCCGACGCCGTCCGCAGCAATCTGCTTTCCCTGCTCGGCGTGGAAAGCACGTATGCCTTGGACCGGCTCGATTTGACGGTCCATACCACCCTGGACGTAGCCGCCCAGCAGCAGGCCGCGCGGCTGTTTCAACAATTCCGCGATCCTGAATTCGCGGCTCAGGCGGGCCTGTTCGGCGAGCGCTTGCTGAACAGGGAAGGCCTGGATGCCGTCATCTACAGCTTTACCCTCTATGAACGGACGCCTCAGGGCAATCTCCTGCGGGTTCAGACCGACAGTTACAATCAGCCGCTCAATGTGAGCGAGGGGACCAAGCTGGAACTCGGCTCCACGGCCAAGCTGCGCACGCTGGCGCACTACTTGGAGATCGTGGCCGAGCTCCATGACCGGTACGCCGCCGCCTCGCCCGCAGAGTTGGAGCAGGTCCGCAACGAGGCGCGGGATCCTATCCGGCGTTGGGCCGCCGAATGGCTGTCCGTAGCGGCAGACAAGTCCTTAGCGGCGATGCTGAATGCGGCCCTCGAACGCACCTATTCGGCCAGTCCGGCCGAGGGCTTCTTCACCGGCGGCGGGCTGCACTACTTCCACAATTTCGACAACAAGGACAACGGCCGCGTGATGACCGTTTCGGAGGCCTTCCAGCGCTCGGTCAACCTGGTGTTCATCCGGCTCATGCGGGATATCGTGCGCTACCATCAGTTTGCCAACCCGGACCGGGCGAACATTCTAGAAGATCCGCGCCACCCGGCGCGCCGCGAGTATCTGAAGAGGTTTGCGGAGTACGAGGGCGCGATCTTCCTCAACCGGTTCTACCAGCAGTACCGCGGCTTGAACCCCTCCGAACTCCAGGCGGAGTTGGAGGCCAAGCGGTCCAAGCGGCGTGTGCATCCGCTGGAGACTTGGCTGTTAAATTATCTGATCCAGAATCCGGGCGCCTCCTGGAGCCAGGTCCTGGAGGCGAGCCAACCGGCCCGAATCGAGGCGTACGACTGGCTGTTCTCCAGCCGGCGCAAGGAGGCCCAGGACAAGCGCATCGCCATTCTGCTGGAGCAGGACGCCTTCGCCGAGATTCATAAGGCGTGGAAGCGCCTGGGCTTTCCTTTCGACCGGTTGGTGCCTTCCTACGCCACGGCGCTGGGCAGCTCCGGCGACAACCCGGCGGCTCTGGCGGAGCTGGCCGGCATCATCCTGAATGACGGCGTGCGGCTGCCGAGCCTGCGGATCCGCAAGCTGCACTTCGCCGAAGGCACGCCCTGGGAGACGGTGGTGGAGCCGGGTCCGCCTGCGGCCGAACGGGTCATGCGTCCTGAGGTGGCGGCGGCTTTGCGGCAGGAGATGTTCAAAGTCGTTCAGTCCGGAACGGGACGGCGGGCCTTCGGCTCGGTGGTGGCCCCGGACGGGACCGCCATCCCCGTGGGCGGCAAGACCGGGACCGGCGATAACCGCATCGAGGCGGTGCTGCCGGGCGGCGCCCGCGTCACGCGAGGCGTCCTCAACCGCACCGCGACTTTTGTCTTCATCATCGGGGACCGTTTCTTCGGGACGGTGACGGCCTACGTTCCCGGCAGCGCGGCGGCGAGCCACGAATTCACCAGCGCCTTGCCCGTGCAAGCCTTTCGGATCCTCGCCCAGAATTTGCAGCCGCTGGTGGCGGCGCCGGCGCCCGCCGAGGATGGCGTGCCTCGCGTCCCGGGCCTGCTGGCGCGCTCGGCAACCGCTCCCGGCCCGAATTATTGAGCCGCAGCGGCCGGAGCGGTTGGGCGGCGTGGAGCCGGCGGTCTACTTCTCCTCGTGGTACTCCTCCTCGGTGTTCACCGCCCAGAGGTTCGCCTTGGAAGTGACGCCCGCCAGGATGTTGTCCACCGCCACCATCGCCGCCAGCATCGAGTGGTCCTGATTGTTGTAACGGTGCATGCCGTTGCGTCCGACCAAATAAAGGTTCTCAAACTGGTCCAGGTACTCCCGCAGCCGGTCGAACTGCGAATAGGCGCCGAAATAGGCCGGGTAGGTCTTCTCCATCCGGATGACCGTCGAGTCCACCACCTCGGCGGCGTCGATCAGGCCGATCCGCTCCAGCTCGCGGATGCCCAGTTGGACCAGCTCCTGGTCCGGCATGTTCCACAAACGGTCCCCCTGGAAGCAGAAGTACTCGAGCCCGATCCACACCTTGGACGGGTCGGCGACAAGATAGGGACTCCAGTTATTGAAGATTTGCAGCCGCCCGACTTGCACCTCCGGCTCCTGGATGTAGATCCAGTTGTCGGGAACCGGCCGGCCGTTCTCCTGGACCTTGAGCCGGTTGAGCAACAGGCCCACGGTGAGGAAATCCCGGTAGATCAGCCCCTCGCTGATGCGGCGCACCTCCTCAGGGACGTCCGCCTCCAGACCGCGCACCAGATCGCGCACGGCCATGCTCGAAAAAAACAGGTCGCCTTCGAAACGTTTTATTTCGCCGCTTTCCGCGTGGACCGCGCTTAAGGCGGTGATGCGGTTTCCGCTGGCGTGCAGCCGCTGAACCTCCCAACCGGTCAGCACCTCTCCGCCCAGTTGCTTCACGCGCCGGGCGACTTCCTCCCACATTTGTCCGGGTCCGTACTTCGGGTACAGAAACCGCGCGATCAGCGAGGTCTCGACATCCTTCTGCGCCAGATCTTCTTTCCGCCGGACCGCCTGCCGGGCCAGGTGCCGGAGCGCCTCGAGAATGGAAAGGCCTTTGACCCGCTGCGCGCCCCACTCCGCGCTGATCCGGTGGCAGGGCACGCCCCAAACCTTCGCGGTGTAGTCGCGGAAAAAGGTTTCGTAAAGTTCCCGGCCGAAGCGGTTGATGAAGAAGTCTTCCAGGCTGCGCTCGGGCCGGATCGGAAACAGCGCCGCCCGCCCATAGCTCAACGCGATGCGGGCGGTGCGCCGCAATCCCAGCTTCCGGATTGTGTCCCAGGAGAGCCGGATCGGGTACTCGAAGAAACGCCGCAAGAAATAGATCCGCGACCGCCGGCGCCGGGCCAGCATCACGGCGTCGGTCTGGTCCGGATTCGCCTCCGGCCCCTCGAGCGGCAGCATCTTCAGCCACCACTCCATCACGCGTTCGGATTTGGAGAAAAACCGGTGTCCGCCGATGTCGATGCGGTTGCCTTTGTAGTTGACCGTGCGGGCGATCCCGCCCATGTAGGAGCTCTTCTCAAGAACGATGGGGCGGCAGTTTGTGCGCGTGAGCAGCTCGTAGGCGGCGGTCAACCCGGCCGGCCCCGCGCCGATGATGAGAGCGGTCTTCTCAAACATCCTTCCCTGCCATGCTACCATCCGCTGCCGCCGGGCCTCAGGCGTAGGAGGGCCGGTCGTGGCGGCGGCAGCGCCCGGTTGTTTGAGTAGCAAAAACAAGAAGAGTGTGCTACCATGGGCAGTCTATGAAACGCATTCTTTCGCTTTTCGCCTTATCCCTCTGCGGCCTGACGGCGGCCGAACTCATAGAGATCCGGGTCCAGGATCCCCACGGCTTGGGGATTCCCGGCGCGGAGGTCGAGGTCAGGGATCCGGCCAGCGGCAAAGTCCTGCTGCTGGCCAGGACCGGCGAAGGCGGCTCCGTTGCGTTGCCCGTCACCCTCCCGGTGCGACTGCGGGCCGCCGCCGCCGGATTCGCCAGCGAGACCATGGACGTCCGCGCACTGGCGGATGGCGCGGCCACGATCCGGCTCAAACCGGCGATCGTTCAGACGAGCGTCGAGGTCGTAGTCAGCGCGCCCGCGCTGAGCCAGACCGAAATGGTCAGCACCGCCCTGGAAATCGACCGCGCCGGAGCGCGCACGGTTTTTGACGCGATCGATCGCGTGGTTCCCAGCCTGTTTGTCACGCGCCGCGGCGTCATGGGATACGGAATCGCCACCAACGGCACGGGCGGAGTCTCAATCCGCGGCGTAGGGGGATCGCCCAACACCGAAGTCCTCATCGTGGTGGACGGGAGGCCGGACTACCAGGGCTTGATGGGCCATCCGCTCCCGGATTTTTACAGCCTGTCCAACGCGGAGACGGTGACGGTCACGCAGGGCCCGGCGTCGGTTCTGTACGGCAGCAATGCGATGGGCGGCGTTGTCGAGGTGGCCCCGTCGCGGCCGCTGAGCGGCTCGCACACCCGGCTGTCTTCCTCGCTGGGGTCATACTACACCGGCCAGCATCGCCTCTCGCACGGCACCCGCTGGGAACGCTCCTTTCTCACGCTGCATGCCGGCATCGACCACACGCAGGGCGAGCGGGCTTCGGCCGACTACCGCAGCAAAGACCTGGCGTTAGGAGCGGGCTATGATTTGTCGAACGCCTGGAAGTTCTCTCTGCAAGGCCGCTACGGGCACTTCCATGTCGAGGACCCCGGTCCAGTGACGGCGCCGCTGGCGAACTCCTACGCCCGGGTCGGCCGGGGTGGCTTCAATCTCAATCTGGATAACAGCTACGGCCGGACCTGGGGCTATCTGCGCTTCTTCCGCAGCCAGGGCCTGCACTTCATCACCGACGGCTTCCGCTCGGTGGACAGCACCACCGGCGGCCGCGCGATGCAGACCGTTGCCCTGACCTCCCGCCTGCTGCTGGACGCCGGCTCGGAGATCGTCGCCTACGGCGGGCGGGCGCGCAACGTCAAAACCAACTTGAATTACGGGGAGCATCAGGTCACCAGCGGCGCGGGCTTCTCGCGTTTGCAGTGGAGCGCCAGCCAGCGGCTGCGGCTGCGCGCCGGGTACCGCTTCGAGCACAACTCGGTGTTCGGCAACATCTCGGTTCCGGAGTTCGGCGCCGCCTACCAGTTCTCGGACGCCTACTCGCTGGCGGCCGCGGTCAGCAAAGGTTTCCGCAATCCCACCATCCGGGAGCTGTATTTGTTCCCGGCGCCCAACCCGCTGCTCCAACCCGAGCACCTGTGGAACTACCAGCTCACCTTCCGGGCCGAACCGAGCGCCAAGCTGCAAGCCTCGGCCACGGCTTATTACGCGGATCTCAACAATCTGATCATCACCACCGGGCGCTTCCCCAACCTCGCGCTCAGGAACTTCGGCGCGGCGATCAACAAGGGCCTGGAATTCACCGCGCGTTACCGCCCGGCGCGGCGCGTTCAGTTCAACAACGGCTACGCCTACCTGCGCTCGACCAATTTGGCGCCGTTTCTGCCGGCCCACAAGTGGAACTCGTCGGTGGACATCGACGCCGGCCGGGCTTTCCTGCACCTGGGCGCGGTCACGGTGGGCAAGCGCTGGGCCAACGCGGCGCGCACGAGCCAGCTGGGAGGCTACACCAGCGCCGTGATGAAGATCACCGCGCCGGTGGCTCGCCGGCACAGCGTGTTTGTGATGGTGGACAACCTGTTCGACCACCGCTACGAAGTGATCCCGAACTACCCGATGCCGGGAATCAACGCCGCCGCCGGTGTTAACCTGGAGTTCTGAAATGTGCACCGATACGAACCGCCTGCGGCATCTGGTGGTCAACGCCATGATCATGGCGATCGGACTGACTCTGCCGATGGCGTTTCATGCGGTGGGTCTGGGCAGCAAGTTCACCCCCATGCTGCTGCCGCTGCTGCTCAACGGCTTCCTTTCGCCGCTGGCCTGGGCGGTCGCTGTGGGCGGACTAACGCCTCTGGTTTCGGCTTTCGCCACGGGCATGCCGCCGCTGTATCCGCCGGTGGCGTTCATCATGTCGGCGGAGTGCATGGTGCTGGCAGGGACGGCGCGGATTCTGTTCTGCGCCACGCGGGGCCGGTTGTGGCCGTCGCTGGTGGCGGCAATCATCTGCGGCCGGGCGGTGTCGCTCAGTCTGTCATGGTTTACAGCGGCGTATCTGGATTTGCCGCAGCGGCTGTCGGTCTTCGCCTCCCTGGTGCAGGGATTGCCGGGCATCGCCTTGCAATTGAGCGTGGTTCCCCTCGTCGTGACCCTGATCCACCGGCGTCATAGCCTGCTTTTCGAAGATGCCTCCTAGCGCCAAGCAAGCCTACTTCAACCAGATCGCGCCGCTGTGGGACACCTTCCCCAGCCCGGAAGACACGGAGAGCCGCGTCCGCCGTCTGGTGGAGCAGTTTACGGATGGTCCGGCGGCCGGCTGGATTCTGGACGCGGGCTGCGGAACGGGCATCCTGCTTCCGGCGTTGTTGGAGCGGCACCCGTGCCCTTCGCGCATTCTGGAGCTGGACTTCGCTCTCGACATGCTCCGCGTGAACGCCTCCAAGGGCGTGGGGCGGCGCCGGGTGCGCTACGCCTGCGCCGACGTTCAACGGTTGCCGTTCCGTGACGCCAGCTTTGCTCTGGTGGCTTGCTTCGGACTTTTTCCGCATCTGGCGGACCAGCAAGGCGCGCTGCGCGAGTTTCTGCGCGTTCTTCAACCGGGCGGCGTTGTGGCCATCGCCCACCTGATGGCCAGCCACGAATTGAACGCCTTTCACGCCGGCGTCAACGGTCCGGTGGCCGGCGATTATCTGCCGCCCGCGGACGAGGTGGCCCGGCGTCTGGCCGAGCTGGGCGCAACCGGCATCCGGGCCTCTGAGAGCCCGGGCTTGTACCTGGTCCGGGCGGCCAGGGCACGCTCGTGACGCGCAAACTCCTGCCGTGGCTGCCGGTGGCGGGATTTGCCGCGACGTTGGCTTTGCTCCAATGGATCAGCGGCATGCCCGTGACCTGGCTCTGGCTTCAGACCCTCGCCGTGGCCGCAGCCGCCGCTGTCGTGGTTCGCGCCGTGCCCTGGGACCGATGGCTGTTCCGGCTGCGGCCCAACTCGTTTCTTTATGAGGTTTCTTTGTTCGTGCTGTTCGTGCGGCACTTCGCTTGGGTCTACTTGCATGAGGCGCGGCGGCTGCTCACGGCCTGGCGCGTGGCGGCGCCGCTGCGCTTCCGGCCGGGCTGGTATCGCTCGCTGAGCTTCGCGCTGGCGGCCTTCTTCGGCCGGGCGCTGCTGCGCAGCGAACGCTTCTACGCGTCGCTGCTGGTGAGGGGAGCGGGCCGGTGAGCGCGGTGATCGAAGTCGAAAACCTGGAGTTCAGTTTCGACGGCCGGCGGCCGGCGCTTCGCGGCATCCGCTTCCAGATTGAGCCGGGCGGCTCGCTGGCGGTGCTGGGGGCCAACGGGAGCGGCAAGAGCACGCTGCTGTGGTGCATCCTGGGGCTGCTGAAGGCGCGCGGCGTCGTGCGCCTGTTCGGTGAGCCGCGCAGCCGCCGGAGCTTGGCCCGCGTGGGGGTCGTGTTTCAGAACCCGGAAGACCAGCTCTTCATGCCGCGCCTGGTGGAAGATCTTTCCCTCACCTTGCTCAACCGGGGCTACCCTCCCAATGAGGCATCGCAAGCCGCGCTGCGCGCACTGGAATCGGCGGGCCTGGGACATGCGGCGAATCTGCCGGCCTCCCAGCTCAGCCTGGGACAGCGCAAGCGCGCCGCCATCGCCGCCGCGCTGGTCTGCCGGCCCGAGCTGCTGGTGCTGGACGAGCCCACCGCGGAGCTGGACGGGCGCTCGGCCCGGCTGCTGCGCGCGCAGTTGAAGTCGCTGCCTGTGGCCAAGTTGATCGCCACCCATGACCTGGGGCTGGCGCGGGAGGTTTGCGAGCGCGTTCTGTTGCTGGAGGACGGGGCGGTGCTGGCCGAAGGCCCGGCGGCGGAGATTCTCAGCGACTCGTCGTTGCTCGAGCGGGCCGGACTGATCTGAGAATCAATACCCGCCTGCGCGGCCCTGCTCCCGCAGCTTCTCCCAGACCCCAGCAGCGAACACCCGCAGCCGGGGTGGGTCACCATGTGCCTGGATAGGAAAAGAGAGATGCGATTTCGACTTGACAAGGGCGGGAGGGCTGGCTGAGGATCGAAAATATGCTCGATCAAATCGGTTCCCTGTGCCCACCCCGCCGCATTCTTCTCGGACCCGGCCCCAGCAATGTGGAGCCCCGCGTCTATGAGGCCATGCGCACGCCCATTGTCGGCCACTTGGACCCGTATTTTTTCGAGGTCGCCGAGGACGTCCGCAAGCTGCTCCAGGTGGTCTTCGGGACGCGCAACGAGTTCACGGTGGCCATCTCCGGGACCGGCAGCGCGGGCATGGAAGCCGCAGTCGCCAACTTTGCCCAGCCGGGGGAGAAGTTCGCGGTCTTCGCCAACGGGTATTTCTGCGACCGCATCACGGAGATGGCCCGCCGCTACGGAGCTGAAGTTGTGCGGCTGGAAAAGCCGTGGGGGGAACCGTTCAGCGAGGAAGAAGCAACCTCGTTTATCCTGCGGGAGCGCCCGAAAGTGGTGGCGTTCGTACATGCCGAGACCTCGACGGGCGCGCGCCAGGACGGCGCCGCCATTTGCCGGGCGGCGCATGAGGTCGGCGCGCTGGTGATCGCCGACTGCGTGACCTCTCTGGGCGGGATGCCGGTGGAGGTGGACGCCACGGGGATCGATATCGCTTATAGCTGCACGCAGAAGGGGCTGAGCTGCCCGCCGGGACTGTCGCCGCTCACCGTCTCCACGCGCGCCATGGAGGTTCTGCGCGCGCGCCCGGGCGTTCCGCGAACGTGGTACCTCGACCTGAAGATGCTGGACGACTACTATCAGGGCGCGCACCGCTATCACCACACGGCTCCGATCACTATGTTCTATGCGCTCAGGGAAGCGCTGCGGGTGGTGGTGGAGGAAGGGCTGGAAGCGCGCTGGCAGCGGCACCGGCGAAACCATCTGGCCCTGGTTGCAGGGCTGGAGGCCATGGGAATGAAGATGCACGTGGCCGAACCGTTCCGGTTGTGGGTGCTCAATACTCCCTGCGTCCCGGAGGGGATCGACGACGCGCGCGTGCGCCGGAGGCTGATCGAGAGTCACGGCATCGAGATCTTCGGCGGCTTCGGCCCGCTGGCGGGGAAGGTTTTCCGGATCGGACTGATGGGCGCTTCGTCAACCCAGGAGAACGTGTTGCTGCTGCTGGAGGCGTTGGAAGGAGCGATGCGCGCCGAGGGGTACAAGCCCGCCGGCTCGGGCGTGGAAGCAGCCGAGAGTTTTTTTGCGGCGCACGCAGCGTGATTGCGCCCACGGGGCCGCCGCAGGCATAATAGTGCGGCAAGGCGTCCGGCGGGACCGGAGGGCGGGCCGCGCACGGGGAATGGCGATGGACGAGCGTAAGTTCTTTACCGAGTCGACCACTACCAAGACCGCGCGCCTTCAGTGCCCGTTTTGCAAGACCACCGAGTCTTATCCGCTGCGCTGGCTGGTGCGCAAGAAAAAGGACCGCATGCCGCCGGGCGGCGACGAACGCGACCGCGCGCGGTTCGAGAAGGCGCAAAGCTACATGGTCTTGTTGGACGACAAGGCCGTTTGCCGCAATTTGCGCTGCCGGAAAAGCTTCGAGATTTCGGGCATCAAGACCATGGCCTTTCTGGCGGCGGATCAGCGTTCCTAACTTAGGAGGAGAGATGAACCGCAGACAGTTGCTCACGGGCGGCGCGGCGGCAGCCTTGGCGCCGCGTCTGAAGGCGGCTCCGGCGAAACCCGCCGGCAAGGCGCTCATGAAGGTTGGCACCCAGCACAGCATCACCGACGAGACGCTGGCGGTGCTGGCGTCGTTCGGGGTGCGGCACGTGTGCGGGACGCTGCCATCGCGGCGTCTGGACGAGGCCTGGTCGGTGGAGTCCCTGATGCGGACCCGAGAACGCGTAGAATCGTACGGCATCAAGCTGGAAATGCTGCCGCTGCCGCTGAGCTCGGTGAGGATCGAGAAAGCGGAGTATCCGAACATCATGCTCGGCAAGAGCCCGGAGCGGGACCGCGACATCGACGAAATCTGCCAGATGATCCGCAATGCGGCCAAAGCCGGGATTCCGTCGCTGAAATACAACCTCACGATCTTGGGAGTGGTGCGGACCGAACCGACGCCGGGGCGGGGCCGGGCCCGCTACAGCACGTTTGTGTACGACCAGGCCAAGCAGGACCCGCCGCTGACGGCGGCAGGAAGGGTGACCGAGGAGATGATGTGGGAGCGCATCACGTATTTCCTCAAGCGGGTGATTCCGGTGGCGGAAGAATACAAGGTGAAGATGGCGTGCCACCCGCACGATCCGGGCATGCCGCGGGATAAGGGCTTCCTGGGGGTGAACCGGGTGCTGGGGTCGGTCGACGGGTTGAAGCGTTTCATTGAGATCTCGCCCAGTCCGTACCACGGGTTGAATTTCTGCCAGGGAACGGTGGCGGAGATGCTGGAAAATCCGCGCGAAGAAATTGACGATGTGATCCGGTACTTTGGGACGCGCAAGAAGATCTTCAACGTGCATTTCCGCAACATCAAGGGGAAGTTTCTGAACTTTCAGGAAACGTTCCCGGACGACGGCGACATGGACATGATCCGGGCGATGCGGGTCTACAAAGAAGTGGGCTACGACGGGATGATCATGCCGGACCACGTGCCCTCGATTCCGGGGGATGCGGGCGGGCGGCAGGCGTTCGCCTACGCCTTCGGCTACATCAACGCCCTGATCCAGATGGTGCAGAACTCGTGAGCGGGCGGCCAAGGCTGCTGTTGGGCGTGGACGGGGGCCAGACCGCCACGCTGGCGGCGGTCGCAGACGAGGAAGGGGGGATCCTGGGCGAGGGCGAAGCGGGTCCCTGCAACCACACCCGGGCAAAGGGCGGGGCGCGCAAGTTCGAACGGGCGCTGCGGGGCAGCATTTTGGCGGCATGGCGGAAGGCGGGATTGAACGGTGATCCGGAGTTCGCCGCGGCGTGTCTGGGCTTCAGCGGAGGGGCGGCCGACAAGCGGGAGCTGGCGCGGCAGATCGTGCGGGCCCGCAAGCTTTACGTGACCAGCGATGCCGAGATCGCGCTGGAAGGCGCGACGGGCGGGGAGCCGGGCATCGTGGTGATCGCCGGAACCGGCTCGATTGCGTACGGGCGCAACCGGGCGGGGGACACGGCGCGGGCAGGCGGCTGGGGCTATCTGTTCGGCGATGAGGGCAGCGCCTTTGACATCGTGCGGCAGGCCCTGCGGGCGGTTCTGTTGAGCGAGGAAGGCCGTGGCATGAGCACCTCACTGAGAGCGGCTCTGCTCAGAAGCACGGGGGCGGCGACAGTGGATGAGCTGCTGCACCTGTTCTACACCGCGGACTGGCCCAGGGACCGCATCGCGGCACTGGCCCCGCTGGTGGATCAGGCGGCCGCGCAAGGGGATCTGGCGGCGCAAAGAATCCTGAGGAACGCCGGAGCGAGTCTGGCCGAACTGGCCTTGGACTTGCGGCGGGTGCTCTTTCGCAGCAAGCGGCATGTGCTGATCACTTATACGGGAGGGGTTTTCCGGAGCAAGGCCGTCCAGCGCGCTTTCGTGCGGCGTGTGCCCTGCGAACCAGCCCGGCTGCCGCCGGTGCAAGGCGCGGTTCTGATCGCCCGCCAGCTGCTCTTCGCGTAGAGGTTGGCCTGAGCCGGCCTGCTTCGGAGGGAACGCCACGCAGAAGCCGGGATGGCCCGCAGGCGAGTTGTTCCGATGTGGGTTCGATGGTGAGATGGCCGCCGGCGTGTCAGAAGGTATAGATATGGGAGACGTACAGATACAAGGGTGAGAGGCTGGGGGCCAGGTTGCGCAGGAAGGCTCCGCGCAGGACGCGGCCGGCGCCAAGGCCGAAGCTGAAGGGCTTTCGCTGGTAGACCCCAAACAGATCCCACTCCTGGCCGACATGGCTGCCGGCGCTGCCGTCGGGCGAGCGCAGAAGGGCCTTGCCCGAGCCGCTATAGAGCGCGTCCCGGCGGCTGGCGAGCCACCAGGAGTTGTACATCAGATTCATGGTGAGGCTCTTGGTGAGTCCGAGCGTCCATAGCACGCGGACGTTGTGGATGTTGCGCCAGCCGAACAGGTCCATGTGGCCGAACCGGTCGTGGCCGGAAAAGTACAACTGATCAAAGGTTCCGGAGCGGGTGGAATCGCGCGGGTCCCGGGAACCGGAGGCGTACTTGTATTCCAAGCTTCCGTCGAGCGGCCTGCTGTCCATCAGCCAGCGGCGCGTGAGCGTGCCCGCCCATGTGGAAGCCCTATGCCGGGCGGGGCCGACGCTTCCGGTCTGGAGGGCGGCTTCCAGGACGCCTTTCCAGCCACTCGGCAAAGGGCCTGCCCAACGTCCGCCGGCTGTGTTGATTTTTAACCTTCCGGATGGGGCGGAGAAGCCACCCGGGCGGTTTTGTTCGCGCCGGAGGACGTAGAACTCGATCTGGCTGGTTTCTTCCGAGCCGTGGATAGTGGAGTAGAAGCCCCACAGGTGATCACCGAGCACGGGGCGGTCCCAGCCGTCCGTGCGCGGCTTGACGGGGGAGACGAATAAAAAATCGTAATCGGCCGATTGAGTTCTATAACGCAGGCGGGCGTGATCGAAGGTCCGCGAGACGTTGCCCCAGTTGGGGGTGGCAATCAGCTTGCCGTCTCCGTAGTTGAGGGCCCGGCGGCCGAGCGAGAAGCTGAACCCGCGGGGGCCAGGTTGGGACAGTTCCACGTAGCCTTCGTAGAGATCCGCGGCGTTGCGCACCGAGGCCGGGCCGTTGAATCCGTAGCCTGGGGCACGCGAATCCTGGAGCGTGCCGGCCAGCTTCAGCCAGGCATTGGGCTGATAGCTCAGACTGAGGCGCGTACGCCAGAGCGACACGTCCACGCCGGGCCCGCCGCTGAAGTTCTGCCCCGAGCGGCGTTCGTGGCGGCCGCGAATCTCGCCGCTGAGTTTAAGCTTTCCCTTCGACCATGCAGTCAGACTGCTTGCCGGGCTGCGAAACAGTTCTCCGTTCTGGCCCGCGGCAGGAGGCAGGAACCAACCGCATAGCATCAGGATGCCAAGCACCCGAACGGAAGACGCAAAGAAACTGTATCGCCGAGATGGGTGCATGGTGATCTTATCGGCTTGGGCCGCGCCGGGCTACAGCGACGGCCAGGCAGGGCCGAGGGCAACTTCATATTATAAGGCCCTAAACTCTTTAATGGCTGGGACGGATGCGTACGTCAGGAAGATTGAAGCGGAGAGCGGCCTGCAACCGTGCCAAGGGTGCGGCGATCATCGAGGGATTGACACTCGACACTTCCACGGTTAGACAGGGATCGCGCAGAGCATGTGGAGTGGAGGGGCAGCGGTCCGTGGGCGGGCACGCGGGTCCATTCCCACGGGGCTGGGTTTGAAGGTTGGTTGGCTCTTTTTGGGCTGTTTTGGCTGCCGTTTGACTCCTTTTTGGGCTGGTTGCTAGTTTTGGTTGCCTCTTTTTTTTCTTTAAGTTAGGAGGCCTCCTCCCGCCTGCTCACCCCCGGCGGCCGGCTTCAGGGACCGGAGCTCACCCCCATCCGGTGAGGGCAGTGGCTGTGGGCGTCGGCGCTGTTGCCCG
>Ga0078972_1002437_pt1 | contig 61489 bp, 68 predicted proteins | sample YelNatPaOPGAMG01_FD_67568 | JGI IMG/M metagenome (GOLD analysis project Ga0078972, IMG submission 67568) | Hot spring thermophilic microbial communities from Obsidian Pool, Yellowstone National Park, USA - OP-RAMG-01 (SPADES assembly) (version 2) | ecosystem: Environmental > Aquatic > Thermal... | reverse complement strand
GTTAGGGTGGAAGTTATTGACACATCGAGCTTTAGAGGCATGCTGAAAGCAAAATCTGTAGGCGTGAATAAAACTCCAACAATTGTAATAGGCAAAAATAAGATAGAAGGAGTCCCGGAGAAGGGACAAATCTTAAAGCTTCTGTATGATACCACTTGAAATTAAAAATCCCCCACCCTTCGAGAATTATTTAGGAAACTATAAAAAGAAGAATTGAAAATGGGACGTTGCGTTTGTGAATATTTACCCTGTATTGTTGGTATTTAAAATTTGTCCATTAAGTTATGTTTAGGTTTTATTCTTCGGTTATTTTCAGCAGTGTTTTCATGGTATTTTCCACGTATCTTACGCACTTTTTCTCTCTTACTTGTTGTTCCCTGTATTTTCGCCTTCCTTCAGCTGTTGTTAAGTCGCACTCAGTTAAGTCTCGACAGAGTACACTTCCAAATTCTTCCTTGAATTTTCCATAGAGCTGTAGGCTTTTTGCCAAGCACTTCTCGTAGGCTTCTGTCTCATTTAACGTTTTTCGCCCATATTTTAAGCCTAAAGCCATGATTGCCCCTGTCAACGCTCCACAAAGGGAACCACTTCTCCCTATTCCAGCGCCAAATCCCGTGGCGATTTTTGGAATTTGCCCACATTTTATTCCGTAAACTTCTGCGAAGGTCATAAGGACCGCCTCTGAACAAAGATAACCCTCCCTAAATCTGGAAACAGCCTTCTCCACAATTTCTTCACTCCGCACCTTCTACACCTCAAGTTAAAGACGTTAGTGTTACGATTTAGATTTTTACTTTCCCCGCTGTGCAACCTACCCAAACATTATTCGAGAAAATGTTCCCTTAGTCATCGTTAACGGAAAATGACGGGTTAAGCCCAATTTTTGTTTTATTCTGAAAGACCTTGTAGCCATGGCAATATTTTTTGTGCACAAAGCATGCTTTCTAAGTGATGTCCATATCCATTTATAATTATTAGGGTTGAGTTTGGGATGTTTCCATGCATTAGGCGCGCTGCTTCTAACCTTGGGTCTTGATCTCCTATAAGGATTAAAGTTGGCACTTGGATATTCTTTAAATCGTTCAGAACATTATATGGGGTCTGCCAGATAGTCTCTACCAAGAACCTTTCCATATTTGATAACTCGGGATTGTCAGGAGGTTTTGCTACTTGATGTTTCGGACCTGAGCTGCTAATTAACACCAGAGATCTTACCCTGTCTTGATGAAGTAAAGTGTATAATATTGCTATTCTTCCACTCCAGGATATGCCGACTATGTCGTGTTTATTGATTCCAAGATGTTGGATAAGCCTATAACAATGGTCTACAAGATTTTCGTAAGAATAAAGTTTCGCTGCTTTCGGTTTATCAGATAATCCGTGTCCCAACAAATCCAGAATTATTGTAGTATACCATTTAGTAAAGGGTTGCGTAAATGCCCTCATAGATACATGATCTCCAAGTAAAGGAGGTAACCAAAGCATTGGAAAACCCCTGCCATGAACCTCATAGTATAACCTTACAGAGTCAACGTTAAGGTAAGGCATTAGCACCCAATAGAATTTGTGCTACACGAAGATAAGCTTTAAGACACATAAAATCGACAGCCGATTTCGGTTAATAAGCTTTCCAAAAATGCTGGACATGTTGCTTTTAAAACTAATTAACTAATGTTCTATTAGTCGCTGCTAACTGAAGGGATTGTGAGGGTGTCTGAGCGTCGGGTTCTATGTGGTGTGTTTGCGTTAGTTTTAAATGCTTATTGTGTTAACCTTTTGTGTGGGCTTCGTGTCTAAGCCTGAAGGGGAGGAGCGTTTACCAGTTTCTGAAAGGGTTAAGGTTCTGCGTTACCAAACGCTTTTTAGGAGTGGACATTGGTGGGCTGCTGTCGGCTTGTTTGAGGTTTTCAGGCGAAAGCATATAGTCCTTTACCTTTGGTTCAAGCGCGTCGGTGTCTGGAAGCGTAGGCAAAAGTTTGTTTTCAGAAGCCGTGAGGAGTGGGATAAAGCCAAAAAAGCCGTTGAAGGGTTGGCTGGGATGCTCTAAAATGCTTGCAGAAAAACGTTTTGCAATTCACCCGCTTCTTAAGCCAAGCGCTGTTGAGGATAGGCTTTACCAGACGCGCATACTGGAAACTGCCAGAAAACGCAACACGCTTGTTGTTTTGCCAACGGCCCTTGGGAAAACTGTTATTGCGCTCCTGCTTGCTGTTGAAAGATCTCAGTATGGGCGGGTTTTCTTCCTTGCGCCTACGAGGCCCCTTGTGCAGCAGCACCACCAAACGTTTGCTGACAAAACATTCTTCGAAGAGGGTGAGCTTGTCCTCGTGACGGGCAGGCATCCTCCCGAGAAGAGGGCAATCGTATACAGGGCTGGAAAAATTGTTTTTGCAACTCCCCAATGCGTTTGGAACGACCTTAAAGGCCATATGCTAACGCTTGATGACGTTTCGCTAATAATTTTTGATGAAGCCCATAGGGCTCGTGGAAACTACGCTTATGTGGGCATTGCAAGCTACTATTTCAGGCAGTGCCGCACTCCCCTCGTTTTGGGTTTAACGGCTTCTCCAGGAGGAAGCGAGGAGAAAATAGGTGAGGTTTGCAGGAACCTGGGCGTAACAGCCATAGAGCACCGCGCAGACGAGGATAAAGATGTTAAACCCTACATCCAGCCCATAGATGTTGAGTGGAGACGCGTAAAGCCGCCAGAGGCTTATCTGCGTGTTAGGGACAGCCTTAGGGAAATGCTCATAGAGCGTGTTAAGGGCTTGCAGTCATTAGGCGTCTTAACTGGTAAGGAGCCAGCCTTCATAACGAGGCGGGACCTTGTTGAGCTTAACGATGAGCTTCAACATAGGCTCGGCGGAGGCGAAGGCGGATTCCTATACCAGCTTAAGGTTCAGACAACAGCAGCCCTAAGCATAGCCCACATGACAGAGCTAATAGAGTCTCAGGGACCCGAAACCCTTGAAGCCTTCATTGAGAAAACCCTCAAACGCATGGCCACTGAAGGGAGCAGGGGACACAAATCCATCCTAAACGACCCCCAATTCATCAAAGCAAAAATGGAACTTAAAAACTGCCTGGCTGTTGAAAACCCAAAAGTGACAGGACTCGCCAAAGTCTTGGAGGAACAACTTAAAGTCAAACCTGAAACGCGAATCATAATCTTCACACAGTATAGGGACACTGTTAAAATGATCATTAAGGCATTGCAGCGCCATCCCACATTAAAGGTTGAACGCTTTGTTGGTCAAGGCGAAAGGGAAGGCGACCCGGGAATGAGCCAAGAACAGCAACGTGAAGCCCTTGAAAAGCTTAGAAATGGCGACGCAAACGTGCTGATAGCCACAAGCATAGCCGAGGAGGGCTTAGACATCCCGGAAGTTGACCACGTAATCTTTTATGAACCTGTCCCAAGCGAGATACGCTACATACAACGCAGGGGCAGAACAGGAAGACGCGTGGCTGGAAAAGTAACAATACTAATAGCAGAAGACACAGTTGACGAAGCCTTCTACTGGTCAAGCATTTCAAGAGCAAAGAAAATGAAGCGCATAATAAGCCAACTCAACAGAAAGCTTCCACAACTCCTAAAGGAGGAAGTGAAGCCAACAACAACCCTTCTAAGCTTCCAGCCAAAGTTGGAAACCCCAACAGCCTTCATGCCCAAACAAAAAACAAGCATATCCATCCCAACTGCAGAGCCAACCCGCAAACCCCCCTGGAGATCTGAAACAATACAAACAAAGGGTCTAACGCAAGCCCTAAAATGGCTCATGGAAAACCTACCAAACCAAACAGTCACAATAAAAGAGCTCACCCAAAAAGCCGAAGAAGACGAAGGCTTAGAAAAAGCCGCAGTGGAAACAGCCATATGGCGCCTAACACAACAAGGCCAAATATACCAGCCGGAACCAGGAAAAATAAGAAAGATTTAGCAAATCAACGCCTCTTAGAAACGCGGAAATACCCACCCTCACCAACACTAACGTATTCACCCTCAAACGCCATCAAGGCTTCGGCAACAACCCTAAAATCTTCAGGCTTAACAGAACGCTTGAAACGAACAACAACATAACCGCCCAAATCCTCAAAAGTCAAAGCCTTCAAAACCCCCTTAGGAACAACATTCCTAACCATGTCAACCGTGACATAACAGCGCATCTCGCCCAAAAACTTTTTCAAATCGCCAACAAGAACACTGACATCCATCAAAGCAAGCCCTAAAACATCCAAAACACCCTCAACCCTCCGGATAACCTCACGAACACCCAAAACCAAAACCTCAAAATAAAAACGGCAACCACTAAAGAAAAACTTTTACTGCAATTTAAAAGCCAGAAACAACAAAATAATAAGTGTAAGGATGGTGAAAAGAAAAATGCCAAAACCAGGAATGACCGGCATATGCCTAAAAACAGAAGTCGCAGAGCTTTTACGCGCTAAAGCACGAGAAGCAAACATGGGCTTAAGTGATTACCTAACAGTAATCTTAATGGGTTCACATCAGCCTGCCACGCTGACGACCCGGGTTCAAATCCCGGCAACCGCACCAATAATTTGTCGTAGGTATAGAATTAAAGAAAATTGGCTTCGTATGACAAGTAGCTTTTTAATCGTTCTTGAACGCCTAAAACTTTGGGGCCCAAATAAAGAAGAAGTACTGAGAAAAATTGCCAATTTAAGAGTAACAAGTAAAGAGCGGGTTGGCTTATTCTCTCTGTTTCAGTTCTTCTATTGCCCTTTGCATTAAATCCTTAAAGGTAATGCTTATTCCTTCAGGGTAGTCTCTGTTTACATTTGTATTAAGCAAGACGCGTGTTAATTTCTCTTCTAGGGCTTCCTGTTGCATTTGCCTCTTAATTGCCCATATAAGTTGCATCTTCTTAGAGTCTGGAACTGTAAGCATATTAATGGCTTTATATTTTTTCATAAGCGTTAACATCCATGTCGATTACCAAAAACATATCGTAAATCTTGATAAATCGGTTCTTTCAATTTCTGATATATGTCTAAAACGAGTATATTAACTGCGATAAACGCTTAAATATGACATACGTCATTATTTATTCTTCTCAACAACAAAAGGACGCAGCGAAGAAAATGGAAAAAACCAAATTCTTCACAGTTGATCTGTCAAAAACTACAAGAAGCGGAGAATTTAAATGCCCCAAATGCGGCATAAAAATATCACCTGATGACAAATCAGAAGATGCCTATGAAATCTTGGAAACCGTGATGAAAGGAGATTATTTAGAAAAGTTAATCTTGCAATGTAACAAGTGTGGAAGCAAGATTCTCTTAAAAGGATTTGATATTTTAAGAAATTGAAGCAGAATTATCGAATTTTGCAATTGTATTTATAAGGAAGTTTGTGTATTATGAAGCAGTAACGTTCTGTTACCGATCCGGAGGAAAAAACAGTAACGTTACACAGATGCAATCAACAACAAAAAAGGAGTGATGAAAAATGACAGAGAAAGAAACAGTATTGATTGGACGGAAACCAGCAATGAGTTATGTTCTGGCAATTATCACAAGCCTATCAGCATCGAACGCTAAAGAAATAACTTTGAAAGCACGTGGACGAGCAATTACTACAGCTGTTGACGTGGCAGAAATAGCCAGAAGCCGCTTTTTAAAAGACCTCAAGGTGAACAAAATAGCTATAGGAACAGAGGAGATGCCACCAAGAGAAGGCCAGAACAGATCACGAATGGTTTCAACAATTGAAATAACACTTGGAAAATAGCTGAGTAAATACAGCGAATCAAGAAGCATAGTTGGCGATGCCTTCGCCTTTTCTTTTAATTAGTAGCTATTTCTTTTTTTAACACTCAAATAATGATGGTGCCGACCATCTTTTAGATGTAAAAATAGCCAAAATGAAGTTTAAAGTTTTTTTCATTAAGTGCAATGTCTAAAGCTAAATTTATTAAAGTGAAACACTTGCATATTCACGAAAGATATGTGGGCCCGTAGCTCAGTAAGGTTAGAGCGGCGGACTGAACCGCCTGACGCGGGGTTGGTTGAGGCTCTTAACCCGTAGGTCCCGGGTTCAAACTTGAGAAGAGGTTTTCCCTCTTAAGGAACAATTCCCGGCGGGCCCGCTATCGATTATTTTATAGTATTTAGAATTACGTCAATTAGAGTGTGCGACAGCGATGGATATTGAAACTAGTTACTTGGAAATTTTAAAAGTTTGTAAACTCTTTAAACATGTGGCTTTCTTAACAATTCTTTAGAAGACTTGCCTTCTCTGGTAAGTGGCAATGTCTCGCAATATTCTAGCACAGAGCTGCAATGTTTACATTGAACATAGTTTTTGTCACGTTTCACTATCAGCCAAAAACCCTCGGTGGAATTACACTTTGGACAAATCTTCAATCCCCAACGGAAATCCTCAATCTCTTTTAAACTCAACCTTTCTACCTCAAGACTTTAAGAGGAAAAGTTTCATTTATGCATTATGCAGAAATCTTCTATAACTAAACCAAAAATATTCCTTAGACAGACATATAGGACATAATAGAATACTAGTTTTAATCCATCGAAACAATAATAAAAAATGCTGGTACATTAGATTGAAGCCAACAATAACTTTCATCGTTCCTATCCAAGATCAACAAGACTTTCTGGTTGAACAGATAAATACCATTTTCAAATTTTCAGAACAATACGCTGGGTTCTGCGAAATTATAATGCCAACAGACGAGTTTGAAAATCCAAAGGTTAACCTTTCAATGCTGGCAGTAAGACTAAACAAGATAAATCATCCTCATGTGAGAACAAGAACGATCTGTTTCACACAGAAACTAAGCTTGGAAAATCTGATTGAAACAGGTTTAAACCTTGCTTTGGGAGATAAAATTGTAATAGTCCTAAATGCACCAGAAAAAACAGAAAACCTAAAAATAAACGACTACACAAGCAAACATATATTTTTGACGCAATACATTTTGGATGCAGATATGCTACTTAAGAATCTAACACAAGACTAGTCTACAGAAAAGTTGTCTATGAATATGCTCCAGAAGATTTATGGAAAAACTTCTAAAAAGATTAATTTAGCTATATATTGCTAAATCAACTAAACGTCAGTTGTTTGTCGTTTCCAAAGATGCTGAAAATGTATGGCTCTAGCTTCAGTTAAAGTCTTTAAAGATTTGCCATACGTTAGGGTGAACAGCGAAGCGTTATGCTTCAGTGATTAAACGTGAAGATATGCATGGAAATAGAATTAGATGACACAGCAATAGATCTAATGGCAATAACATTTAGAACCATAACTCAAAAACGTATTTTCAAAAAGCTTGTCATCCAAAAAACCGTCACAGGACTATACATAGCTCTTTTAGTTGTCTAAATAAAAAACAATCACTTCATAATAGTGAACATAGCATTAATAATGGATGAACTGATTCTCGCTAAACAGTTTTGAAACAGTAAGTTTAGAGTAAGCATCAAACTTAACGCCACGCTAACTGAACTGTATCGTCTTTCAAAAGATATAATATTTCCCAAAAAAGAATATAGAACTTTTCTACATAATTGGTTAAATAAAAGAAAAAGCACTAATTCTTTCAAAGGGGAGGAGGAGAAAAAACTCTTGAAGTGTCCAAAATGCAATGAAGACATGATGATATTATGTAGAAGAGATTCTCACGGATTTCTAAACGAGCTTTACTATAAATGTCTCGCTTGCGGCTACATTCCAACAGAAAATGATCAAACCTTGACAAGGAAACCCGTCTCAAGGAAAAGCATAACTTTTCCAAAGATAAAATTTAGCAATCTCCGCTGGAAAATGGGCACAACAGCAATTTTGGCTACACTGGTATTAGCGACAGTCATGCAAATACCTGTTCCAGTCAGGGTATTTGCAGCAGAAACCTCGATAGATCCATTAAAAGACATTCTTCCATATATAAACCTAGTAAACTTCACAGTCTCCAGATTCAGCCTAAACTACACAGAAGGAGAAATAATCCTACAAATTTCAGCTGATTATGCGAGTATAAAATCCACAGAAACATCTCCAAATGTTACAACATGCAACATTATAATAGGGAAAGTCCTGGTAAACTACAAGGATTCACAAAGAACATTAAGCATGGGATTCGCAAGTCTCAACATGGCAATAACAATCAAATACCAAGAATTAATCGCAAAAATCAATGGAACAACCTACCTACCATTATGGACAGCTATATTAGACCGCTTAACGGGAAAACTGCCATAAAAACCGCAATCCACTGAAACCAACCGAGGGAACTAATCAAATGCTATGCTACTATTGCAAAAAAGAAACATACATAACACACATATGTCCATACTGTAAAGAATATTTCTGCCTAGACCATCGTGATCCAAAAATACACAACTGCACAACCAACCAGCAAATGCCAAATACACCAGCAAAAATACCTAAACTGAAATTGCCAGAAGCAACTCCCTCAACATTCATGATTAAACTTTCAAAAAACTTTTTCACGTTTACATTCATACTAGTCTTATTAGAGGAAATACTGAGAGTGATGAGCTATTTAAGATATTCACCATACCTTGAACCTAACATCTACGTTGTGCTTCTCTCACAATGGATAACACCGTACATAGCATCTCCAATATTCTTTCTTACAATATGCTTCATACTTTTCGCAACCAAAAAACTTTCCCAAAAGACACATTCACAAAATGAAAATAGTAGCATCCTGTCAAAAGCAGTTCCCATTGGAATATACGCCACAATAGCAATAATATACGCATACGCAATAGCAAACTGGATTCTAATACTTTTACCTTAAAAGGGGAGCGGACATGAGAATACGAAAAATTTTAGCCACTCTCGCTTTGATCGTTATTTTCAGCACAGTTTTTTTAATTCCCTCAATAATTGTAACGCATGCTAGTTCAGGAAGAAGAATTGACCTTTTCACACAGAAAGAGCCATTCAGCGGAAAAGGATTAAACGAATCAAGCGACTCCTTCCAGCCACAAGAAGAAGTCATTTTATATGCCTTAGTAACCTATAACGATGCTCCAGTTCAGAGCAAATATGTGGCTTTCCAAGTGAATCGGCCTTCTCCTCCCACTGTTCTAGATCCAATAGTATTGATTAGAGCTTCAATGACGAACGAGAGTGGAATCGCAAGCATATCCTTCCGTATTCCAACACCAGTAGAAAACGAAGAAGAGAAAGTTATCGGTGAATGGGTAGCCATTGCCACAGTCGACATAGCCGGCGTCACAGTTATTGACACTTTAACATTTAACGTAGACTATGGAGTGAAAATAACAGATATAACAATTCTAAATTCTAAATTAACCCCTCAGACAGCATTTCTTCGGCAAGAAACCGTTGTTTTTAGTATAACTGCTGAAAACACTGGAATGACATCAAAAATAGCCACCGTATCAATCGATGTGGAAGACTCGGCTAAAATTCCAATAATTCACATAGAATTGAACGGATTAATATTAAATTCAGGCGAAAATAAAATTCAGGCTTCTTCACAGGTTCCAATAAATTCGAAAATTGGAGAGGCTACAGTTTGGGTTGTTGCTCATACAGCCTCTCCAAATAGTGGCGGAGTGCCTTATAGTCCCCCAACTTCTACAACATTTATGATTATTACTCGAGATATAGCTATTACCTCAATTTCATTGTCCACAAATATTATCAAAATTGGTGATTCTGTAAACATCATAGCACATGTAAAGAACAAAGGAAACGAAACAGAATCCTTCTACGTAAGCATTTTTTACAATCAAACACTGCTTATGAAAAAATACATCACGGCACTATTGCCATCTATGGAAATAGATGTTGAATTCTCTTGGAAAACCCTTGGTGTTCAAGAAGGAACTTACATAATAACCGGTGTAGCTGATCCTGTCGATGGAGAAATTGAAACGCATGATAACACCTTAAAGGATGGGGCAATAAAGGTTTTGCCATCTTTACCGCTAATAGTTCACGATGTTGCAGTGACCTATCTCAACATTCAACCGTCAGTAATACAGCTGGGCCAGCTTGCGAATATTATGGTTCAGGTCAAAAACTTTGGAAGCGTACCTGAATCTTTTAATGTAACTTTATTCTATGACAATTTTCAATTAACAGTTCTAAAAGTGAGTTTTCTAGCGCCTGGGGCAAGCACTAATCTGTCATATATTTGGGATACCTCTCAAGTTATGGAAGGAAACTATACTATCAAAGCAAGCATACCACCGGTTGAAGGTGAAGAAAACATAGCGAATAACCAGCTTGTTGACGGAAAAGTTTGGATTAAGGCGCCGCAAATTCCAGTTAAAAAACACGATGTCGCAATAGTTGATTTAGCGGTTTCAAAAAACCTGGTGTATAAAGGAGAAAAAATAAATGTGACGGTTTTGGTCGCAAATTTCGGGGATTTTGATGAAACATTTAGCGTATTTGTGTATGCAAACATGTCTGAAATATGGTCGTATAGACTTACAGCTATGAAAGCTGGCTCAAATAAAATTATTAGCTTTATTTTGGATACTGCATATGTAGACGTTGGAAACTATACTCTATGGGCAAAAGCTGAATATATCAACGGGGAGACAAACACTGAAAACAACATCTTAATAAACGGGGTCGTAAAAATCCGAAGTCTACTGCCATATCAAATGCATGATATTGCAGTTATAAAATTAAGTACAGGCAGTCAGAGTGTTTTTGCTGGGGAAAAAATAACAATTATTGTCACAGTTAAAAATTATGGAAACACAACTGAAAGCTTCAATCTAACATTATTCTATAATCTTAATGTCATTAAAAAAACGCCAATTTACTCACTGCTACCTAATGCTGAAAGAACAATTGCGTTCGAATGGGATACATCAAATGTTGAAGAAGGAACATACACTTTAAGCGCGTATGCGGAACCAGTAAGTGGGGAAACCAATATAGACAATAACAGACTTGTTGATGGCACAATAACAGTTATGAACCCTCTAGCAGCTATCCGTGATGTTGCAATTGCGTGGTTATCCGCCGAACCATCTGAAGTTGAAGCTGGAAAAAACTTTACAATAAAGTTTACTGTTCTAAACCTCGGAAACATCAGTGAAAGTTTTAATGTGACAGTTTATTATGGCTATAAATTAATAGATGAAGTTTCAGTAATTTCGTTGAATCCATACACTGTGAGAGAAATAACGCTACAGTGGAATACTGAAGGCGTGGATCCGGGAACATATACCTTGTCTGCAAATGCAACTATTCTCTTTGGCGAACTAAACGTGGAGAACAACAAGTTTGTAGATGGGGAGATTATAATAAAGCCTGCTTTTGTGTTTTCATATCTAATTTTTGTAATTCCATTTTTGACAGGGTTAGCAATTATCCTGCTATTATTATTAGCCTATTATTGGAGGAAAAAGAGAGAAGCCGTAAAGCCTGCACCTAGGTTTATAATAATAAATCATCCACACATATAAGATGTAAAAGAAATAAAACTTTTATCCTATTCCAAGAACGCCTTCCATAACTTTGGATTCTTCCATGTTTAGCTCTTTTGCTAGCCATCTCCGCAAAAGTATAGTGTCGTTGGGCATTTGACCGCTAAAAGTATAAACTTTTCCTTCTTTAAGAGCATCCACTTGAAAAGCTCTTTCTTCAGCCTTGTAAAGAAACGAAACAGCCGTAGAATCTGTCGCTTGGAACTTAAAATCTTCCCACTGTTTGCAACGAATTATTACTGGAGGACCGAACATATGCTCTCCTTTGGAACCAGAAGCAGAAGAACAAATTGAACTTATAATGTTTGATATTTCATCCTTAACATTTAAGAAATGTTCCTCAACCTCTCTTATTCTACCACTAAAAGTCTTATCTTTAGCACGATCTTCAGCAATTAGGTAAAGATTTCGAAGAACCTCACGTAAACCTTTTTCATGCTCATTAAAAGCACTTATAACTCGTGAACACTCCATAACTTTTGCATTTTTTGAATTATCCATACCGTTCCCAAGAACAAAAAGAAGCACTGTGGCAAATAAGTCTAATGTATAAAAAATCTATATCAAAGCTCTAGCATAACTAAGGTCAATCGATATGCAAGTACAAATTATGCAGAAGAAGCAGAAAAAGTTTTTCGCCAATTTAGTCGACAAACACTTACACTTTCATTCATATTGAACCATATTAACTAAACGTTATAGAAGCCTGCTCCCTTCTCCTCGTCGGAACGAAAACGATATAGTATTCACCTTATAAAACGCTTGCTTTTTCCAGGGGCATATATCCTATTTGAAAATATGTTTTTTGGTTACTCATTTTGGGTAAAGAAACTTTGCTTTTAAGTCATTAAGAGGAGGCATGTATTGGAGAAGGCTTAATGTTTGAGGAAATGGCATCAGATGCTATTAAAATGCTAATATTCTTTTTTTGGGTTACGTTAACTTTCGTGATACTTTATGGAACTTTATGGATGCATGCACAAAAGAAAACTGAGTAAATACGAAATGCATAAATTTCATAATACACTCTAAATTTCTTCGGTCGGGCGGTAGCTCAGCCTGGTAGAGCTTCCGAGCCAGCATAGGCAAAAATGAGCTTTGGCTGGCGGAGATGCTGTAGACACATACCTAAGGTGAGTGTCACTTCAGCCTACTGGGCGCACAGAAACCGGAGTGTCGCAGGAGAGCTGCAGAGCTAATCTCAGCTCGGCGATTTCAAAATGAAGGTTTCACTTCATGAAAGTCCTGCCCGCCCGACCAAAATTTCTACGCTAAAAGCTATATGTTCGTTGAATGCGCGCGCATCTATCTGTTTTATCGAGTCACTTAATCTTTTCCAAAAAATGAAAGGACTCTGCTAACGTTAAAATCGCTTTGGTGCGCAGACTAAGTCTTATATGACTTTACGTTTGATTATCCTTGCGTAAATAAACTTGGCAAATGGTAGTGGGAAATATTGTTTCAGGGTTCTAACAGAGTCAACTTGATAAAGTCTTCTGCAATTCGAAGAATGCTTGAGCTGTCAGCAGGAATGGAGAATATTATTCATTTGGAGCAAGGTGAACCAGACTTCACAACGCCAAGGCATATTTTGAATGCGGCAATTGCTGCTGCGGAAAAAGGGTTCACCCATTATACGGAAGTTGATGGGACATTAGAACTGCGAGAAGCCATTGCTGAAAAGCTTGAGAAGGAGAATGGCATTGATGCTGATCCAGGAACTGATATAACAGTAACTTCAGGTACTCAGGAGGCTATGTTGATCGCTGCACTGGGTTTTCTGAATCCTGGTGACGAAGCCCTAATTTTTGATCCATATTATCCGGCGTGTTTTGAAGACACGCTGTTAGCGGAAGCCGTGCCTGTTTGTGCTCCATTAGATGAAAGAAAGAATTACCGAATAGAAATGGAACTATTGGAAAAACACATAACTAAGAGGACTAAGATGATTTGGATGTGTAATCCATCCAACCCTACAGGGCATGTGTTTCCAAAAGCGGATCTCGAAATCATATCCGAGTTGGCGCAGAAACATAACCTAATAGTGTTTGTAGATGAGATATACGAGAAAATCGTTTATGACGGTGTAAGACACATCAGCATAGGTTCCCTGCCCGGCATGGAAGATAGAACTATCACAGTTAATGGTTTCTCAAAAGCGTATGCAATGACAGGATGGAGGATTGGATACGTAGTGGCTGGAAAAAAGCTTTCAGCTACATTACGTAAACTGCACTACTACGCTGTATTATGCCCAAATGCGATTTCGCAAAAAGCGGCTGTTGCTGCATTAACTGGTCCACAAGATTGTGTACATGAAATGGTTACAGAATTCGACAGAAGAAGGAAACTTGTGCTCCATGAACTTGAGGCAATTAAACAATTGTCTTATACTGTGCCAAAAGGAGCATTCTATGTTTTCCCAAATTTTTCAAATTTTGAAAAATCGGATGAATCGCTTGCATCACGTTTGCTAAAGAATGCGGGAGTGGTGACTGCGCCAGGTTCAGGTTTCGGAAAAAATGGTGAAGGCCATTTAAGAATATCCTACTCTATAGCTTATGACCAGGTTAAAGAGGGAATTGCGCGAATAAGAAAATATGTGGAGAATGAAACTTAATATTTCCGCTTTTTTATTGCGACTATGCCTTTTTCTGCGTCTACTTTGACGAAGTCGCCTGTTTGGATGATTTCAAATGGGTCCTTTTCCAGCCTGTTTACTAATGGAACTTTCGCTATGAATGCGCTGACTATAAGCACGGTTTCCACATCCTTGACAATCATTGCTTTAGGTGCAACATTGTTTGAAGCCAATTTAAAGAGTCCATCTATCTGAACAACTGAACTAGCTTTTCCAGAAGGAAACACAAGCACTTTATTTGCAAGATTCTTCCCTGCTAATTCATGGCTTCGCTCTCGAACAACACCTGTTTTTGGGTCTGTAAGATAGAAACATATGGGTTCATGAGAGACTAAAGCTTCTCCTTGTCCACAGCCACCAATAATCTTGTGACATTTCAACAAGGTTTCGGAACTCTTCATTTTTATTTCCCTCTAATAGCAGCTTCAACGCAGTCTCGCAGTCGTTCAACTCTAGCTTCTTTAAACCTTCGATAGTAAGCACATTTAGGCGAGTCAGTCATCCCCGCCTTATCTTTATATGCAATCCAACATGGTTCATCGATGCAAGTGTCCACTACAACATTTCCACCAGCCCTTTCAATGATATCTACGAAACCGCTCCTTTCAGCCAAAGCCTTGGTTGTTACTGAGGTGCAAATCCAGAATGATATACCATCATGAATCTTCTTCCCCTTCAGCAATTTTGCAACTTCTTCCACTTGCTTAAGTGTGTAGTGTGGGCAGCCAAGCATTACAAAATCTATTTGTGCACTGGTTGTCTGAAACTCATCATAAGCCTGTTTAAGCTCTTGAGCAGTCACAGTTATTTTGTCTTCTGGAATGTCTCCTTGGAATGCTTCTTCAACAGTTGAAGCTTCAACTGTGAATCCAGGAATGTGAAACATGGAAATAGCTCCAGAAACGTTTGACATTGCAGAAAAGTTTATTAATTCTTCAGTGTTTGGGCGCCTTGATATGCCAGTAAGCACAGGTATTCCATATCCTATACGCTTTCCCACATAATATCCTAAGAGCGTATAATCAAACTCATCCTTAAGCACAGCTTCCACCCTGACCAAATGCGTACCCTTCCGATTCTCTTTAAAAAGTAGCCCATACTCAGGAGTTTTACCAATAACACCCGCAGCTAATGCACTTTGAGCAGCTTCACGATTTGTTCTTGCACCAATAACAGAATTCACATAAGGCGTAGCACTTGATTCAGAGAATGCAACAATTTCACCGTATAAAGGGATATTCTCTGCCATATATGGTATACAACTCCAACTAGGTATGGCGCCTACACGCTTGTAGGCTTCCATTACTCTTCGAGCCACAGACGCCTCATCTTCTGGAATTCTAAACAGTTTATCAAAGTACTCAATATCATAAACTGGATTTGTACTAGTAGGCACTTTACAACGGGCACCACCATCTGCTAAAAATTTAACGAAGTATAAGTCGCCTGCTTGACCACTTGATGCAGCATGTGCACGGCTTACAGGGACCATTCTTTCAGCATCATATGCTTCTCCAATTGCCACAAGTAACTCCATTGCTTTTTGCATTCCTTCTCCAAATTCGCCATTAAGTATCTTTTCTTCTTCTTTTGTTAGATGCGTTCTAATTCACCCTCCATTTTAAAAAACGGCTTAAATCCACGTTAGCATACATTCTGTTGATGCCCTTCCACAAATTTTAAAACGTTGTCGATGCAAACATCGGTGCATCGCTTTGCAGCCTCGATTGTGTGAAATCCAATATGTGGTGAAAGTACAGTATTGTCAAGTTTAAATAAGGGGTTGTTTTTTTGTGGAGGCTCTTCTTCAAAAACATCTAATCCAGCATATGAGATTTTACCTGATTTTAAGGATTGAATTAGAGCCTTTTCGTCTATAACTTTGCCTTGAGATGTGTTGATTATAACAACTCCTTTTTTCATAATATTAATTTCTTTTTTCCCAATCATTTTTTCTGTTTCTGAAGTTAAAGTAACATGCAACGTTAAAAAATCGCTTTCCTTTAACAATGTGTGAAGGTCAACATATTTCATCCCAATTTCTTCTGCTTTCTTCGAATTAGGGTATTTATCGAAAGCCAATATTTGCATCTTAAAAGCTTTAGCTATCTCGGCAACTCGACAACCAATCAATCCAGTGCCAATTATACCCAACGTTTTTCCAGCTAACTCACGTCCTGCGAAGGGTCTCCAATCAAACTCGCCTTTTCTAACATGTTCATCAGCTAACCGCAGTTTTCTAACAGTTGCCAACAATAACGCGAAGACATGTTCGGCAACAGCCTCAGTAGCATATCTTGGAACATGTGTAACCACAATTCCCTTTTCCTTTGCCGCTTCAAGGTCAACATAATGGCATGTCGTAGCCCATATTGAAATCATCTTAAGTTCTCTCGCTGATTCAATAATTTCTTTAGTAAAATCACTCCAGCCAGCTATTACAATGTCAGCTGCATTTATTCTTTCTTTCAATTCATCAATTGTTTTCGGTGGGTTATTAAAAATTTTCAAATCACCAATTGATTCTAATTTTTTTATGTGCTCTTCTTCTAAGTAAACATGGTCTACGACAACAAGTTTCATTCTTCATCTTTTTTCCTTCACATGGAAGCCATTACTTAAGTCTTGCGTTGGAATTCAGTTTTAGTTAGTATAGGCTTAGCTACATTGAAAAGATGTGCTAAACACCATTTATTTTTGAAAGTTAACTGAAAAAATATGGAATTTGATTAAATTGCCTTTAAATCCTAGAATAGTCTTTCATAAAACTTTTATATGTAAGGACATCGTGGATAAAGTAATTGGACCAAAAATTAAGGTGCTTGCATGGAACCTAGTAAGAAGCCATTAAATGTGCTTATTAAGCAATTAAATGCCAGCATTGCAGTGATGCTGAAAAACGGCTGCGAATACAAGGGAAAAATGATCAAGTGCGATGGACACATGAACATACTTCTCGAAGGAGCAACTGAATGCAGAGACGACCAATTAATTGCTAACTATGGAAATGTTCTATTACGCGGAAACAACGTCCTCTACATAATGTTGGACATGCACTAGAAGACAACTGCTTTACTTATTCCAATCACGTAATTCAGAGCTTGCTTAAATTTGGTTCTCAACATGTGTTTACGCTCAAAATACTGCAGAATATTTTTAACATCACGTTCTAGAAGCTGCTGAGCATTAGGATGTTCTTTTGTAACATATTGTGGCCAATCAATGATTAGGATGTGCATGTTAGGTTTCAAGATTATGTTGTATTCGCTTAAATCAGCATGTATTATGCCGGCTTTTAGATAGGTTTTTCGAATGTTGAAGAGTATTTCTTTCAAAACTTTATCTGGGTTGGAAATTTCTTTCCATTTTGCGAGTTCTGCACCTTCAATCATGCCCATGGCAAGTACATGGCGGTTTCGACTTATTGGTTCTGGAACAGCAACTTTTTTTGGAAAAACAAGTTGCAAGGCTTGAAATTCCTTTTCTGCTGCAAGTCTAGACTGAAAAAGCCAATTAAAATGTTCTGTTGCATAGCCTCTTTTCCGTATGGTTTGGCGAAAACTTATTCTACCCAGCCTGTGAAATTTTACTGCGATTCTTTCTCCTTTCGGATTTAATGCGTCATAAACATCTGCTTCTTTTCCAATGCCTAATGATTTGCCAAAAGCCTCAAGTACGCTTGCTTTTACAAGGGCATTTATGGCTAGGCAATCGTATCCAGCATAGTTTAAAGTATAGCCTACATATGCGCCTTGCATTCGGCGGATGAGCCGCAACTTTTGTAAGCGAGTTAGTCTGAAGTCTGTTTCTTCAAAGTTGAATTTTGTGAATTTTGCAATTTGTTCTTTGGGAACAAACTCGTGTTTACTCATAGCTGTCTCTATGACTTGTAGTACTCTGAAATCTTGATTTTCGAGAGTGCGGAAAACTTTAACAGCAACATCAGCCGACGACATGGCATAGAATAGTACGGACTTGGGATAAAAAGAAATTTGCTATTTAGTTAATCCTTAACTCATCCACTTCGTTCTTACTTGGGATAGTTACAGTCAATGATTTGTCTAAGGTTTTTTTGCCAAATTTCACAAGCACTTCTCCTGTTTTTTGGTCTGAATAGTAAGCAGTTAAACGGGCTGCTGCTTCTATAGATTTCCTTGTTCTTGGTCCTTGAAGCAAGCTAATTGGGCTGCCACAGCCTTGTGCTTCAAAGTAATAATCAGCATCAAATTTCTGATTAACCAAAATTTTATTTTCACTTTCGTTTCTGCTAACTATTATCTTGTTTCTCCCAAATCTGAAATGTCTCCCAACTTTTAGCAACTGTACATCCTTGAGCGAAACTCTCTTCTTATGATTAAATAGATCTCGAAGCTTGTTGGCATATTCCTTGTAAGTTAGCAAGCAGCCTCCTGCAGGGCAGGGGTAATCTGTTATTGCGAATTTTTTGGCAAGCTCAATTTGCCTTTTCCTTGACCTTCCACTTATATCCAAAAGTGCTTCTCTGTTCACCCAATTTTTTTTCTCAGCTTCAGTTTTTGGCAACAGTTTCGCTGATAATGGCCTAAGGATTTTTCCTTCAAGTCCCGCTTCTTTTTCTATTATATTCAATGCTTTCCAATGTTGGGACATGGGGCGTTCATTGAGGACTTCTCCAGTGAAAATGAAGGAGGCACCAGTTTCTTTTGCGTATTTTTTTGCTTTTTTGAGCATGAAGATCCTGCAGTCAATGCATGGATTCATGTTTCGCCCATAGCCATACTTTGGATTTCTTAAGATTTTCAGATAGTCTTTACCTGCATTCACAGTTTTTAGGGGTATGCGAAATTTTTTTGCCACTTCAGTTGCTCCGCAACCACCTTTTTTGCAAAGGCAGAAGGGTGTTACAAAGTTTAGAGCGTCCACTTCAATGCCTTGGTCGAGTATCAGCTTGACTGCTAATGTGCTGTCTAAGCCGCCTGATAATAGTGCTAATGCTTTCATTTTTGCTTTTACATCTTTATGGGTTTTCTAGGGCAGAATTCAAAATTCCATGTTATTAACCTTTTCATAACCCCTTTTTGAGTGTTTCTAAAATTTGTAGCTGCCTAAGCTGGTTGTCAGAAAAATAAAGTACATGAACAATAGCACTGCACCTTCTCTCCAACTTATCCTTTCGCTTGATAAGAAGTACCATAAGAAAAGGTTAGTTATTAGCGAAAACATGGCTAAGCTTGAGAAAGCACCCATATCAATTCTTAATGGTGAAGCTGCTAATGTTACGCCTAGAATGCATGTTATGTTTATGAAGCAGCTTCCAACAATGTTGCCAAGTGCGAGTTCTAAATGTCCCTTTCTAACAGAATCTATGCTTGTGGCTAATTCTGGAAGGCTTGTGCCAAATGCTACTATTGTAGCGCCAATGACTACTCTAGGGATATTCATGCTTTCAGCGATGAATGAAGCTGAATCAACAATGAAATAAGAGCATATCACTACTCCAGCAGCGCCGAGAAATGTTAAAAATGTGTAGGTTCGAAGCTTTTGTTTTTCCTCTCCTAAAGCGCCTTCCTCTTTTATTTTTCTAATTTTTGATAGTTGGTAAATGTAGAAAACAAAAATTGCTATGAGAACTATCCCAATAAATTGACTGGCATAACCAATGTAAAGCAAGGTTAAAGGGATTATCGATGCTATGAAAAGTCCAAAGTACAGACTTCCTATTTCTTCTTTTGCCATGCTTGGATAAACGCAAAGGTGCTTGGGGCTCTTCACGGCCACTATGAGAAAGCATAAGCCTAGAATTAGACAGATGTTCACTATGTTTGAGCCTAACACGTTGCCAATTGCTACACCTATGCTTTCTTGTCCTATTGCAGCAAAGATAGATACGCAAAGTTCCGGCAAGGATGTAGCAAAAGCCACTAGAATGAAGCCTATAGTTGTTTTTCCAAAACCAGTAATATCGGCAACTTTAACAGAGTTAGTAATAGTCCAATTGCTGGCTTTATCTAAAAAAATTAAAGATCCAAGAAGAATGGCGGCATTGCCTAACAGTCCCAGTTCCTCAAACAATTCAGTGTTGCACCTTTTTGCTAATTCCTTTTGAGACCGTGTTAAAAACTTTTCTTCATACCCGTTATTGCAAGCTGTGTTTAAAGTGCAGAAATATTTAAAATAATGCCACTTAATCATTATGTGGCATGTGAAAACCATGATAAGAGACCAGAGATTACTTTTCGCTTTGGTTGCAATTGCTATTTCTGGTCTCTTAATCGGTTTGTTGCTAGCCTACGATTTAACGATTGAAATAACGCTTTTAATTCTTGGAATAGCTCTACTGGCTTTTTCCGCCCAGAAAGCTGTTGAACATTCAGTGAATATTGCTTCAGCATTGGGAGTCTCTCCTCTCATGATAGATCTGCTAATAGTGTCGCTTGGAACAAATTTTCCAGAGTTGCGATTGGAACTTCTCTGCTAGAACTTGTCGTTGATTTGACTGCTGTTCGGAAGAGACAATGCGAGATTGCAATAAGAGACATCATCGGAAGCAGCATTGTTGATGCTGGTTTTTCCGTTGGAATCGGACCCTTATTCTTTCCAATTACAGTATCTGGAAGAATTGCAGAAACCACAGGTCTTTATGCACTATTTTGTTCAGTAATAGTCCTATCATTACTTGCTTTACGAAAAAAGCTTGATAAGAATGCAGGAATAGTGTTTATTGCTCTTTACTTCTTTTCCTATGCAACAATGTACACCTAACGTAAACAACACTAAAACATGCATAAAACAAAAATCCCATAATCACTACTAGTCTATGCATGCCTCAACTTAACATAATATTTCTCGGAACAGGTGGCGGAAGATTCACAACAATAACGCAGAAACGACGCACAGCAGGAATCCGCATAATAGACAACGACTTGAATCTGCATTTAGACCCTGGACCAGGCGCTCTTGTACATTCAATCAGTGAAGGGTTAGACCCGCAGAGAATCAACGCAATTTTTGTTTCGCATTCTCATCCAGACCATTATACAGATGCTGAAGTGCTTATTGAAGCAATGACGAAAGGTACAACGCAAAAGCGTGGAATTCTTGTTGCTGCAAAAAGTGTCCTTCAGGGAACCAGCACTTGTGAAGCTTCAATTTCAAAATATCATCAACAAATACCCCAACTGAAAATTGAGGCTGTGCCAAACATGAAATTCCAAATAAGCGATCTAAATGTTTTAGTAACTGAGGCAAGGCATACAGATCCAGATGCTGTTGGCTTCAGATTTAAAACTTCAGAATTTGGAGATTTCGCATATACAAGCGACACAGAATATTTTGATGAGATAAACAAATATTATGAGGGAGTGAGGCTTCTATTGCTATGCGTTATGCGACCCTCTGGAAAACCTTGGAAGGGACATATGACAACTGATGATGCAATACGAATAATTGAGGCTACCCGCCCAGAAAAAGCTGTTTTGACACATCTTGGAATGCAAATGATATTTAAAGGACCAACAGCGGAAGCCAAAACCATAGAGGAAAGAACTAGTGTTCCAACCATTGCTGCTACAGACGGAATGCAGTTAAGTTTTGGTGAGGAAATTCGAGTGGAGACAGGATTGAAAAGGACTCAGCAAGGCTTAAGCAAATTTATTTGAAGACAAAATCCAAGTTTACAGTGTCAATTCGAATCCGCAGCACTGCAGAATCTTGGGTTGATATTTTTCAATCACAGTTTTTATGTCTGTTTCCGGCATTACATGAGCGTATATTTCAATTATGTGCATGCCATCCTTGTCGAACTCTCTTAACTTTTCACGGTTGCTTACAAGCACATGATAGTACTCAAAGAATTTTTGGAATCCATATTTTGCGTAAAACTTCCATGCGTTTGGTTCAATGCTCCAAGCTTCCAAACGTTTCATCCCCAACTTTTTTCCTTGCTTTGTCCCTTCATGTAGAAGCTTGGTTGCAATGCCTCTCCTCCGATATTCTGGTAGTACACCTATGTCCCATAACATTCCATTACCATCCAATTTCTTGTAACACATACTTCCCGGAGTATCCTCCAGTTCAATGTCTAAATAACCCAAAATTTTCTCACCTTCTAACGCTACTAGTTCGATTGTTTTTCCAGTGTATTTCGGTTTACTGTGCTCTATTCGTCGTTCATTAGAATGTAAATATGCTGTAGCATGACATTTCAGCCATTCTTCTTCAAATTTGTCTTTGTATTCCTGAATAACAAGATTCATTTAATCCCCTTAATGATGATTGTTGAAAAAGTTTTATCTATTTTATCCTCTGATCTTTCGCAAGGGTTATTTCTGGTTTAAATTAAATAGTATGCAGAAAAGGATGCAAAACATATGCGAGTAGTACTGCGAATAGGCGGTTCGGTTGTTGCTTCACCATTAAATCCAGGTTTACTTGGCAAATATGCAGATTTAATAGAGGATTTAAAGAAGCACGGGCACGAAATTGCAGTTGTTGTTGGAGGTGGAGCTTTAGCAAGAGAATTCATCAAAGCCGCTGAAAATTTAGGATTAGATGAGAAAAATCAGGATGAGTTAGCTATTTCTGTTTCAAGAATTTACGCTCAACTATTGCTCAAAAAACTTGGCAAATTAACTTGCAGAAAAGTTTCATTAACAATTGCCGATGCCATGAAATGTTTGCAGGAAGGAAAGATAGCGATTATGGGCGGCTTAAAACCGGGCATGACAACTGATGCTGTTGCTGCGCTGATCGCTGAACATGCAGATGCTGATTTGCTAGTAAAAGCAACCGACCAAGAAGGCGTGTATGATAAAGACCCGAGGAAATATTTTGATGCTGTTAAAATTGACCACTTAAGTTTTGAAGATTTGGCTACGGTGTTTGCTGAAGATAAGCATAAGGCGGGAATTCATCAAATTATTGACCCAGAAGCAGTCAAGACTTTGAAACGCAAAAAGATTAAAATGATTGTTGTGAACGGGTTTAAACCAGAAAATGTTTTAGCTGCTGTGAAAGGACAGCTTGTAGGCACTTTAATAAGCTAGAAGGGTTTAAGCTTGAGTAGACTTTATCCAAATAGACCAATTCTCGGGGTTGGCGCAATAATAATCTGTGATGGCAAGATTCTGCTTGAAAAAAGAAAGTATGCGCCTGGAAAGGGGAAATGGACCATTCCAGGTGGTTTGGTTGAGTTGGGCGAAAGTACTGAACAGACTGTTATCAGAGAGGTTAAAGAGGAGACTGGTCTTGATGTTGCTGAGCCCGAACATATAGACATTGTTGATAATGTTATCAGGGATGAAAACGGCGATGTGAAGTATCATTTTGTTATACTTGATTATTTCGTGAAGCTTAAGGGAGGAGTGCTTAAGGCGGCAAGTGACGCAGAAGAATTAAGATGGGTTCCACTAATTGAAGTGGAAAAATATGATTTGACAAAAACTTTCAGAGAATTTTTCAAGAGAAATCGCAAACTGTTGGATGAATTTGAGTCTCACAAATAATTCATACAAGCATGCGAATACATGTCAACTGGTGATGGATACGATTTGTGGTTCTTTGTCTTGGAAAATCTTAACATAATTCTGTTTTCAAGAATTACACTTGGGAAGCCTGGGTAACTTAGGGAATAACTAGCATGTTCCTTTTCGTCATCATTATTGGCGAGGCTATTTATGCAATTTTTTAACAGAGTCTCTAAACGTTAAATATTATTAATTGGTGTCTTTGAAGAAAAGTCTTGTTTCTCCCATTGTTTTAACATCCAAAGGCTTCACCTTCACAACCATTGGAAAATCCCTAACAACCTTTCCAAGCGCCATGCAATGGTGCGGAGGCAAGTCTCTGGCAATTGATTTAACTGTTTCTGCATCTACACGTGCTGCTCTTGAAACAACTTCTAAGTCATGCTCGTTCGTGAAGTTAAATAGGAAAATGTTGTCTGCTTGACGATAAATATTCTCCCTTATGGTGTCAGGCTGGTTTGTTATGAAAGTGGTGAATATGCCAAAATGCCTCATCCGCGTGACAATATCATCCCAATAAGTTTCACGAAGATATAAATGAGCTTCTTCAGCAAACAGGAATACTGCCTTAAGCTTCCAACATGTTAAAAGCTCAATAAGCTTTCCAAGCACGTATTCGACAACTATTTGACGGTCAATCGCAGAAGTACTCTTCAAATTCACTACAATAGCGCCGCCTTGCTCCCTTGCCTTGAATAAGCATTCTTCCAATAGCACTGTTCCCCCAGTTTCATCTGTGAAAAAGCCAGAATTAACGAGCGCATAATAACGCGAAAACAGTGCATCACGCACATGCTGGTTGCAATGCCAATTACGAATTGCCTCGCCAAGCTCAAGCAGTGTAAGCATGTCTCTCTCCTTAAGCGATTGCCATATACGCCTAAACTCGCGGGCTGAGGTGCCTGGCAAATGAAGTGCATGGATAAGGATACCAAGCAAAACGTGAAGATTTAATTGTTTTAGGGCTACGCGAAAGTTTTGGGCGGGGGTCAAAACATGGATTTTGTCATGGTAAGAGTTTCTCTTTTCATCTGAAGTCATGCCTAAACTTACATATTCGCCGTTCAAATCGAAAATGACAACAGTCGCTTTATATCCAATTAGGTTCAGCATTAATAGCTTTGACAGATGCGATTTGCCAGTTTCCTTTTTGCCAGTTATTATGTTCAATCGCCCATCAAGTGATGAAGCATCAATTGTCAAAAGCGACGCATCCTTCGTCTCACCTAAACTTATTGGAAGCTTTTCATTCACTTTTGCAAGCTTAAGTAACATTGGAACTGGCAGCTTCTTTATAGTTGACTGTGAACGTGATGGAAGCCATGAACTGCTTGGGCTTAAATTCTCATTCTCCACAGTAGCGCGAATCTTGCAAATAAGTAGGCTTGCGTCTTGAATGTATGTGATATGTGGAGCAATCTCAAGCGGGTCAAAATCTTCGCCTTGGATTAATTCTCCATCATCTGGTAGGCTTCGCAAAAGCTCTTCAAGAACACCTGGAATACTTGCAAATTGCACATCTATTACTTGCACTATTAGGGCTTTTCCAGCGTCTCCATCTTCAACCAGTAGATAATCACCTTTTTCCACAGTTTCATTTGGAAAACTTAAGATTTGAATTATGTTGCCTTCCTTTCTGTAAAGCTTCATGCATAGCTCTCTCCTTTGCCGAATGGTCCGAAAAGAAGCCTATGGATGTCTGGTCTGTTCATAAGCTTAAGCCCATATTTGCGTCTGATAAAATGTTGCATGGCTATGACTTCGTTAGCTGTGAAAGTGCACAGAATGTGTGCTAACCGAAGGGTTTCAGGATAGCCTTGCAGAAGCAAATCATTTCCTAACAACTTCTCCACGGCAATTATCCTCTGTTCAGGTGACAACTCCTTGTCAATGTCAAGTCTAAAGGCGTAATTTCCGTGATTCAGCCTAGCAACGTAAATGTCACCAAAAAGCATAATCGGTGGTTTCGGCTTCAAACCAACAGCCTCAAGCATGTATGGCGGCTTATGTTGCTGTGGCATCTCAGTTATAATTTGCCCATTAATACGCAAGGTTGTCATTTTAGAGAAAGCTAGAACAGTGTTGCCTTTTTCTCTTGCATGACCTAGGGTTTCTTTCATTATGCGTGTTGGTGTGTCTGGTGTTCCAGCAGTCAATGAACCATCGAAAAGTATTAGGTTGCTGCTTAATGTTTTTGCTATTGTTGTCTGTAACCATTTTTCGAGGATGTTTGCTATGCGTGTAGGCATTTGTGCAATGTTTAATATGCCATGTACCTCTGCAAGCGCATGGGAATTTGTAAAATAGGCTGTTTGCAGTTGTGTAAAGACTTCTTTTTTGTTTTCTTCTGTTACATGAAATATGAACGGTCCTAGGCGCATGTAAGTGTAGTGTCTGTTCTGCTTATGCACAGTGGCGCCTCTCACTGCGATTAGTATGCCTGTTGCTGTCTCGCCGATTTTCATGTTTGATGTGTCTATAGCTGCTATTGGTGTTTCTTCATGCCTTGGCTTTAGTAATATAGGTTCGAGGCTAAGTTGTAGGGTTTGTTGAATGTTTTGTTGATTTAGTTGAATTGTTGGGTTTTGCACTTTGCGGAGTGAGTGTAGGCTTTGTTCTATGAAACGTTGAGGTAATGTTGTGTCTATAGTAGGTTGTGGAAAATTATATTTTGGTGTTGTTTGTATAGTGTATTGTTGAATCACCATGATTCACCAATAGCCAATAATGTAGGCGTTAAGTATTTAAGTGTTGTGCATGTACAAGATGTACAATACAATAAACAATAGGTGGAAAATTGACAGAAACAAATACAAAACCTCCAATTCGAGTGAAAATGAAAATAGGCGAAATTGAATTCGAAATAGAATGCCAAGAAAACCAGCTACAAGCAACAGTGGACAAAATCCTATCCACAGTAACAGAAAAACTCAAGGAAACACCACTTATGGCAGAGCGTACAGCAGCACCACCACGCGCAGAAACATGCAAAGGAGTAATACAGAAACTTTGGGAAGAAGACTGGTTTGCAACAGCTAAGGGCTTAAGCGAAGTTCACACAGAACTTGCAAGAAAAGGCTTTCATTATGACCGTACAGCAGTAGCGCATGCGCTAATAGATTTAGTCAAGGATGGCATATTGACGAGGGAAGGAAAACCACGCAGATACCAATACGCACAAAAAAGACCACCACCATAAACTTTCTTTAATGGATAGGCTTAAATTTTAATTGGTATTTAAAGGAAGTACTCTGCCTAGGAATGTGAGTGAATGGCTAAAAGCGAAGTTGTGTGGAATTTATCCGAGATTTTTCCAAGCATCACCGACCCTTCTGTGCAGAAAGCCATGGATAACATAACAGCTGTTGCCGAAGAATTTGCAGAAAAATATAAGGGTAAAATTGAGGATCTTTCAGCAGAAGAATTGCTAAGATGTCTTCAGGAATATGAAGCGTACACTGCGCGACTTCGAGAAATCCTCTTGTTCGCCGGGCTATCTTTTGCTGCGAACATGACTTTACCTGAGACACAGTTGCTTCATGATAAGGCAATGAAACTAGAAGCAAAATTGGGTAAACTTTTGGCTTTTTTTGAGCTTGAGTTGGGAAAGCTTGTTTACAAAAATGAGAAGGTAATTTCTGACCCGATTTTGGTTAATTATAGGCATGCTTTGGAGCGTCTTCGGAGAGAGGTTCCTCATCAGCTTTCCGAGATTGAAGAGAAATTAATCATTGAAAAAGACCAGTTTGGAGTTTCTGCTTGGGAAGAACTGCAAAGCAAGTGGCTTAACACACGAATGTTTGAGGTTGAAGTTGAAGGTGTTAAGAAAGTGCTTCCTTTTGGTGAAGCTTATGGTTTGCTGCCTCATCCTGATAGGGCTACTCGCGAGTCAGTGGTTAAGAATGTTTTTGGTCTTATAGGAAAAGATGGTGAAATATTTTCTTCTGCTTTCAGGAATATTTGTAATGATTGGCTTAGTGTTTGTGAATGGAGAAAATATGATTCACCGATGCATGCTAGCCTAATAGCGAATGATGTGGACCAGAAGACTGTGGACAATTTGTTGAAAGTAGTTGAGGATAATGTTAACTTGTATCAGCGTTATCTCCTGTTGAAAGCAAAAATAATGCGGTTGCCGAAACTTGGCTGCCACGATATTGTTGCGCCTTTGCCTGATGTGCCTGACATGAAGTTTGATTTTGATAAAGCTAAGGATTTGGTTATTCGTGCCTATAGCAAGTTTGATGAAGATTATGCTTTTGCTGTAAGGGATATGTTTGCGAAGAGGCACATTGATGCTGTACCAAGGTTTGGTAAGCAGAATGGTGCTTTCTGTGCTGGTTGGTATAATGGCAAATCGGCTTTTATGCTTCAGAGTTTTAATGGAAGGCTGAATGATGTTTACACTTTGGCTCATGAGCTTGGCCACGCTACTCATGATTACTATTTCCAACGGAACCAGACGATTATTAATGGACGGATTCCAATGGTTGTTGCGGAAACTGCTTCAATATTCGGAGAATTGCTGCTTACCGACCTTTTGATTAGTGAAGCAAAGTCTGATGCGGAGAAGAAGGTGGTTCTTTGCAAGGTTCTTGATGGTGCTGGGAGAGTTATCTTTTCAGTGACTGCCCGTGCATGGTTTGAACGGAGCGTTTATGATGCGATTAAGCGGGGCGAGTATTTGGATTATACGACTGCATGTAAGTATTGGATTGCTGCGAGAAACAAGGCTTATGGTGACACGGTTGAATGGTTTAATGAGATGGAGTCTGAGTGGAGCATTTCGCCGCATTATTTCATGGCTAATTTTCGATTCTACAATTATCCATATGTGTATGCGCAATTATTTGTCTATGCATTGTATCAGAAGTATCGTGAAGAGGGCAAAGCATTTGTGCCAAAAATGAAGCAGATTCTTTCTGCTGGTAGTAGCCTATCGCCTATTGAAATTGGCAGTATAGTGGGTTTTGACGTTTCAAGCAGAGAGTTTTGGCATGTGGGCATGAGACAATATGAATATTTCTTGAGGGAGCTGGAGAAAACAGTAGGCTAAGCATTTTAAAAGACTTCTATCCATATGCCGTCTGGGTCTTCTATATAAGCCCATTTGCCTTCTTTTGATTGCATTTCCAGTATGACACGGTATCCTGCTTTGCGTGCTTCGTCTAATGCTTTGTCAAGGTTTTCAACTTTGAAGGCTAGGTGGTCTAGTGCTTCGCCTACGGCATAAGGGGTGTTGAATGGGCTGTCTTTTTCGTAGTGGTTTAGTTCGAGTATGAAGCCGTTTTCTGGGCTTTGAAGGACTATGGTTTCGCCTTTGGTTTGTTCAATTTTGCTTCTGTCTATTAGTTTCATGCCAAGTAGCTTCGTGTAGAAGTCTATGGATTTTTGCATATTTGTGACTCTTATTCCAACATATGTGAATTTAGCCTTCATAAGAATCACCCATGCATGTAATTATGGTCGCATCCGCTTATAACATTGATTAGGAAAAAACCTTCTTATCAGATATAAACACTAGAGAGTTGGCTACATATTGGTTGATTTCAGCCTCAAAAACATATGAGTATGCACTGGTAATAGCATTTAAGGTGGAGGATTAGCCGTGAAGGTTTTGTTTGTGTGTTCAGGTAATGCGCATAGAAGTCCCCTAGCTGAAGCTTTGTTACAGAAGATTAAGCCTAATTGGAAGGTGGATTCTGCTGGAATAAGCGTGGCTATTCCAATTGCAGAGGAGATAAAAGAGTTTTTGAGAGGGGAAAATGCGGAGCAGTTTTTGAAGAGTAATCCTGAGAGTTTGGATGATAAGCGGCTTGATTATTATGATGTTATTGTGGCTATGGAGAGTAAGCATAAGGATTACGTTTTAAGCCTGTGCCCAGAATGTGAGAGGAAGGTTGTAGTCTGGAACATTAAAGACCCGTACTTTATGGATAGAGAAAATGCTTGGAGAATATACGAACAAATCAAGGATAGAGTCACAGAACTGGCTAAGACGCTTTAGGCAAAACCTCCATCCTTACCAAAATGAACAACAACGTCACCTACCTCTTCAGCATGAGAAAGCTTACCCTTTCCCTTAAGAATAATCGTCAGGACATCTGCATCCTCATCATATTTAATCTTATAAACCATAACGCTTCAAAGCAGCAAACTTCTCAACAGCATGCCTAGTGAACTTAACCTTTGAAGTAGCAACCAAAGATACCTATCCCTCACAACTCAATAAAAAAGAACCACATAAACTTTCAACAATTGATGGTTTGGCTAACAAATCAAATTTCCCGATGCTTAACAGATCTACTGCTTAGTCGCGGATTTTTGCCTTAATCCTTGGAATTATTTCCTTCTGCATCTGCAACACGCCAAAAGTGGCAAGCCTATACTTATCATCAACCGTCTTCACAACTAGATCACTTTTAACAAGCTCACCAAGCCTAGTACTCGCAATCTTCCCACTCTTGCCAAGCTTAAACTGCAACTCCTCCTTAGACATGGCATCACTCCCAACCAAACCCAGCCGAAAACCCACATAATTTGCTAGAAGGCACAACAACAAAGTCTCATTATCTGTTAGTTTATCCTTACTCACCAACAAATTCGCGCCTTCACTGGAAAAAGCAATTAAACCCTCACACTCCCTGACAAGCGCTTGCAAATCAACATTCAAAACAAGCCGCTTTGCAATTTCAAAAGACGGCAAAAACTCGCCAAAAAACCTGTTTAGGCTTAACCAAACATCCTCTAAGCTGCCACTAAAAGTCTTCTCAACATCTAGATATTTAACCTGAACAGTGATTTTCTCCGCTTCGCCCATCAACCCATCTTACCCCTAAGCCTAGCCAAAACATTATCCTCAACCCAACGCTCACCCTGCACCGTAAGCTTAAACTCAGGCTTACTGAGATCAGGCTTAAACACTTGACCACGCTTTGTCATTTCATTCAACCGTGCAGGCACCATACACTTAATTCCACTCGAATCTAAAAGCCTCTGTATCTGCGAAGCCGTATTCCGCTTATCCTCAGAAGTGTAAAGCACAAGTCCAATAGCCTCATAATGCGTCAAATTTTCACGCGTAACAATCACAGGACCCTCAGTAGTAAACTCAACAATACCCTTTAACTGTGCAGTAGAAGGAACAAGCCTACTTGAAACGAGACTTGTAACTTTTTCCATGAAATTCTCTGGAAAAGTCTCAAGTATGCCGAGAACCTCCTGCGGATTTTCACCTTCAACAACAATTTCGCCGAATGGCGTCTTAATGCGAACCTCAACCTTTACCATTCAGATCACTTCGCCAACTCTTCCTTTTCAGCCAAAATGTAAACTTGACCAGCATCTGTCTTCCAACGCCTAATAATTCCCTTCCTAACCAAACCCAACAGAACCGCTGCCACATCATGCCCAGAAAAATGCAACTCATTCGCCTCCAAAGCGTCCTTCAATTCAGCAACAGTTCTTGGACGCCACTTTCCCCAATCACTCTCAAGGATTCTCAAAACCGCCTCGTCGCATTTTTCTGTTCGCACAATCTTTGGATATTTCTGCGTAACTCTTTCCTTTGCAATAGTGGCAGCATCAGTCTTAACGGTAAGTGTTGCCACCGTCTTAGGTTTTACAGCTTCAAAGGCACCACGCACATTTGCCATCAAACTCGGCAGATCTGCAACAGTTTGCAAAACCTCTTCGCGGTCTCCACAAAGCTCCACTTCATAATCACCTAGCCTCACACGAAAAACGAAACCTCTACCATGTGATCTTTCAACCTCTCCACTCATCAAACTCATCTCAAAGCATAAGAAAGCATTGACTCCTTTTAGAATTTTCGCATCTTGATATATATCAGTTCTAGGAATATGTGTATTAAATATTAAGATGTAATATTCTATTAGCCATCACCAACAAAGGGGGTACATGTGGCCAGAAAAGGAATTGCAATATGGCTTTTCAGCTCCCTAACCTTCATATCCCTTGCACATCTAATTGACGCAATTTCTGCTATAATCCTTAACACTTCCATTAAGCTTCTGCAGCTTTATCCCTTCATAAATGAAAAACTGCAGGGTATAGCACCTACCACATATTTCTTGATAAGCGCAGCAGCAACCTTCATCTTATGGGGAATAACATGTGCAATAGCCTTCGAAAACCCGATGGAAAAATTCCTAAACAAAGTACTCTCAGACGCAAAAAAACAAAGTGCAGTTGAAACCCAACTGTTAGAAGATAAAAGCGAAGTGCTTGATGCAATGTGTGAGACACTAGAATCGGACAATCAGATTTTGGCGCAAGTTAAAGACTTAATGTGCAATGTGAGAACAGATGTAAAAGAGATTCACACCCTAAAGGAAAACTTGGAAAAAATAAAAACAGACCTAAACAGTCTAAGAAGAGAGTTCAAGAAAATTGAGGAAAAAATACAGTTCCCAAAAATATGCCCCACATGTGGAAAGCCGTTAATGCCAGAATTCAAAATTTGTCCATATTGCGGCGAAAACATAAAACTTCTTCAAGAAAATATCGTTTCAATGAAAGAATACAGATAATGTAATAAGACATATTACGAAATGCACTTAGCAGTTGCAAAATACATATCAGACAAGATTGCAATAATGTATCTTGGAAAAATTATAGAAATCGGCACTAAAGAAAAGCTTTTCTTAAACCCTCTGCACCCATACACGCAAGCTCTTTTATCTGCAATTCCAGTTCCAAATCCGAAACGAAAAAGAAAGGTTATAGAACTCATGGGAGAAGTCCCATCCGCGATTAATATACCATCAGGTTGCAGGTTTCATCCCAGATGCCCATATAAGAAAGCTGAATGCATCGAAAAGGAGCCGCAGTTGATAAAAATTGAAGATTCGCATTCTGTCGCATGTTATCTTTACTAGTTTTCACAAACATTGATTTTCAATTGTTCCTCAGATTTTTCAACTTCTTTTTAAGAAGCTCACTAACTAATGCTGCATTTGCTTTCCCTCGTACTTCTTTCATAATCATACCCATTATCAGCCCAAAAGCACTTGCGCGTCGTTCTTCAATCAAGCCTTTATTTGCATCAATTATTGTATCAATAATTTTTTCAACTTCTGTGTTCGAGAACATCCTTAAACCCAGGCTATCAATTGCTTCTTGGAAGCTTTTGTCCTCATGTTTTGAGAGCCAACTGAAGACCTCTGGTAAAGCTTCTTTTGTCAGTTCTCCCAAGCTTATGCTTCTAAACATTTCTTTCATCTTGTTTTCTGGAACTCTTTCAATTTGGACACCATCGCGTTTCAATGCCTTGAGGGTTTCTGTCAGAAATGCTGCCACAGTTGTTGGTGAAACGCTGATTTCTTTCACAATATTCTCAAACAGTTCGCTGTATTCGGAGTCTAGAATCTGCTTAGCCAACTTCTGATTTAATCCATAATCTTTCTTTAGGCGTTCAAGTTTTTGTTCTGGCAGTTCTGGCAAGAGTGACTTGACCCTTTCTATAAAGTCTTGTGCTATTTGCGTTGGGGGAATGTCTGTCTCTGGATACATCCTTGCGGCTCCAGGGCGTGGTCGCATGTAACGGGTTGTTCCATCAGGGTTGGGTGCTCTGGTTTCTTCCGGCACTCCTTTTATGGCTTCACGGGCTCTTTCTGCGACTGCCTTCAACGCGTCTCGAGTGTTCTCCAGCGTGGCTGCAACAAACACCACTGCATCTTGTTCCCTGGCTTCGATTGTTTTCCTTAGTTTTTCAATTTCTTCTTCCGTTATCCCGTAGGCTGGTAGTTCGTCTGTGTGGAATATTCCGCCAACTCTTCCCCAAAACTGTGCTCTGTCAGCCATTTCTGTGCCTAGACGGAGATTTGGCGTAAGCTCTCTTTTCAGAAACCCTTTGAATTTTGGAAGTTTCACGGCTAAGACTTGTTGTTTTTTATCTAATGCTTTGCGGATAACTTTGCATTTTGTTTGTTTAAAAACGTCTGTCACATCAAAAAACTCTTCTTTTATCTCTTCTTCTTTCACTTCGTGTTTTCTTAGTTCTTCGCTTATTTTTATGAGGTTTAGTTGACGTTGGACCTCATATTCCACAACAAGCGGGAGCAGTTCAAGTTCCTGTAGCCCCTTGATTTCTGTCAATGCGCCGTTTGGGATTGATATGTTTATGTCTTGGCGGATTGTGCCTAAGCCTCGCTTGGCTTTTCCAGTGGCTCTAAGGATTGTTCCGATGGCTAATGCAATTTCTCCCGCTTCTTTTGGCGAATTTATGACTGGGGCAGTTGCAATTTCTATTAATGGTATGCCTAGACGATCTATACGGTACCGTATTATGTTGCTTTCTTCCTCGCCCATCTTTCTCGCCGCGTCTTCTTCCAAGCTCACATGTTGAATTGGAACTGCTTTGTTTCCAACTTTTACTGTGCCGTTTATGGCGATTACGCATGTTCTTTGGAAGCCTGTGGTGTTTGAGCCGTCTATGACTGTTTTGCGCATTACGTGAATTTCATCAACGGGCTTTGCCTTCATCATCAAGGCTATCGTTAAGGCTACTTCGACTGCTTCCATGTTGAGCGGGTGTGGGGGTTCTTCGTCCATTTCTACAAGGCATGAAGTTACTGTATCAGCTTCGTAAAGGATTTTTATTCCTTTTTGGAATTCAAAGTAAGCTGCGGGATCTATTTGGCCTAATTCGCTTTGTGTTGGGCGGAGTTTGCGCAGAAACGTGATTTGCGGTTGTTCTTTGAAGAGTTTAGGTTTGCATTTGCAGAACAGCTTTGTTGACGTGTCTAATTGTTGGTGAATTTCTAAGCCGACTTTCAATCCGAGTTTCTTATAATCTATTCCCAATATGCTATTGACCTCCTAGTCAGTTGCTTGTTTCTTCTATTAGGGTTCGTGGTGAAAACTCGCCTGCAATATTTGTTTTCAATAGTTTCTTAGCTTCTTCGACATCTTTTGTTTGTCCGAAAACCCACATGAGCTTTACAAGGGCGGTTTCTGCGAGCATGTCTTCTAGGGGAATTATGCCTATAGCGAGTAAATCGCGTCCTGTATCGTAGACGTTCATGTTTACGCGTCCCCAGATGCACTGGGAAGTCATGGCGATGAGGATTCCTTGTTTTATGGCGTTTTTTAATGCTTCGTAACAATAGTTGCCTACGTGACCTAAGCCTGTTCCTTCAAGGATAATGCCTTTATAATCATTTTCTACGTGCCAGCTGATTATTTTTGGGTTCATGCCAGGATGGAACTTTAGCAATGTGACTTTTTCGTTGAATTCTGTTTTTAGGGTAAGTTTTCTTATTGGGTCGCGTTTTTTGTAATCTTCTATTTGCATTGTTATTTTTTGGTTTTGTATTTTTGCTATTGGCGGTGTGTTTATGGATTTGAATGCGTCTCTTTTGCTCGTGTGACATTTTCGGACTTTTGTTCCTCTATGCAGTGTTATGGAATCATCTGAAGGTGTCTCATGCATCGCTATGGCTACTTCAGCAAAAGGTGCATTTGCTGCTGCCGTGACAGCGCCTATAAGGTTTGTTGCTGCATCTGAGCTTGGGCGGTCTGCTGACCTTTGCGAACCTACGAGGATGATGGGCACGGGAAGGTTTTGCAGTGCGAAGCTTAGGGCTGCTGCTGTGTAGCCTAACGTGTCTGTTCCGTGAGCTATGACGATGCCATCTGCGCCTTCAGCTATGTGTTTGGCTGTTACGTTTGCTATTTGTGTCCAATGTTTAGGCGTTATGTTTTCGCTGAATAGGCTGAAGAGTATTTGCGTATCTATTCGGGCGATGTTGGCTAGCTCTGGAACAACGCTATAGAGGTCGCTTGCTGTTAACGCTGGGCGTACGGCACCAGTTCTGTAGTCTACGCGACTGGCTATGGTTCCCCCTGTGCTTATTATAGACACTTTTGGCAGGTTTTCTTGTTGTTTTGGAAGCTGAGGTGGCGAGAAGGTTGGTTTTGTTGCTTTGCCTATTCGCATTATTTTTGTGTATGGCGTTATGCGTACGCCAATGTTGTAGCCACTTTTCAATTTTAGCACTATGTGCTTTTCGTCAGCATATTCAGACCGTGGAATCAAAATGCCTTCATATACCGTGTCGTCTTTTGTTATGCGGATTAAATCGCCTATTTCAACTTCAGCCTTTCTAATGGCTTCTTGTGCTTCACCCTTGTAGCCTGAAAATTCGTCTTTATCACTCATTTTCCTGTTCTCCAATGTTTCAATTGGAAGACATGGGAGTTTGTTATCTTTAACTTTATCGCATGTGCTGATTGACTAGCTCTTTGAGCTTGTTGTAATTTTTGATTCGTTAGATAGCGTTTTTGACATGTAAGCTCCATAATACTCATAGCCAAACCGCATATAATACCGCTTAGTCCCTAAAGCACTAATGACCAAAACTTTCTCCAACCCTAACTCCTCCCCACATATGCGCTCAGCCTCACCCAATAATATACCTCCAAAACCCTTATGCTGCCATGCTTTAGCTAAATGCTTACCAACAGGCACCAATGGTCCATAAACGTGCAACTCACGCACAATCGCACACGCTTTGTCCTTCACCTCAGGCCTATGCGCTTTCGCTGATGGAACACGCAAACGCAAATAACCAATCAAAACATCATTTCCTACATCTTCTGCTGAAATGAAAATTTCCTCCCCTTCAGAAGCTACGTAACGCGAACTCAAAATCTTCACATCATCAGCATTAGGCTTAACACCATCCATTGCAATTCTATGTCCAACCTCCCTACAGCGAATACATCTACACTTTACACCTTGTTCCCTAAGTCTCTGCTGCACCAACTGACGCAAATTACTCCGATTAACGCCAGCAACAATCAAAGGCGCAGGAATATCCCTCTGAACACGCATAATTCGGACCCATGAAGGCACAAACTTCTTAACACTAATAATAAGCTCAGCAGCCTCTTCATTTGAATAAGGTTCATATTCACCCTTACTATACCAATTATAAGCTTTCGTACCCTTCAAAACCAAACAAGGATAAATTTTAATCATATCAGGCTTAAAATCCGAATTAGCGAAAACCTCTTTAAAAACCTCCAAGTCTTTCTCCAGATTTGAACCAGGCAACCCAGGCATTAAGTGGTAAACTATCTTTAACCCAGCATCCTTCATAATTCGCGTAGCCTCAATCACATCTTGGACACTATGCCTTCTGCCGACTAAACGGTAAATCTCATCATTCGGATTCTGCACGCCTAACTCAACACGTGTCACACCCATGTTAAGCATAGCATCCACATGAGTTTCCTTAGCCCAATCAGGACGCGTCTCCACCGTGATGCCAACATTACGAACATGACTTATCTCAGCATTCTTCTTGGCTTCTTCAAGACCCGCAGATTCTTTATCAGTAATAGCATCTAAACAACGCTGAATAAACCACCTCTGATAATCAAGAGGCGTAGCAGGAAAAGTTCCGCCCATAACAATAAGCTCTATTTTATCAACCCTATGTCCAATAGCACGCAACTGTTCAATACGACTTTTCACCTGCAAATATGGGTTAAATCTATTTTGCAAACCGCGCATTGCAGCAGGCTCAAAACCAGTATAGCTCTGAGGAACACCAAAGGGCGGACCCCCAGGACAGTAAGCGCATGGCTCTGACTGCGGACACGGATAAGGCTGGGTCATGACGGCGATTACTGTAACACCTGAGATTGTCCGCGTTGCCTTTCTGCGCAGAAGTGGCAGAAGTTTCTTTTTCTCTTCAGCTTTTAGTTTAGCGATTATTTCGGCGTTTGACGGCATTTTCGCAAGTTTGCATTTTGCAGCAATGGAAATCTTGGCGCGGTTAATATCGTCATGATTAGGTGATGGAGTGGCCATTAGTTTTTTAATGATTTCTTTTATGGCATTGTTGTCGCTCAAGTAGGCGCCGCCAGAAAAATATTAGAAATAACATGTAGATAAACTGCACTAACTCATAAAGCAAAAACGTAAAGCATCAAAAGATTTACTAATAAATGTAATTGTGCTTTAGATCTGCAAATTTGGTGAAAAAATCATTGCATTTCCGATTTAGTGTCAAACAATACATTAAACGAATACGAACGCTTAGCCGTAACGCTAAACTTTACTTGACAGCAACTGTAATGCAAGGCCTAAGCTCTGGAATCTGGGGAGTAATCTTCTACCTTTACCTAAACCTTCCAGAAGTAGGGTTTCACCCCGACTTCATAGGTAACATGTTCACTGCAAGCGCCTTAGCCACGGGATTCGTAGCATTGCCAGCTGGTTTAATCTGCGAACGAATAGGCTTGAAAAAGGCGTTGCTAATCAGTTCTACTGCTAACCTCTTTAATCTAGCGCAAATATTTGTTTTGCAGGCTCCACTTCTCCTTTTCGCCAGCCTTGGTTCTGGGTTAATAGGCACAATCGGTTGGGTTGCTTCTGCACCGTTTATGATGGAAAACAGTCGCGAAGAAGAGCGAACTTACCTTTTTAGTGTTAGCTGGGCTTTCATGATTATTATGGGTGTGATTGGCAGCTATATTGGCGGAGTTATGCCAGATGCAATTAACATCTTTGCACGTTTACCAATTGGCGAAAATGGTTCTGCTTTCGGTTATCGTGTTGCACTTGGAATTTCTGTTATGCTAATGATTGTTTCAGTTATTCCAATAGTTTTAGTTAGAGAAGAGAAAAAACTTGAAAAGCGGAGAATGGTTGACCTCTTAAACCTGCGAAACATCAAAAGCCCATCAACAATTATAAAGTTCATGATACCAACAAGCATAATAGGCTTCGGTGCCGGGTTTATTGTGCCACTTTTCAACCTGTTTTTTAAACTAAAGTTTTCAGCCTCAACCGAGCAAGTAGGCATAATGTCCGCTTTAAGCAGCATAACATTAGGCATAGGAACACTTGTTGCTCCATTACTTTCTGAAAGATTAGGCAAAGTGAAAAGCGTGGTTTTATGTGAGTTCTTATCCATGCCTTTCATAATGCTAATGACCTTAGCTCCAAACTTAACCTTAGCTTCTACTGCATTTATAATTCGCAATGCTCTGATGAACATGTCAGGTCCAATAAACACTACCTTGCAAATGGAGTTGGTCACTGAAAAAGAACGAGCTACTACAAGTGGTCTCATGATTATGGCTGATAATATTCCTCGAGCCGTAACTGCTTCTGTTTCAGGAAGAATGATGAGTGAAAGCGACTTTTTCACTCCTTTTCTAGTTACAACAATTACATATTTTATGGCAAGTTCACTATATTATTCGTTTTTCAGGAAAGCGGAGGCTAAAAGATAAAGCTTATCTTGCACCGTGCAACTGTGACCCTTCAAGTCGCATCTTCAACCATGCTAAATTTTTGCGCATGCTCCATGTACAATAACTGTTTTAGGGTTGATTTTTGGCGTAAACTATTTTTCCGTTAACAATCGTCATTTCCACTCTGATGTTTTTAATCTTATCTACTTGAACATTGAATAAATTATCTGATAAGATAGTTAAATCGGCGAGTTTTCCAACTTCAATAGAACCTTTCCTGTTTTCGTCAAACGAAGCATAGGCAGCATTCAAAGTGTAAGTCCTTAAAGCCTCATCCAAAGCAAGACTTTCTTCAGGAAAACTCTTCCTTGCCATAGCTGCCCAAATACCCAATAACGGATTTATTGGTTCCACTGGGCAATCTGAACCAGAAACAACAATTAATCCTTCATGCACAAGAGTTTTAAACGGGTAAGTCCAACGAGCTCTAGCATCGCCGATGCGGTTTGTTACCCAAAAATCAGAGATGATAAAGTGGGGTTGAACAGAAGCTATTAAGTGTAGATGTTCCATTTGCTTAATCAGTTTGGGGTTTAGGACAGAACAGTGTTCAATTCTGTGCCTATGATTCTCTCGTGGAAAATTCTGTAATGCATTTTTGAAAGCTTTTAGAACGTTTTCTATAGCACGGTCACCTATTGCATGAACAGCCAACTGTAAACAGGCCTTGTGTGCTTTCAAAACAAGCATATTCAGAGTTTTCTGATTGTAAAGCATTATGCCACTTGTTTCAGGCCTATCAGAATAAGGCGCTTTCAAAGCTGCAGTGCAAGCGCCCAGTGAACCATCAGCAAGAATTTTTATAAAACCTATCTTAAGCATATCATTCCCAAAACCAGTAACCAACCCCAAATTAACAATTTCATCCAACAACTCCACAGGAATACCTATGTAAACTCTTAAAGGCAACTTTCCCTCAGAACATAGTCTCTGCAATATGCCTATTTCTTCAGCAGAATTTACAATCCAATGAACACCAGTAAGCCCAGATTCAACAGCTTTTCTGCAAGCTGAAAGACAAGCATCTTCAAGCTCCTTTGTCGTAGGTTTTGGCGTTACTTTCCAAATTAGTTCCAGTGCGTTTTCACGTAGAATCCCATTAGGCTCACTTGTGGTCATATCTAAATCTATCTGTCCGCCTTCAACTACAGTTTCCCTTGTTATACTCGCTAACAGCAATGCTTTGCTATTGACAACGCCAATATGTCCACACACACGTAATAGAAAAACAGGCTTATCTGCAACAGCCTTATCCAAGTCCCAGCGAGTTGGATAACGTTTTTCAGCAAATTTTTCTTGATCCCATCTTCCACCAAGAATCCATTTTTTCTCAGGATTTTCATCAGCATAACCTTGCAGTTTTTGCTGCATTTCCCTTATGGATTTTACATTTCTAAGGTTTAAGCCTTCCAAAGACATGCCGAAACTAGTCATATGCACATGACAGTCAACAAGCCCTGGAACAACTGTCCCACTCTTTGCATCTATAACTTTAGTTTCCTTGCTGATGTATCTTTGAATTTGCTTGTTTGAACCTACAGCCACTATTTTCTCGTCTTGTATTGCCAAAGCTTCAGCTTTTGGCTGTTTAAAATTTAGAGTCAGCACATTAGCATCTAAAATTACAAGTGAAGCTTTTGACATACTGCAAAATTACAGCGCTAACAAAATAAAAGGTTTAAACCCAATTCTGCCCAGGCTTACGTTGAAGCATCAAACGCTTCTCATAGTTCCGCCTATTCTTAATTCTTGGGCAAGGACCCTTTTTCGAATTAGGCTGTATTTTAGGAGTCTGAGACCTAACTTTTCCAGCTTTCGAAAGTGAACCATGAGTAGGCATTTACCTAATACACCCTTTTCTAGCAAAAGCAGATAGCAACTCTTAAACCTTTTCATATATAATTCCATTTTGGGCGGGGGTCGCCGAGCATGGCCAAAGGCGTAGAGCCGTCAGCAAAGATGGCGCGAACGCTTCAGGAGCCTATCCCGTAGGGGTTCGTGGGTTCAAATCCCACCCCCCGCACTAAAAATAAAGCCCTATGAAAGCGTATTTTGGCTAAAAAAGCTTGATTTTCAGGCTTGTAGGCGGGGGGCTGAAATTTCAGCACAAAATTACCAGTAAAATGTAATTAAAAATCTATTTAGAAATGTTCTATTTGACTTGTTTGAATCCATATTTGAAAGAAGAGGAGCATATTTTAAAAGTCAAGCGATAGTTAATCATATTGTTGCGTGAATGAGATTGATTGAGCGAGTTTACTTGGATACAAATGTTTATTGTAGACCTTTTGACGATCAAAGTGATAAGCGGATTCGAATAGAATCAAAGGCATTTATCGAGATCGCTGATACCGCTTTGCGTGGTAAAACGGTTATCGTAAGTTCTGATTATTTAAAATTTGAAATTGAGCAAATAGTGGATCCTTTAAAGAGAAAGGATGTTAGAGGTTTTGAGAGAACTCTAGCTTCAGTGAATGTAGCTAGTAATAAGCGAATAGTTACTTTAGCAAGAAGATTCTCCGCTGAATGTGGCTTAAACCCCTTGGATGCATTACACGTTTCTTCCGCTTGCATAGGAAGGGCTGACTGGTTTTTGACATGCGATGACGAAATTTTGCAAAATAGTCGCTGCATTGAAGAATTTGCAACGAAAGAAGGATATAGGTTAAAAGTGAGAAACCCAATTAATTATTTAAGGGAAACGCGGAGGTAAGCGAATGACCGAAGCTCAAGTTGCAACTGTGGAAGTGCCCTTTGAGGCGCTCGTAAAAGAATTGGGAATAAAAAGGGCAATAAAATTCCTAAGTGATATTAGACGTAAATATGGCGACTCCGTGGTAGAGCTTAGAAGAGCCACAGAAAAACTGACAATAGAGCAGATTGAAAAAGAGATTGAACAATTGAAAAAAGAAGGCAAAATATAAAACTATACAGAAACAAAAATACACAGCATTACCAAACGTTAGGCAATATTCAAATAAGTTAATAGAAATTTACCAGTAAATTTGTGCGTAAATCCCACCCCCCGCACTCTATATGAAAGGTTAAATTCGCTCAAATTTCGCTCGTTTTGAGCGTAGAAAGACAGAAAAACGACTTCAAATTGTGAATGATCTTTTGATTTTACTCTATAAGTTGACAATGCCAAAGAGGCGGTGAGTCACTGAGGTTTGACATCCAGAATCCGCCGAACCCCTCAAACCCTACACTCGTACCCGCACTCCCTTGAGCGCTGAACGTCCAGACTTAGGTTGCTCTCTCCCGAGCCTAGCCAGATTTGCCTGGTAAACATTGAAGACGGCTTCCCTACGGAAGCTGCTCATTAACCGCCAGCCCCAAGGGACGGATAGTCTTTGCTTCGGAAATGAAGGGTCAAGGCAGCCACAGACGCCTCAGCCTCAGCTTTCAGCCCGTCCTATAGAGGGTTTACGGTGCAAGGGACCCCTAGCCCCCCGCCTAAGACCCACCGCCAAAGAAGCATAGAAAATGCAACACTATAAAACTTTATCCTCAATTACTCAAACCTGTTGATTAGTGTATTTTAATTGGTTTGATTGCTTAGAAAGTAGTTTCGAACGTGTTTTGACTGAAAGTAAACTATTAAGGTGATATTAACAAAGATTGCCAATCCAGTTATAATTATTAAATTTTCGCAACAAAACATGAGTGAAGCAGCGTAACAATAGTGAATTGCTGAGAACGCCCAGAGAATAATTGCTAAATACCAAGTGTAGCTTGATCCATGGAACATTCCAATTGAAGTGACAAAGGAAATTATTGAAAGTATGAGAAAATTGAAAAGCACAAGCCAATAGGAGATTGGTGGGCTGTAGTATGTGCCAGCATGACCCATGGCACCCAACGCTACCCAAATAGTAAAAAAGAAGAAATCTCCTATTGCACCCAATAAGGTTAAGACTGCTACAATAGTCACGCTAAGAGGAGCCTTTTTCACTTAATCACTAGATTAAACATTAATGCATGATGTTTAAAATCTTGCGCTTCTTGCCTTCGCTATTTCGATTTAGCCATAACATTTCCGCATTACTATCGTTTTGATTGGTTGCGTAAAATGCTAGGGTTCTAACGCTTATAGATATTTTACGCGAAAGACAATGGAAATGTGGAAATTATGAAAAATTGTTCACAATTTTTCCCGAAAACATTTCAAAACAAAACTTGTTTTTGTTGGTTTGCTTGCGCAAACCTTTGAGTGCTTATCCTAAAGTTCTTTTAAAAGATTTAGGAATTGAGCACTTTTTTTAGAGTCTTGGTTTTTTTCAGCTTCTAGAAGCGCATGTTGCACCCAAGCTCTTAATTCAGAATTGTAATCAACCTTGGATGATTGTGTTCTTTCAGCTTTTCTGTTCCAAGACTGCAGTTTATTGTTTGATTGTATTTTTTCCAAACTCATGGTTTTCACCTCTTTTTCTTTTTTTATAAAATGGAATGATGAAGATAAACGATAAAACATAATGAACGCCTCGTTGCCATAGATTTCTGTGTCGATCCTACTCATTCGTTAATCATATATGCATCGTTGCTTATTAATGTATTTGCACTTGTCATATTCAGAACGGCTGTAAATGCTTTTTTACCAATGGTAATTGTGTTGTCCTATTCACGAAACATCAATCTTTTGAAAAACGTGAAGAATTTTGCCAACAGCATTTACCAATTGGAGCCAAAATTTATTTTATTAATGTAATATATTCTACTGAAACAGTTTAGCATTGTGGAGGATACGATAGTTGAAGACTATAGGTGTCGTTACAAGTGGAGGAGATGCACCTGGTATGAACGCTGCCATACGGGCAATTGTCCGTATTGCATATTCAAAGAATTTTCAGGTTTTAGGCTTTGAAAAAGGCTGGGAAGGCTTGCTGGCAAATATGTTTGTGAGGCTGACTCCGCGCAATGTGGGAGGAATAATACAATTAGGCGGCACGATCCTTCACACATCAAGATGCCTAGAGTTTAAAGAGAAAAAAGGAATACAGAAGGCTGCTGAAACGCTTGCTTCAAACAAGGTTCATGGGCTTATCGTAATTGGGGGTGACGGTTCCTTTAGGGGAGCCTTAGAGTTAAGCAGAGAAACAGGCACATTAGTTGTGGGTATTCCTGCAACAATTGACAATGATGTTTTCGGAACAGACGAAACCATTGGCTTTGACACGGCAGTGAACACAGCTGTAGCGGAAATTGATAAAATTCGAGATACGGCAATTTCTCATGAAAGAATTTTCATAGTTGAAGTCATGGGCAAAACCAGAGGTTTCTTGGCGGTGACTGTAGGATTAACAGTAGGAGCAGAGACAATTTTGGTTCCTGAAGTCAAATACCAAGTAGAAGAAATCTTTGAAACCATCAAGGAAAACAGTGCAAAAGGAAAACGATCAGGCATAATTGTGGCTGCAGAAGGAATAGGAGACACTCATAAACTTGCGAGAGAAATCGAGAAAAACACAGGAACAGAAGTTAGGCTTAGCATTTTAGGCTATGCTCAAAGAGGTGGCAGCCCAACCGCTAGAAGCAGGCTTTTAGCCAGCTTATTTGCAAATGAGGCGGTTCAACTGTTATCAAAAGAACAGGGTAACAAAATAGTTGGATTACAAGAAGGGAGAATAACAAGTCTGGAGCTTGAGGAATCGTGCAAAACAGAAAAGCCCTTAGACTTAAGTTTGTTGAAGCTTGCAAAAGTGTTGGCGACATGAAACCTAAAGCTTTGGAGGATTAGCTAGCCGAAGAAAACGCTTGCTATGTTATAAAGTTCCAAATCCACAGTTTTTCGTTTACCAATCACGTTTTTAAGCGCCACAGGCACTATTTCATTTCCTTTAATGGCAACCATGTTTCCAAATTTGCCTTCGTGAACAAGGTCCACTGCGGCTATTCCAAATCGCGTGGCCAATATTCTGTCAAAAGCTGTAGGAGAACCACCACGTTGAAGATGCCCTAAAACAACAACACGTGTTTCTATGTTGAGGCATTTTTCTATTTCTTTTCCAATGTAATAGCCTATTCCGCCAAATCGTATGTGTCCAAACTCGTCTATGTTTTCGCTGTAAACGATTTCTTTGCCGCCCTTTGGCTTGGCGCCCTCAGCTACGACAACTATGCTAAAGTTTCTGCCTCTATCATGTCGACGCCTAATATACTCGCAAATCTCATCAATGTCAAATGGTTTTTCAGGAATTAGAATTACATCTGCGCCGCCGGCTAATCCTGCTTCTAACGCAATCCATCCTGTATAGCGTCCCATAACTTCAAGAATCATAACTCGCTTATGAGTTTCTGCTGTGGTGTGAAGCCTGTCAAGAGCTTCTGTGGCTATGGTAACAGCGGTCATGAAACCAAAAGTGTAATCTGTTCCTGCCAAGTCATTGTCAATAGTTTTTGGCACACCTACGCATTTGAGTCCGAAATCACCCATTTTATAGGCAACGCTTAAAGTGTCATCGCCGCCGATGACGACAATGGCATCTATCCCTTCTTTCTTGGTGTGTTCCAATATTCTTTCTGGTCCTTTCTCATGTTTAAAAGGGTTCGTCCTCGAAGTGCCTAGCACTGAGCCTCCACGAGGAAGAATCCCTGAGGCGGATTCCAAATTTAACGGTAAGAATTCGCCTTCCATTAGTCCATGCCATCCATCTTTTATACCAACAATATCATAACCATAATTTTGAATACCCTTCCTAACAACAGCTCTAATAACAGCATTAATTCCAGGAGCGTCTCCGCCGCCGCTTAGAACCCCAATTTTCATTTCGTTCTCCTCGATTAAGCTTTTCCAGAACTTCCAAACAAGCGCATTTTACCTTTAACAACCTCTTTCATTGCATCTTTCGCTGGACCTAAAATTTTTCTCGGGTCAAATTCTTTAGGAGAATTCGCCAAAACTTCTCGGACAGTTGCTGTAAAAGCCAATCGTAAATCCGTGTCAATGTTTATCTTTGAAATTCCTAGAGAAATGGCTTTTTTAATGTGTTCTTCAGGGATACCTCTTGCTCCAGTAAGCTCTGCCCCATATTTACTTGCTTTTTCAATAATCCATTGTGGAACACTTGAAGCTCCATGCAAAACAAGTGGCACATTCACTCTTTCTTTAATGAGTTTTAACCTTTCAAAGTCAAGTTTAGGTTCAGCCTTAAACTTGTAAGCTCCATGTGAAGTGCCAATAGCAACAGCAAGCGCATCTACGCCTGTTCTCTCAATAAATTCTTTAGCTACATTTGGATCTGTTAAAACTGCTTCTTTTTCTTCAACAGTTGACTCTTCCACACCTGCAAGTCGACCAAGCTCTGCTTCAACACTAATGCCTTTTTCATGAGCCAAATCTACAACTTTTCTGGTTAAAGCAACGTTTTCTTCAAACTTTAGGAATGAACCATCAAACATGACAGATGTAAAACCCGCTTCAACACATTTCTTAACTGTGTCAAAGGTTTCTCCATGGTCAAGATGAAGAGACATAGGTACAGACGTTGATTCTGCAGCGGTTCTGACAATTTTTGAGAGGTAAGATAAGCCAGCATACTTAATAGCGCTTGGCGTAACTGCAACAATGACTGGCGAATTCTCTTCCAAAGCAGCTTCATTAACCGCTAGGAGACTTTCTAAATTGTTAATGTTGAAGGCTCCAACAGCATAACCATTCTGTCTTGCAGGCATTAATACATCCTTATTGGTTACAAGCATGTTGCTCACAGCAAACTGCTATTAATCACAAATCAGTATAAATGATTTACATGATTCCAAACAAGATTCAGAATACATAGCCAAAATCAAAAAGCCACCAGACAAAATAGTTTCAATCGCCTGCAAACTATCAGGGTTTTCCCCCATCAAAAAACGTCCACTTTGACATCGATAATTATTATAAATAGGAAAAACGAAAATAAAATGAGAATTAGAAACAAACTTTCAAAGTGATCTAGCATGACTTGCTATTTTAGGCATCTTCAACAAATCTTCCAAAAAGCAGGAGTGAAAGTTACAAAAGAAAACAAACGAGAAATTGACAAAATCATCCATGACATTGTGAAAGTAAACTACAAAAATTGCCCAGAAACATGGAAGGAAGTGAAAAAGAGAATAACCGAAGACGAAGATAACTTCGTTATGATGCTGAAGGAAGCATGGAGAGAACATAAGCAACGTAACATGTAAAAAAAGGTTGTTTTTGGGCTTCAAGCATAATTTTGCAAACTTTGAAAAGCGTTAACTCAGATAAAAATTTATAAGAAAAGCGTGGGCATAAATGCAAAAAACAGCATACAAAACAGGAGATGGGCGCTTATGGTGAAACTAAACAAGCTTGACGAACAAATACTGTCGGTATTGAAAAATTCTGATAAAGGGTTAACGCTTACTCAAATAGCTGAAAAAATAGGTGAGTCAGAAAAAAAAGTTTTCAAATCACTGCGTAAACTTTTCGAAAATGAAATAATAGACTGTGAAAACCGCCAATACAAACTCGTAAAACCATAGCGTTGTAATGTTAGCCTCTCTGTTTTCGCGCATAAAGCTTTATTCACTCAATTGGATTAAGCGGTTAAGGGAATTGCTATGATTTCAGAAGAGAATTTTTGGTTTGCTGAATTAACTATGAAAGAAGTGAGAGAGGCAGCTGAAGCAAACAAGGTAATGATCCTTCCAGTTGGAAGCGTTGAAGAACATGGTCCGCATTTGCCCCTTTGCACTGACAGCTTACAACCCGAATATGTTGCTGTTGAAGTAGCCAAAAAGACTGACAGTTTGGTTGCTCCACCTTTGAAATATGGAATCTGCACAACTACACGTGTTTTTCCAGGAACAATTTCAATAAGCTTTCAATCGCTGTACAGAATCACCCGAGAAATAATTGAGGAATTTATCCGCAATGGCTTCAAACGGTTCCTAATTCTTAGTGGCCATGCAAATGAAGAGCAAATGGCTGCTTTGAAACTGGCTGCACATAATGTTCTATGGAAACATTCTGCGGAAGCTGAAAAGCGAAAACTGCGAATAATAGTGTGCTCTGACTATGATTTTGCATATGAACTCCGTGGAAAATATTTCAGCGAAGAAGATGGACATGGCGGAACTATTGAAACTTCACGTGTGATGGCAATAAAACCTGACTTAATAAGGGGAAAAGGAAGAAAAAACATGCAGAAGCTTCCAAAATTCGAAATAATCATGAACCCAAAAGAATTCTTGCCTGAAGGAATACGTGGCGACCCCGCAGTTGCCTCTGCTGAAAAAGGCAAATTCATAAACAATTACATAATAGCAGAACTGATCAAACTAATCGAAGAACTGAAAAAATAACGTAATTATCTAATCTAAATTTTTCTGTCAATGTCAAAATAACCACAATTTGAAGCTTTAAGCTTAAAAAGAAAAGCACGCGCGTGCGGTATTAACAACTTTGACATCCCATAGTAATTAGGCGTCTTCTAAAGAAGAGTCTTCTTGTTTGGACTCTAGATAAACCCAAAAGTGAATAAGGCGTAAGTTTAAACCTATGCGACTCCACCAAAACCCTTTTCGCCCAAAATAGCCGATTCTAATGGCTCATTCAGAAGAATACTCTCAAATGTCTTTAGAGCAGTGAAGTCGGTAATCAGGCAGGATATTTCTTTTCTTCAATATTCCAAAACTACTCAACGATAAATACAACAAATCAGACACCATGTTATATGATTCGTTCTCAACCACATAGGAGAAGATACTTCGGCCCTATAACATTCGATTCACAACCAATTAGCTGGATAAGTCGCCAAGTTTTGCAAGTAAGCAATGGTGTGAAAGTCAAATAAGATATGGTGAATGGACAAGAGATGACAACAGAAGAGATCACTACCTCATTTACACAGATGTGGTTGAGAAGATAGAACCAATTACCGTCTTAATAGTAATACAACACTGCGGATCATATGTTCTAGTACGACATACTCATATCGTCAGAAAGAAAAGATAAGCATCAGAGCAAATTAGAAAGCTCTAAATTGTGAAATTTAAAGGTAAGTCTGATCTATCCTGCCCTCTATTGGGGTTAGGAACGGATTTCTGCTTACTGCATTTTTGATAAAATGTTGTAACTATATTTGATAAGTCCTTTGTCAAAAAAGGTTCAGATTCGAGGTGGTTTTCTTATCAGGTTTTATGGCGCGGGGTGCGGGATTTGAACCCGCGCGGCCATTACTGACCACAGGCTTAGCAGGCCTGCCCCCTACCAGGCTAGGGCAACCCCGCCCAGTTTTTACTGACTCCGCTTAGTTTTTATTGCAGTTGTCCCTATTTTCGTTTTCTGAAGAATAACACGTTGCGCGCGCGAGAATCATAGAACACGAAATAATAAATCTATAGAGGGGATAGCCTCCAAGTCTATACTCATAGGCTAGTCAAAAAGTAACTGGTGAGAGGATAACTATGCAAATATATCGGCAGCCGCGCATTAGGCAGCCTTCCTTTTTCCAAGAATCTCCGTAACCAGTTTTTTCTCTTTATGAGCCTTAGAATCATTAACGATTCTAAGCAAATCTCTATCCAAGTCTTTGAGAAATGCATATTCACTGATCACCTTTTTAGTTACTATTTCTTCAGACGGCAGGTCTCCCCTTCTAACCAATCGTTGAAGATCATCCCAATCATACTTGCCCTCAGATATGCTGCTCAGAAGCGCATCGGGATTGAACGGTTCTCGAACATTCCAACACTTGACAACAACAAGCTGTCTCACTATGTCTTTATCAAACGGTCGTCCTGAAAACAAGTAAAGATCATACAAATCTCGAGCCCGAAGCCTCTGAAACGCAGCCCGCAACTTCTCTGCAAGCAATTCCTCCTTCTGCAAACATCTAACAGCGAATCTTGAAAACTCGCAAAACCTGAAATACATCTCATCGTAAAGAAGCACTTCTTGAAAAGGCAGAAGTGGCTCTTCTCTATAGCTAACTTCTAACGTAAACTCGTCAGCATTCCAACTGTGGGCATAACGGATTATGGCTAAATACGATTCAACGCCAACGTCGAATGCTGTTCTAACGTTTTCCTCAACTATTTCAAATTCAACGTCATAATGGTTGCTTTTGTGCAGTGTCTGTCTAAGTTCATGTTTAAGCTCTCCTAATGAAATGTTTGAACTGGTAAAGTCAAGATCCATCGAAAACCGACCAACATTCCCAAAATATACCTTCTTCAAACACGTGCCACCTTTGAAAGCCAATCTTGGCAAAATGGTATCTGACAAGATCTTCAAAACATAAGTCAAAACCACGTCTCTTTCTGCAACATCCAAAGGCACTCTGCTCGATCTGGCATAGAAGGTCACATGTTTCTTACTCAACATCCTATCTCACCTCACCTCAATTTCGCTCAGCAACTGATTAGGGGATAAGTTACAAAGGACCCGCCATTCCTTATAGAAAGAACCTGTCTTCGGCTTCCGCGGATCAAGGTATATCGGAGTCTTTCCAACACTATTCTGTAACAAATTCCTAAGACCTGACGGCAACGGTTTAACAAGCCTTTCTCTTGCAAGGAAGTCGATGATAAATCCGAGTCTTTGAATCAACGCATGCGATTTCATTCTAACAGCATATTCCACCAACTTATTCTGGTCAACTTCTGCTAAGCCTCGCCACGTGATTCTTGCAAGCTGCTCTATTCCACCAGCATAATGCGGCTTGTCGAACGAGTCAACCAGAGACTTCTCAGGTTCAGCCATGTAAATCTCAGCATCAAAGACTTTCTCAAGTTGATATCCAAAGAATTTATGCTTCGACAATGTCACAAATTTAAATGTGACGCCCTGCCATTCAACTTTAGGCTTCTTCTTCGTAGTCGCAATGAACAAAGTGAACGGCATTTGAGTAGTAAAACCATAATGGCTGTTAGACGTGTAGTAACTGAAATAGTACGGTTCAACAAAAGCTGCCCCCACAACCAAAGCATTAGCCGGCGGAATTTTTTCAGGATAACCGTAAGCTGCTGGTACAAACTGATACATGCCTTTGTCTATCCTTTCAAGCCACTTCTTCCGCTCGAGGTTATGCAGCAGAAAATAAGCGTAGTCAAGCGAACAGTGCAAAACACTCTGAACATCTACCGCCCGAATTACAGTTTTTTTCTCAGCCTCCCACTTGGCTACCAACCTGGCCTCTTCTGGCGACAATTTGCGAATTCTAAGCTGTCTCTGCTCCTCCTCAAGCTCTCTCAGCTTCCCTTGAGTTATACCCAACTCTTCTAAGGAAACCAACCGAACAGGAAGCCCCGCAATCTCCTCTTTCACTGACACATCAACCTCAGAGCCTACAATGACCAACTCAAACCTCTTCAAAGGCGGGTCCATATTAGACAAGGAAGAATACAGATTGAGTATCTTACTGAGCATGGAACGCTCTATTTTGCGTGTCGACACTTCCACAAACACGTCAATACCATCCTTACTTCTTAAGTGAAAATCGACTTTGATTCGTCCAGGAAGTGCTTCATTCGTTGCTACCAGCATGTGCCCTTCAAAGACTTTCATGATCTCTCTCGAAACATACGCTTCTATACTGCGCTCCATTTTTTTATATCACCATGTTCAATAAGTGACGCCGTGTTTATTATATTTTTTTCTGTTTTTCTTAGTAATTTTCTTTCCATTCGCTAAGATTTACAGAAATAAAAATAATGATATACCAAAACTCATCCATTAACTATAGAAAAAAGGGGATTCTCGGGAGCTTTCACAATTTTCTGCGAATATAGGGCAACCCCGCCCAGTTTTTACTGACTCTGCTTAGTTTTTATTGCAGTTGTCCCTATTTTCGTTTTCTGAAGAATAACACGTTGTCTTTTTGGCAGACGTATTCGAAGCCTAGCGCGTGCAACCGTCTCTTCGCTTAAGCCTTTAGCCACTACAAGCGTCTCAATCTCCCGCTTCATCTCTTCCAAATCCACTGCATAAACCTCCACAGTGAGAATCATAGAGCACGAAATAATAAATCTATAGAGGGGTAGACACCGAGCCTATAGCCATAGACTAAGCAAAAGAATCTGTCGTTAAGATAATGATGCAAATATATCGACAAACTGTCATACTTTCGACTTTCTATAGATTTTAATGCAGTATGCCCTTTTTTGGGTAACTGCATTAGATTCCAGAAAAAGCCTCAAGCCAATACTCAATGTTATTGAACAGCATAGATCATTCAGACATCGGAAAAGTTAAATTAGATCTCTTTACTTAAGGGGGTTAAGCTTGCCGCTCTTCAGTCTAAACCCAAAAAAACACTCCGAAAGAACCCTTTGCCCCTAAATTCTTCTCCATTCTTAGACACGTAGACACCTTGCACACTATAAAGGTCAAAATATTACTTAAACTTGTCCCTTATGATGGTCAAAAAGAGAAGAAGGTTGGCTAATATAACAGCCATGATCGACGAATGAATGCGCGCGCAAAATCAATATTTTCCTAAACCTCTGTGGACCTTATCCAATGCATAAGTCAAGCAGAAAAAGGGGGTTGATTGTGATGTTTGGTTTTGGTTTTTAGCAGTTTTAGAGTGAGGACTGTTAGTGGTATTGTGGCAAGTAGGATAGTGATTGGGTTTGGAAATTCTGGTATTGCATTTGGGTCTCCTTGGATTGTTCCAGTGATTCTTCCTGATTGTGCTGGTGGAATTTGTGTCAATTGAAAATTGATGTTGGGTGTGACTTGGTTGATTGTTACGCTTACGTCTGTGATTTGTGCATCTGAGTAGCCGGGGGCAGAGGCTGATACTGTGTAGGTGCCTGTTCCTAAACCTGTTGAGATGACGTAGTTGCCGTTTTCGTCTGTTTCGGCTTCTCCGTGGCCTGCGGGGCCGTCGGCGACGACTACAGCATCAACTATGGGCTTATCAGTTGTGTCTGTCACTTTGCCTGTGATTATTCCTGAAGGTGGAGGTGGAGTTACAGTTATTGCAATTTCTACATTTTTGGTTTCACTGCCAGCGACCACGTTTATGTCCGTAGCGATTTCAATATTCCACCCTTGGTAGATTGCAGTTACTGTGTATGTTCCAGTTCCTAATCCGCTTGAAATTCTGTAGTGTCCAGTTGCGTTGGTTTCAGTATGTCCATTGTATTCGCCGTCGTCTGAAACTGCGTAAACAGTGGCGTTTCCTAGGGGAGCGCCGCTTGGATCCGTAGTTACCCTTCCTGAGATGATTCCTGAACGATCAAGAGCCATGTTGATTCCTTTCACTTCAGAACCTGCGGTGACAGCGATTCCTCCTATGGATTCCATAATGTAGCCTTCTGGAAAGATTGCAGAGACATTGTATGTGCCAGTGCCAAGATTGGTAATTATGCTGTAATAGCCGTCGGCATCTGTCATTGCAGTCCAGCCGAATTCTCCGCCGCCACTACTTGGAAGCGCAACAATTACAATGTTTTCTAAAGGCGTTGCAGAAACTGCGTCGGTGACTCTGCCTGAAATTCCTCCTGATAGGGTAAGATAGAAGTTGATGTTGGGGGTTTCTTGTCCAGCAATTACTGTGACGTCTTCATTTTTTGCGTTTAGATATCCTTGTGCAATGACTTGGACAGTGTAGGTTCCGGTGGGTAATCCTTCAGTGATGCTGTATTGTCCTGAAGGGTTTGTTGTGGCGAATCCATGACCGTTGGGTCCTGAGGCTACAACCATAGCGTTTGACACTGGCACTCCAGATGCAGCGTAGACTGCGCCTGAGAATTTGGCTGATGGAATTGAAATGAACATTATTGAAATGGAGAGCATGAGGCTCAATAGTATTAGAGAAATCATGGTGTCTGCAATGAGTCTGTTTTTAAATAGTTTATTTTGCATGTGTTTTTTGCACCAAACCATCATTTACTGCGTGATTACATATTAAAATTTGCGTAAAGCTTGGGCGCGCGCGGAATTTGCCGTCAGCGTTTCGCTGTGCCACGAATATTTTGGTATTCAAGAAGGATTTCATGGATTTATCTGCATGAGGATGGTCAAGTAGAAAAAGGTTTGTGCTTTTAGTGTGATTATGAGTAGTTTTTCTGCGATCATTGTTTTTCATTTGGTTACTACTTTGCTTCACGTTTGAGTGAAGCTTCGCCTTATTTGCATTTCAGTGAATTTTGCTGAAATAGCATGTTGATTACGCAAGGTTAAATAATGGAGTTTTAGGATTGAGTTCCAGTGATGGTTATATCGAAACTAAAGCTTGTGATTCCACTGATGCTGGATGAAACTGTAAGTGTTAAAACAGCTGAAACAACGGATCCTGCAGCTAACACAGTGCTTTCACGGTTCCAAGCTAGGCTTATATAATTTGAGGCTGTGGATGGATTCCAATTGCCAGTAGTCATGCTAAGTGTAACTGGCACATTGCCTTCATTCTTTATGTAAATCGTTTTTGGGTTGTTTGAGCCAGGCGTCAGAGCTCCCCAATCAATAGATGAAACTACATTGGTGCAGCTGCTTTCCCAATATACACTGAGTCCTACGGCTTGAACGTTTCCAACGTTAGAGATTGTACGTGTTACAACGAGGGCGCCTACAGCTGTTGCGACCATTCCAGCGACAGCAATTGCCAGAACTGCGCTTAATGTGACTTTTTGCATTGCCATATTTTTTTCACCTGACAGGAATATGGAATCGCAAGTCTTAATAAACGTTGCTGTATGGCTGCGCAACACAAATACACAACAACCCCACTGGAACTCGCCTCTTAACAGAACAAAACATCAAAATTGTTCAACATACGAAATTTCAAGTCTCAATCTCGAGAACAAACTTTTAATAATGCAACATACAAAACTCCAAACTATCCACGGAGGTGAATACTTGAATAAAGATCAAACATTAGGGGGAGCAATATTAATCATATGCTTTGCAGTCAGTATCCTCTACTTAGCAACACTCTTTTACCCAGCATGGCTTACAAGCATTGGGCTTCAAATCACAGAGGCCGATGTGAGATTCTGGATCATAGCCACGCCAGTTCTCATAGCATTCATAGCAATAATGGCCATAGGTGCATGGATAGGCTGGACAATGGCTACTACGCCTCCACCAAAACCAATAGAAGAAATCACAAGCGAAACTGAAAAATCTGTAGAAGAGAACAAAACTCCCTGAAAAGCTGATAAATAAACACAACAAAAGCTTTTAAGAACTGGCAGGAAGTGGCGTGCACTAGCACTTATATTTTTCGTAAGTTTTAATAATACATTGATGTATATTCTGTTTTCACATTTTGGTTGTTACAAGGGTTTAGTATGGGTCGCCATCGTCGTAGAGGTGAGGTCCAGATTCTGACAGATATTCTAACCTTGTCCCTGAAGGGTGTCAAGGCGACTCATCTTATGTATAAAGCTAATTTGAGTTATTCTACGCTTCGCAAGTATTTGTCTGCTGCTTTGAAGCAGGGGTTGGTTAGTAAGGTTTGTAATGATGACGGTTCTGTGGTTTATTGTGTTACAGAGAAGGGTAGGCTTCTTTTGAATAGGCTTAAGGAAGTTAAGTGTGTTTTGCAGTTTTAAGTTATGTCGCATATTGCTATTTCTTTATGTTTAGCTTTCAGTCTAATTTTTAGTTCTAAGTCTTTTTCAGTGTAGTTTCCGATTAGAGTGTCTTGTATTTGTATTTCTTTGTATTTTGGTAATATTATTTCTCCTGTTGCTGGTTTTTCTTTTTCGATTTTTTGGTTGATGCTTATTAGCCATTTTGGCAGTGTTACTTTTCCTGTTTTCCGATTGTATTCTACAAAGTTGTGTTTGCTGAGGTTTGTTAGGATTTCCTGTAGGTTTTTTTCTGGGATTTCTAGTTTTTTGGCTAGTTTTTTTATGTTTAATGATTCTTGTTCTTCGATTATTGTGAGCAAGTCTGCTGTTGATAGCATATGTTTAAATTTGAGTTTTTAGTTATTAAAAGGTTAGGGAGTTTTTGTCTGTTTAATTTTTGGGTTTTTATAGAAAAGATAGACGTTTGTTCTAGACAATTAAGATAGATGTTTCATACTTAACTGTTTAAATACTGCGGAGAGTGATAATTAAGCAATGTGAGAGGGAGAAAAAGGAAACTAGAAGTTTAACTGGTGTTTCTTATCCGCTCCAGGCAAGGAGGGATCGTTTGAGTGGAAGCTTTAACTAGTAAGGAAATGGTGGAAGAGCTTAAGAAAGAGTGGAAAACTTTGTGGTGGAAGCGGATTGATGATAAGGTTAGGGCTGAAGGTATTGCTGATAAGGATTATGGCATGTTGTTTGTTGAGCGAGGCACCGTGATTTTTGCTACAAGAAAGTTTAGGATATTGAGTTTTAGGGAAATTTTGCAGTTGCATGGTGTAATTGACGTGGATAGGGTTGTTGGGCCTCATCCTTCTGTTGGAGGTTGGGGAAAATTCATCAGAACAGTTATTGCTAATCAGCAGCCTTCAAAGCGTAAAAGGCGAGCATGGAAGTATTTTGAAGAGGAAAAGAAGAAGCAGCAGTTAAAGAAGGGTGGACGAGGCTGGCTTCATTTTTAGGTTAAGCATAAGCACACAATAAAGTTAATTTCGTTTTTAGGAAGTGCAATTTTTGGGGAGCTATAGGAGCAGATTTGATATTATAGCGGATATTCTGCATGTGGTTAAAGGTGATGGTGCTAAAAAGACGCAGATCATGTACGGTGCGAATTTGAGTTATAAAGTTTTGACGAGGTATTTGGCTGAAGTTTTAGAGGCATGTCTTGTGAGGTTTGAGAGGAATAAGCGTTGTTATGTTCTCACGTCTAAGGGAAGAGAGTTTTTGGAGCATTATCGTGAGTATTCAAGGCGGAACAAGCATGTAGCCGAGCAGTTGCAAACTATGAATGCTAAAAAGAGAGTTTTGGAGGAACTTTGTTCTGTTTAGGGATTAAGGTTTTGTTGTAGGTGAAAATTGTTGTCATACGGTAGGTTTGTAATAGCTGTTTCTTGTGTTTTACTTTTGGTTTTTGCAGTTTTGTTTGTTTCTCCAGCTTTATGCTATAATGAGCATGAGGCGAAGGCTGCGGTTGAAGCTACAGAAAGTAAAGTTTCGAGTTGTTATGGGACTGTTTTTGAGGCGGAGAAGGCTGGTGCAAACGTTAGCAATTTACTAAGCGTTCTTAATGAGGCTGGATGGTTTTTGTCCAAGGCTAAACTTGCCTACAGCCAAGGTGATTTTGATTCTGCTGTGGCTTTTGCTGATAATTGCAGTTCAAGGCTGGATGGTATCGTTGCGCAGGCTGAAAGTTTGAAGCTGGATGCTGAACGGGCTGGTCACTGGGATTTTATGGTTAATTTTGTTGGCTCTGCCGTTGGTGCTGTTTGCGTAGTTGTCGGCGGTTTTGCTGTTTGGGTTTTTTTGAAAAAGCGTGAAGAAATTAGGGAGAGAGTTTAGATTGGGCGTCAGGGAATATGGTCTTCTTTACTGGGTAGTTGTTGGAGTCTTAGCCTTGCTTGTTGCTTCGCCTGTGCTAAGCAGAGTTTTGGTTTACCCGCGAACTGAGTTTTTCACTGAGCTTTGGCTTTTGGATGCGGATCATGGGGCTAGGAATTACCCGTTTAATATTACGCGTAACGAAAACTATAGCATTTATCTGGGTATTGGCAACCGTTTAGGCTACTGCGCCTATTACATGGTTCAAGTGAAGTTCCGAAATCAGACGCAGCCGGCGCCCACAAGCTTCGGCCCGATAGAAAGTCGGCTTCCAAGCAGTTTACCATCACTGTTTAACATGACGGCTTTTGTGGCGGACGAGCAAGTTCTGGAAATTCCCATAACATTTTCGATTAATTACACCTTGAATGAACAGTTTTCAGAAGTTGAGCTTTTCAGTTTAAGGCTTAACGGCGTACAGCTAAACATGAGCGACTACACGTTGTCATGGGATGCTGACGGAAAAGCGTTTAGAGGGTTCCTATTCTTCGAATTATGGTTGTACAACGCCGACACGAACAGCTTTAAGTACCATGGACGCTTTGTAGGCTTACGGTTCAACATGACAGTTCCTGTCTAATCCTCTCAAGACTTGTTTGATGTTGGAAAAGCTGTTTTACGATGTGTTCAAGTTGAGTGGGGACAAGCTTAGGACCGCAGTTGTTGGTTTTGGCAAGATGGGTGTTCTTCACGCTGGCATTTTGAATCTTTTGCCGAAAGTTCAGTTTGTTGCTGTTTGTGAGAAAAGTGCTTTAATTCGGAGATTTGTGGAGAAGTTGTTTAATGATGTTTCCGTGGTTGACGACGTGTGCAAGCTTCCGGATTTTGATTTAGATGCCGTTTATGTAACGACACCCATTTCATCTCATTTTGCCGTTGTGAAAAGCATCTATGATCTTAAGGTTGCCTCTAACGTTTTTGTTGAGAAGCCTCTTGCCTCAAACTATGGTGAAGCTAGGGAGCTTTGTGATTTGGCGCTTAGGCTTGGCGGCGTTAATATGGTTGGTTATATGAGGCGTTTTTCTGTAACTTTCAGGAAAGCCGGGGATTTGTTAAATCAGAAGGTTATAGGTGAACCCGTTTCTTTTTCGGCTTATGCTTTTTCCTCAGACTTTTTTGGAATTAGTGAAAATTCGAAGGTTTGCACGCCTAAAATTGGTGTTATGAGGGATCTTGGTTGCCACGCTATAGATTTGGCGTTATGGTTTTTCGGCGATTTTAAGGTTAATAACGCGGAAATAGATTCCCTATTCCGTGGGGACTCAGAGGATTCTGCATCTTTCGAGGTTGAAACTCAAAGCGGAGTTTGTGGCAAGTTTGATGTTTCTTGGTGTGTGGACAAGTATCGCATGCCGGAGGTTGGGTTTACCGTTGAGGGTTCTAAAGGCGTTATGAGGGTGAATGATGATGAGCTGGAGTTAAGATTGAATGACGGTGAAAGATTTAGGTGGTTTAGGCATGATTTAAAGGATAGTGTTGGTTTTTGGCTTGGAGCGCCTGAATATTACCGTGAAGACGAGTGTTTTGTAAAATCCTTAATTGATGGAAAGGACGTTGAACCCAACTTTTTCAGCAGCGTAAAAGTTGATTTGGTAATTGATGAAGTGAAGGCGAAGGCTAAACGAAAATGACTATCCGAGAAAGAGCGCTTTTGATTGGGGATAACCCCTTTCACGGGATTAGCCACCTCTCTCAAGAAAGAAGCAGAATTAGGGGAGACACGCCGACTTCTCCTGAATACGCCGCCAAACTGATATCGATTGCCGCTGAAAACGGGGCGAACGGCTTCATGTTTTCAGTTAGCGATACAACGCTTTCAATTTTGGACATTTTGCGGAAGAATGGCAATAATGATGGTTTGCGCTTGTATGCTATTGTGCCTTATGCCTACGAGTATGTTAGGCTTGCAGGTGCATTGGGCGGGGTTCCAGGTTTAGCCAAGAAATTGGTTAGGGAAATTGTTTTTTCAGGGAATTTTCGTGCTATGGTTTCTGGTTTGAATGGTGTTGTGAGGTCTGATTTGGCTTCTCTTTTTAAGACTTATTTGCTTTATGAAGTTTCTAGGGTTAGGCGTTCAGCTGGTGGGAAGGCTGAGCTTGAATCCGTTTTGCTACATCAGCTTATAACTGATTTATGCCTTGGTTTAAGCTTGGACTGGGTTTTTAAGTTTTATACAGAATTTTTGTTGAAGAGGGGGATAACTCCTGGCTTTAACACCGGTAACTTCGCCTTGTTAGTTAAGAAGCTTAAGGAGTGGGACATAAACCTGAAAGACGTTGTGATTGCTGCGCCATTTAATAAGGTTGGTTTTCAGATGGTTCCTTCAAAGGAAGAATGCGAAAAGGCTTTGGCTGGTCTACCTAAACCTAATGTTTTAGCTATTAGCATTTTAGCAGCTGGCTACCTAACTCCTAAAGAGGCTGTGAATTATATTGCGGTTCTTCCTAACATTAAAGGAGTAGCTGTTGGAGTTTCAAAAGAAAAACATGCAAACGAAACCTTCCAACTACTTAAAGAAAAATTACTGCATGAAGTTGGCTAAGACAGAGGTCGTGAAAGGCGAAAATAGTTGTTCATTTTAATATTTTTATGGGTATTTTTCGCGTTATTATCTTTCGGTCTTCTTGGGGTAAATTACGTTTTTATGAAGAGAGCTGTAAACAAGCCTTGGAACGTTAGGATTGATAAGGAGTATTTGCCGCGGGTATCTATATTAGTGCCCACATTTAATGAAGGTCAGATTATTGGTTATAAAATCAGAAATTTGTCTAAACTTGAGTATCCAAAGAATTTGATGCAGATAATATTTGTGGACAGTAATTCCTCAGACTCGACTATTGCCCAGATTATAGAGTTTATTGATAACAATAAAGAAAAAGGGGAAATCAAATTATTAATAGAAAAGCAACGAAGGGGAAAATCTGCAGCTTTGAGTTATGCTTTAAAGAGCTGTGATGGAGAAATTGTGATAATTTCCGACGCTGACTGTTTTTGGCCCTCAAATATACTGAATAATGCCATTCCGTATATGGCTGACTCAAATGTCGGAGCATTATCTGGGCCTAAGAGACTGTTGAACTCGGAGGATTCCCATGTAACTAAAAGCGAAGCTGCTTATCTCCAATTGATGAGTCTGATGAAGGAGGCTGAATCTAAGATTTCTTCAACCCTTTTATTTGAAGGTGGATTTAGTGCCTTTAAAAGAGGGGTAATAGACTGTTTTGACCCTTATAATACCGGTTCTGATGATTGCGGGACGGTGATAGGTGTTTTAGAGAAAAATTATAGGGCGATAATGGTTCCAGAAGCTGAATTTTTCACAGTGTTTCCGAAAACTTGGAGTGAGAAATTGAAAATAAAAGTGAGAAGGGCGAACCAGCTGATTCGAGTACTTGGAAAATACGCATCCCTCTTAGCCCGTGGAAAAATTAAAACTGGCAAGGGTTTGATAATGAAAAATTTACTTGTTTACTTTTTAGCGCCTTTTGCATTTCTGTTTTTAATTGCAACTACAATTTGGCTTTTATTCAAAACGCCTATTTTCGTAGTGCCTTTATTTTTCTTCCTTATAGTTCCAAAGGCAAGAGGCTTAATATTGGAGGCGTCATTGAACTTTCTGATCATTGTGTATGCCATTTTTTTGTCTATTTTTAAGAGAAAGTTTGTAGTTTGGAAGCAGCCCAAAGATCGTCCTTTACTTAGCGAGAAAATTCTGCTGCAGAAGCGATTAATATAGACGAAAATCAGAGCGTTGGGTTTAAAACCTAAGGTTTGGTGGCCTGAATGAGCTTAGTTGGGTTGGTTGAATGTAAAACTCGAAATGTCAATTCGATTAAAAAGGCGATTAGGGAAGCGTTTAGACTGATTGATTACTCGCTTCCTGAAGCGGAAAAAATTGTTATCAAACCAAACATGTGTTATTATTGGGACTGGTCTACTGGCCAGACTACGGATCCCCTTTTTGTTGCTGCTTTGATAAACTTGTTTCGTGAGGAGATTTCTCCAAATGTTAAAATTTCTATCGTGGAGTCTGATGCTTCTGCAATGAAGTGTAAGTATGCTTTCAAATATTTGGGTTATGAGAAGCTTGCAAAAGACTACGATGTGAGTCTGGTTAATCTCTCCGAAGTTGAGGCTGAAAAAG